>Ga0208787_1000003_pt1 | contig 115242 bp, 100 predicted proteins | sample Wag4_2014_7_11_FD_187362 | JGI IMG/M metagenome (GOLD analysis project Ga0208787, IMG submission 187362) | Fresh water microbial communities from Ohio, USA - Utica-2 Time Series HT 2014_7_11 (SPAdes) (version 2) | ecosystem: Environmental > Aquatic > Freshwater > Water tank | place: USA: Ohio...
TCCAGAGTGCAGTGGACGCTTTGGCCCAAATACAGTTAGCTCCAAATGAGTGTCTCCTCTCACCCCCATTACCAATTGCTTTTTACCAGACTGATGCACGGGGCCATCACATATCACCCACATATTAGCCGATAATTTATTTTTATATAATTCTAAAAATGATTCTAAATTAGGTGAACCTGCTTCCTCCTCTCCTTCGAAGAAAAACTTAATATTCATCGTAGGTTTTAAATTCAAGGTTTTTAACTCGGCATAGGCATTTATAATAGCCATCACCCCTGCTTTATCATCCGATGCGCCTCTTGCATATATTCTTGCATTTGCATCATAGCTACCTCCAGCACTTAACCAAGGCAAGATAGTGGCGCCATTTTCATAAGTTCCACTGTATAAACTAGGCTTGAAAGGATGTAAACCTGGGAACCATTTACTCGTATCAACAGGTTGGCCGTCATAGTGCGCATAAAAAATAATGGTTTCAGTAGCTCCTGGTACTTTTACTTCTCCATATACCACAGGTGGCATTGAGCTATTTGGAAGAGTAAGTAAACTTACATCCTCTATACCCTTTGATTGCATGTAATTTTTTATCCAATTAGCATTGTCCTGTAAACCTTTAGGGTTAATAGCTACATTGGGAATAGATAAAAACGATCTAAACTCATCTATTAATTTAGTTTGCTTTTCATTGATTGATTTTTTTATAAGCGCTTGTTCATTTTGTGAATATACAGTGCCCGTAAAAAATAAACTAAGTGCTAAAATTTTGATCTTGTTTTTCATGTTCTTCTTTATATTTAAAAAGCCTCCCTATAAAGGAAGGCTTTTTATTTGTATTGTAAAAATATTAAGCTAAATCAAATCGGTCTAGGTTCATTACTTTATCCCAAGCAGCAATAAAGTCGTGAACGAACTTTCCTTTTGCATCATCACATGCATATACTTCTGCTAGTGCACGCAATTCTGAATTCGATCCAAAAATTAAATCAACTCTAGTACCTGTCCATTTTACTTTTCCAGTAGCTCTGTCACTACCTTCGAAGGTATATTGATGCGCATCAGTTGCTTTCCATGTAATACTAAAGTCAATTAAGTTGGCGAAAAAATCGTTGCTTAATACACCAGGCTTACTTGTAAATACACCATGCTTTGAATTATCGAAGTTGGTATCTAAAACTCTTAATCCCCCTAACAATACCGTCATCTCAGGCGCAGTTAAATGTAACAACTGTGCTTTATCAATAATCATATCTTCTGGAGATATTAAAGTACGAGGTTTGATATAATTTCTAAAGCCATCTGCAATAGGTTCAAGTACTGCAAAAGAGGCTACATCGGTTTGTGCATCTGTTGCATCTGTTCTACCTGCAGTAAAAGGAACTTTCACATCATGTCCTCCGTCTTTAGCTGCTTTTTCAATAGCGGCTGCACCAGCAAGTACAATTAAGTCAGCTATTGAAACTTGCTTTTCTTTATTCGCAGTATTAAACTCTTTTTGAATAGCTTCTAAAGCATCTAATACTTTAGCTAATTGTGCTGGATTATTAGCAGCCCAAAACTTTTGAGGCGCTACACGAATTCTTGCACCGTTGGCTCCTCCGCGTTTATCAGATCCACGGAATGTAGAAGCTGATGCCCATGCGGCTGAAACAAATGCTGAAACAGAAAGACCGGTTGCTAAAATTTTTGATTTTAAAGCGGTAATATCTGATGCATCAATTAATTTATGATTCACGGCCGGAATAGGATCCTGCCAAATTAAAACTTCTGCAGGCACTTCAGTTCCCACATAACGAGAACGAGGTCCCATATCACGATGCGTTAACTTAAACCAAGCTCTTGCAAAGGCATCTTCAAATTGATCAGGGTTTTCAAAAAATCTTTTAGAGATAGGTCCGTATGCAGGATCAACTCTTAATGCGATATCGGTAGTTAACATGGTAGGTGCATGTTTCAATGAAGGATCATGTGCATCAGGTACTGTTCCTGCACCTGCACCAGCCTTAGGTTTCCACTGATGTGCACCTGCTGGGCTCTTAGCTAATTCCCATTCAAAGCCAAATAAGTTTTCAAAATAATTATTACTCCACTTAGTAGGTGTGGTAGTCCATGCACCTTCTAAACCTGAAGTAATGGTATTTACTCCGTTACCAGAATTTAAAGTATTCTTCCAACCCATACCTTGTTCTTCAATTCCTGCAGCTGCGGGTTCTACACCCACATATTTTCCAGGATCAGCAGCACCGTGTGTTTTTCCAAATGTATGTCCACCTGCAATTAAAGCAACTGTTTCTTCATCATTCATGGCCATACGCGCAAATGTTTCACGAATATCTCTTGCAGAAGCAATTGGATCAGGATTACCATTAGGCCCTTCTGGGTTTACATATATTAATCCCATTTGAACAGCCGCTAATGGATTCTCTAAATCACGGTCACCGCTGTATCTTTTATCGCCTAACCACTCACGCTCAGCACCCCAATACACATCTTCCTGTGGTTCCCAAACATCGGCACGACCGCCTGCAAAACCAAAGGTTTTAAAACCCATTGATTCTAATGCACAGTTACCTGCCAGTATCATTAAATCGGCCCAAGATAATTTTTGACCATACTTCTTTTTAATAGGCCATAATAATAAACGGGCTTTATCTAAATTGGTATTATCGGGCCAGCTATTTAATGGAGCGAATCTTTGCATTCCTGCTCCTCCACCACCACGACCATCGGTAGTTCTATACGTTCCTGCACTATGCCATGCCATACGGATAAAAAAAGGTCCGTAGTGACCATAGTCTGCAGGCCACCAATCTTGTGAAGTAGTCATTAAATCAACGATATCTTTTTTTACTGCTTTTAAATCCAAAGACTTAAAGGCTTCTGTATAATTAAAAGAAGCATCCATTGGATTGGTTAAAGAAGAATGTTGGCGTAAAATATTTAATCTTAATTGATTCGGCCACCAATCGGTATTTCTTGTTCCAGCACTTGTAACTTTTGAGGCAGTAGAAGCACCTGTAAAAGGACATTTTGCAGCTCCATTTGTATTGTTTTCCATAGTAATATATTGTATAAATATTGAGGGATAAAATTACTACAAAACCCCATTTATTAGTTACAAAAAACAGAAAAAAATTTGCGCTTTGTTGAGTTAATTATACACAATTACTCATTTCCTCCAACAATCTTGCTGGTACTACGATATAAGTAGTTTTCATAGATATGTCTTCTTGCAAAACGGTCAGGAGTATCGGCATTGACCAACTTCACATAAATGGCCTTCGGTACCCCATAGTATTCATATTCATTACCATCAGAAAATACCACTCTTAGTATTTCAGATTTAAATTCAAAGTCGCTAATACTTGCCTCTGTGGTTGTGGCTATATAGGCATCCTTGGTAGCTTCATGTGTTTCAATATGCACACTCACTAGAAAATGATAAGAGGCAATTAATTTAGCCGATTTTTCTTCGGCCATTTTTTTAGCCTCATCACTATCCTGAAATTTATCAGGATGCCATTCCATCATAATCTTACGATATACTTTTTTCAAGTCACTTAAAGTGGCTTTATCGTCTACGCCTAAAATGGCTCTATGTCTTTCAATTCTCTTCATATATAAATTATGCTGCGCGAAGGTACAGTAAACTTATTTAAATAAAGAAGCCCTCTCAGTATATACTGAAAGGGCTTAACATTATGATAATACTTCGTATGCCTAAAAAGGCAAGTCGGTTTATTTTACTTCTTCGAACTGAGCATCTTCAACGGTATCGTTATTGGCTCCACCGTTCGCTTGTCCGCCTGCTTGCTCTGCACCGGCTTGTTCAGGGCCAGCTGCACCAGCTGCTTGTGCTTTGTAAATTTCTTCACTTGCAGCAGTCCATGCAGTATTCATTGCTTCTAAAGCGGTGTCGACTTTAGCAGTATCTTGAGAAGCATGTGCTTCTTTCAAATTCGCTAAAGCTGTTTCAATAGGCGCTTTTTTATCGGCAGGAATTTTGTCACCAAATTCTTTCAATTGTTTTTCTGTTTGGAAAATCAAACTGTCAGCTTGGTTTAATTTTTCTACTCTTTCTTTTTCTATTTTATCACCTGCTTCGTTGGCTTTTGCTTCAGCTTTCATTTTTTCAATTTCCTCCTTGGTCAAACCACTACCCGCTTCAATTCTAATTTTTTGTTCTTTACCAGTGCCTTTATCTTTTGCACTTACATTTAAGATACCATTAGCATCAATATCAAAAGTTACTTCAATTTGAGGAACGCCTCTTGGTGCTGGTGGAATACCATCCAAGTTAAACATACCTAAACTTTTATTTTGAGTAGCCATTGGACGCTCGCCTTGTAATACATGAATTTGAACACCTGGTTGATTATCGCTAGCTGTTGAATATACTTCTGTTTTCTTAGTAGGAATAGTTGTGTTAGAAGCAATCATAGTAGTCATTACACCACCCATTGTTTCAATACCTAAGTTTAAAGGGGTAACATCTAATAACAATACATCTTTTACATCTCCTGTTAAAACTGCCCCTTGGATACCTGCACCAATTGCTACCACTTCATCAGGGTTCACAGAACGGTTTGGTTTTTTACCAAAGAACTTTTCTACTATTTCTTGTACTTTAGGAATTCTTGAAGAACCTCCTACTAAAATAACTTCATCAATTTGTCCTACTGAATAACCAGCATCTTTTAATGCAATTTCACAAGGCTTTAAACAACGAGCAAATAAATTATCTGCTAATGATTCAAATTTTGCTCTTGTTAATTTCAATACTAAGTGCTTTGGAACACCGTCCACTGCAGTAATATAAGGCAAGTTGATTTCTGTTTCAGAAGAAGAACTTAATTCTACTTTGGCTTTTTCTGCAGCTTCCTTTAATCTTTGTAAAGCCATTGGATCTTTTCTTAAATCAATTGCTTCTTGTTTTTTAAATTCATCTGCTAAGAAGTCCATGATAACTTTATCAAAATCATCACCACCCAAATGCGTATCACCATTGGTAGATTTTACTTCAAATACACCATCTCCTAAATCCAAGATAGAAATATCAAAAGTTCCACCTCCTAAATCAAATACTGCAATTTTTTGTTCAACATTCTTTTTATCTAAACCATAAGCCAAGGCTGCAGCAGTTGGTTCGTTTACAATTCTGCGAACGTTTAAACCTGCAATCTCACCTGCTTCTTTAGTTGCTTGTCTTTGTGCATCGTTGAAATAAGCAGGTACAGTAATAACTGCATCTGTTACTTCTGTGCCTAAATAATCTTCAGCGGTTTTTTTCATCTTTTGTAAAACCATTGCTGAAATTTCTTGTGGGGTATACATACGACCATCGATGTCTACACGTACAGTGTCATTCTCACCTTGTACAATTTTATAACTCCAATGAGACTTCTCTTCAGTAATCTCATTAAAACGACGCCCCATGAAACGCTTTACACTTGAAATAGTGTTTTCAGGGTTCGTGATCGCTTGACGCTTAGCCGGGTCCCCTACTTTACGCTCGCCATTTTTTAAGAAGGCTACTACTGAAGGGGTAGTTCTACGTCCTTCATCATTGGCGATTACTACTGGTTCGCCACCTTCCATAACTGATACGCAACTATTTGTCGTACCTAGGTCAATACCTATTATTTTTGCCATAATGCTTGATTTTCAATGATTAATTACTCTACTATAGTCAATCTTTATGCCATAATAGGTATGCCCAAATAGGGGTGCAAATTTGTCATATATGGCAGATAATAAGGCTAATCTAGGGCCATAATTGACACATAAAATATAAAAAGGGGTAGAAAAGGCAGAGATTAATTGTTTTCAGAACCTTTAAAAGTGAAGTTCTTTTGACTGGTATAGCTAAAGATGACCACAAAGAAGGTGGTGACTATCTTAGCCATAGTGGGATACCAGCCTAGTTGGTCTACAAATAACTTTAAAAAGCCATAATTGAGTAGAATACAGCCCAGTACGACTATAAAATACTTCATCAGTTGCTTGCGCTTAGTCACAGTAGTCTCCTGAAAGACCACATACCTACTTAAGTAAAAGCCTATGGGGAAGGTGATACAGAAAGAGATCATAAAAGAAGCAATATGGGGACTAATACTAATAAAGCCTAAATCTATTATTTGCCTATCTAATATATAATTGTAGGCCAGAAAAAACAAGCTAATATCCAATATCGTATTGGCACCACCACAGGCAGCGTACCTAAAAGTTTTTAAGGGCATCATTTTCTTGAAAATAGGATAAAACCAATCTATTATGTCAAGAATAACTTTGCTAATAAAGTCGTGTAGTTTCAACATCAATGCGCTAAGATAATCTTAATTAATTACTTTTGCCAAAGGCAAGCTCAATTTATGAATTTAATAACTCTTTTAAAACAGACCACATCAACTAGCTTAGATAGCTTATACCAGGTTACAATACAACCTGATCAAGTATTAGTGAATGCTACTAAGCCTGAATTTGAAGGAGACTATACTATTGTCTTGTTTGCCTTTGTAAAACAATTAGGCAAGAACCCAGAGTTGGTGGGTAATGAGTTAGGTGAAGCTATGCAAAAGGCGCTACCGAGTATAATTACTAAGTTCAATATTGTAAAAGGTTTTTTAAATTTTACTATTAGCAATGACTATTGGTTAGAGTTTATTCAACACCTTTCGCCTAATGAGTTAATGCCTGCTGTTGAACACAAAAGAAAAATTATGGTGGAGTACTCCTCCCCTAATACCAATAAGCCTTTACACTTAGGGCATTTAAGAAATAATTTTTTAGGCTGGAGTATTGCAGAAATTTTAAAACTACAGGGGCATGAAGTGGTGAAAACTTGTATAGTGAATGACCGTGGTATACATATTTGCAAAAGCATGATTGCTTGGCAATTGTTTGCCAATGGTGCCACCCCTTCTTCTACGAATAAAAAAGGCGACCACTTCGTGGGAGACTATTACGTCAAATACAACGACGCTTATAAAGCAGAAGTGGCTGAATTAGTGGCTGGTGGCATGATGCAAGAGACTGCAGAAAAAGAAGCCCCTATTTTAAAAGGCGCACAAGAAATGTTGTTGAAATGGGAACAAGGCGATGCAGACACTTTGGATTTATGGAAAAAAATGAACGCTTGGGTATACGAAGGCTTTGATGTCACTTATAAAAAAATTGGTTCTGATTTTTTCAAAACCTACTACGAAAGCAATACTTATTTATTAGGTAAAGAATTAGTTTTAGAAGGACTTACTAAAAAAGTATTTTACCAAAAAGAAGATAGCTCTGTTTGGATAGACTTAACGCCTGATGGCTTAGATGAAAAAATTGTACGTCGTAAAGATGGTACTTCTGTGTATATGACGCAGGATATTGGTCTGGCTCAATTAAAACAAAAAGAGTTTAATACCGATGCCAGTATTTATGTGGTGGGTGATGAACAAAATTATCATTTCAAAGTTTTAAAATTAATTTGTCAAAAATTAAAACAACCTGCAGCAGATGGAATTTACCATTTAAGTTATGGCATGGTGGAACTGCCTACTGGTAAAATGAAAAGCCGCGAAGGTACTGTGGTGGACGCGGATGACTTAGTAGATGAGATGATTAATATCTCAAAAGAAAAAACAGAAGCCTTAGGCAAGGTTTCCGATTTTACCAAGGAACAACTTACTGAACTATATAATACCATTGGACTAGGCGCCCTTAAATTTTTCTTATTAAGAGTAGACCCTAAAAAGAAAATGATATTCAACCCAGAAGAAAGTATCGACTTTCATGGCTTTACGGGGCCTTTTATTCAATATACACATGCGCGTATTAAAAGTATTTTAAGAAAAACAGGTACAGCGGTAAGCATTACCCCCAATGAATTACTGCCTTTAGAAAAACAATTAGCCATTGAGCTTTCTAGCTTCCCTGCGGTGGTGCATGAAGCTGCCGACAATTTAGACCCCTCTAAATTAGCCATCTATGCTTTCAACCTAGCTAAATTATTTAATACTTTTTACGCGGAGCATTCCATTTCCAATGCGGAATTGGAAGTAAAAAAACAATTGAGAATTCAATTAGGTATTTTAACTGCGGCTACTTTACAAAAAGCCATGAGCGCTCTAGGTATTGCAGTGCCAGAGCAGATGTAATATCTTATAGAACTATAAGGTTACATTATTTAGTTCACTTACATTTAGTTTATACTAAAGCTTAGTGTAAACTTTTATTTTATTTACTTAAGACCTTTTTAACTTAGAATTATTATACACTTCTGGTGTATCCTCTTCAAAACCCCACTGGGTTAATAAAGTTTCCATTTGTGCTTGCGGCAAAGAAGCTTTTTCATAATGGCCCGCATTCATTTTCTGACGCATGGCTTCATATATACTTACTGCACAGGCCACCGATATATTTAAGCTTTGAATAATGCCCATTTGTGGTATAATAAAATTACCATCGGCTAAGTTTCTAAATTCTTCTGTTACCCCCGCATGTTCATTGCCAAAAACCAAGGCCACCGATTCTGTAAAATTAATATCATGCAGGCTTACCGCATCACTCGATAAATGCGTGGTTAAAATTTTATTGAATTTTTTTCTAAGTTCCTTCACGCATTCTTCCAAGGTTTCAAACTCATGAATGGTTAACCATTTCAAAGCACTACTACTACTTCTATAACCCCATTTTTTATGTCTAGGTATTTTAGTGGTAAGTACATAAACTTCTTGTATACCTACCGCATCGCAGGTGCGCATGACGGCAGAGACATTATGCGGGTCTTGCACATTCTCCAGTACCACCGTCAAATTAGCTTGTCGCTTACTTAATACTTTTAATAATTTTTCACTGCGTTCTGGTGTCATACAATTTATTTCAAATTAAAATAAAGATAATTTATTTTAAAAAATTAATTATCTTTTAAAAGGCATCACATATTGCACTCCTAAACCTGGTTTTTGCAATGGTATTATTCTGCCCTTATTATTTTCAATATTATAATCAAGCCCTAATCCATTTAATTCAGTCATAAGTAATGGGCCATCCATATCTACATAGTCTAGTTGTGGTAAGAACTGCGCAATAGCTGCAGAACCTATCACCGACTCATTCATGCTACCCATCATAACTTTCAAGCCTAAGGTCTTAGCCTCCTTAATCATTCTAAGTGCAGGTGTAAGGCCACTACATTTTGTTAATTTAATATTTATACCATGAAAGTAATTCGCACAGGTAGTTACGTCTTTTTCAAATACACAGGACTCGTCTGCAAATAAAGGCAGCACTGAAGTCGCTTTTAATTGCGCCATCCCTTCCCAATTATCTTTGGCCAAAGGTTGTTCCACTAATTCAACCCCTAATTTAGCTAGGGCAGGAATTTTTTGCATGGCTTCTTCGGTGGTCCATCCTGCATTGGCATCCACACGAAGTGGCACAGTTGTATCTGCACGAAGCGCAGTTATCATTTCAATATCGTAATCGGTACCCAGTTTAATTTTATAAATAGGCCAAGGATGGGCTTTCATTTTCTCTATCATCTTATCTATAGAATCAATTCCCAAGGTATAATCACAAATAGGTGTGGGCGTATCTTCATTCCAAGGCAAATTCCAAATTTGGTGAATAGGTTGCTTTTTCATTTGTCCGAATAAATCCCAACCTGCCATATCTAAGGCCGATACTAAAAAAGGATCATTGGGAAATAAATGATGTAAAAAATGCCAAAAACGTTCAGGGTCTATTAATGCAAATTTTTCAATGAGCTTTCTACTTTTTTCCAACTGATCCATCATGGCTTCCACTGATACATTATAATAAACAATAGCTGGCGCCTCGCCAAAACCTTGCCAATTGCCTAAAGACAATCGAATCATCAAACTATGCTGATGCGTTTTGGTTCTACCATTGGAAATGGTAAAAGGATATTCGAAAGCTAATTGTTGTTCCCAAAAATCGAGTTGCACTTATAAAATTTTAGCTAAGGTACTAAATAGCCTTATTTAGCGGCCAGATTCTTTAATGGCCATGGCCCATTCTTCATTAAAGCTTTTTGCAGCAATTAAGGTTTCTAAATTAAGATGCATTCTATAACGCCAATAATGTTTTGGATTAGATGGTTCATTAATTCTTTCTGCATGTGGGTCTTCCCTTCTTAGTTTTGCATCTACACCTAAATAATCTTGTAATTGAAATATAGACCAGATAGCAGGTGAATATAAATGCTGAAGAAGTATGGCTTTATTAATCCAGGGTTCACAAAACTTTGGTGCTTCACCAGACTGCTCTAATTGTTCTTTAAAAAATAGTTGTGTTTTATAATTATCTTCTTCCCACCATCCTCTTAATGTGCTTGTATCATGGGAAGAAGGCGTGACCACACTTAAATAAGGAGCATCCTTTGGATTAAAAAATAGAGTGTTATTAGCCTTGGGCATTCTTTGCACTTCTAAACTTAAAATCCCTAATTGTTTCATAACCTCAGGCAAACAGGCAGGTACTAGTCCTAAATCTTCACCACAGATAAGCATATTGGTAGCTCTTTTTAAATTAGGTAGTTTTTGTAAGGCCTCTTTTTCCCAAGCCTCATTTTGTTTAACAAAGAAATAATCGACATATAAACCTCTCAGTATTTCTTTTGTTCTATCCTCTAATGCATGAAAGGAAGAAGTACCTTCTATATTGAATCTAAAATGATAATGTCCTGGTTTTTCATCTTCAAATAAAATAACATTGCTTAGTAAATTCAATAACCCATTTTGTATTTTATCTTGCCAGTCATCTTTAGGTAAGGTCTTAAAATGATTCACTACCTGAACCTGTGTTTGATAAGCAGGTAAAAATGCGTAGCGATCTTCTCCTTTATATTCAAAATAATTATTTTTAACATACTCATTATCATATCCAAATGTTTGAAACAAATTAGTTTCATTGAGAAAGGGTTTAGCAAATCTATCTGCATCCAATGAAATGCCCTTGCTATTGAAATCATGTATACTTAATGCTATGGCTGGAACAAACCTGCCCATAATGCCATCTACTGCATGCATAGGTATACTCCATATTCTAAAAAACCCTAAAATATGATCAATTCTAAAAGCGTCAAAGTAAAAACGCATTTGTTCAAAGCGATGTTTCCACCAACTATAATCGGTGGCTGCCATCTTCTCCCAATTATAAGTGGGAAAACCCCAATTCTGTCCTTTCACTGCAAAATCATCAGGGGGCGCACCGGCTTGCTTATCCATATGAAATAGTGTTGGATGCTGCCATGCATCTGCACCATATCTGTAAACACCAATAGGTATATCGCCTTTAAGAATAATACCATTTTCATGCGCATAGCTAGTGGCTGATTTTAATTGCAAATGCAAATGAAATTGCACATAATAGTAAAAGCTAATTTCTGTATAAGTAGTTGACTTTGGATCTACTAATTTTTGGATAGCTTTTTCATCAAATTTTGAATGCGTTGGCCATGTATTATAATCGACGCTTCCGTGCAATTCTCTTAAATAAGAAAAAGCACTATATGAAACCAACCAATGCGCATTGTTATTAAAAAATTCAGTGAAACTAGCTGAGGATAATTCATTCTTACCATTTTTATCAAATAAGGTTCTTAAAACCTTCCATTTTAATTTCATGACCCCTTCATAATCTACTGCCTCGAGTGCATTTAATTTTTCTTTATCAATCAAATAGGATTCAATTAAATTTTCCTGCTTGGGCAAAATCATTTCATCAATTCTTATAAGAAGTGGATGCAGTGCAAATGCCGATATAGCCGCATAAGGATAGGAGTCCATCCAAGTATGCGTGGCTGTAGTATCATTTACAGGTAGTAGCTGTATTAATTTTAAACCAATTTTTTTTGACCAGTCTACTAATAATTTTATATCAGAAAACTCACCCACCCCGCAGCTATCAATAGATCTTAAAGAAAAAACAGGAATAGCCACGCCAGCTCCTTTCCAATGCGTATTATTCAATACCGCAAAACCATCATTACAAATAACTAATTTATTTTTTGCAGCAGGTTCATAGACGACTCTATTATCACCGTTTTCATAACTTATAAAAGCTCTATTCTTAGTATCATAAATACCATATTTATAAATTAAAGGAAATGCTGCTTGGTTTAAGTCTAAGGCTATTTCAAAATAATCAGCAGCTTCAATTTTAGTAAGTGGTATAGATTTTTGGATATCCCAATTACCCAATATGTCGGACTCTCCAATCATACATAAACTTTGTCCTTTATTTAATAGTGGCGCTTTTACTTTAAATAAATGCGTTTTTGTTTTGGTGATTTTTTTAGCAAGAGCAGTTGTTGAATTTTCTTTTAATAAAATAGAAGTAAAGGGCTCTGAATAAAATACATTTTCAATCTGACCTGCAAAATTCCAAGTATCTATTAACACCAGTTCATCGGAACTAATAGATTCTAATTCAATTGACTTATCATTGCCCCATTCAAGTATTTCTCTTCCTTGATCATCCTTAATTAAATAATGATAAACAATTTTTTCTGTTGCTAATTGTATTGGAAAATTCAAATGCAAAACCCAGTAAGTTCCATTTAAATAAACCAAAGGAATGGCTTTTTCTGCTTCTCCACCTCCAAGTAAAGGATGGTTTCCATATATCCAGATACTTTGACCATAAGTAGTTTGATACTTAAGATGAAAGCTTATTTTTTTACTCAATTCTTTTTTAATAGTTCTACTAGGCATGCAATCTGTTTCTGCTATCTATCGTTATAGGTTTAAGCAATAAAGATAAAAAATAAAGTGTACTAAAAACACATTAAATTTATTTAAGTAAAATTATATTTGCTTTTTGTATATTTACCTATGGTACTTATAATCAATAGATTACAATAAAAAATGGACAAGATATTAATATATACCGATGGTTCTTCAAGAGGTAATCCTGGTCCGGGTGGATTTGGTGCTATATTAATGTGGGCGGGGAAAACCAAAGAAATTCATGAAGCTTATCGTAAAACTACCAATAATAGAATGGAACTATTAGCGGTTATTAAAGCCCTATCTACCTTAAAAATAAAAACCCTCCCTATACATATATATACCGATAGTAAATACGTGGTAGAATCGGTAGAGAAAAAATGGTTGAACAACTGGATCAAAACCGATTTTAAAGGCGGGAAGAAAAATAAAGACCTTTGGTTACATTATCATAAAATAGCAGCTCCTTTTACCATTCAATTCCATTGGGTTAAAGGACATAGTAATAATGCACACAATAATAGATGTGATGTTTTAGCAACAGAAGCTGCAGACAATGGCCCTTGGAAAATTGACGAGGTTTACGAATTGAATGAAGCTGCTAAATAATAGTGCTGCTACTATTATTTACTTAAAATTTAGATGGCTTTAAACTTCGGTACAAGTAAGCGAAAAGAGCCAAACAAAACGCCACCAAATACTAAAGTACCCGCCACACTATAAGGATAGAAAGGTAAACCGTCAACCATAGTTTGAAGAAGTCCAGTAAAAGTAAATGCATGATGATAGCCTCCGCCTTGCGCCCATACTATAAAGTTAGAAACTAAGAAGTAAGCAGTGGGTGCAGATAAAAAACCAATAAAGTATTTAGAGAGTTCATTGCTTTGTAAACCAAAACCAAATGCAGCAGTACTAGCAATTAAAACATAGTTCAATAACTGCCCCTCATAAAAACCTTGCATATCAGTTAATTGATAAGTATACAATAATTGATATAATAAATCAGAAATAAACATTGAAAGTACAGGTAATAAAAAAGCATATTGCTTTTGTCTTGCAAATAGAGACCCGCCAAATAAGGCAATAGCAATTTGTGGTGCGAAACCATAAGGTCTTCCTGGTAATACACGGTATAAAGCACTGGTAATTATCATTATAACTAAAGCCACGAATATTTGCTTATTAAACTTCATCTTTTTTGTTTTTTTCTTTAAATGCTAAATTGCTTCTAAAAGCTTAGGAAACAAAAATAAGGTTTTCATTCATTATTTATATAGAATGATTTTCCTCATTTGTGAATAAACTATTTAGGGACATAAGACTTAAACAATATGGCTGCAGTATGGGCCTTTATTTTAAGCTTAGCATTAGGTGTTAAAAGCATGGTATCACCGGCTTTATAAGCTATATCTTCAACAATAACTTCACCATCCATAACTAATAGCATCTCTAAGCTATAGCTTGAAATTGTGTAGACTTCCCCAGGGTTTAGCACTATTTTAGTTAAACCAAAATCGGACACCGGGCAGGGATAGTTTATTTCTTGGTCAGTAAGCTTATCACCTTTAAGAATAGAAGGAGTAGTGGGTAGAAAATTAACATTTTGTATTAATTCTTTTACGTCGACATGTTTGGGTGTCAATCCCCCTCTTAAAACATTATCGCTATTCGCCATCAATTCTATATTCTGTCCTTCTAAATAGGCATGCAGTAGGCCTGCTCCTTGAAAAATACCTTTATACTTTGGAATGTGTACAATATTTAAAATGTATATAGAGAAAATTCCTTTATCAATATTTTTTGAAGGAATGCCATCGGCATAATATTTATGGGCCCACCACTGTGGATCATTTTTGGTAACAGTTCCTTTAGCCACGGTCTTCGCTGCTTCTTCTAGTAAGGGTTTCAATATTGCATCAGCTGCCTCCATAGGCAGTTGCATAAAATAAGCATATAAATTTTTATAATCGCCCCCTTTAAATTCATTCAATAAGGGTTTTAAATAAGTATTACTATTCAGCCTTTTTTCTAAAAGAGCGGGCGCTAAAAAACCATGTAATAACCAAAAATCGCTAAGTGCCACCATCACTTCTGGCTTATGATTCTGGTCTTTATAATTTCTATTGGCTGCATCAATGGCTATACCCTTGGCATCTTCTGCCTTAAAACCTATGACTGCATTTTCTTTACTAGGATGCACTTGAATACTTAGCATATCTCGCACATCTAATATTTTATATAAATAAGGTAATGCTTCAAACTTAGTGGCTACTTCTTTCCCCAACCATTTTGCAGGATTCTCTTTTATTAATGCGGCTAAGTCTTTCTCCCCTTCTGTTGTTTGAATAGTTGAGGCAGCCAAAGCATGCGCCCCCATCCAGTATTCAGCATACGGTAAATGATTTACATTCTCTACACCCATTAAATTGGGAAGAAAGGTATTACCTCCCCAATCATAATGCCTATATTTTCCTTGTAATTTATACGCTTTTTGCATGTAGATAAAATGTCGATGTTTGGGCTATATCATAAAGCTAAACGAATTTTAAATGAGCAACAAAGAAATTGGGATTTTTGGTGAAAATAGGGCTATTAGCCACCTGATTGAACTAGGCTTTGAGATAATGCATCGAAATTGGAGATACAAGCATTTAGAAATAGACATTATTGCCAACAAGGACAATCTCTTACATATTATTGAAGTGAAAACAAGAACCAGTATTGAATTTGGCTATCCTGAACAATTTATTCATCGACAAAAATTGCAGTTTTTAAAAAATGCCGCTGCTTTTTTTCAATATGAAAATCCTAGGTGGAAATACCTGCAGTTCGATGTTATTTCCATTTTCTTAAATGACCAACAAATTTGGGAATTAGCTTTTTTCGAGGATGTCTATTTCTAATACCTATTAGCCAATCAACTCCTGCATTTTCTCCACCATCTTATAGGTAGCTGGACACAATTCAACATTTTGTTTGTGTACATGCATATACTCGGTCATCTTTCGCTTTGTCAAGTGTGGAAAACCAGCACAGTCGGATGGTCTAATGGAATAAATACTACACTTATTGGTTTTCAAATTTAAAAACTGACAAGGTTGTAATTTATTCAACCAATCCTTATCCTTTTTATCGTATTCTAAATATTTTTCTTTGAATGCAGCGGGTGTCATTTCGAAATGACTTGAAATTCTTTTTATATCAGAGGGAGAAAATGTTGGGCTCATTGTTTTGCAACAGTTGGCACAACTTAAACAATCAATCTCCTTCCAAACTAAAGGGCTAACTTTTTGAGTTAATTGATCTAATCCTTTAGGGGTCTTCTTTCCTAATTTTGTAAGAAATGATTTTAATTGTTTCCCGTTATGTCTTACTTTCTGCTTAAATGACCTTAAATTTACTTTCATATTATGATTATCTGATGCGAAATAAAATCATTAATACATAACTATCAAATCTTTTATTCAATTATATGAATTGGGCTCCGTATAAAAAAGGATTCAAAGCATTCTTACAACTTGAAAAGTCGCTAAGCGCTCATTCTGTTGAAGCATACTTAAGAGATATTGACAAATTAACCAACTACCTTGAAAGCAACGAAGAATCCCTAAGCCCTGCAGATATAAGTTTACAACATTTGCAATCCTTTATTCAGTGTATTGGTGAAATGGATATGGCACCTACTTCACAAGCAAGAATCATATCAGGGATAAAATCTTTTTTCAAATATTGCTTGTTGGAACAAATTTGCACTGTTAATCCCACTACTCTTTTACCGAGTCCGAAAACAAGACGCAAACTACCTGATGTATTAAGCTTTGAAGAAATTGAGCTTTTAATTTCTCATATAGATTTAAGCAAACCAGAAGGTGGCCGCAATAAAGCCATCTTAGAAACGATGTATAGCTCTGGCCTAAGAGTCACAGAAGCCATTAACTTAAAAATTTCTTGTTTGTATTTAGACGTTGGCTTTATCAGAGTCATTGGCAAAGGCGATAAAGAAAGGCTCATTCCTATTGGATCAGATGCTATTAAATTTATAAAAATTTATAAAGACACTATTCGTAATCATCAAAGTCCTGCCAAAAACTGTGAAGACATTTTATTTTTAAACAACCGCGGCAAAGGGCTTAGCAGGGTAATGATATTTTACATCATTAAAGACCTTATTTTGAAATCGGGTATTAAAAAATCGATATCTCCCCATAGCTTCAGGCACTCCTTTGCCACCCATTTAGTAGAAGGCGGCGCCGACCTAAGAGCCGTGCAAGAAATGCTTGGACATGAAAGCATAACGACCACTGAAATTTATACCCATATTAATAGAGAATACCTAAGAGATACCCTTGACCGCTTTCATCCCGCCTTTAAAAAATAACAAAAAATACACATTTACTACCTAGAAATAAACTAGGTTTGTTTTCTAAAAAAATGCACATGAAAAAAATACTTTTTGTTTTAACTACCCTATTCAGCCTGTCTGCAACAGCACAAATTAAAATGCCTGCAGCTAGCCCTAGTCAAACACTTATTCAAGATTTTGGATTAGGTAAAATTGAAATCGTTTATTCAAGACCAGGACTAAAAGGCCGTGCCGTATTTGGAAATGGTACTTTATTAGCGCCCACTGGTACTATTTGGAGAACGGGTGCTAATGGTGCTACAAAAATTACTTTTTCTGATCCAGTAATCATTGGCGATAAAACCTTAGCAGCTGGTTCTTATGGTTTATTTACCATCCCAGGTGAAAATGAGTGGACTATAATTTTCAATACTAATTCTAAAGGTTGGGGAAGCTTTGAATACAAAGAAGCAGAAGATGTAGTCCGCATTAAAGTGAAACCTGAAACAACTAGCAGTAACACTGAGACTTTTACTATAACTGTGGGTAATATTACTCCAGAAACTGCTACCATTACTTTAAAGTGGGCTAAAACAATGGTAAACATTCCTATTAAAACAGATATAAAAACAACTATTCGCAAACAAGTAGAAGCTTCTACTTCTGCTGCCACCGTAACAGGTGCAGCCTACCAAGCAGCCGCAAATTTCTATTTTGATATGGACAAGGATTATGCAAAAGCCTTAGCCAATGTGAACAAAGCTATTGAGGCTACACCGAATGCATATTGGTTATTTCTTTTAAAAGCAAAAGCTCAAAAAGAATTAGGAGATAAGAAAGGTGCTAAAGCATCTGCTGAAGCTTGTGTTAAAATGGCAGAAGCTGGAAAAAATATGGATTATGTCCGTTCTGCGAATGATGTGATTGCTTCTTTATAAACTTTATTTAGTTTGATATTAAAAAGAGTCCCAAGCTTAGCTCGGGACTCTTTTATTTGAGATCAGCTCTAAATGTGCGGAAGAGGAGATTCGAACTCCCACGCCCGGGTATGGGCGCTACCACCTCAAGGTAGTGCGTCTACCAATTTCGCCACCTCCGCTCAAACGCAAACCTACTTAAAATTTCTTTTCTGCTAGTATTTTTTGCATCTTTGTAAGACTTCAAATTTTCACTATGTCTAATTACAACGTTACCTGCCCTAAATGTCAACACAACTTCGAGCCTACCGATGCTATTAGAGAAGAAGTGGAAAAAGAGCTGCGCGGTAAAATGACCGATTGGCAAAAAAAGAAAGAAGAAGAAACCACTGTCTTATTAGCTGAACAAAAAGTTACTATTGAAAATGAATTAGCAGAAAAACTAAAAAAAGATTTAGGCGCTCAGTATGAGCAAAAAATAAAAGCCATGCAGCAAAATGAGTCTGCCATGAGTAAGCAAGTAAAAGATTTTCAAGAAAAAGAATTAGAATTTTTAAAACAAGTACAAATTATTCAAGCCAAGGAAGCTGAATTGGAATTAGAACTACAAAGAAAATTGGTAAAGGAAAGAGAAAGCTTAAAAGCACAAATACAAAAAGAAGAAATCGAAAGAGGTTCTTTAAAAGACCAAGAATACCAGCTTAAAGTAAAAGAATTAGAAAAGCAATTAGATGACCAAAGAAAATTAGCCGAGGAAATGAAGCGCAAAGCCGAACAAGGCAGTATGCAGATGCAAGGAGAAGTACAAGAATTATTATTAGAAGAACTACTAAAAAGCAGTTTTCCTTTTGATGAAATTGTAGAAGTAGGCAAAGGGGTAAGAGGTGCCGATTGTATTCAAGTGGTTAGAAACAATTTAGGACAAGAGGCAGGAAAAATTATATACGAAAGTAAAAGAACCACTGCTTTTGCACAAGAGTGGATTGAGAAATTAAAAGCCGATATGCGCAGCCAAGGTGCTGATATTGCCATAATTGTTACACAAGCTTTTCCTAAGGATATGGAAAGGTTTGGTGAAAAAGAAGGTGTATATATTTGTTCCTACCAAGAAGTAAAAAGCGTTGCCTTATTATTAAGAACTGCCCTACTAAAATTATTTGATGCTAAAAAGAATCAATTGAACAAAGGCGATAAGATGAGCTTTTTATATGACTATCTAACTAGTAATGAATTTAATGAACAGTGGAAGGCCATTGGAGAAGGCTTTAGACAAATGCGTCAAAGTATTCAAAAAGAAAGAGATGCCATGGAAAAGTTATGGAAGTCAAGAGAAAAACAATTAGAAAAAGTATTGTTAAACGCCATGCATATTAAAGGCTCTATTGAAGGTATTGCTGGCGCCGATTCTATTAATATGAATTTATTAGAAGATGATGAACCGCTTTCTTTAGAAGATTAATAATATTATATTAAAGAAACAGCCCAAACAAAATTTTCTCTTAACGCATAGTGTATTTGTACATCAAGTGCAGCAGCCTCTGAAAGGATTGAACCAGACATCATTCCATTTGTATTATTAGCGAGCCCCTCTACTCTTAAATGCTCGGAAAAATCAATGCCTAATTTTTCATTCATCTTATACATGGCTTCCTTCGCAGCCCATACAAAACTCATTTCTTTTAATTGAGTTTCTTCATTTAATGTATTTATTTTCTCAAGCTCTGAATGATGTAAAAATTTAGGTGCTACTTTTTTTATTCTTTCCTGTATTAATTCAATATCAATACCCACGGGCCCCTCTTTACTAATTACGCAGGCAGCAAATCCATTACAATGTGAAATAGAAAAATGAACGCTTTCATTTACAAAATAAGGCTTACCATTGGCGGCGTATTCAATACTATTTACATCCAGTTCTGGTTGCATTTCTTGTAATAAAAGTCTTGCTGCTAAATGCTGGGTTCTTTTTACAGGATGATTAATATTTTTACTAGCTTCTATGCTGCCTTCAAGTTTCGATTCAAAAAATGCCAACGGCTCTTCAATAGCCCAAATGGCCATTTTAGTAGTTGCGTTAATATTTTGTTGATAAAACAAAGGCATAGAAAAAAGGATTGAATTAGATTGCAGCGCCGTTCAAAGCTGCAAAATAAACATAAAAAAACAAAGATGATTTTATCTGACACTCGAATATTAGAAGAAATAGCCAAACAAACCATTAAAATTGAACCTTACGATCGCAAAGACTTAGGTAGTAATAGCTATGACGTGCATTTGGGCAAATGGTTAGCCACTTATGATAATGCCATTTTAGATGCCAAAGCACATAATACCATTACCTATTTTGAAATCCCTGAAGAAGGTTTTGTTTTAGAACCTACGGGCTTTTATTTAGGTGTTACTTTAGAATATACAGAAACACATGCGCATGTTCCATTCTTAGAAGGAAAATCTTCTACTGGAAGATTAGGTATTGATATTCATGCCACCGCAGGTAAAGGCGATGTTGGTTTTTGCGGTTACTGGACTTTAGAAATTTCTGTAAAGCAACCCGTTCGTGTTTACAAAGGAATGCCTATTGGTCAACTTATATATTTCCCAGTAGATGGCGAAATTGAAGTAAAATACAATCAAAAGAAAAACGCTAAATATAGCGGCCAGCCTGAAAAGCCTATTGAGAGTATGATGTGGAAGAATAATTTTTAGTTTAGAACTTAAGTAAAAATTATTTACCATTTTGATTCTTATACGCTATAACCCATAGTAGCACTTCGTCATAACTCCTAATGCCCTTCGATTGTTTATTCCATTGTAAGAATTGATCATAGAGTGATGTAGAAGCGGGTATAAGTAGTTGCTGTCTTTGTATAAAAAAATCTTTTATCTTTTTTCTATCTGCTATTACTTTAGGATCTAGCAAAGCTTTATTTCTATTCACAATTGTTTTCCATTTTTCAAAATTGCCCTTTTTGGCAATCAAACCTAAATGTTCAGTTTGACAATAAGTAAACATTTGTAGCAACATCGAATAGCGCAACAACGCATCGCCTGATTCTGTCGCCACCACAAAGGCAATAAAATTGGCTTCTGCCTCAGAAGCATATCCCATTTGATGAGCTAGTTCATGGCAACTGGTATAAGGCAGGGTAAGTAACGGAAGATCGGTTCTAAGAATGGCTTCCCCTGTAATGGGTTGGTAAAAAGCTAAATACCCTAAATAATCGCCCCAACTAGGAAAAGCAGCCTCTTTCAAAACAGGTTTATCTAAATGAAGCTGGGGGAATCTGTTTTCGACATGGCTATAATCCAAGATACTATTTCTAAATACCTGGTCTACCTCCATTTTGTGAATAAGGGAATCTGAGAGTATTTGCCTGGTTTGATTCAATTCTTCCATCAAATCCAGACTAAGGCTATCTAACTGAACTATGGAATAGCTTGTATCCAATTTTAAATCGAAGCTTTTAGCAGGGCTAGATTTTTGATAATTCAAACCCCAAATAAGCATAAAAACTACATATAATTGTACCAGTCTCAGCGCAAAATACTTGCCAAAATGGAGCAGATAAGTCCTAAAATTTTCAGCATTAATTTTATTTTTAAGTTTATATAAGCTTATTATAATATTGATAATCAATACTATAATTAATACAAGATATAGATACTCGCCAATGGGCATACTAGTACCCCCAGTAAGGTGTCTTAGGCCTAGGCTAATATATTGAAATAGGCCAAAACTGAAGTAAGTGGCTACCGCTTGAGGGAAGAAGGAGAAGACTAAAATAGCCAATGCCATGAGCAGCCAGACTGACTGTACTAGGGTTTGGATAGTAGATCTGAGCTTTAGTTGGTCTTTATTCACCTTTTTGGGATTAATGGGCAGGTCTTAGAATTGGTACCCAAAAGTAGGATAAACTTTGTCTTTTGGTTGGTTTTTACTAACTTTGCCATCCTTATAAATACGGTTATGAACCAAGACAGGGCTTACGAAATAGCATTTGTGGGTTTAACACCCGGTTTACATGAGTTCGAATACCGTATCGAGGATCAGTTCTTTACCAGTTTTGGCCAACAAGACTTCTCAAATTGCAAAACCACTGTTAAGCTTAAACTTGACAAAAAACAAGGGTTTTTTCAATTGCATTTTGATGTTGATGGCAAAATAGATACCCTTTGCGATCGTTGCGGAAATCCCCTAACGATTCAATTATGGGATGAGTTCAGTTTAATTGTAAAATTAGTGGACGACCCTATTACCATGAACAGCCAAGAAGAAGATGCTGATATTTTTTATATTGATAAAGGGGAGAACTATTTTTCAATTGCTGCTTGGATTTATGAATTCATCAATTTAAGTATTCCTTTACAACATATTTGTAAGGAGAATGAAAAAGGAGAATCGACCTGCAATCAAAAAGTATTAGACCAGTTGAACCAATTCAAAGTAAACCCAACAGAAGTTAATAATAAAAACATCTGGAAAGGCCTAGAAAAATTTAAAGGACTTGACGAATCGAATGAGGAAGAAATAAACAAGAATTAACAACGAATATTAAATAATAAATTTTAAAAAATAAGAGATGCCTAATCCTAAACGCAGACACTCACAACAACGTAGTGCTAAAAGAAGAACTCACTATGTAGCTCAAGAAGTTACATTAAGCAAAGATGGAACTACTGGAGAAATCCATGTACGTCATCGTGCACACGTTCAAGAAGGTAAATTATACTACAAAGGTTTATTAGTAAGCGAAAAAGCGCCACTAAAAGCCTAATTACCGATTCAATGAATATTGGCATCGATATGATGGGAGGCGATTACGCCCCACTAGAAGCCGTGAAAGGTGTTCAACAATATTTAGCAAAATCGGATAATAATATATTTTGTATAGGTGAAGAAACCCAACTGAAAGAACAATTTCAGCAACTCGGGATTTCTTCACCTTTTTTACATATAGTACCTGCCACTGAAGTGATAGGCTACCATGAACATCCTACAAAAGCTTTAAAAGAAAAACCGAACTCCTCTATTGCTATTGGATTCAAACTATTGGTTACAGGTGAAATAGATGCCTTCTTAAGCGCGGGTAATACAGGCGCCATGTTAGTAGGTGCCATGTTTAGCATCAAGCCCATCAAAGGGGTATTAAGACCTACCATCGCCACCCTACTTCCTAAACTAAATGGCAAAACAGGTTTATTAGTAGATGTTGGATTAAATGCAGATTGCAAACCAGAACAATTAAATCAATTTGGTATTTTAGGTAACTTATACGCCAAGCATATTTTAAATATCGATACCCCTACTGTGGGTTTATTAAATGTAGGTGAAGAAGAAGGCAAAGGAAATATTTTAGCACAAGCCACTTACCCATTACTAAAAGAAAATACTGCGATAAATTTTATTGGCAATATTGAAGGCAGGGATGTTTTCAATGAAAAAGCTGACGTTATTGTTTGTGATGGATTTACCGGTAATATTATTTTAAAAACTGCCGAAGCCATGTATGATGCAGCGGCTCATCAAAAATTAGAAAACGATTCTTTCTTTGGAAGGTTTCATTTTGAAAATTATGGAGGTACCCCTGTTTTAGGCGTGAATAAACCCGTAATTATTGGACACGGCATTAGCAATGCAAAAGCATTTTACAATATGATTTTACTTGCAGAAAAAATGATCCAAACACGCTTTTGTGAAATTATCACTCGTAATTTCGAAAATGTATAGATCAAATCTGTTTATCTCCAACTAATCCTCTACTATTCTTCTGTTAATAGCTTCTTTTTCGTTTACAACTTCTGAATTTCTTTATTATTCCTTTATTAATAATTAGTTTATTTTTACTTTATCAATAAAGTGAAAAACCTATGTGGTTAAATAATATTTTAGAAACTATTGGCAATACGCCCTTAATTCGTTTAAATAAAATAACGAGTGAAATACCCGCCACCGTCCTTGCTAAAGTAGATTATTTTAACCCTGGCAACTCTATAAAAGATAGAATGGCCTTGAAGATGGTTGAAGTAGCGGAAGCGGAAGGGAAACTAAAACCAGGTGGCACTATTATTGAATGTACCAGTGGCAATACTGGAATGGGACTTGCATTAGTAGCCATTGTGAAAGGATATAAATGCATATTCACCACCACCGATAAGCAGAGTAAAGAAAAGATGGATATCTTAAGAGCCGTGGGTGCTGAAGTCATTGTATGTCCTACCAATGTTGCTCCCGAGGATCCAAAAAGTTATTATTCTGTAGCTAGAAAATTAGCTGCCGAGACACCCAATTCTTTTTTCTTTAATCAATATGATAACCTTGCCAACCGACAAGCCCATTATGAAAGTACAGGGCCAGAAATTTGGGCACAAACAGAAGGAAAAATTACCCATTTAGTTTGCACAGCAGGTACAGGTGGTACGATCACCGGAACAGCAAAATATTTAAAAGAAAAGAATCCGAATATTCAAGTATGGGCCATTGATCCTATTGGTTCATTACTTACACATTATTTTCAAACTGGTGTCGAAGATCATTCTTACGTTCAACCCTATATTGCAGAGGGCTTTGGCGAAGACTTTATTCCAGCCAATTATGATATGTCTCTTATAAATCATTTTGAACAAGTAGCCGATAAAGAAGGTGCTTTAATGACCCGTCGATTAGCAAAAGAAGAAGGTTTATTCTGCGGTTACAGTGCAGGATCTTGTATTTTAGGATTACTCCAATTAAAAGATAAATTAAAAAGCTCCGACCTGGTGGTTTGTATTTTACACGACCATGGCAGTAGGTATGTAGGCAAGGTTTATAATGATGAATGGATGAAAAGTAAAGGTTTTCTTTAATTTATTGATTTTCAGTTAAAAATCTTTGTATTTTTCCCTTTTTTGTGGATTATTTTACCCTAATTCATAGGCTAAGGCTAACATTCGTTTGGGCCTTAAATTGTATCTTTGCCACTCAATAATTAAACTATGAGCAAGTACAGAGCAGGGGTTTTATTTGGTAAAGAATTAGAGACATTATACAACGATGCAAAAGCAAACAAGTTTGCCATTCCAGCAGTAAACACCTCTGGAACCGACACCATTAATGCAGCTATTGAAACAGCCGCTAAAGTGAACTCTCCTATTATTATTCAATTTTCTAATGGCGGTGCTCAATTTATAGCAGGTAAAGGAATGCCTAACGATAATTTACAAGCCAATATTCAAGGAGCTATTGCAGGTGCCTTACATGTGCACCAGGTAGCTAAGTTTTATAATGTTCCTGTTATTTTACATACCGACCACGCTTCTAAAAAATGGTTGCCCTGGATTAGTGCTTTAATTGATGCAGGCGAACAATATAAAAAAGAAAAAGGACAACCTTTATTCAGTTCACATATGTTGGATTTATCTGAAGAAAGTATAGAAGAGAACATACAAACTTCAGTTGAATTTTATAAAAGAATGGCACCTCTTGGAATGAGCATTGAAATTGAATTAGGTGTAACAGGTGGAGAAGAAGATGGGGTTGATAATAGTAATGTTGATAATGATAAATTATATACACAACCTGAACATGTTGAATATGCTTATACTGAATTAAGTAAAGTAGGTAATTTATTTACAGTGGCTGCTGCTTTTGGAAACGTGCATGGTGTATACAAACCAGGTAATGTTGAATTAAGGCCTGATATTTTAAATAATAGCCAAGTATATATTCAGAAAAAGTTAAACACTGCTGAAAAGCCTGTGTATTTTGTTTTTCATGGCGGATCGGGTTCACCACAAAATCAAATTAGAGAAGCGATTGGATATGGTGCTATCAAAATGAATTTAGATACCGATTTACAATGGGCTTTCTGGGAAGGTGTTTTAGAATATTACAAAAAGAATGAGGCTTTCTTACAAGCACAGTTAGGCAACCCTGAGGGAGCCGACAAGCCTAATAAGAAGTATTATGACCCTAGAGTTTGGTTAAGAAAAGGGGAAGAATCTTTTATTAAAAGATTAGAAGTGGCTTTTGATGATTTAAACTGCATTAATAGAAACGCTTAAACATAATTTTAACACCGCTGCCAATTTATTAAAATGGGTGGCTATTTATTTATAACTTCATATAGGACTAAAACGATTGCTTAACTATGAAAAATAGAGAAGAAGACATTGAAGTAAACTTAACGGGTGAAGAGACCGCTGCTTCTGAAGCTAGTAAATCAAGATGGTTTAAAAGAATTAGAAAGGGCATTACCACTTCTACTGCTGATAAAAAAGAAACGCCAGAAGGACTTTGGACTAAGTGTCCATCTTGTAATCATATTTGCACCAGTTCTGAATTAAAAGAAAGCTTATTCATTTGTTCTAAATGTAATTTTCATCATCGTATTGGAAGTGAGGAATATTTTGATATTTTATTTGACGAAGCGCAGTGCACAGAACTTTTTGATAATATCAAAAGCAAAGACGCCTTAAACTTTACCGACTTAAAAAATTATCAAAAAAGATTAGACGAAATTCACGCTAAAACCGATTTAAAAGATTCTATGCGTGTAGCAGTGGGTAAAATTAATGGAGAAAAAATGGTAGTTGCTTGTATGGACTTTGAGTTTATTGGAGGGTCCTTAGGCAGTGTAATGGGAGAAAAATTTAGTAGAGCAGTTGACTATTGCATAGAACATAAACTCCCCTATTTAGTCATTAGTAAAAGTGGTGGTGCGCGTATGATGGAAAGTGCTTTTAGCTTAATGCAATTGGCTAAAACCAGTGGCAAGCTTTCTCAACTAAGTGATGCCAAACTGCCTTTCATTTCAATGCTAACCGATCCCACTTTTGGAGGTATTTCTGCAAGCTTTGGTATGCTAGGTGATATTAATATTGCAGAGCCTGGCGCCTTAATTGGTTTTGCTGGCCCTCGTGTGATTAAAGAAACCATAAAAAAAGATTTACCCGCAGGATTTCAACGCAGTGAATTTTTATTAGAGCATGGCTTTTTAGACTTTATCGTTGATAGAAAAGACTTGAAAAATAAATTATCAGAAGTGGCTTACTTATTTAAGCACTAAGCTTATTAGAATCCATTTAGGAAGTCAATATTTAATCCTATTTTTGTATCCCGGCGCTGTAGCAGCTCCGGGATTTTTTATGGCCAAACCGAAACCCATACAAGCTAAAGAGTTAAACAATAGGCAGGCCTATTTTAACTACCACATAGAGGATAAATATGAGGCAGGCATTGTATTGCTTGGTACGGAAGTAAAATCAATTAGAGAAGGTAAGGTAAGTTTCAACGACTCCTTCTGCATGTTTGATAAAGGGGAATTATGGGTGCGTGGTTTATTCATTAATGCCTATACCCATGGGAATGTCAATAATCATATTGAAGTGCATGACCGTAAATTATTATTACAAAAAAGAGAGCTTGAAAAATTAGAGACCAAGGTCAAAGAAAAAGGATACTCTATTATCCCTTTGCGTATATTTTTTAATGATAAACATTATGCCAAAGTAGAAATTGGTGTAGGCAAGGGTAAAAAAGAATTTGATAAGCGTGAGACGATTAAATCGCGCGATGTAGATAAAGAAATTAAACGCCTACTGAAGCGCTAATGATAAAAAACTTATTTAAATATTAAGAATTGAAAAAATGCTATATCGAACGAACTTTGTGAGCGAAGCGATCAGAGAGTGAGATATAGGTGTTTTTTCATTTAATATTTAAATCACCTATCATTCAATATTTTTTAAGCTTCATTCAAAATAATTTATCAGTTACTATATAGCCTTCATCAGTGAGATATAGGTGTTTTTTTACTTAATATTTAAATCACCAATTACTCGTACTTTTTCTTAGGCGCTTCCTCGCCTTTTAATTGTTCGGCGATGGCAGAGGGATGTGGTTTATGGGTGGTGGCATAGGCAATAGCTAGTAGTGCAGCAAACCCTCCAAAAGACCAAGCCAATTCAATAGGAATTAACCAATAGCCCCAGAATTTATTCACCACCGCTTTTTGAGGGTTGCTTAATTCATAAATTAGTTCCAACTTCTTTCCTATTTTTGAAGCATATTCAGCGCTATCTAATTCAAGCTTATATTCTTTACCATATTCAGAATAAACGGCCATTATCTTAGTCCTAGGCCCCTTGCCTTCTTTTATAATAATTCCAGGGGCTATTTCACTATCAAAATAATCAGGCACCCTACTAAATGGCAGGTATAATAAAAAACAAGTGAGAAATAATAGTATGGCAGATTTGATCATTAAAAACAGGTTCTAAATTAAAAGAGCCCCTAGTATTGCTACCAAGGACTCTTAAAGCGAATTTGTAATATATTTTAGTTACTCAAACTTCTAAAGTCAACAGGTACTAATTTACTTACACCTGGTTCTTGCATGGTCACACCATATATAACATCTACAGCACTCATTGTTTGCTTATTGTGCGTTACAATGATAAATTGTGAGTTATCGCTAAACTTCTGAATCATTTGTGTGAACTTACCTACGTTGGCATCATCTAATGGAGCGTCCACCTCATCTAAAATACAGAATGGTGCTGGCTTGATTAAATAAATGGCGAACAACATAGCAGTTGCTGTTAAGGTTCTCTCTCCACCACTTAATTGACTAATAGAAGAGGGCTTTTTACCTTTAGGACGTGCTATAATTTCCACTGCAGTTTCTGCTAAGTTTTCTGGATCAACTAATATTAAATCACAAGAGTCTTCTTCTGTAAACAAGGCTTTAAATACCTTTTGGAAATTCTCTCTTGCTTGGTTGTATGTTTCTAAGAAAGCTTTATTCGCTGTAGCTTCTACTTCTTGAATAGTAAGCATTAAGCTTTCTTTGGCCGTTACTAAGTCGTTCTTTTGTTCTAAAATGAAATCGTAACGCTTTTTCATTTCTGTATAGGCTTCAATAGCTGTTGGATTCACTTCTCCCATATTCTCCAGACGCTTCTTCATTCTATCGGCGCTGGCTTGTAATTCCTCTAATGAAATTTCAGTAGCTCTACCTTCGTCTAAGATTTCTTCTAATTCAACCTTGAACTCTACATTCAACCTTTCTTTCATGCCAGACAACTGTAATTTTAAATTATTCAGTTGGTCTTTAATTTCATTAATTAATTGATCAATTAATTCTTTAGACTTAATCTGCATTCTTAAGGCACTCTCCTTTTCTTGTAAAACGTTTCTTAAATTATAATAAGCTTGATCTGCTTCGTTTAATATTGACTCTTCTTCCTCCTTAGTCTTTAATAACTTAACCAAGTCTTCTTCTAATTGCACTAGTTCAGCTCGGCTATCCACAATGGCAGCACTTGCTTCTGTTAATTGAACACTATTAGTTTGTATTTGTACATGTAAATCATTCAATTGATTTTCCTTAAACAGCACTTCTTGTTGTAATGCCTCAATTTTGCTATACTGCTTGGATAATTGTAAGTTCATTTCATTGAACTCGCCAGAAGCTAGATGATAGGCTTGCTCAGCTGCTTGATAAGCCAATTCCACATCATTTAAATTAGACTGTGTTTCTTGTAAAGATAGATTCAAGGCTTCCAGCGCTATTCTTGTATCGGCAATAGCAGTATGCTCTTCTGTAATCTTATCTTCAAACTCTTTTAACTTAATAATAGCAGCAGACTGCGCTAATTGTAAGTTCTCTAATCTATTCTTATTGGCAAATACTTCATTAATTAAAGTATTCACGGCCTGCCCTGTAGCACGAATTTCATTTTCTTTTAAAAGATCATTAAACTGTAATACAGAATTATGTTGTGTTTGAATAGTATCTTTTAAATCGTTGACTACTTTTTCTTGAGCTTGAATATCTTCCAATAGTTTTTCTAAGTTCTTAGCACGGCCAATTTTCTTTCCTTCAAATAAACCGACACTACCTCCTGTTAAAGTATACTTACCTCTTACATACTTACCCGTTTTTTCTAAGATAATGCCAGCATAATCGCCCGACAAGGCTTGTTCATTTTCAGCAATAAAAACATTGCCTAATAAATGATTTGCCAAGGCACTATATTTACTATCTATTTCAATAACGGATAAAGCTGCAATGGTATTAGCTGGTGCTGCATTGGCAGAAGCCCCATTTAATTGATCTAATAAGAAGAAGTTGGCCTTGCCTTTTTTATTGTCATCCAATAATTGAACGGCCTGCATACCCTCTTTTAAATCATTGACTACATAATAGTTTAAATAAGGCTCAAGCACATTCTCCACTGCTGCACGGTAGGCTTCTTGAACATATAATATATCTGATAATATTGGCGCTTGATGATTCCAGCCTGTATTTTTGTGCAAGAACTTAACACTCTCTGGATAGCCTTCCATAGAATCTACTAAGCTCTTTAATAAATCGTATTCGTTCTTCTTCGCATCTAATTTTCTAGTTTGTTCTGCTAGTTCTGATCGTAGAATTTCTAATTGCTCCTGGGTTTCAAAAATACTGGCTCTTGCGTTATCATGTTGAATTTGTAAGGCAGCTAAATTTGCTTTGTTGCTTTCTAAGTCAGCTTCCTTGGTAGTTAACTGAGCACTAATATCAGCAATTTGTCCTACTCTATGATTTTGCTCTTCTTCTAATTGCTGATGAGATCTTTGTACGTTTTGAATAGAAGTATCTGATACCGCCACTTTTTTCTCCGCATCAAATTGATTTCTTTGAATTTGTTGATAAGACTGGCGTAAATTATCTAAGATAGATCTTTGACTATCGAAGGAATCTCTTTTTTCAGTTAAAGCTGTTTGAGATTGATCAACTCTTGATTTAAAGTCTTGGTATATTTTTTCTTCCTCTACTACTTGCAACTTAGTATACTCAATAGAATCGCCAATGGTTTTTAATTGTCCTTCCGCTTTTAATAAAAACTCTTTCAATGAAGCTTCTTTATCATTTAGATAATCTAAACGTTGAGCCGCTAAATTTTTATCATTCTCTTTAGTTCTTAATGTAGATAAGCTATCGTTGTATTGATGCTGCATTGCCTGCAAGCCCTTTTCTTTTTCAATAAAGACCACACGCTCCTGTTCTAAAGCGGCTTCTTCTAATGCAATAGCGGCTTCTAATTGAAATTTCTTATCGGTCTCAGCTTCTTGTTGTTCATTTAGCTCTTTATAGCTAATATTAAAACCCTCTAAAGATGCCTTCGCTAGTTCAATGGCAGTGTCTTTGTAATCTTTTTTGATTTCAAAATACTTTTCTGCTTTTTTAGCTTGGTTCTCTAAAGTTTTTAATTGATTATTAATTTCAAATAATAAATCTTCAATACGGGCTAAATCTTGTTCAGTAGCATCTAATTTATTCTTTGCTTCTTTCTTTCTTGTCTTGTAAATAGTAATACCCGCCGCTTGTTCTAACATTCTACGACGGCTATTGTCTTTATCCTTAATGATATCATCCACCATACCTAATTCAATAATGGCATAACTGTCGGTACTCACCCCTGTATCCAAAAATAAATTATGGATGTCTTTCAAACGACAAGCCACATCATTTAAGCGGTATTCACTCTCCCCGTTTTTATAAAAGCGACGCGTTACAGTGATGGTGCTAAACTCGGTAGGTAATAAGTTTTTAGTATTTTCAAAAGTAAGGCTCACTTCTGCCATACTACTAGCTGATCTAGTTTTACTTCCGTTAAAAACTAAAGAATCTAAATTCTCACTTCTTAAAGCTGAAATTTTCTGTTCTCCAATTACCCATCTTATGCTATCAATGATATTACTTTTACCACAACCATTTGGTCCGATAATGCCTGTAATTCCCTCATCAAAACTTACAATTGTTTTGTCAGCAAAGCTCTTGAACCCTTTGATTTCTAATGACTTTAGTCTCACTTTTTTTCTTCTATTTTATGTCTGCGAACATAAGAAAAAGAGCCAAGAAATCAAGGCCTAAATGCTGTTTTGTGTACAATTAGTGGAGAAAAATTAAACCTGCGGAATGAGCCTACCTCCAAGGGTAGTTAGTGTTCTTGAAGGGAACTTATTAACGACCATAAAGTCGTGTGTTGCCATAACGATAGCGGTTCCGTCTTCCTTGGCTATTTGGAATAATAATTGCATGATTTCATCGCTGGTTTCAGGGTCTAGGCTACCTGTAGGCTCGTCTGCTAGTATTAATTTAGGAGAATTCAATAAGGCCCTAGCAATATCCACTCTTTGTTGCTCGCCCCCACTCATCTCATAGGTCATTTTGAAGCCTTTATTTTGAAGCCCCACTTTAGCCAGCACATCTTCTATTTTTCGCTCCACCAACCTTTCATCTTCCCAACCTGTAGCTTTTAACACAAAACGCAAATTCTCGTGTACATTTCTATCGGTTAATAATTGAAAGTCCTGAAAAACAACTCCTAAATTCCTTCTTAAAAAGGGAAGCTTTTTCCAATCCATATCTTTTAAATCATAGCCTACCACCATTCCTCTACCTTCAGTAATACTTACTTCTCCATATAAGGATTTCAATAAACTACTTTTTCCGGTACCTGTTTTACCTACTAAATACACAAACTCTCCTTTTTGAACCGTAAAATTCACATCTTGCAAAATGAGATTCCCACTTTGATAAATATTTACATTTTCTAATTGCACTACTATTTCGCTCATATCTTAGTTTGTTAGTGTAGAATTGTTATTACTGTTCTTTTTGAATGTATTAAAATTAATAGCTAAAAATTTCTGTTCCAAAACTTCCTTTTAAAATTAACTCTTTTTGAGTAGATGCTTCCACCCTTCCAATAATTTGCGCTTCAATATGAAAAGTTTTTGCCAAGGCAATTAAATCCATCGCCGATTTTTCATCCGTAAAAATTTCTAAACGATGCCCCATATTAAATACCTGATACATTTCTTTAGCGTTGGCTCCAGAATTTTCTTGAATCAAATTAAATATAGGAGGTACTTCTAAAAAATTATCTTTCACAATACGCATAGGGCCGGGCAAATACTTCATACATTTTGTTTGTCCACCTCCACTACAATGTATCATTCCTTTCACTGCTTCGAAATGCTTATCTAGTATAGCTTTCACCAGTGGGGCATAAGTACGCGTGGGGCTTAATAACAATTTACCAATACTTATTTCACCAAAACCAGGTATAGCTATGGTATCAGTCATTTTATTTTTACCAATATAAACCACTTCCTCTTTTAAACTTGGCTCAAATGTTTCGGGGTATTTTTTTGCATAGCTATTATCTAAAACATCATGCCTTGCACTAGTAAGTCCATTGCTACCTAGTCCACTATTATAGGCAGTTTCATAACTAGCTTGGCCATAACTTGAAAATCCAACAATCACTTGTCCTGCCGCAATCTCGTCATTGGTAATAAGTTTTGCTTTAGGCCATCTTGCCGTCATGGTTCCATTAACTGCAATCGTTCTTACCACATCTCCCACATCGGCAGTTTCTCCCCCTAAAAATTCAATTTGAATGCCAAATTTTTTCAGCGTATTAAAAAAATCTTGAGTCCCATTAATCACCTCGCTTAATACTTCTCCCGTAATCACTAATTTATTACGATCAATGGTGGAAGAGAATAATATTTGATCATAAATACCTACACATAATAAATCGTCTAAATTCATCGCAATAGCGTCTTGTGCAATGCCTCTCCAAACAGATGCATCTCCTGTTTCTTTCCAATAGAGATAGGCCAAAATACTTTTAGTACCTGCACCATCTGCATGCATAATATTAATATAGTCAGACTGACCCCCTAAATAGTCGGCATATAACTTACAAAAAGCATTGGGATATAAGCCTTGGTCAAGGTCTTTAATAGCCGCATGGACTTCTTCTTTTTGAGCGGAGACACCGCGTTGGGCATACAATGACATGAATCTAAATTGGTTTGTGGCACAAAGGTACAATTGTTTTACATTTGTGCCATATTTAGACAACGAAGATGACTGTTCACCACGATTTAAAACAATTACCTGCTTTCAAAAATGCCGTTATTACTACGGGGGCCTTTGATGGAGTGCATATAGGCCATCAAGAGATTATTAGTCGAATGAAGCAAATAGCGCTTGAAATTAAGGGAGAAACAGTCATTATCACCTTTCATCCCCATCCTAGAAAAGTGATTTCTTCTATCCCTGGAGAAATTAAACAACTGACCAGCCTAGAAGAAAGAATTGAATTATTAAAGCAAAGCGGTATTGACCATTTGGTGGTAGTTAATTTCGATCATGCGTTCTCTAATTTAAGTGCTGATGAATATATTAAAGCCTTTTTATTTGATCATTTTCACCCGCATACAATTTTAGTAGGCTATGATCATAGGTTTGGAAAAGGCCGCAATGGGAATTTTGAACTGTTACAAAAGTTTGGTGTAGAAATTGGCTTTGAAGTAGAACAAATTCATGAAAAAATTATAAGTGATGAAATTGTAAGTTCTACCCATATTAGAAACTATATACTAGAAAATCAAATTGAAAAAGCCAATGCACTCTTAGGCTATCCTTATTTATTTGATGGATTTGTAGTAAGAGGTAATCAAATTGGACGCACCATCGGATTTCCTACTGCGAATTTGCATATTAATAATGAAGAGAAAATAATTCCTTCCAATGGTGTATACGCCGTTAAAGTAAAAGGGAAATGTTTAGCAGATACTATTTATAATGGCATGATGAATATTGGTATACGACCTACTGTGGATGGGCAGAAGAAAGTCATTGAAGTACATATTTTAGATTTTGATCAAGATATTTATGAGCAAAATTTAACGGTTATGGTGTATGAATATATTAGAGGCGAAGTAAAGTTTGATGGACTAGAGGCCTTAAAAGCACAACTTGCCAAAGACAAAATTACTGCAGCGGCTATTTTAAAGAATTATCAATAACCTTAGGCAGGCTGCTTTTCAGGAACATCCATAATTTTAACAACCAATTCTTTTAATAAATCGGCATCGGTATTATCTGCATCATTAATGCCCACCACCCTTAAATTATACTCGTGTATTAATAATAAAATATGTTCCACTTTTGAATATGAATACTGCCTCAATGCTGCTAAATAAATTTTAACGGCAAAAAAGGAAATGCCTACTTCACTCATAATTCTTTTTTCATCACTCGTATTTAAGCCATAGATAGCATAAATTTTAGAAAAGAAAGCATACAAAGTAGGTAGTATCAATTGAATCGGCGCTGCTTTATTATTGGACTCAAAAAATTGAATCATTCTTATGGCTTTGGCAAAGTTTTTTTGCCCCACTGCTTCTTGAAATTCAAAGGCATTATATTCTTTACTAATGCCAATGTACTTTTCAATATCATCTTCGGTCATTTTCTTACGGTCTCCCAAATTCACTATGAGCTTTTCTAATTCATTTTGTATTCTGCTTAAATCATTCCCAATATGGTCTACTAAAATTTGTACTGCTTTTGGTGCAATTTGATAACCTCTATCTGCCACCCATTCATTCACCCATTCAGGCAGCTTACTATCATACATTTTTTTAGTGGCAATAAAAGTAGTTTTGGACTTTAAGAGTTTACCAAAGGTTTTACGACCATCTATATTTTTGTCCTTATATGCCACAATTAAAATAGTAGAAGACAAAGGATTTTCTACATAGGATTCCAGCTTTTCAATTTGACCCATTAATTGGGCTTCCTTAATTATGACCACCTGGCGTTCAGCAAATACAGGATAACGCTTACAAGCATTCATGATCTCCGACCATTCTGCATCCTTTCCATAAAAAATAGTAAGATTAAAAGCCTGTTCGGCTTCCGGAAGTAGTTGCTTTTCAGCATAGTCAACTACCTTATCAATATAGTATGCTTCTTCTCCTTCTAGCCAATAAATGGCATCAAAAACGTTCTTTTTCCAGTTAGCTATAATTTTGGAAGTAGGCATATTCAAATATAAAGATAAGTCATACTTGAATCTTAAATATTTTAAAATAAATACTTAAAAATCAACCCCAAATCAATCCCCTATTCAATAAGGTTATAATTATTAGTAATGTATTCCATTTTTTGTATCTTTGTAGCCTTAAACTAAAAAAATTTTATGAGTAACGAATCTTCTAGCATGAGCAGTAAAATAACCATTGGGGTTTTGGTATTAGTCATTATTGGCTCTTGGATATATTTCAATAGTTCAAAAGTGGACATTATTACTACCTATGACAATAAAATAGCTGTGATTGACAGTGCTAAAGCAAAAATTCAAGCTGAATTTATAGAAGTATCTGCTAAAGCAGACTCTTTAACCAACCAAAATACTAGCCTTCAAGGTGATTTATTAGACAAGTCTAATCAAATTCAAAAATTGAAATCTAACATTAGTACTATTTTACGTAAGCAAAATGCTACAGATGTAGAATTAGCAGAAGCTAAAACTTTAATAGCCGATTTAAATGGCAAGGTAACTAACCTATTTGCAGACCTTACAAAAGCACAAGCTGAAAACAAAGATTTAACTGCGAAAAACGAAGTTTTAACAACTGCGAATACCACCTTAAATTCGAATTTAACGGCTACTCAAAAAGAGAGAGAAAGATTACAAGATATTGGTTCTACTTTACACGCCTCTACTTTTAGCATTCAAGCTTTAAGAATTAAAGATGACGGTACAGAGAAAAAAACAAGTAATTCTAAAAGAGCCAATACCATTCGCTTGTCTTTCCAAATTGATAAAAATAAAATCACTCCAACAGGAGCACAAGAGTTATTTGTTTGTATTACTAGCCCAGATGGCAAAGCTTTCAACGAAACTGGAAAAATTAATACAAGAGAAGATGGTGCTAAAGGCTATTCTAACAAAGTATCAGTTCAATACGAACAAAATAAAGAATTGCCCGTAAGCTACGATATCAAAAATGTAAGCTTTACTGAAGGAGAATATTTAGTAGAAATTTATCATAACGGTTTCAAAATCGGAGAAGGTAAAACTAAATTAACGAAGGGATTATTCTAGTACTTAATTGTATTAGATTAGAAAAACAACTCCAAATTTTGAGTATAAAGTAAAAATTCTATAATCATATTTACAGAAAAGGCCTCCCTTAAAAAGGAGGCCTTTTTTAATATCGTTATTTAATAAAGTAAATACTTTATTAAATCTAGCTCACTAATTCATTGGTACTGCTAAAATCCTGCATCATACCACCAATAGGTATTTCATTGTAGGATAAAGCATAAAACCATAACTGAATCGCAGCTGGAGAAATGGATTCCACAAAGAAATTCGCTTTGCTTAAGAAAGGAATTAATTTGTTGCTAAGTTCATGCATTTCAGTTCCGTCCTCGGCTACTGTGTATGCATTTAATAATCTTTTCAACTGTGCTAATTCATTGTCCAATAAATGATCGAAGGCGTGCAACTGTATAAATTCCGAAACGGCTTCATACAACATTGCTTTGTTTGTTGCTTTCATACATTTTGTTTTTTATAGGTTTTGGATTACTATGTAAAGTTCACTCCGTTTTGTTTCCTTATTGTTAACAATGCTCATCTTTACTCGCTTGTGGAAAACTTGACAAAAAATGTTTGTATACTTATTAATGTTGACTAAGTATTAATTAATCTATTGGAAATGAATAGATTAAATGAAAAAAGATATTAGAAATTAAGCTAAGACAATTGCCGATAATGCAGGTAAGTTCAACAAAAGCTGGTTCCATTCTCCCTTTTCATCTTGAGGATGCAAAATAATACTTGTATTGTTTAGGTCTCCAGCACCTCCATATTTTTTAGCATCAGAGTTGAAAATTTCCTTCCAAACTTTTTTTCCTGCTACATGGATAGGGAATTGATGTCTTGGAACTGGGGTCATATTCATCACTACCAAAATATCATTTTCAGGTTTTAGGCCCTTTCTTTTAAAAGCAATCACGGCCTCCTCTCTTTTATTCATCTCTACCCATTCAAAACCGGTAGGGTCAAATTGCAATTCATACAAGGCTGGATTGTTTTTGTATATTTCATTTAAGGCTTGCACCGTTTTGCGCATTCCTGCATGAGATTCTATTTTTAATAAGTCCCATTGTAATTCTGTGGTATAATTCCATTCCTTGGTAGCCGCAAATTCATTGCCCATAAATAATAGTTTAGCACCAGGATGCATAAACATATAGGTATATAATAATCTCAGGTTCGCAAATTTCTGCCAATCATCCCCTGGCATTTTATAAATTAAAGGGCTTTTGCCATGTACAACTTCGTCATGACTAAAAGGCAACATAAAACTTTCATCATAAAAATACATCATCGAAAAAGAAAACTTATCCTGCTGCATTGACCTAAACAAAGGATCCAATTTAAAATAATCCAAAGTATCGTGCATCCAACCCATCATCCATTTCATACCAAAGCCTAATCCATCCAAAAAAGTGGGCTTACTTATGCCCGGCCAATCAGAGGCTTCTTCGGCAATGGTTTGTATATATGGGAAATCTCTGTACAAGGTTTCATTTAAATCTTTAATAAAAGCAATAGCTTCTATATTCCCATTACCCCCAAACTCATTCGGTTCCCATTCACCCGCTTTCCTACTATAATCTAATCTTAACATAGAACTTACGGCGTCTACCCTTAATCCGTCTATATGAAATTGATCGCACCAAAAACGGGCGCTGCTAATTAAAAAAGATTTTACTTCTCCTCTTTTATAATTGAATATATAAGAGTTCCAATCGGGGTGATAGCCTTTTCGCATATCGGCATACTCATAGGTATTAGTGCCATCAAACATAAACAAGCCATGCGCATCATAAGGGAAATGAGAAGGTACCCAATCAAGAATAACACCAATTTCTGCTGCATGAAAAGCTTCTACTAAGGCAGCAAATTCTTGCGGATTTCCAAAACGAGAAGTGGGAGCAAAAAATCCTACCCCTTGATAACCCCAGCTACCATCAAAAGGATGTTCCATCACAGGCATGAATTCAACATGGGTAAAACCCATTTCTTTTACATAAGGAACTAATAAGTCAATAAGTTGAATATAGGAATTGTAAGAATTTTCATCGTTTTTATGGGGGCGCATCCAACTTGCCAAATGCACTTCATAGATAGAATAAGGTTGGTCGGTTCTATTTTTAATTTTTCTTTGCTCTATCCATTTCGCATCCTTCCAAGCATAATTCGTTTGCCAGGTAATAGAAGCTGTTAAGGGCCTTAGTTCCCAATAATTGGCGAAGGGGTCGCCTTTGTCTAGCTTCACCCCTTTATAGCCATGAATATGGTATTTATATACTTCTCCTTGATCTATACCTGGAACAAAGCCCTCCCAAATTCCAGAACTATCTTGTCTAACTTTTAATAAATGGGTTTCATTATTCCAATCATTAAAATTTCCTTTTACATATACGGCTGTTGCATTAGGAGCCCATACAGCAAAGTAAGTTCCTTTAGTACCCGAAACTTCTAATTGTTTATTGCCAAATAAGGTATACAGTGAATAGTGTGTGCCATTTTGAAAATTATGTACATCCTCATCTGTAAATAAAGAATAGTTCCAAACTGATTGCTTGGTATCTACAAAATGAAGATCCTCGAATTTTGGCATAATTATTTCGTTAATTCAAACACTTGCATACTCATAGCAGCTATTGAAAATTCCTTCCCTATTTTTTCACCGGTCACAATATCTATTCCGCCTTTAAAGCCGTCGGTTCTTTCAGTATATTTTTCAAAATTAAGTTTTCTTACTTTCTTATCGGTATTCATCACACACATAATTGTTTGCCCCTTAGTGTATCTAAAATAAACATACAAGCCATCTTCTGGAACATATTGCATCATGTCTCCTGTCTTTAAGGCAACGGATGATTTTCTGTAAGTACCCAATAGCTGCACATAATGTAAAAAATCTTTTTCTTGGTCTGTCATCCCTACTTCTGTAAAAGCATTCTTTTTGTCGCCTGCCCATCCACCAGGAAAATCAAGTCTCACCCAGCCATCTGGATTGGAGATACCCTTCATTAAAATTTCTGAACCATAATACATTTGAGGAATACCCCTACATGTCATTAACCAGGCATAGGCCATTTTAGTTTTAGGTATGCTTTCTCCTAAGGAAGAATGTATACGCGTCATATCGTGATTATCTAAAAATGTCACATTGTTACTAGGTACTTTGTACAAATAGTCATTACTTAAAGTATTGTATAATTTAATGACCCCTCCACTCCAATCATTTTTTTCATTGAGTGCTGGTAAAATACCTGAAAACAATAATTGAAAATCAGAAGTGGCATGTAAATTACTTTTGTAGGGAATATTTAAATTATTACGAACATAATAAGCCTGTGAAGAAACCCCCTCTACCCAACACTCTCCGAAGGCAAATATATTTGGATACTCATCAATAAGCGCTTGGTTTAATCTATTCATAACCTCTACATTACAATACTTATAGGTATCTATTCTAAATGCATCAATACCATAGGTTTCAACTGACCAAATAGCGTTTTGTGTTAAATATTTTTCTACAAAAAGATTCTCATGATTTACATCTGGCATTTCAGTAGTAAACCATCCGTTAATCATTTTTTCAGCATCTACTTTTGAGTGATGTGGATCAAATACTGCTTGTTCTCTATAATGTGTCTGTGTATAGGAAGGCCATTGATGTAACCAATTTTTATCAGGCGCATCTTGCACTAAAAAATGAAAACGACCAAAATGATTATATACGATGTCTTGAATTAATTTCATGCCTCTTTTATGAAGACTATCACTTAATGCTAAATAAGCTGCATCACCCCCAAAACGTTTTTCAATTCCATAATTATTCGTAGCAGCATAACCATGTTCTGTTCTATCAGGCATATTATTTTCAATCACAGGTGTCATCCATAAAGTAGATACCCCTAGTTTTTCAAAATAATCCAAATGATTCGTCACCCCTTTTAAATCACCACCATGTCTTAAAAATATAGAGTCTCTATTTAAAGACTGGTCTTTTAATCCGGCAATTTGATCATTGCTTGGATCTCCATTACTAAAACGATCAGGCATTAAGAAATAAATAAGATCAGATGGATTAATACCCTGCGCAAATAAAGTTCCTCTTCCTTTTCTTCTTGGAAGCAGTGACCAACTAGTAGTTGTTTTCTCTCCCTTATTGGTAAAAATAAAATTTACGGTACCTGGTTTTGCTGTAGTAGCAATTTCTATATCTACAGCTATATAATGGCCATTTTCAAAATGATGTACTCCCAACACTTTCAAGCCCGGATAATTTGCATTTACTGTAGCCTTAGTAAAGTTGGCATTCGTATTTCTAAATAAAATTTGAATTTTATTGAACTGCATTTGCGTGAACCAATTGGTAGGATAAGCCTCTGTAGTTTGACCATTCGCAATGGATAGCATTGCAAAATTCAAAAATACAAGCGTCATTAATAGTAAGCGGTGTAAAAAACCTGTTTTCATATTTAATTTATTTTTTTTCTTCTTTAATAATAATGGCGCAAACAATCCCTGCTAATATCAACAAGAAACCCCCTATTTGAACAGCCATTAACCTATCGTTATGCAAATAGGTAGACATGATCTTTCCAAAAAAGAGGGAGGCTAGTATTTCAGGCAAGACAATGAAGAAATTGAAAATACCCATATAGATACCCATTTTTTGTACTGGAATAAAACTAGATAACATTGAATAAGGCATAGATAAAATAGAAGCCCAAGCAATACCCACCAGCCCCATACTCACATACAATAAATTAGGTTGCTGCACATAATACACTGAAATTAATCCGAAGCCTCCTATTAGCAAACAAGCTGTATGGGTTAGCTTTTTTCCTAGTTTACTTACTAAAAAGGGTAAACTAAAAGAAAAACCAAAAGTCACTAAATTTAAAATGGCGGAAGTAGTATTAGCATGCTCTAATCCCATAGTATATATGTCGCTACTGGTAATGGGGTCGCCATGGTATAATTGACTGGCCACACCTGTACTATAATAAAACCACATTAAAAATAGTCCTGGCCAAGTAATAAAATTAACCAAGGCTAATCTTTTCATTTGTACGGGCATATGTATTAATGAATCAATAATTTCTTTTATAATACCTGTTTTATTTTCTGCAGTATTTGACGCTGTTTCAGATGGCGGATATTCCTTACTCTTAAAAACAGTATATAAAACCGATACTAAAAACACAAACCCTCCAATATAAAAAGAAAGTAAAATATTTTGAGGAATAGAACCATTTGTTTTTTCTCTTGATACATCAAACCAATTCACTAATACCTGCGGTAAATAGCCTGCAATAAATGAAGCTAGTCCAATAAACATAGACTGCATAGCAAATCCACGAGAGCGTTGTTTTTCATCTAAATTATCTGCTACAAAGGCCCTAAAGGGTTCCATGGTCACATTAATACTAGAATCTAAAACCCATAATACGCCAGCTGCTATCCATATAGAACCTGCATTGGGCATTACAAATAATAATGCAGAACTTAAGATAGCCCCTATTAAAAAGAAAGGTCTTCTTCTACCTAATTTTGGATGCCAGGTTCGGTCGCTGAAATAACCTACAATGGGTTGCACTAATAAACCTGTCATAGGAGCTGCCAACCATAAACCTGGAATTTGTTCAGGGGTAGCACCTAAAAATTCATAAATCGCACTCATATTGCCCATTTGCAAACTCCAACCAAATTGAATGCCAAAAAATCCAAAACACATATTCCAAATTTGCCAAAAACTAAGTTGGACTTTAGTACCAGTATAGGCCGTATTCATATTTTTGAATTAAATTTTTACAATTATAGTATTACCCATTTTATTATTTAGTAATACCCATTTTACTTTTGTTACATACATTATATAATATATCCATTAGGTATTACCACTCCTTTTTTCACCACCACAATGCCATCTTTAATCGTATATAAAGGGTGGTCTACTTTTTCTAAATGCGCTCCCCCTTTAATAATAACATCGTTTCCAATAGAACAGTTTTTATCAATAATAGCATCTTCAATAAGACATCTTTCTCCAATGCCTAAAATGGGTGTACCATTCTTGTTCTTCTCCTGAATTTGATCAATATTTTCATAATAATCACAACCCATAATATAGGTATTCTTAATAACGGTGTCTTGCCCAACTCTTGCTCGAATACCCACGACCGAACTTGTTACCTCTTTGGCATGAATAATACATCCCTCCGCTAAAATAGCTTTATTAATAATAGTTCCACTTACTTTAGCCGGCGGTAACATTCTAGCTCTTGTATACACTTTCTGTGCACTATCAAATAAATTAAACAAAGGAACATCTTGCGTTAAAGCAATATTGGCTTCAAAAAAGGAATAAATATTTCCAATGTCGGTCCAATAACCATCGTACTGATAACTTAATACTTTATAGTTTGCAATAGAGTCTGGGATAATTTCTTTCCCAAAATCGGTAGCATGAGGATGTATATCATTTAAAAATTGATGCAATATTTCTTTATTAAAAACATAAATACCCATGGAAGCTAAATAATTGCGGCCCAGCGCTTTCATTTCACTGCCTGTATCACTTACCCAGTCTTTTAAAATTTCTTTTTTAGGTTTTTCTACAAAAGATGTAATTATATTTTCTTGATTTGATTTTAAAATACCAAACTCTGGTGCTTCTCTTTCCCCCACTGGAATCGTAGCAATGGTTAAAGCTGCACCAGTTTTTTTATGGGCATCAATCATTTTGCTAAAATCCATTTGATATAATTGATCCCCACTTAAAATAAGTACATAGTCAAAATCCATTTTAGCTAAATGCCTTAAAGATTGTCTCACTGCATCGGCTGTTCCTTGAAACCACCCTGGATTATCAGGCGTTTGTTCTGCTGCTAGTATATCTACAAAACCAGAACTAAAAGCACTAAAATGATAAGTATTTTTAATATGTTGATTCAAGGATGCAGAATTAAACTGCGTTAATACAAATATTCTATTCAAATTACTATTAATGCAATTACTAATAGGAATATCCACTAATCGATATTTGCCTCCAATGGGCACTGCGGGCTTGGATCTACTGGCTGTTAGTGGATATAATCTTGAACCGGCTCCTCCTCCTAATATGATTGAAACTGTTTCTTTTGCAAAAATTGGCATAACCAAATTTAATTGTTTAAAATGATTTATGCGATTGATTGATATACTTTTTTATAAGCAGCAATAACCGATTCCCAGCTATGATCAATTTGCATAGCCATTTGTATCATTGCCTTCATCTGTTTTTTATTTTTATATACCTCAATGGCTCTTTCAATAGAATACACTATATCTGTTTCACTGGCATGTAAAAATTTAATGCCAAAACCACCTGCATCTCCCATATCCACCACAGTATCATGCAAGCCTCCCGTATCTCTCACCATTGGTATGGTGCCGTAACGAAGTGCATATAATTGATTCAAGCCGCAAGGCTCCACTCTTGAGGGCATTAATAAAAAGTCGGCTGCCGCATAGGCCTCATGTGCTATTTTTTCATCATAGCCAATAAATGTATTGTACTGCCCTGGGTACAATTGCACTAAATAATTTAAAGCCGATTCAGTAGCTGTATCTCCTGCACCTATAATAAAAAAATTAGCGCCGAGATTTGTTTTATCTAATGCATGTTGAATGGCACCTGGTAAAACATCAGCCGCTTTTTCTGCTACTAGTCTTCCAATAAATACAATAAGAGGTTTCGTATTATCTAAATTATATTTTGCGCAGATTGCATTTTTATTTTTTTGCTTTCCTTGCTCCACTGTCCTGCTATCATAATGAAAGTCTATCATTTTATCTGTGACCGGATCCCATAGTTCATTATCAATCCCATTTAATATACCCACACATTTACTTTGTTCATTTTTAAATAATAATTCTAAACCATTTGACTGTACTGTTAACTGTTGCATATAACTAGGACTCACTGTGGTTACTTTATCTGCGCTCTTAACACCAGCTGCTAAAGAATTAATACAATTATCCCATTCTAGTAAACCTTTTTTACTCATATCCCATCTGGGAATTAAAATACTTTTATCCCAACCCATGGCTCCTTGGTATTGTGCATTGTGAATACTTAAAACCGTTTTTACATTTTTTAATTTTTGATAGTCATAACAATGTTTCATCATAAAAGGAATTAACCCTGCTTGATGATCATGACAATGAATTATAGAAGGAAGTTCTTCCCATTGATTCAACCAATTTACGACCGCTACTTGAAAACCCATAAAGCGGTCGATGTCGTCGGAATAGCCATATATTTTAGGACGATCTAATAGACCATTGATATCAACTAGATATAAATCATAGCCAAGCTTCCCTGTACTCTCTTTAATAATAGTATAGTCGAAATACCAATTCCCTAAATTGGTATTCCCTTTATACTGAACATCCCATTTATTTTCTTTTAAAAAAGAGGTTTGATACATGGGCATAACCACCATTGATTTATCCCCTTGTTTATTTTGGTATTTAGGTAGCGCTCCCACCACATCCCCCAATCCTCCAGCTTTCGCCATAGGATAAGATTCCGCACTTACATGTACTATCACCATGAGCACTTTTAATTTGTTTCAATTTACTTCATTGTCCTTAAAACTCCTTGATTTTCAGTATTTAATTTTAATTTTTTAAGGGCAGATTTTCAGCCTTTTTACACATTGAATTATAATTTTAAGTATTTTACGGAATCGATTCAACCAATAACGATTAAACTAACGAGTCTTATGAGCCAAACCAAACAACCTACCAATTCAGGTGCATTATCTACCCTTGTAGTGGTGTTCTTTTTCTGGGGTTTTATTGCTTCAAGCAATAGTGTCTTTATACCATTTTGTAAGCATAAATTTAACCTTGACCAATTTCAGAGTCAATTAGTTGACTTTGCTTTCTACCTAGCCTATTATGTCGGTGCCTTAGGCCTATTCGCCTATGGAGCATTTGGTGGTAAGGATTTAGTGGGTAAATGGGGATATAAGAAAAGTATTATCTATGGCTTACTATTTTCTGCCATTGGCGCAGCTGCCATGATTATTGCAGTGAATGCCAATTCATTTACAGGCATGTTAGTAGGTTTATTTATAGTGGCTTTAGGATTTTCATTACAACAAACCGCAGCTCAACCTTTTACGATTGCTTTAGGCGACCCCTCCACTGGTGCAAGCCGTGTGAACTTGGCTGGTGGTATAAATTCCTTTGGAACCACTATTGGTCCCATTGTGGTAGCCTTCGCTTTATTTGGAAGCGCCGCAGCTATTACCGATGATCAAATTGCTGCATTAAGCTTAAGCAAAGTGGTGATCTTATATACTGCTGTGGGTATTTTATTTTTAACTGCTGCCGCCATGTTTCATTTTTCAAAGAAAGTACCTCCAGGTATATCTGAAGAAAAAATTGAACCAGCTAATAAAGCTTTATACTTATTATTAATTATGACAGGTGTTTTAATAATCATGTTTGTACCTATTTTTAGTAGCTATAAAATTGATCCAACTACTTTAACAGATGCAGGTAGACACGATTTAGAAACCACGCGTCTAAAATGGTTATTTGGCGCTTTAGCCACTGTGGTATTGGGTTTATTGTATGCTAATTTCAAAGCACAGAAAAATGAAAATGGCTGGGGTGCAATGAAGTACCCTCAATTAGTATTAGGTATGTTAGCTTTATTTGTATATGTGGGTGCTGAAGTTTCCATTGGCTCTAACTTAGGAGAATTATTAAAGCAAGCCGATTTTGGAAGTATCCCTTCTTCAAAAATTGCACCCTATATTTCTATGTATTGGGGAAGTATGATGATTGGACGTTGGGCAGGTGCCATTTCTGCATTCAATTTTAAAAGCAATACTAAAAAAATATTAACAATCATTGTTCCTTTAGTAGCCTTTGGAATTGTAATTGGCGTAAATAGTATTGCACAATATGACATGACTCCACTTTACATGTACATCGTTTGTATATTTATTCAAATTGCGGCATTCTTCTTAAGTCAAGACAAACCTGCTAAAACTTTATTAATTTTTAGTTTGATTGGGGTAGTCTCTATGTTAATTGGTGTATTCACTAAAGGAGACATTGCTATTTATGCTTTCTTAACAGGAGGAATTGCTTGTTCCATTATGTGGCCATGTATTTTTTCCTTATCTATTGCTGGTATTGGAAAGTATACCACACAAGGTGCTGCCTTTTTAATCATGATGATTTTAGGAGGCGGTATTATCCCTCCTATCCAAGGAAAATTATCTGATTACTTACAATCTTCTCATTTAGATAACCCGGGTTATGGTATTCATAATTCCTTCTGGGTACCTGTTTTCTGTTTTGTTTATATTTTAATATTCGCCATTTCAGTAAAAGGTATTTTAAAAAAGCAAGGAATTAATTATGAAGAAGCAGAAGCAGTAGCAGGACATTAATAATCATTTAAAAATAAAAATTAAGCATGGATTCTTTTGTAGCGGGCGTTGATATTGGGGGTACAGGTACCAAGTTTGGTATAGTAGATAATTTAGGGAATGTTTTATTATCTGATACGATGCCCACCAAGGGACATGCGGATATAAATGCTTATATTAATGAACTACATGTTAAATTAATGGTCCTTATAGATAAAGTGGGCGGCGTGGGACGTATCAAAGGTATTGGTGTAGGTGCTCCGAATGGGAATATATATACGGGCACTATTGAATATGCACCTAACCTACCATGGAAAGGCATTATTCCTTTAACAAAACTCATTCAAGATAAATTTAAGTTGCCCGTAAGATTAACCAACGATGCCAATGCAGCTGCAGTAGGTGAAATGACTTATGGTGCTGCAAAAGGAATGAAAGATTTTATATTAATTACCTTAGGTACTGGTGTAGGTAGCGGCATTGTTGCAGGTGGCGAATTAATTTATGGACATGATGGAATGGCAGGCGAATTAGGTCATACTATTATTATTCCCGATGGACGCATTCACCCTGGCACAGGGAAAAAAGGCTCACTAGAAAGTTATGCTTCTGCAACTGGAGTGGCAACATCGGCTGTGGAAATTTTAAATAATACAGACAAACCCAGTTCCTTAAGAAACATCCCTATTGATAAAATAGATTCTAAAGCTGTATTTGAAGCGGCCACTGCAGGCGATGAAGTGGCCAAAGAAGTATTTGAATACACAGGTAGAATATTAGGTATTTCTTTAGCCAACTTTGTAATGTTTTCTAGCCCTGAAGCCATTATATTATTTGGAGGCTTAACGAAAGCAGGTGATTTAATTTTAAAACCTACCCGTGAACATATGGAAGCGAACTTAATTGAAGTGTTCCAAAATAAAATTAAAATACTAGTAAGTCATTTAAAAGAATCTGACGCAGCCATCTTAGGAGCAAGCGCGCTAATGTGGGAGTAAACTATTTCAATAGTGCTAATTCTTCTTTCCATTTGCTTCTCCCCCATCCTGCTATCACATGTTTTTCTGAATGATAAGACGATCTAACTAAGGGCCCACTTTCAACATAGTCAAAACCTAACTCGTAACCAATTTGTCTAAGCTCAGCAAATTCATCGGGATGTACAAAGCGTTGAACAGCTAAATGTTTTTTTGTAGGTTGTAAATATTGACCCAAGGTTAATACATCGGTACCAACCGACACTAAGTCTTTCATCGTTTGTATCACTTCTTCTTTCTGTTCTCCAATACCTAACATAATACCAGTTTTAGTGCGCATACCTCCTTTTTTCAAAGACTCTAATACGCCTAAACTTCTTCTGTATTTTGCTTGTACCCTTACTTTCTGTGTAATGCGCTCTACGGTTTCCATATTATGACTCACCACTTCTGGTGCAGCTTCTATGATTCGATTAATTTGTTCTTGTATGCCTCTAAAATCGGGTATTAAAGTTTCTAAAGTAGTAGACGGTGTAAGCGTTTTAATGGCTTTAATGGTATTGTACCAAATAATAGACCCTCCATCTGCTAATTCATCTCTGTCCACGCTAGTGAGTACTGCATGTTTCACTTTCATTAATAAAATTGCTTCCGCTACTCTTTGTGGTTCGTCCCACTCTACTGCTTTAGGACGTCCTGTAGCTACAGCACAAAACTGACAGCTTCTTGTACAAATATTCCCAAGTATCATAAATGTAGCCGTGCCTTCGCCCCAGCACTCTCCCATATTTGGGCAATTACCACTCTCGCAAATAGTATGTAATTTATGTGTATCCACTAACCCACGTACATGCTTATAACTTTCCCCAATAGGTAGCTTTACTCTTAACCAATCTGGTTTTTTTATTCTTGTATCAATCATTCTCTATAATCAGTCACAAAAATACAAGACTTGCAGTAGATAATCATCTTTTTTGCCTTGAAATTATAGCTTATCTTCATAGCTAATAGTTAGTTTCTTGTATAGATTTTAAATTAAATCCATCAAGCGCTAATATTATAAAAAACATTAAACAAACTATTTTAAAATAATTCCAATGACCTCTATCGTAACCTACGACGCTAATTTAAGAACCACTTGCGTACACTTACAAAGTGGCTCTCCTATTCAAACAGATGCCCCTACTGACAATAAAGGCAAAGGGGAAAGGTTTTCTCCCACGGACTTAATTGCTACAGGCTTAGGTGCTTGCATGATTACTACGATGGGCATTAAGGCAGAATCTATGTCCATTGCACTTGATGGAGCCAAAGTAGAAGTGACGAAAATAATGGTATCAGATCCTAGAAGAATTGGAAAGATTATTGCGCATGTAACCATGCCTGCTGGTTTAAACTTAGATGATAAAACAAAGGAGATATTAGAAAGAGTGGCAAGAACCTGCCCTGTGGAAAGAAGCCTACACCCAGACTTGGAATTAGATATTGCTTTTAATTGGCAATAATTATATACTAAGAAAAGAAAGAAATTAATAAGGAAAAGAAAAATTAATCAATAAAATACCTAAAGCAACTAACTAATATTTAGTTGCTTTATTGTTTGTACAAGTTTACTTACAGGAAGTCCCATTACATTATAAAAATCACCGGTAATTTTTTTAATCCCCACTACCCCAATCCATTCTTGAATTGCATAGCCCCCTGCTTTATCATAGGGCTTGTATTTATCTACGTAAAATTCTATTTGCTCAGCTGTTAATGCATGAAACTCCACCAAGGTCGTTTCACTAAAACTAATTTCTTGGCCTTGGTGTAATAAAACCACACCGGTAATAACTTTATGGGTTTGCCCAGACAAAACTAACAAGGAATCTATAGCCTCTTGTTTATTATTAGGCTTACCGATTATTTTTTGATCCAATACCACCACAGTATCAGCTGCTATAATACATTGATTAACCAAGCTGGGTTTAGTGGAAAGAATCATTTCTTTTACAGCCAAGGCTTTATTTTTTGCAATATATACAGGTACTTCTTCGATGGCTAAACTAGTTGGATAAGATTCATCTATGTCTGAAACAATTATTTCAAAAGGAATTTCAGCCCATTCAAGCAAGGTTTTTCTTCTAGGAGATTGCGAGGCTAGTATGAATGAAGGCATGAAATGAATCGATTATATGAAACTATTATATTAAAATAAAAAGTAGAAAAATAGAATAGATAAAATACCGGCAAGCATAGCAAATTTTAAATAAGCACTTAGTTTTTTAAAGTGGTTATGCGTAAAGGCTTTAGGTAATTGAATTAATACAAGGCTTAAGGGCGTAATAATAAAAACTATACAATATAAAACAGTATACCACCAACCAAAAGGAATTACATATAATTGAATGATTAACAAAACGGCAATAACCACAAAGGTCCAAACGGCTAAATACACTTTAGTGGGCTTTAAGCCCCAGGCAATGGGCAAGGTATTGCAACCAAATTTCTGATCGCCTTCCATATCCTCCATATCCTTTAAAGCTTCTCTCACCAAGGTTAATATAAAAGCAAATGCACTATATAATAAAGTAAGTTTTGCAAATTTTAAAACAGCCCCATCACTTATAGCTGGATGTATAATTTCTTGTATGGTAAACTTAGAAAAATAAACAATGGCAATAGACCAAGCGGTGAGCATAGCAATAATAATATTGCCAATTAGAAATTTCTTTTTAAATGTAGTGCTATAAAACCATAAAAATAAAATGGCCGATAAATTAGTAATATGAATGTGCCAATAGGTTTGAAAAGGAAATACAATGGTGGACAAATACATACCCAACACACTAAAAATTAAATGCCAGAAAATAACCATTCTTCTACTAATATAAGCACCTACCACTACCTTTTGAGGCTTGTTCACCTGGTCAATATTGACGTCAAAATAATCATTAATCATATAGCCCGCAGCTGCAATTAAAATATTACTAGTAAGCATGAAATAAAAACGAATATCTATCTCGCTTCCTGAAATAGGAAATAGCGGTTTATAAATACAAAAATGCAGTAAGCATTCCGCTAGTATAATGAATAATAAATTTGGCCAACGAACCAACTTTAAAAAATGAATGAATAATTTCAAATTGATTATTTTAAATTCATTTTGACTGAATATGATCCTCTATATCCCAATGATCATTTAACTTTAATGTTTTTTCAATCACTTCTCTAGCACAACCCTCTCCCCCTTTCGCAATGGCTTTATAAGTGGCCATAGCTTTAATATCAATAGCTGCATCATTTGGACAAGCCGCAATACTAACTAATTGCATGGCTTCTAAATCGGGCATATCGTCTCCCATATATAATATTTGATCCATTGGGGTTGCATGTAAAATAGATAACTCTTCTAAAAGTACTTTCTTATCTGTTACTTTCATAAATACTTGACTAACGCCTAATTTTTCTAAACGCTCTTTCACTTCATCGGAACTACCCCCTGAAATAATCCAAACCTTGTAGCCTTTCTTAATCGCTAACTGAATCGCATAGCCATCCTTAATATTCATGGTTCTTGCCATTAGTCCATTGGGCATAACCAATAAATTACCATTGGTTAATACACCATCAACATCAAATACAAAACAAGTTATATTTTTGAAATTAGCTAACAAGACATCTTTATTTAGACAATAAAAGTAAGCTTATTTTTGATTATCGCGCCACTCATAGACCCAGGCGGATTGAATCATTTCCAGATGACCCTCATTAGACTCCTCTTTTTTGCCCTCGAAATGTGGTAAGGATAAAACCCAATCCAATAAATCGGTGAAGCGCACTCTATAAATTTTAGACTCTGTAAAATCATCCCCAAATTTTTCATATAATTTTTGAGCGATGTCTTCATGATCATTCCAATGAATAGGTGGTTCAAACTGAGTCATAATGGTATAATTTTAAATGAGGTCTTGTATAATTTATTCTCCTAAAAATTGTGTTTGATCGGGAAGTATAATTTCTATTTCTCCGCTGCCTGCTAATAACTCGCATTGGCATCCTAATCTTGATTCTATTCTTGGACTTACCGCACGGTCGATAAAATCTTCCTCCTTATCCGATAACTCTTGTAAAAATTCGGCGCCTTTCTTTATATATATGTGACAGGTACTACATGCACAAACACCCCCACAATTATGGTGCAATTCAATACCTGCATCTAATATTACTTCTAATAAGCTATGGTCTGGCTTAATGTCATTTAAAGTAACAGGCTCTAAACCCTTTTGTTCAAAATTAATTTTTAACGAATACATAGGTCAATCTTAGATTTTTGCAAAAATACTAGATATCATGCAATGCTTTCAACACATTTATAATTTTCTTTGTCGAAATACAAAAAAACTAATATCTATACATTGGGGCTGCTTATCTTTGCGGTCTAATTATATAATTATGGCCACGCACGGGTTCTCAGAAAGGATTTATTTACAATATTTGAGAACCAAGTTCAAAACATTAGGCATGGTTTCGCCCCCCGTGGCTGGCAAATTAGCCTTTGATTTATTCTGTACCCCCTATCCAAAATACAAGAAAAGAAAGGCCCCAGCTATATTCAACCAGGGAAAGTCTATAACGACCACCCTAATAGGAGATGGTATTTCAGAAACAGGTAAAACTAAAATTCATGGCTTTGAATGGAAGCCCTTAAAGCCTAATGGACAAACTGTATTAATTGTGCATGGCTATGCCAGCTATTTTTATAAGTTTGAACAATACATTCAACCCTTATTGAAACAGGGCTTTAGGGTCATTGGTTTTGATGCACCTGGACATGGGCTAAGTGAGGGTAAACACATTCATATAGCCATCTATAAACATACCATTGAACATATTATTAAAGAACTAGGCCCCATTGATCATTTTATTGGCCATTCCTTAGGTGCCATTACCTTGGCAATGATTGCAGAGACTATTGAAAATCCAACAAAGCATAAGTTTGTTTTAATTGCGCCTGCCACTAAAACCACCACCACCTTTGAAAGATATTTCAACATGATGCACCTTAGTCCTGCCATAAGAACTGCCTTTAACGAATTAGTAGAGAAGCGAACCAACTTACCTATTACCTATTTTGAAGCCGACAGGGCCATCGAAAACTTTAATGGAGACCTACTTTGGGTGCACGACAGGGATGATTTAGTTTGTCCCTTCGAAGATTTGGTCGAATTTCAAAAAAAAGCCCCAAAAAATATAAAATTCTTGATTACCAATGGCTTAGGGCATAATAAAGTATATAAAACCCCTGAAATTATTGATAAAATAATGGCCTTTCTGGCTCCTATAGAATAGCTAATTTTTATTTTTTGGGTGAAAGCTCTAATATTGCATCGCGAGAAAAGTGAAGATAAGCCAGCAATGGTCTTTTTTCAATTTTCATAATTAATTGATATTCAATTCCAAAAATACCCGTAGGAGCGGTTGACAACTATGTCAAAGAACTTATTAATTGTGGAGTCGCCTGCAAAGGCCAAGACGATCGAGAAGATTTTAGGGGAAGAATTTGAAGTTAGAAGCTGCTATGGTCATATTCGTGACCTAGAGAAGGTAGACATGGGTATTGACTTAAAAAACAAATTTGCACCAAGATATACTGTACCGAGTGAGAAAGAAAAAGTAGTAAAGGAATTAAAATCCATGTCAAAGAAGGCAAAGGAAGTTTGGCTAGCATCGGATGAGGACCGTGAAGGAGAAAGTATTAGTTGGCATTTAGCAGAAGTATTGGGATTAGATCCTAAAAAAACAAAGCGTATTGTATTTCATGAGATTACTGCACCCGCTATTAAAAAAGCAGTAGCGAATCCGCGCTTTATTAATATGGACTTAGTAGATGCTCAACAAGCAAGAAGAATATTAGATCGTATTGTGGGTTTTGAATTAAGCCCAGTTCTTTGGAGAAAAATAGGCATGCAAAGAAGTTTAAGTGCAGGTCGTGTACAAAGTGTTGCTGTAAGATTAATTGCAGAAAGAGAAAGAGAGATCAATCAATTTTTACCAGAAAGCGTTTTTAAAATTGCTGCATTATTTACAGCTCCTGATATTAATAAAAAGAAAGTAAAGTTTAAAGCAGAAGGCCCTCAAAAATTATCAACTGCAGGTGCCGCTGAAAAGTTTTTAAACGAATCAAAAGGTGCAAAATATACTGTAAAAGATATTGCAGTAAAAGACGGCAAACGTACGCCCTCAGCCCCTTTCACCACTTCTACTTTACAACAAGAAGCCTCAAGAAAATTAGGATATAGTGTAAGTAAAACAATGTTGCTTGCACAAAAATTATATGAAAGTGGTAAGATCACTTACATGAGAACTGATAGTATTAGCTTAAGTGAAACTGCAGTAGACGCCATTAAAGCAGAAATTAATTCAAGCTTTGGTGATAAATATTATCAACCTCGTAAGTTCAAAAATAAAAACGAGAACGCACAAGAAGCGCATGAGGCCATTCGTCCTACTTACATGAATGAAAATAAAGTAGACGATGCCGATTTAAATAGATTATACGAACTAATTTGGAAAAGAACCATTGCTTCTCAAATGAGCGATGCGCAATTTGAAAAAACAACAGCTAAAATTGAAGTATCCACGAATAAAGAAACTTTAACCGCAAGTGGAGAGGTGATGAAATTTGATGGCTTTTTAAAAGTATATTTAGAAAGTAACGACGAAGAGGAAGAAGAGGATAATAATGAAGAAGGAGAAAGTTTATTACCTCCTTTAGCAAAAGGACAAGTATTAGACTTTTTAGAAATGACAGGACTGGAGCGTTTCAGCCGTCCTACTTCTAGGTTTACAGAAGCATCGCTGGTTAAGAAATTAGAGGAATTAGGTATTGGACGACCTTCTACTTATGCGCCTACCATTTCTACTATTATGAAACGTAATTATGTAGAGAAAAGAGAAAAAGAAGGCGTTAAAAGAATTTACCAGATTTTAACACTGGATAATAAAGATGTAATCAAGCAAGAGACTGCGTCTGAAATTACGGGTGCAGAAAAAAATAAGTTATCCCCCACCGATTTAGGCTTAGTGGTAACCGACTTTTTGAAATTGCATTTTGAAAAAGTAATGGACTTCAATTTTACAGCTAAAATTGAAGGTGAGTTTGATGAAATTGCAGCAGGTAAATTAAAATGGAGCGATATGTTGGCCTCTTTTTATGAGCCCTTTCATGTAACCATTGAACATACCTTAGAAACAGCTGAAAGAGCTAAAGGTGAAAGAGAACTAGGCTTTGATGCGGTGTCTGGTAAAAAAGTAATTGCCCGTATGGGTAGATATGGACCGATGGTTCAAATTGGCCACCAAGACGAAGAAGAAAAACCAAGATTCGCCAAACTAAAAGCCTCTCAAAGCATTGAGACAATTAGTTTTGAAGAAGCGATGGAGCTATTCAAACTACCTAGAATGCTTGGACAATTTGAAGAGGAAGATGTTTCTGTAAATATTGGTCGCTTTGGCCCCTATGCTGCCCATGCTAAGAAGTTCTACTCCCTAAACAAGGAAATGGACCCTTACACTGTAACCCTAGAAGAATTAACTCCTATGATTGCAGAAAAGCGCAAGGCCAAAGACGAGAGAACCATCAAGGTATTTGAAAAAGAAAAGATACAATTACTAAGAGGTCCTTATGGCCCTTATATCAAACAAGGTTTACGCAACTTCAAATTGAGTAAAGAACAACAAGAAAAAGTAGAAACCTTGACCATTGAAGAAATTAATGCCACAATTGCTGAATTAAAAGCCAACCCGCCACGCAAAATGGCCAGAAAGAAAAAGGCTTCTTAAAATATAAATGAATACTATTTAATTAGAATATTGCTACTTACTAAAAAGGTCCCTCGAAAATCGAGGGACCTTTTTTTATCTTATCTAAATCTTATAAGTTTATTGGAATGAAGGTTTACTCATTAATTTAAGGTATTGAACGTGTGCTTTGATGGCACTTACTACCGTAGGGTATTCAATATACTTTAATTTAAAATCGGCACATGTTTTCTTTACTATTTTAGAAATAGCAGGATAATGTACATGAGAGATTTTAGGGAACAAATGATGCTCAATTTGAAAGTTAAGTCCACCCACTAACCAACTTACTATTTTACTCTTAGTCGCAAAATTAGCAGTGGTTTGAATTTGATGTACTGCAAATTCTTCTTCCATTTTATTCTCTGGTTGGTTCGCTAAAGGAAAAGCAGTGTCTGTTACAGTATGTGCTAGTTGGAAAACTATACTTAATACAAAGCCTGCCACAAAACCTACTACTAAAAACCCTACTAACCAGCTTACCCAGCCCAACATATAAATAGGCAATACGACAAAAATAAATGCATGGTATACTTTCACTGCCCAAAATTCAATATGTTCAGCTCTGCTCATTTTGCTAATTTCTACAGATCCAATTTTTTTAGTGAAATACTTTTTATAATCGGCAAAGAAAATCCAAAATATATACAATAACATATATAAACCCCAAAAGTAAATATGTTGAAAACGGTGTAAACCATAATGTTTTTGAGTAGGCGCCATTCTCATTAAAACACCTACTTCAATATCGTCATCTACCCCATCAATATTAGTATAAGTATGGTGTAAGGTTACATGCTTCATCGCCCACATAAAACGGCTTGCTCCCAACATACTTATTGAAGAAGAGGCCAATTTATTTAACCACGCGTATTTACTAAAACTACCATGGCTACCATCATGCATCACATTAAATCCAATGGCGGCAATCAGCCCTCCAAATAATATACATTCTGCAATAGCATAAAAAACAGGAGGTGTAAAAAATATTAAATGGATATAAGTAACCACAAATAAGCTTGTTAAAATAATAGCTTTAGAAAACAACTTAAAATTACCTGTTGCTTTAATGGCATGGTCTTCTAAATATAGATTCACTCTTCTTTTTAATTCCGCATGTAATGAATTAGCCATTACAGGAAATTTAGGTGTGATCTGATGCATGTTTGACATAGTCGGTAATTTATAATATACAAAGAAAAGGCAAATAGCAATAAGACTAGGCATTATTCTCTGTTATTTACCCGAACGTTTAATAATTCTATTTATTATGTAAGTAATTGTTAAATATATCCACATAGATGGGATAAATAAAAGAGAATTTTGACGATATATTTCGTTGATTTGAATAATAATTGAAACCTAACCTTAGATTAACCTATGCAAAAAGAAGCCGAAATTAGCGCCCTATTTAAGCTAATAGACGACCCTGACGAAGAAGTATTTAATACCATTGCAGACAGGTTGCTCAATTATGGTACCCCTATTATTCCCGACCTAGAACATCTTTGGGAAAATACCTTAGACGAGGCTACTTTAGAACGCATTGAAATAATGATTTACAAACTGCGTTTGCAAGATTTAAAAGAAGCCTTCATAGAATGGAAATCCAAACCAGACCCCTCTTTATTTGAAGGCGCTTTATTAGTGACTAAATTTCAATTCCCAGAATTAGCCATTGACAGCTTACGCCATCAAATGGAAAAAATTAGACGTAATATTTGGCTTGAACTAAACAACTACTTAACGCCCTTAGAACAAGCCAATGTAATTAGGAACATCTTGTTTAGCTACTATCAAATTAAGGGCGTAGAAGTGAACTACGAAAAACCAGATGAATTTTTAATTTCAGCTCCCCTACAATCTAAAAAAGGCAATGCCATTGCGAATACCCTATTATACGCAGAGCTTTGTCAACAACTAGAAATACAAGCACAGTTTATTAATATTCCCAAGCAATGTATTATTGCTTTTTATGCATCGGACTGGGACCCAGAAGAAATAGTACCCAACCCTCAAGAATTTATTCAATTCTATGTGGAGGGCACTACAGGTAATGCCTTTTCACAAAAAGATCTAGATCAATACATGATTCGTTCTAACATAGAACCAAAGAATAGTTATTACAAAGCTTTATCTAATGTAAAAATTATCAAAAAACATTTACTAGAATTTGCAAAATGTTTTAATAGCCCTACCCTTCAATACAAACAAAAGGACCTTACCGATTTAGCCGATTTATTAGACTAATTATTGGCCCAAGTATTGAACCTAATATTCAACTAAGCGTTGTACTTTTGGGAGTAAATAAAAAACTATGATTCAGTGGGATGATTTTACCAAGGTAGATATTCGTTGCGGCACTATCTTAGCTGCTGAAGTTTTTGCAAAAGCAAAAAAACCAGCCTACCAATTGAGTATTGATTTTGGAAGCCTAGGAATAAAAAAATCATCTGCGCAAATTACAGCTCATTATAGCATTGAAAATTTAATTGGCAAACAGGTGGTGGCGGTGGTAAATTTTCCACCCAAGCAAATTGCCAATTTCATGAGCGAATGCCTTATCTTAGGTGTTTATGATACCCAAAATGAAGTCGTACTATTGCACCCCTCACACCCAGTACAAAATGGACAACCCATCGGTTAATGGAAACGACCTATACACAAATATATCATAGCCCTATTGGTGTTATTAAAATAGTAGCTTCTGATTATTGTATTGAAGAATTGGTTTTTGTAGAAGCAGAAGCTGTATCAAAAATAAATTTATCAGAGAATTCGCCCCCTGTGATTCAACAATGTATTGATGAACTATTGGAATATTTTGCGGGCAGTAGAAGAAGTTTTTCAGTAGCCATTAACCAGGAAGGCACAGAATTTCAACAAAGAGTTTGGAAAGAATTATACGAAGTACCTTTTGGAAAGAATTTAAGTTATGGAGAACTTGCCAAAAAAATGGGTGACCCAAATGCAGTAAGAGCAGCTGCCGCTGCCAATGGTAAAAATAAAATAGCCATTATAGTTCCCTGTCATAGAATTGTGGGAGCTGATAGATCCTTAGTCGGATATGCCTGGGGTAAGGCCAAAAAGAAATGGCTACTACAACATGAATTCAGACTAGCGCTCGGCGTACAAACCTTTTTTTAAAATAGAACCATCAAAACCAAAGGGTAATAAATGAGTGGCCGATTGAAGCACCATTACTTTGCCCGACATGCCCGCCATAATTATCTTAATGGGCGATTGAAACCTGTTCTCGTAGTCTAATAAAGACTGTCTGCACATACCGCAAGGCGAAATAGGCTCCACAGAAGGCTTACCTACTGGTTCATAGCTTATAGCTATGGTTTGTATTTTTTCGTTGGGAAATTGGCTTCCTACACTATTTAATAAAGTACGTTCTGCACAAATGCCTACTGGGAAACTGGCACTTTCCTGGTTAGATCCAATAATGATGGCATTGGAACTTAATCTTGCAGCCGCACCAACTTTAAAATTTGAATAAGGAGCATATGCCGTATGGGTTGCTTTTCTAGCAGCTTCTAAAAGTGCTTGATCTGAGCTGGACAGTTGATTTGAATCGTCTAACAAATCATATTCGAATTCAAATTTTTGCTGCATGTATTTTAATTATGTAATTTATTTAATAAGGTTAAATAGTCGATTCCATCTAATGGAATTATTATAACTAAACCAAATTAAAGCAGCTCTTCCAACAATATGTGTTTCTGGAACAAAGCCCCAGTATCTACTATCTTGACTACGATGACGATTATCTCCCATCATCCAATAATAATCATACTTTACTTTATAAGTAGTAGCTGCCGCTCCATTAATAAAGTATTGGTCATTTTGTTTTTCTAAACGATTGTGCTCATAGTTGGTAATGAGTCTTCTGTAAATTTCAATGGTGGTATCATTTAATTCAATAATATCTCCTTTTTTAGGAATACGAATAGCCCCAAAATTATCTACCGACCATGGCGCATGCACAACATCATTCGGAAAAGTATTGCCAATAAAATTGTCTACATAAAAACTAAGTTCTTTTACTTGAGGCAATTTACGCAAACTAGCTGCAGCCCTTGCTGTCATATTAATTACATAAGTATTAGGACTTCCTTCCATTATTTTAAAATCGGAACTGGCTTCATCAATACTAATTCCAATGGTATCTTCTATAAAGCTTTCTGGAATAGGTGTTCCATCAGTTACGACAATATATTCAGTTTGCGCAGAAGCAGCGACATAAGCAGGCTTATTATTCACCCATAACTGACTACCCTTTATTTGAATAATATCTCCAGGAATACCCACACATCTTTTAATATAGTTGTCGGTCTTATCCACTGGATGCACTAAAATGGGATAATCGGCTTGCAATTTTTCTCTATTGTTATTGTATTCTGGTGTTCTTAATACATCGTAATAAGGAAACTTAGATCCAAATTCTGGTAAGTTAATAATTGTATCCCCTGCAGGAAAATTAAAAACCACTACATCGTTTCTATTAATATTTCTAAACTTAGTTAGTCTTTGATAATCGAGTTGCACTAAATTTGAATAAGAGGGTGTGGTAGGCGCCCCAGGTAAAGTATTGTGTACAAAAGGAAAAGAAATAGGTGTTTGAGGAATTCTAGCACCATATGTGAGCTTGTCTACAAATAAAAAGTCATTGACTAAAAGCGTTTTTTCCATACTCTCTGTAGGAATCACATAGGCTTCAAATATAAATGTTCTAATTAAAGTAGCCGCTACAATGGCGAATACACCAGCATCAATCCATTCTCTTGAAGCGGGTTTATGATAATGTGCTAAAGCTTGTTCTCCATGCCATTTTTCTTTTTTTGAAAAACCTAAATAAGGTAAATAAATAAAAGGCACAAAAACAACTAATGCATGTTGAATCACATTCACCTTTTTAAAATGCATGGCGAAAATGATGGAAATCCAAAGGCTAATAAATTGTCCTAAAACAGGAACTAATTGTAACCAAAACCAAATTTTTGGAATTGAGCATAGTTTAACCACTTCCCAGGTATTGTATATAGGAATCATTGCCTTGGTTTTATCTGCTCCTGCTTTAACAAGCATACTATAGATACCAATATGCCAACCCAACCAAAAAATGATAAAAATAACTAGTCCCATAAATAAGAAATTATTGTTATAACAAAAATATCCCTTTGTGAGGGATATTTATAAAAAGATTTAGAATAAGCTGATTTTTAATTTGAAAGGCTTGAATTGAGGATGATTGAGCCTGTTTTGTCTTTACTTATACTGATGCATTACCTCTTTAATCAACTTAACAGTTCTGCTAATATCTGGAATGGCCAGAGCGGTTAAATTAGGTGCATAGTGCATCGGTGCATCGGCACTTGTAATTCTTCTAATGGGTGCATCTAAATAATCGAAACCTTCTTTTTGAATACGGTAACTTAACTCAGAAGAAACAGAGGCGAATGGCCATTGCTCTTCCACTATTACTAATCTATTGGTTTTTTTCACACTTTCTAAAACAGTCATCCAATCTAATGGACGAATGGTTCTAAGATCAATGACTTCAGCGCTAATGCCTTCCTTCTCTAATTCTTCAGCAGCCCCTAAAGCCACTTTCATCATCTTGCTATAAGATACAATGGTAATATCACGCCCTGGTCTTTTAACATCGGCAAGACCTAAGGGGATATAATATTCTTCTTCAGGTACTTCGCATTTATCTCCATACATAACTTCACTTTCCAAGAACATGATAGGATCTTCTTCATAACGAATAGCTTGCTTTAATAAACCTTTTGCATCATACCCATTAGAAATAGACACTACTTTGATACCTGGTATATTGGCTAAATAACTTTCAAAAGCAGTTGAATGCTGTGCCCCTAATTGGCCCGCACTTCCATTAGGTCCTCTCATGACTATAGGACAGCCTATTTGGCCTCCACTCATCGCTAGCATCTTACTAGCCGTATTTAATATTTGATCCAAGGGAAGTACCGCAAAATTCCAAGTCATGAATTCAACAATGGGTCTTAAACCATTTTGTGCAGCTCCTACAGCTACTGCCGTGAAGCCTAATTCAGATATAGGAGTATCTATAACGCGCTTAGCACCAAATTCAGCTAACATACCCTGGCTTACTTTATATGCTCCATTATATTCAGCCACTTCCTCTCCCATTAGTAAGACCCTTTCATCTCTTCTCATCTCTTCGCTCATGGCTTCTCGGATGGCTTCTCTTAAGGCAATTGAACGCATGAATAACTATTTATTTGAGTTGCAAAAATAGAGATTTATAAAGGAAAAATGTAATTATTTGACATAAAAAAAATCCCCTCTACCTGAGCTAGTCAGGAGAGGGGATTTAAAATCTAACCCACCCTAAAACGAATTATAATACGTTATATGCAAAACTTATATAGTAAAGGCCGCCTATTCCAGGGCTACCAAAACCAGTATAATAGTATTTGTTCATTACGTTAGTTCCACCTATTTTAACCAAAGACTTAATTTTTGGTACTTTATAAGTAAGAACAGCATCTACTGTATTGTAAGAAGGAACATTACCAGCTACGAAAGTGCCTTCATAAGCAACTTCATCTTGGTAGTGTACACTAATATTAAAACCTAATCTGTCATTCATCAATAAACCTGGATGGCTTAAACCGAAGTTAGATCTCCAAGTAGGTGTATTGAAATAAGAGATAAAGCCAGCAGGTAATTCACCAATTTCATCTGTAAATAAGTTCGCAGTAAATACAAAACGATTTGGTAATAAATAATCTACTGAAGCACCCCATCCTTTTGTAGAAACATTAGCAGTAGCATTAGTAGAGATACTGTAACCAATTCTCTTATTCGCATCTAATACATCTAAAGGACTAGGGCTAGCCGCATTTCTTGATTGTAATACAGTTACACCACTAATGAAATTCTGATAGCGACCTGTGTATGCGTAGAAATCAACTAATAATTTCTTAGCAATTAGCGTTTTGTAGCCAATCTCAAATGAATTCATTGATTCTGGCTTAAACTCTCCAAATACTTGTTGCTTTAATAAAGCAGGATTGTAATTTCCTGCAGCAGCTGCAGCACCAAACTGAGTCACACTTGCTAAAGTATAAGCAGGGTTCGTATTGAATTTATAGTAATCTCTTAATTGAGGTAAACCTCCCATTAAACGAGTACCACCACCCACTAACAAGTTGATCCATTGGTTTTGAGTAGTTGGGAAACGATAAGCGTTTTGATAAGAAAGACGAATATTGTTATCTTCTGCTACTTTCACCACTGCAGAGAATCTTGGAGTGAATTTACCTTTGAAGTTCGTGTTCTTGTCATAACGACCTGAGAATGATAATTTCAAAACATCTCCAAAGAATTTCTTAGAAAGTTGAGAAAAAGCACCTGTTTCGTTAATATATAATCTTCCAGTTGTATCAGCAAATAATGTTCCTTGAGAATTCAAAGTATATAATTTTGCAGTTCCACCCACTAACCAATCAATATCATACTTATTTAAATTTAACATCTCAGTTAAATTCAAAGTACCTTCTGCAACACTTAAATTAGATTTATCTAAGAACATACCACCTCCATTAGAAATAGGCTTCGAAGCAATTCTTTTGAAAAGTACATTTTCAGATATATTACCTGTTGGTCTATCCTTATCGGCTACCGCACGTGCAGCATTGTTTGCAGCAGTATAGTCTAAACCAGCATCTCTGAATTGAGTATAGGCACCAGTATATTGTTGATACCAAGTAGCACTAGGCCTCCAGGCTTCATTGAATAAACGAGTAGTAATAGTTGCGTTAAATGAGCTACCTGCGTCTTCCAATGTTTTATAAGCACGGAACATCCAGTTTTTAGACTTTAATTCAAACTTTAATTGACTCACTTGAAAACCACGTAAAGAATAACGATCAGAACCTGTGTATACAGTATTTCCAGAACCAGTATAAGCACTTAATGAAGCTTCTGTTTTATCGTCTACTTTATAATGAACTGATCCAGTTACTTTTAAATTTTTTGCCGTGGGGTTAATGACAGAAGCTTCACCATATCCAGTTCTTGAAACGTTCATGTCTTTGTACCAACCTTTTGCATCACCAAACAAGAAAGCTGCATAAGGAACTAAACCAGCGGTTGCTGGGCTAGCACTTAAAAATGCACCATACTTTGCAAGTGTATTGTACACTGCAGAAGCGCCTTGTAAAGCTGCCAATGTAGCAGTTGCAGCAGCACCACCTCCTAATTGAGCAAGGATACCTGCTTTTACTGGAGCAATTAAGCCTGAGTTAATATTCAAAGTTGTTTCATCACCATATAGATTAATACCATCATAGTTAGGATCTGAACTTCTTGTACCCGAAATAACAGCACCATTTCCATTTCCTAATAATCTAGAATAGTTAGAATTGTTATCTGCTAACCAGTCTTGCGCTTCGGTATATTGAGCACTTACTTTGTAAGCAAAACGATCGCCCACTTTAGTAGCCCATCTTATTGTATAATCTTTAAAAGGAGCTCTAGGACGTTGTGATCTATCAATATGGTTAATACCATGTTTTATTTGAAAACTTAAACCTTGGTATTTGAATGGGTTTTTGCTGTTGATTAAAACAGTACCATTCATACCACCAGAACCATATAATGCAGAAGAAGCACCTGGTAATAATTCAATATTATCCACATCTAATTCTGTTAAACCAACGACACTTGATACGGAGAAATTTAAACCAGGCAACTGGTTGTCCATTCCATCAATTAATTGGTTCATACGGTTGTTACCACTGCTGTTAAAACCTCTTGTAGAAATACTTCTAAATAAAATACTTGCAGCAATAACGTCTACTCCTTTTTGATTTCCAAGGATATCATAATAACCTGAAGCAGGTGCAGTTCTAATATTAGCAGCACTAATTCTTTCAATTGTTACCGGAGATTCTAGAAATTTCTCTGATACTCTTGAAGCAGACACTACAACATCAGAACCTAATACAAAGGCCGGGGTAAGGCTAACATTTAAACTAGCTGTATTGTCATTGACAACCACTTCTTTATTCGTAAATCCAACAGAAGAGAATACCAAGGTATACGGTGCTTTTTGAGACACAGTTAACTTGAAATTACCTCTGTCATTGGTATAGGTTCCAGAATTATTCCCTTTAAGGGTAACTGAAACTGCAGCTACTGTTTCTGAGGTAGTTGCATTTTTTACTGTTCCTGAAACACTACTTGCATTTTGAGCATTTGCTGTAAATACTACTAAAGTAGATAGGCAAAAGATTGCAAAATGGCTTAAACATTTTTTCATAGATTGTTGTTTTTGTTTGAATCGTCCTACAAATTAACATATTGTTCGCATTTTAGAAAAAATTATCATTTGTATCTTAAAAAAATTATTTTTACACTATGAATAGAAAGCCTTTCCCCCAACAAATAAATGAGTACCATGGCAAAGTAAGAGATGTATATTATATTGATAATCAATTACTTGTAATGATTGCCAGTGATAGAATATCGGCTTTTGACGTCATTTTACCCAGCCCGATTCCTTTTAAGGGTCAGGTTCTGAATCAAATTGCAGCCTTCATGTTGGCGGCCACCAGAGATATATGCCCAAATTGGCTATTAGACACCCCTGCCCCCCATGTGGCCATTGGTAAAAAATGTGAGCCTTTCAAAATTGAGATGGTCGTACGTGGTAATTTGGTAGGACATGCCTGGAGAACCTATAGCGCAGGCGGTAGAAATTTATGTGGGGTAAGCTTACCAGAAGGTATGGCTGAAAACGATTTTTTCCCAAGCCCCATTATAACCCCTTCCACGAAAGCCAGTGAAGGACATGATGAAGATATTTCTAAAGAAGAAATTATTAAACAAGGTTTAGCCTCCGCAACGGACTGGGCAGTACTTGAAAAGTATGCTCTGGCTTTATTTCAAAGAGGAAAAGAAATTGCCGCTAAACAAGGATTGATTTTAGTGGATACTAAATATGAATTTGGAAAAATTGGGGATACCATTTATTTAATGGATGAAATTCACACACCCGATTCTTCTCGTTATTTTTATGCCGATGGTTTTGAACAAAGACAGGAAAGCAAGGAAAAACAAAAACAATTAAGTAAAGAATTTGTACGCGAGTGGTTAATTGCAAATAATTTTATGGGCAAAGAAGGTCAAACAGTACCTGTTATGTCACCTGATTGGATAGATACTATTTCTAAAAGATATATTGAATTGTACGAACAAGTAATTGGCGAGAAATTTATGCCTCAGCAATTATCAGAAGAAGAAACTTACCAAGTTGTTTGCGCATCGCTAGAAAAGCTTAGTTAAGCATTTCTAGTAAATTTATTTTCATTCTTCTCTACTCGTCATGACGCTAAAAAAGTAAAAAAGAATCTAAAATTGTGAACTCGCTTCGCTCAGACATGCACAATTTTTTAACGATTCATTTTTACTTTTTCTACACGCCTAGCAAATCTTTGATTTGCATAAATTATTAGAGTGTTTTAATTTAAAACTTATTCTAATTTAAGTTTTAAATTAAAACTTTAGACTCGAAGTTCAGAAGTGAAAACAAATTCTAGAAATATTCTTAACTAAAGATTTCTTCATAAACTTACATATCAATCCCTAATCGAGGTCTTAAGCGTTGCTTACTTTTATTAAAAATTTGCTGGCCTTTATCAATGCCTTTTCGAAGTTCAATTTGCTTTTCTTCTGGCAGATGCACAATATCGGTACAGGCCTGGGTGCAGCAGCCAGCATAAGTTTCAGCACAGCTATTACATTGTATAAATAATAAATGGCAGCCATCGTTTTTACAATTGGTATGCGTGTCGCAAGGCGCACCACACTGATGACATTTTGAAATAATATCTTCTGTAATTTTTTCGCCAAGTCTATCATCAAATACAAAGTTTTTTCCTTTGAACTGACTCTCTAACCCCTCTTCTTTAATTTGATTGGCATAATTAATAATGCCCCCTTCTAAGTGAAAAACATTTTTAAAACCATGATGTAACATATAGGCACTTGCTTTTTCACAGCGAATACCTCCTGTACAATACATGATAATATTTTTATCCTTTTTATCCTTCATCATATTAGCTGCCATGGGCAGTTGTTCTCTAAAAGTATCTGAAGGAATTTCAATGGCATTCACAAAATGTCCTACTTCATATTCATAATGATTGCGCATATCAATGACAATAGTTTCAGGCGAACTTATTAATTCGTTCATCTGCAGGGCATTGACATACTTGCCTTTATTTTCCATACTAAAACTGCCATCTTCAATGCCATCGGCTACAATTTTACTACGCTGTTTAATTCGCAAAACCCAAAAACTTTTTCCATTATCGTTTACTGCTATATTTAATCTTAAACCTTCTAATGGCTTAATTGAGTATAAATAAGTTTTAAAGTCTTCCAATAAATGAGTGGGTACACTTATTTGTGCATTAATGCCTTCAGTAGCAATATAAATACGACCAAAGACTTGCAAAAGACTCAAACCCTTATACAATTCATCTCTAAAAACCAAGGGGTCTTGAATGGTAAAGTACTGATAAAAACTGATGGTGGTACGCGGAAAATTTTCCTCGTATAATTTTTCTTTCAACTCCTTATTGGAGATGCGATTGTGTAGCACTGACATAGCTTAAATTTTTATCCCAATTACAGGTTGGGGAAATTCAATACAAAGATAATTAGAATCTTTTATTATTATGTAAAATGACTAACTGATAAAAGTCAGTTAGTCATTAATAGTTTGCTTTTTTATAAATTAGGCTTTGCTTGAACGAAGAAAAGAACCTGTCAAAGAAGCAAGCCCTCCTAATAAAGTACCAATGGCAACTGTCATAAATATGACTAGTAAATAGGAATCTCCTATTGTCAGAATTTTTGCCACTTTAGTGGATAAAATATGATTATTGGCCATATCAATACCAAACGCTAGTCCTGCCCATAAAGAACCAACACCCAAGGCTCCAGCAGAAAAAGAATGTGCAGGTTTAATGGGTATAGCAAATGCAATTATAAAATTAGTAACTACAAAACTCCACCATGGTAAATTGCCATAAATTCCAACAGCATAGGCAAGTAGTGCAGATAATAAAATGGATACTATATATTTCATGACTTATATTTAAAATGAATTTGTAATTATTTAATTAACTAAGCATTTGCTTTTTTAAATTGAATATGCCACTTTGTTCTTTCGTTCTGTATTAATTTTTCTTTGGCTAAAAATAATAATCGATAATATTTTCCGGCTGCCCAATAATCAATAAAGGTATCATAGTAAGCACTACCCGGGTTACCACTCTGGCCTCCTGGATATAAACCATAGGCTTCTATCTCATCTGTCAAGTGCACTACCATTCTCCAACTAGGCCCATGATCATCAGTAGTGGCATTAATTATATTCTCCCCTCCTCCTATAGGTAAATTCATTCTGCTTAAAGCATGAATTTTAGTAAGGTGCATGACCCTAGTAGCCTTAAATAAAGCCCATTCAAATTTATTTTCTTTTTCTAATTCCAATAATTTTTTAGTGGCATTTTCAATACCTAAGTTTACTTGATCTTTAAAATTTTCAATTTTACCTTTGGTGCTGATATCATCTGCAACAGACCAATTAGAATCTTTTATTAATTGATCTACTAAAACAAAATCATCAGGACTAGTGAGTGGAATGGGAGAACCTTTTAATTCATCTCCCCAAACTGCTTGCGTAACACTGTCCCAAATAATTTTAAATGCCGTAATGCCTTTTGAATTTTCGCTATTCACTAAATCCCAGTTGTTCATTTCATCAACCATTCTTTTGGCATCGGGGCTCAGTTTATCTACTTGTACATATTTCATTAAAGCAGGTCTTGCAGTGGCCGCGAATACATTATCGTTGTTGGTTTGCAAGGCTTGGATATCTTCAGCTGTAATACCAGACATGGCTGTCAAATGCTTATTTACACTTATACCTCTATATAAAGGGAAAGAACTTGCGGTGCCTAAATAATAAGGATAACTAGGATCGGTTGGTTTTTGATTGGCACTACTTACAAATCCGCGTTCTGGATTTTTTATAGTGGGGTTTTCTTCATTTGGAATCATTCCTTGCCATGCATAAGTAGTATCATCTCCTGACATAATAAAATCTCCTTGACGCTCCCATCTTGCTACAAAGCTTCCTTGTTGTTTAATAGCAATATCTCCTGTCTTAGTGGCTAAGACAAAATTTTGTCCAGGACAGGTCCATAATGCAGTGGCCTTGATATAATCATCATAGTTTTTGGCACGGTTCAATCTGTAAAAAGTTTCCACGCCTGTTGAAGTATTATGCGCTGTCCACTGTATGGCTAAATTGCGTCCTTTAGATTGTGGATTTTGATAATGTGCATCATACATAGTAGGCCCCCAAACGGTCATAGGTATTTGTTCTACTACATCGGCACTATCTTTTACTTTAATAACTTCTGTTCTTTTTTCAGCTATGTTCCACTTACCATTATACCAATATTCATTTTCTGTGCTGTCTTTGAATTTAATCTCATAAAAATCTAATACATCTCTACCTGCATTAGTAACACCCCATGCTAAACTATCATTGAATCCGATAATGACTGCAGGAGAACCTGGGAAACTTGCTCCATAAGTACTATGTGTAGGTGTAGTAATTTGTACTTCATACCAAAGGGAAGGCATGTTTAATCCAAGGTGCGGATCAGAGGCTAAAATAGGTCGACCCGATTTTGTTTTTGAACCGGCTACTGCCCAGTTATTACTTCCATTATTTTTATTAGGCGCTACAGGCGTTTCTATTTTAGTTATACCAAGCGCTGTGGATTGATGCAAATAGGCAGAATCGGCATTGATAGGTTTAATAGGAACAATGGAAGGCTTCTGATATACCGTACCTTTTGGAATAATGGGGTCTAAAGAATCTTGGTTATTGGTATAGAGTTTATCAAATAAGTCATAGCCTAAAAAATCTCTTGTATTGGTTAATTGTAAATCAGAACTGGCTGCACGACCTGTTAAATCATAAGACATAAACATTAAAAACAAATAGGTCTTTTTAGGTGTCCAATTTTCAGGGACATAATTCATTAACTTAAATTCAAAAGGCATATCTGCAGGATCCATTTGTTTAATGAAGGCGTTCACCCCTGCAGTATAGGCGTCCACCGTTTCTTTCATTTCAGGATTATTCGCATTAATATTGGCTTCCGTTTTCTCTGCTCCATACACCATGCCTAATCTTCTAAAAAAACGATCAATGGGTAATCTATCAGGACCCGCGATTTCACTTAATCTACCAGAAGCTACTCTTGTTTGAAAGTCCATCTGCCATAATCTGAACTTTGCATGTAAATAACCTTGCACAAAATAAGCGTCCTGGTCATTATCGGCATAAATATGGGGCACTAATCTATCATCTAAATACACATCTACATTTCCTTTTAATTCATTTGCCACAATAGAGGCATCAAAATTGGTATTTACCTTTTCTGCATTTTTCCAAAAACCATGTTGTGGCGATAAAAAATAACCAAGCTTTGGCGACTTCGTATTACCAATAGATAATTGAGTATTTAAAACGGTAACTAAGCTAATTGTAACAATAGCTGAGGCAATAAAGGGTAGCAAACGCATATGAAATATTTAGATAACTAAATTAAGATATTATTTGGCAATTTCTTGCTTAAAATACTGAACTTGGTCATGCAATGATAAATAGGGATATAAACTTAATAAACGCTCAGTTTTTACAATACAATTTTCAAGAAAAGCGCGGTGTTGTGATGATCCTGCAAAAAAAGGCTTATGCTGCATGGCCAGTTGCAATTCGGCCACTTGTTTCATAATATTTTGTGTTTCCTCGTTCATATATGTCTCTACCCACTTCTCCCAAACATAATTGGAAGCAGCATAATTCGGATGTACTAAGTCCTCGGCATAAAATCGGTAGTCTCTTAAATCGTCAATTACATATTCATAAGAAGGGAAATAAGCAATATTTTCTGCACCATCCACTATTTCATGCACCGCTTGAATTAATACCGCTTTGCTCCTATTATTTTCCACTAAGCCTTCTCTTAAATGACGCACAGGGCTAATGGTGAATATAATTTGTAAATGAGGATTAAACTGCAGAAGTTCCTCTACCATATTTTTTAATAAAATTGTTAATGCGCCTGGTTTCATTAATTCTTTATCAAACCAAGTAGCAGGTGCTTTATGGTTATTAGCCACTACCTGTCCTGCAGTATGCGGTGACTGACTATTCAATTTATACACCCAGGCAGAACCCAGTGTAATAACAATATGATCGGCTGTTTTTAAAAAGCTATGGGCCTTATTTATTGATTCATTTATTTTTTCTACTGCCTTCTTAGCAGTAATACCTGAAAAACGAGTATGATGCTGCCAACTATTCCAAACTTCATTCAGTTCAAAAAGATCGGCTGCTGCATATTGTTTATTATGAATACAATCCGATAAGGACTGCGCCACACTGATTGGATTAAATAAAATACCATGTGGATTTTCAAATACCTTAAATAAATGGGTATTTAATTTAGCCCCCATATTTTCAGAAAAGCAAGAGCCTATTAAAAATAAATTATCTCTATATCCAATAGAGTGCTCGGAACGTTTTGAAGGAAGGGTTAATTTAAATTTTAAGCTGCTCATCTAAGGCCAATTATTTTAGGGGAAACATTCTTTGCTTCATAGCTTCATATAAAATAATACCAGCAGCAACAGATACATTAAAAGAATCAAAATTAGTAGCCATTGGTATTTTGAAAAAATAATCGGCGGCCTTGGCTAAATAAGGTTGCACCCCTCTACCCTCATCTCCCATAATAATACAAGAAGGAATGGTTAAATCTAATTCATGAATATTTTTTTCAGCGCGCATTTCACTAGTGAAAACTTGTATACCATTTAAATGCAGTAAGTCCACCGCTTTTAATAAACTATTCACGCGCACTATGTGTATGTGCTCAAGTGCCCCTGCACTACTTTTAAAAGCTTCTTCATTTAATGCACCCACCCCTTTATCAGGAATAATTAAAGCCTGTGCACCACAGCAGTGTATACTTCTTCCAATGGCTCCAATATTTCTTACATCGGTAACCCCATCTAGCATTAAAAATAGTGGCGTCTGCCCTTTAGCTACGACAAAATCAATGACTTCTTGTAATTCTAAATATTTTACTTTTGAAATATAGGCGATTACCCCTTGGTGATTCGCCTTAGACATTCCATTTAATTTTTCAATAGGTACTAATTGTATAGGAATACTTTTTTCTCTAGCAGCATTTTTAATTTCACTTAGACCCTCTCCTTGTGCATTTTTTTGTAAGAGTATCTTTTCAATATTGGTACCCGATTCAAATGCCTCTATTAATGGCTGACGGCCAATAATAAATTTACGCTCTGTTGCGGGACCACGGTCTGCATTAAATCTGGGTCTTGGCTTATAGGGTCTGTCTGGTCTTGATTGTCTTTCCTCCATAGAACTCAAAGTTAAACGATTTTTGATTGTATTGCATTCCATTTTAAAATGGCAGCCACCGAAATTGAATCGGTAATTTTTCCTTCCATTACCCATTGCAAGGCCTGTGTAAAAGGCATTTTTTGAACAGCTAATTTTTCTGTGTCTTCCGGTTCCGCTTCTCCAGCCGTTAAATCTTGGGCTACATAAACCACTGCATACTCATCAGATACTGAATTAGAAACATGCATGCGTAAAATTTCTGTCCAATTTTTTGCTTCAAACCCTGTCTCTTCTTTTAATTCTCTTTTGGCGGCCACTAAATGATCGGTTCCTTCTGGACAACCCCCTTCTGGAATTTCCCAACTGTATTCATTCAAAGGAAAACGGTATTGACCTACTAAATAAGTATCTCCATTTTCATCAATGGCAACAATACCAATAGCAATATTTTTAAAATGTACTTTTCCATAAATACCTGGTTTACCTGCAGGGGTTATTACTTCGTATTCAGTTAGGTTAATCCAAGGATTATCATATACTAATTTACCACTAATGGTTTTCCAGGGATTTTTTTCGTTCGTCATAAAATTGTATTCATCAATTGTATAAATAAAATCTTCTTCTTTAACTTCCATTTACAATATCTATCTATCATCTTTTTATTTCTTCTAAATAAAAAACCCTCTCGAATCTCGAAAGGGTTTTTATAATTCATCCATTTATTATTTTAAACCGAAAGCTTTTTTTACTTTCGCTACATAATCTAATTTCTCCCAAGTAAATAATTCTACTTTCATAGTTTTTGATTTACCATCGGGTGTAGTAAATGTTTTAGTGACTGTTTCGTTCTTACGACCCATATGTCCGTAAGCAGCCGTTTCACTATACATAGGTGTTCTTAGCTTTAATCTTTGCTCGATAAAGTAAGGACGTAAATCAAATATTGATTCTACTAATTTACCAATTTGACCATCGTTTAATTTTACTTTAGCAGTACCGTAAGTGTTTACGTTAATTGAAGTAGGTTTCGCAACACCAATCGCGTAAGAAACTTGCACTAATACCTCACTCGCTAGACCAGCAGCTACTAAGTTCTTTGCAATATGGCGTGTTGCATAAGCAGCAGAACGGTCTACCTTACTAGGATCTTTACCAGAGAAGGCTCCACCACCGTGTGCACCTTTACCACCGTAAGTATCTACGATAATTTTACGACCTGTTAAACCAGTGTCACCATGTGGACCCCCAATTACAAACTTACCCGTTGGGTTAATATGGTACTTAATGTCGTTGTTAAACAACTTAGCGTATTTCTTATATTTTGCTTTTACGCGCGGAATTAAAATTTCAACAATGTCTTTTTTAATTTTCGCTAACATCTTTGCTTCTGCATCAAAATCGTCGTGTTGAGTAGAAACTACAATTGCATCAATTCTTACTGGTTCGTTTTTATCGTTGTACTCAAGGGTTACTTGAGACTTTGCATCGGGACGTAAATATTTAATCGCTTTGTTCTCTCTTCTTAAAGCAGCTAATTCGATTAGAATTTTGTGCGCCAAGTCTAAAGCTAGTGGCATATAATCTTCTGTTTCATTGGTCGCATAACCAAACATCATTCCTTGGTCACCAGCCCCTTGTTCTTCTTTTTTCTTTCTATCCACTCCTTGGTTGATATCGGCAGATTGCTCATGTATTGCTGAGAGTACACCACAACTATCTGCTTCAAACATATATTCACTCTTCGTGTAACCAATTTTCTTGATTACGTTTCTTGCAATAGTTTGTACATCTAAATAAGCTTTAGATTTTACTTCACCTGCCAAAACTACTTGACCAGTAGTTACTAAAGTTTCACAAGCTACTTTTGACTGCGGGTCAAAGGCTAAAAAGTTATCGATTAAGGCGTCAGAAATCTGATCGGCTACTTTGTCTGGATGTCCTTCAGATACACTTTCCGAAGTAAATAAATATGGCATAGATTAGTATTTAAGGTGCAAATATATTAATTAAAGCAATAAATTGTTCTATAGTATATCAGAATAATAGATACGAACCCTCATTCTGAACTTCTTCCTACTTCCACCCCCTAAAACAACACGTCCAATAGCGGCTTGGTTACCAATAGCTGTGGTTAGATAGTCCTGTATAGGGGCTTCTTTATTATAAGGATAAGGGGGTACTAAAGTAATGGAGTCATTCACAGGTGCGATGATTCTAAAATCAAATATGGTTTCTTTTCTAGAGATAACCCCTTGCACATATCTACTAATATTAAAATTATAAGAAGCTACATTATCATAGCCATCAATAGATTTATATAGTAAGTCACCTCCAAATTGCATAAATGTGCTAGCACTGGTGGTACCTTGAAAATCGTTAGGCACATTGCCAAAAGTCTTTGAAACAGAATCGTAGGTTCCTAGGAATAAATACCTAGGTGGCAATAATTTAGATTCTAAGCTGCCTGCTCCAGCAGCATCGGGTACTTGCTCTGCAATTAATTCAGCACGGTGAATAATTTTATTCGCAAAATTCTTCAACCCTGGAATATTTACTTTGACCATGGTACCTGGACTAGTTTGCACATAGACCAATGAATCATTGGCCACTTTATCCATATGCTTAGCAATTTCAGCGCCTGCTCTATTACGCTTTATAAAATTCACATCTCCATTGTTATAAATACTAAAATTAAATTTAACCACAGCTGTATCTCTTGTACCAGTTGCATTGGTATTATAATAAAGCGCCAATTTAGTATTGGTATCTGTTAAATTAATTTTAAGTAATACATTTTTATTAGCAGACTCATCTGCTGTTAAAGCAAAACCAGGAAAATAAGCGCGCAAAGCAGTGTCACTTTTATAAGCATTACTAGAATCAAATTCTTTTAAAAATTGAGTAGCAAAACTTTTAGACAATTTAATACGAATAGTTCTTGTAGAGGCCTCAAATCGTGTATACAATGAATCATTTAATTTGGCAAAATCAACAGTAGTCTCTCCTAAATTTTGATCGGTTTTAAAATTGTATAATTCAGGATAATTAGAGGCATATAATTTTAGGGGAGTTAAAGGTGTAGCTGCACTAATTCTTTTTAATTGAACTTTTACAGGCTTAGAGGTATCACCATAAAAACCTTTATAGGATAAAATTAAAACAGCAGAATCTACGACTATACTATCTTTATTTCCTGCAATAAAAAATGGGAAAAAACTAGGCTTCACTTGAAAATACATAGAAGCATTCGTGGTTCCAAAAATAGGATCGTTGGTGATATTGCCAAGTACATGATCATCTGTTGGATAGACCCTCAATGAATCTGTTCTTTCTAAGGTTTCAGTTATTACATCAAGTAGGGTATCTTTTGTACTATAAGCATCCATTGAAGGAAGTAAACCAAGACCTAATTCTGAAGTTTCAATTCTAGTACAAGCCGAAAAAAGCAGCGTTGAAAAAAGAGATATAAAAAATATTCTTATTGTATTATATGATACCATGAATTTAATTTGTCTTTACTTAGATGCAAGTTCGTTGTATAAATCTAAATACTCTGTTAAATCGGAGTCCCACCCGTTAAAAGGAACCACTTTTTTTCCTTTAACAGCAGAAAATTCTGATACTAATTTTTTATCAATAATATCAGATCCAAAAGTAATAGCATCAGCATAAGTAGCACCACCTCTAAATAAAGCAGCATTATTTAAATCCTTGAAAGGTTCTAAATCTTTGTCTTTAATATTAGTATTGATAATAGCCTTTGTTAATAAATCTTTATTGAACTTTTCTTCAAATGTATTTTGACCAATCGTGTATACCACTTTGGCATTAGAGAAAACAGGCTCTTTTTTATAGGCATGTTTAATATAGGCTGGGATTAAACCAGTCATCCAACCACTACAATGAATAATATCTGGAGGCCATCCAAATTTTTTCACTGTTTCCAAAGCACCTCTACAGAAGAAAATAGTTCTCAATGCATTGTCATCAAACCATTTTTCAGTTTCATCATGAAAAATTTGCTTGCGCTTGAAAAAGTCTTCGTTTTCTAAAAAGTATACTTGTAAACGGGCATTCGGTAAAGAGGCCACTTTAATTTGTAAGGGATAGTCGTCTCCGTCTAATTGAACATTAATTCCAGAAAGTCTAACCACTTCATGTAAACGGTGTCTTCTTTCATTAATCACTCCAAAACGAGGCATAATACAACGAACTTCTAATCCACTATCGTTGCTTTTTATGGCGAGCTTATTAATTACCTCAGCAAATTCGGTCAGCTCTAAATAGGGCGACATTTCTGTGGCGATGTATAAGATTCGTTTTTTTTCAGACATTCCTTTTGGTTTAACTCAAATCTATGTTTGAGTGTGCAAAGGTACGTAATTGTAAGGACTTTAAGAAACAACAAAAAAGACTAATAAATACCCTCTCCCCCCTTCATTTCTAGACAATTGGTCGTAAATTGCAGAGAATTGTTTAACAGCATTACCCATGAGTAAATTTATTAAAATAGCCTTCTTCTTTTTCATAGGCATTTTATTGATTTGGTGGAGTTTACATCAAATCCCCCCTCAAGAATGGGATAAATTTACCATTGCCTTACAAAAGTCAAAATTATGGATCATTTTCCCTGTTGGACTCATACTTGGACTCTCCCATTTAGTACGTGCTTTAAGATGGCGTTTAATTATGGAACCTCTGGGATATAAGCCATCCATTATCAATACTTTTTTAGCAGTTTTAATTGGCTATTTGGCCAATTTAGCTGTCCCAAGATTAGGAGAGGTTTTAAAGTGTACACTACTTTCAAAATATGAGAAAGTGCCAGCTGAAAAAATTGTAGGTACCATTGTTGCAGAAAGGGCCTTTGATGTCATAAGCCTAGGTGTTATTTTTTTACTAGCACTTACCCTTCAATTCAGCGTGGTGGAAGCCGGATGGAATCAATTCAAAGCTTATGGAAAAGCCGCAGGAGATGCTAGCACTAGCAATCAAACTACTTATATCATTATAACAGCAATCCTACTTGCAGCTATTGCAGCCCTTTTGTTTTTTAAATCAAAAATGCAAAATGCAATAATTGCAATTCGAAAAATTATTGCAGGTGTTTGGGAAGGCGTGATGAGTGCGACCAAATTAAAAAAACATAATTTATTTTTCTTCTACTCTTTCACCATATGGTTTTTGTATTTGCTAGCTACTTATGTGGGCTTATATGCAACAGAGGGTACCGAAAGTTCTTTTCAAACTGCCATTAGCTGTTTAGCCTTTGCAAGTATTGGTATGATTATAACGCCAGGTGGTATTGGCGCTTATGCCTACTTTATGGCAAAAGTTTTAGAACTAAATGGAGTGGATTATACTTTAGGATTAGCCAATGGCACTTTGCAATGGTTTTCACAATTCATAATTATTTTAGTTTTAGGAGGCATTGCTTTAATTATACTTCCTTTATTCAACAAGCAAAAAATTTAAGATGAAAACGGGAACCGCTATTGAAAAAAAAATAATGACTATTGCCACTGCCAAAACTATCATGGCTGCGTTAAAAGTAACAGGTAAGAAAGTATCTTTTACCAATGGCTGTTTTGATATTTTACATCCGGGTCATTTATTTTCATTAACGCAGGCCGCACAGGAAGCCGATTATTTAATAGTAGGTTTAAACAGCGATGCAAGTGTTCGAAAATTAAAAGGCCCTAGCCGCCCCATTAATAGCACCGAAAGTAGGGCCATAGTACTTGCCAATTTAATTGTGGTTGATGCAGTGGTTATCTTTGAAGAAGAAACACCACTTGAATTAATAACGGCATTGCTACCCGATGTAATAGTAAAAGGCGGGGACTATACAATTGAGCAAGTAGTGGGTGGTAAAGAAGTAATAGCAAATGGCGGTAAAGTGATAATCAACCCCATTGTAGAGGGGTTTTCAACGACGAGTCTTGTAGATAAAATGAAAGGTTAATTAATAAATTATACAACTATGGAATTTTTACAACAACTTCAATTACAAAAGAAAAATGAAGGAAGTTCAACAGGTACATTGTGGCAAACTAGTAAAGGTGAAATAATCGTTTCTTCGTCTCCTGTTGACAATAAAGAAATTGGAACTGTTATAAGTACAGATAAAGTAGCTTATGAAAAAATTATTACAACAGCGCAGGCTGCATTTTTAGAATGGAGAAATTGGCCAGCCCCGAAAAGAGGTGAAGTCGTTCGTCAAATGGGTGATGCTTTAAGAAAAGAAAAACAGGCATTAGGTCAGTTGGTAAGTTATGAAATGGGAAAAAGTTTACAAGAAGGTTTAGGCGAAGTACAAGAGATGATTGATATCTGTGATTTTGCCGTAGGATTATCAAGACAATTGTATGGATTAACTATGCACAGTGAAAGACCTTCGCATAGAATGTATGAACAATGGCATCCATTAGGTATTGTGGGTATTATTTCAGCCTTCAATTTTCCAGTAGCTGTATGGAGTTGGAATGCTGCACTTGCTTGGGTATGTGGTAATGTTACTGTTTGGAAGCCAAGTGAGAAAACACCTTTATGTGGCAATGCCATTCAAAATATTATTGCAAAAGTATTTAAAGAAAATAATGTACCAGAAGGGGTTAATAATTTAATTCAAGGTGGACGCGAAGTGGGTGAATGGATGTCAAATGACACGCGCATTCCATTAGTCTCTGCAACTGGTTCTACCAGAATGGGTAAATTTTTAAATGCTGCGGTTGCAGCGCGTTTAGGAAAAACTATTTTAGAATTAGGCGGCAATAATGCAATTATAATTTCAGAACATGCCGATTTAGATATGTCTTTAATTGGGGCCGTGTTTGGAGCCGTTGGTACTGCCGGTCAAAGATGTACGAGTACGCGCCGTTTAATTATACATGAAAAAGTATATGATAGTTTTGTAGCTAAATTAACCAAGGCTTATGGGCAAATTAAAATTGGAGATCCTTTAGATTCAAAAAATCATATGGGCCCATTGATTGATAAAGAAGCTGTAAAAATGTATTTGAATTCTATTGAAGCTTGTAAAAATGAAGGTGGTAAATTTTTAGTAGAAGGTGGCGTACTAGAAGGCAAAGGATATGAGAGTGGATGTTACGTAAAACCTTGTATTGCTGAAGCACTACCCCATTATGCCATTGTACAACATGAAACATTTGCGCCAATCTTATATGTAATGAAATATTCCAAATTAGAAGAAGCCATTGCTATTCAAAACGGAGTACCTCAGGGATTATCTTCTGCCATCATGACTTTAAATATGAGAGAGTCTGAATTATTTTTATCACAAAGCGGAAGTGATTGCGGTATTGCCAATGTAAATATTGGAACCAGTGGTGCAGAAATTGGTGGCGCCTTTGGTGGTGAAAAAGAAACAGGTGGTGGAAGAGAAAGTGGATCTGATGCTTGGAAAGCTTATATGCGTAGACAAACCAATACTATTAACTGGAGCAATCATTTACCATTAGCGCAAGGCATACAATTCGATTTGTAAAAACATAAACTAATATATACCTAATAAAAACAAAATATGCCCAGACCCAGTGCAACAGAGTACGCCCCTTTTTATCAAACTTATATTAATTATACTAGTGGTAAAGATTATTCAATATTAGTTCAACAATACAACGAACGCATCATTGAATCTTGGAATGCCATTCCCTTGGAGAAAATAAATTATGCTTATGCTGAAGATAAATGGACAATTAAGCAAATGTTTCAGCATGTGATTGATACAGAAAGAATTTTTGCTTACAGAGCTTTAGCCTTTGCCAGAAAGGAAACTATTTCTCTTCCAGGCTTTGATGAAAATGCTTATGCTAAAAACGCAACGGCGGCAAATCGAAATTGGAAAGAGATGATTGCAGAATGGAAAATAGTAAGACAATCCACTAATTATTTATTCAATTCTTTTACGGAAGAAGACTGGAAACAAAAAGGCATTGCTAGCGAAAATCCTATGTCTGTAAATGCATTGAGCTTTATTATTTTTGGTCATGCCCTACATCATTTACATGTACTGAAAGAGCGATACTCTATTTAAAATACCAAAAAGCCCCACGATTAATCGTGGGGCTTTTTTATATCTTATTAAAGTATCTAATAATTCTTAGAAGCGAATTACTTTGTACCGTAAATGTGAATCGCTAATTGTACTTCTGAATCAATCATACCAACACCATAGTTGATTCCGAAAAGAGTTCTATCAAAAGGCATAAATGCTTCAGCGAAGAAACCTTTATCATCTGCATTTCTGATCACAGCTGAAAAAGTAACTGGTGCTTTAATACCTTTTAAGTTCAAGTCTCCTTTAATAGTGGCTCTGTCTGCTTTAGTGTATTCTACAGAACTGATAGTGAAGCTAGCTTCACCGAATCCTAATTTTGCAATGTCGAAAAAATCAGCAGAAGTCAAATGACCTTGTAATTTCTCACCACCGCCAGCATCTGTAACTTTTAAACCAGCGATATCAATTACAAAACTACCTCCTACCAACTTACCGCCATTTACTTGAACAGCGCCAGATTTGATAGGGAAATAACCTGTATGGTAATCACTTTTTTTAGAACCCGTAAAGTCTACCTTACTTTTTTGAGCAGTAACTTTAAAATTTACTACATCAGCATTTTTCGCCTTAGGCGCAAATGATAACAATGAAATCGACGCTGCGATCACTGCCATTGAAAACATAATTTTTTTCATATATGAATTTTTGATTAATTAAGGATTTGCTTCTGCAAAAATACATCCTTAAGTCTTATTTTTAAAAACTAAAGATATAATTCAATGTTTAAACAACAAAATATATTTTTAAGAATAATCATTGCCTATAATCTATTATCTTCGCCAAAATTTTAGTTATTATGAATTTGCATGAATACCAAGCTAAAGAATTGCTTAAAAAGTATAATGTACCCGTTCAAGAAGGGGTAGCTGTTGAAACTGTGGAAGCCGCAGTAGCTGCTTACAATAAAATTGCCACTGAAACGAAGAACAAATTTGCTGTCGTAAAGGCACAAATTCATGCAGGTGGTCGTGGTAAAGGAAAAATAGAAGGCACAGAACAAAGAGGTGTGGCTGTAGGAAAATCTGCTGCAGACATTGAAACATTTGCAAAGAATATCTTAGGGGGCACTTTAGTGACTATTCAAACTGGCCCTGCTGGTAAATTAGTGTCTAAAATTTTAGTAGCGCAAGACGTTTATTACGAAGGTCCTCAGCCTACTAAAGAATTTTACCTTTCTATTTTGTTGGATCGTGCTAAAGGAATGAATGTAGTTATGTATAGCACGGAAGGTGGAATGGATATTGAAGAAGTAGCACATAATACACCAGAAAAAATATTTAAAGAGTGGATACACCCAGGTGGTGGCTTACAAGGTTTCCAAGCAAGAAAAATAGCTTTTAACTTAGGATTAAGTGGAGATGCTTTAAAAAACTGCGTGAAATTTGTAACAAATTTATACAACGCTTATGTTGGTTTAGATTGTGGTATGTTAGAGATTAACCCTTTATTCAAAACTTCTGACGACAGAATCATTGCAGTAGATTGCAAAATGAATATTGACGATAGCGCCTTAATACGTCATCCTGATTTATTAGCTATGCGCGATGTATCTGAAGAAGATCCAACAGAAGTAGAAGCAGGAGAATACAATTTAAACTTTGTGAAATTAGATGGTAATGTAGGCTGTATGGTAAATGGCGCTGGATTGGCCATGGCGACTATGGATATGATTAAATTAAGCGGTGGTGAGCCCGCCAACTTCTTAGACGTAGGTGGTTCTGCAAACGCACAAACAGTGGAGGCTGGCTTTAGAATTATCCTAAAAGACCCCAATGTAAAAGCAATTCTTATTAATATATTCGGCGGTATTGTTCGTTGCGACCGTGTGGCGGCTGGTGTGATTGAAGCCTTTAATAAATTAGGTAATATTAATATCCCTATCATTGTTCGTTTACAAGGAACCAATGCAGTAGAAGCTAAGAAATTAATAGATGAGAGTGGATTGAAAGTACAATCTGCTATTCAATTAAGTGAAGCAGCAGCCTTGGTAAAGAAAGCCGTTGCTTAGGTTTTACAGATTTTTTATAAAATATAAAAATCTATAAAACCTCTCTAAAGATTTTAAAAAGCCCTCGATACATCGAGGGCTTTTTTGTATTTCTTGCTTTTTTTATTAAATATAAAAAAGCAAAAATTCTCTCTAAAGTTTATAATTCTTCAGCCCATATTTAAAAAATTTATAGGCTTTGAATATACTCTAATGATTTTTACTTACAATACCTTTACTTCTGTAAGTGCGCTGAATAAATAAATATTCCCTGTTGCCACTTCAATACATTCAATACGTTTGCGTCTTAGCTTTATTTTTCTAAAAGTCCTGCCTTTGGTTTCCTTAAACAAGGTTCCATCTGCAACATGCGCAAGTGTCACCACTCCTTCTTTTTGTATTGGATTATATTTCCGAAGTATTAATAATAATGCAGTTTCTCCATTGGCAGTGGCAGCGGGGTTTAGTATAGTTTTTTGTAAACCCTTGCTAATATCCTCTGGAAATATTGCTAACTGAATAAACTGAGCCAGTAATTGTCCATAAATTGCTTTCCATTCTTTCCCATGCGCCTCCACCCTATTTCTATATTGTTCAAAACAAAGTAAATGCGCCAGCTCATGTAATAAAGTAATTAGAAATTCAAACTTGTTTAAATTTCCATTCACCGTTATTTTATGATTGGCCCCTAAAGCGGCATGTCTATAATCACCTAATACCGATTTTCTTTCTCTAGTAACCGTTAGATGAACTTTATAATAATTTATAAGTTGAATCACTGGCTCAAAAGCCCCTTCTGGCAAATAGGTATTTAATGCATGCAAAGGATGTTCAACTTTTGCCAAAATAATAATAAATTAAAAATTGATGATTATTTTTTACTTATTGCTTCTTTAATTTCAAGCCAAGTATAAGCCATATATAAAGCCATACTAGCTAATAAAGTGGGATACCCAACTGGTTCTTTAGCCTGCTTTGCATAGGTTAAAGCAGCTCCTGCAAATACAATTAGTTTAAACAGCGTTCCCAACATCACCGATCTAATCAATGCATTGGGATTGGTCTTATCTACTCTTTGCAATCTTATATAATTTAAATACACCATCGCAAACAACATCATATTCACCACTAGGATAAAATTAATTTTAACGGGCACATAAAAGCCATTAAATAAGATAGTCTCCCCTGCCACCAAAACAATTATAAATAATAAAAAGGCGGTTAGATTCTGTTTTAAAAACATAAAGTATATTTTATAGTAATAGTATTAATAATTGTTTTGTTATTATTTCTTCTGCGTGTCTCTCACTACCATAACTAGTGTAAATAAAATAAATAGTGAGGGTAAAATCCAGGCAGCGCTGTTATGCCAAATAAAATAAGCATCTATCTTCTTTCCCAAATACAAGCTAATTAATAAACCCGCTATAAGTTGCGTTCCTAGACCTGCATATTTAGCTAAGCTATTCACCGGATTCTCCTTGTTTTTGTTATGGGAAGAGGGAGATGCCATTAATCAAAAGATTGTTTGCTTTCTGGTAATACCAAAGGCAAAGTGTCTAGTTGTTTAGGATTACCTTCAGACAATACTTTTTTAATACCTTCTAGATATTGTTCTTTATAATGAATAGCCTGCTCTAAAGAATCGGTTCTGATTTTTAATAGTTGCAAAGCTGTTCTACTTTCTTTAGTGCCATAACCTGGGATATAATATTTAAGTGGGGTAAAAGCAATTAAGGCAATTGTTAAACCAACCAGTAAAATAAAACTAATACTAAAGCCAATATAGACCGATTTTCTAGACAATCTAAACGCTAATACTTCGTCATAAGTGTCGTCGTTCATGACCACTAATCGGTATGTATTACTCGTTCTTTTGAAGGTGTTATTGATGTCAAATTTTGGCATAATGCAAGGTGCTTGTTAAAGATACAACCTATTCCATTTTTTTAAGAGAATAATAGGAAATAAATGTATTTTTAAGGCGATTTTAACCCTTTTATGCAGTATAAAAAAGCCCCTTATAAATTTTCTACGAATTGGTTTTGGGCCATCTGCATCCTTAGCCAATTTTGTATACAAGCGAATGCACAAAACAGCATTAATATAATACAAGATAGCCCCCAGCAAAAAACGGATACAAGTAGGTCCATATTAGATATTAATAATAGCAAGCTTATCAAAAAAGCCAATAGCATTTTAGATAGCACTCAAAAAAAAGCAAACGATTTTTTTTTCAATAAGGTCAATAAATTAAAAGGGGCTGCGAATGATAAGGCCAATAAAATTGTAGGCAAAGTAATCCCACAGGAAATTGAAAAACCCCTGCCCTATGAACGCTTGCTTAATACAAAATATACTTTAGGCAGAAGAGCTTTCCAAAATACAGTTTCTCAGTTTAATTTTTTATTTAATGCAGAAGAAGAGTTGAACGCAAACATTTTAAAAGCTAGAAATGAATATGTCGATGACTATACTACCTTAATTAGTTTTTATGATTACGATTTAAGTACCATTGCTAAAAATAGTATCGATTCCATTATTTATAGATGTAATGCCAATATTGTACTACACGACTTAAGAAGTAATTGGGTAGATGACGCTTATTTACTTTTAGCCAAGGCTTATTTATTTCATAAAGACTTTGATACAGCTGGCAGTATTCTCCAATTTATAAACTACTCATTCGACGATAAAGAAGATGGAATGGACTTGCCCATTGGAAGTAATCTAAGAAATACCAAAGGTAAATTTAGTATTGCCACTGCAGAGAATAATCGCTTTTTCGAAAATTTAAATGTGCGTAACGAAAGTATGATTTGGCAGGCTAGAAATTATATTGAAAAAGAAGAGTGGAACGAGGGCATTAGTTTATTACAACTATTAGAAGCCGATGCCATTTTCCCTAAACGATTATACCCCTTTTTAAATGAACAGCTGGCCTATGGTTATTATCAAATGGAAATGTATGATAAGGCAGCGGCTGCCCTTGAAAAAGGCATAGACAATGCCCCTGATAATGCAGCAAAAACAAGATGGTACTATTTAATTGGACAGTTATGGCAGAAGGCAGAAAGGTGGGACAAAGCCTATCCTTGGTTTAAAAAAGCAAATCAAAATGCAGTGAACCCCATTATTAGCGTCTATGCAAAAATTAGTATGATTAGCTATGATGCTAAAAACGCAAACAATGCCTGGGAAGAACTCGCCTACTCACTTGAAAAAATGACAAAAAGAGATAAGTATAAACCTTATACCGATATTATTTATTTCGAGATGGCAAAATTAGCCATTCAAAACAATGTTTACAGCAAAGCCAACGACTGGTTAATTCAATCTATCAAAAAAAATAGAACGAATCTTAGACAAAAACAAAAAGCATTTGAGCTATTAGGGGATATCAACTATTCTAATAACCAATATAGTATAGCTAAACTTGCATATGATAGTTTGAATACAGTATTAAAAACAAACCCTAACTACGAAACCATTCAAGCCAGAAAAAAATGGTTAAGTACTATTAGTAGTAATGAAAAAATAGTAGAAGCGCAAGATAGCCTGCAATATATCTACCAACTTAACCCATCCAATCAAGAAGCCTATTTTGATCTATGGCAAAAAAGAACCAAAATTAAAAATGATTCTTTAAAAGATATTTTTCTAGATAAAATTACTAGCACGAATTATAGTGTCGAAATACCTACTAGATATAATCTTAACAGTATTGATAATAATAGCAGTAGTTTTTACTTTGATAATAAAGCTGTCATTGTTCAAGGCAAGCAGAACTTTACACAAAAATGGGGGCAAAGACCCAATCTGGATAGTTGGAGAAGAAAAGCAAGCCTTATGAATGCCCCTGGCAGCAATCAGAACGGATCTAGTAATGGATTTCAAAATAATACCAATAATGACTCATTGCAAAATAGGAGTCTATTTAAAGATGAAAATGCAGGTGAGAGGCTGGATAAAAACGGAAATGGGTATGCAATGATTATTGATGGTAGTGCTTATTTACAATCTAAACAAGATTGGAATAAAGCAGCTTTAACCAATGCCCAAACATTTTTACGAGAGTTGAACGATTTTGAAAAAGCCTATCCCCTATATGTAAAAGTAATTGCCAATGATATTGACAGTTCGACGACCGAAAGAGCCCTATTGGATTTAGCAAGCCATTACCTACATGAAAATGTAAACGAAAAGTCGGATAGCATTATCAGGTTAGTTGAAAATAGGTTTCCAAAAGGTTTTTATGTCACAAAGAAAAATGAAAGCAGCATAAAAAAGAAAAGAGATGCTGATTTGCTAAATGATTATAAAGAAGCCTACTTCTTATCTCAAATTGGTAATTGGGAAAGTTTAGCAGCTTTATCCAATCAATTAAATGCAGATTTAAGAAGAACAAAATGGTATACCCCTTTTAAGTTTATACAAGTAAAAATGTATGCCCAACAAAGAATGGATAGCTTAGCCATAGTATTAATTGATTCTATTATATTTCAAAACACCAATGAAAAAATAAAAGACAGGGCAAAAAATATTCTGGAAGAGTTAAAAAATAGAAAACAAACTGAATCTTATTTAACTAATTTAAACCTTAGCAAAGAAATGCTAGATTCGAGTGCACTCGTGAATACGGCAGCTATTAGCAAGTCTATTAAAAAGGAACCCCTATTGAATAAGGACAACCCTAATGTAAAGGACACCACCGCCACTACTAAAGAAATAGCTGCTACCCCCATTAGAGTACCCCTCCCATTCACCAATGACAGTAGCGAGCAATACTATATTGCTTTTGCCACCCAAAAAGTGAGTGCCGCCTTTGTGAAGGAAATGCAAACGGCCTTTGCCTATTTGAATAATGATGAATTTATAAAACAAAAATTAGATGTAACTTACATACAGTTTAATGAGCATAGCTATATTGTTTGGATTGGGCCCTTTGTAAACAATCTTGATGCTAAAACGTATATCAATAAAGTGAAGCCAAGGTTAAGTAATGAAATTATATCATTTGTACCAAGCAAGCAATATGAAATATACTTATTAAGCAAATCCAATATACTGCTCATAAAAGACGAAGCGGATTTGAAACAATATCAGCAGTATATGTTTAAAAATATTTATAAACCTTAATTAAAATAGTAGTGAGTCAAAATTCAAAAAAACCTAAGAATTGGGTGCGCCTTTTTTGGAAGTACTATTTTATTTCCGCTGGCGTATTTTTATTATTTATTTTGATGTTGAACTTTGGATGGATTGGCGATATGCCCGACTTAGATGATATTGAAAACCCCACAGCCTCCTTAGCAAGCCAAGTATATGCACAAGATGGCACGCCCATGGGTAAGTTTTATTTAGAGGACCGCATTACAGTTAAGTATAGAGATATTAGCCCCTATTTGCTGCAAGCATTAGTGGCTACAGAAGATAAAAGATTTTATGATCACTATGGAGTAGATGGAGAAGGCCTTATCAGAGCCATTGCTTTTCTAGGTAGCCAAGGCGGTGCCTCTACTATTACCATGCAAACGGCTAAAAATTTATTTACTGATAACTGGGGTACTAAAAACAAATTACTTCGTGTTATTCAAAAAATAAAAGAAAGTATTATTGCCATTAAACTTGAACGTAATTTTACCAAGCAAGAAATTATCACCCTTTATTTAAATACCGTTCCCTTTAGTGAAAATGTGTTTGGTGTAAGTAATGCCTCTAGAACCTTTTTCCAAAAAGAACCCGACCGCTTAACAGTAGAAGAAGCGGCTTTATTAATAGGCATGATTAACGCGCCTACCAAATACAATCCTAATAGAAATCCTAAGTTGGCCTTAGAAAGAAGAAACTTAGTAATAAGTAGAATGGCAGGTCAAAAATATATAAGCCAAGACCAGGCAGATGAACTTAGAAATTTACCCATTGCCACTAATTTTAAAAAGCTAGATCAAAACAATGGCCTTGGCCCCTATTTTAGAATGACTTTAGGTGAGTACATGAAAAAATGGTGCAAAGAGCATAAGAAAAATAATGGCGACCCATACGATTTATACCGAGATGGTTTAAAAATTTATACCACCATTAACCCTAGAATGCAATTGTATGCAGAACAAGCAGTAGCCCAGCACATGTCCTATTTACAAAAACAATTTAATCAACAAGCCAATATAAAATCGGGTACTATTTGGAAAGAGTTTAGCGCCCAACTAGAACTAGCGGTAAAACAAACCGACAGATGGAAGAATTTGAAAAAAGAAGACATGGAAGAGGAAGCGATTAGAAAAACTTTCAACGAGCCTTTACCCATGCGCATTTTTGCTTGGAATAAAAACCGATTTATTGATACCATCATGACTCCTTATGATTCTTTAAAGTATCATAAGCAAACTTTACAAACTGGATTTTTAGCAGTGGACCCTTTCACTGGAGAAGTGAAAGCCTGGGTAGGTGGTGTAGATTTTAAAACATTCAAATACGATCACGTTAATATCAATACAAAAAGACAAGTGGGTTCTACCATTAAACCCTTGTTGTATTCTTTAGCCATTGAAGAGGCTGGCTTTACACCCAATACTATTGTACAAGACGTACAACAAAATTTTGATGGATATGGTATGGTACCTAATACCCCTAAAACTTGCACCTTCCAGTCTATACCAATGGCACAGGCTTTAGCGGAATCAAGAAACTGTTCATCTGCCTATATCATGAAACAAATTAATGGCAATGGCAATGAAGCTGCTAAACAATTTTTGGAGTACTTGAAAAAGTGCAATATTAAATCCGATATACAACCCTATCCTTCTATTGCTTTAGGTGCCGTTGAAATTTCACTCTTTGAAATGGTACAAGCCTATACCATGTTCCCAGGAGCGGGTTATAATGCACAGCCTTTTTTTATCAATAGAATTGAAGATAAAAACGGTAATGTACTTGAAAGCTATTCTCCTCAAAGAAGAAAAGTGATTAAAGAAGAAACGGCCTATTCTGTTGTAAGTATGATGCAAGGGGTGATACAGAAAGGAACGGGAAGAAGTATGTACTCTTATGCTGTTCCAACACAATCTATTGCAGGTAAAACAGGAACCACCAATGACAATAGCGATTTATGGTTTATGGGCTATACTCCACAATTATTAGCAGGGGCTTGGGTGGGATGTGACGACCGATATATAAGATTCTCAGACAATTATTTTGGACAAGGCGCACACGCTTCTTTACCTATCTGGGCAAATTTTATGAGTAAGGTAGCCGCAGACCCCGCCTGTAATTTAGATGCGAATGCAAGCTTTGAAAGACCATCCAGTATGCTCAATGACTTTAATATAGATTTTGTTTCAAAAGATAGTACGGGTTTAGAAGGTATCGATGATATAATTAATGCAGAAGATATTAAAGCTGAATCGGATTATACCCTACCTGATGCAGAAATTGCTAGCCCTATAAAAAACAATTCGAAGGATACAAAATCTAAAGATACAAAGCCCAATAAAGAAGGGGCAAAACCAAAAGCTATCTTTCCACCAAAGAAGAACTAACGCGTATTTTTCAAGGAATAAAAAATAGAGAAATGGTGGTATAAATTTCTTTGGAAAAAAGCATTTCCATATTGTATCGTAACACGAGGTAATTTAAAATCCAATCCTGCACTAAATCCATTGAACCAATTTTGTTGATTTTGAATATTCAAATCAAAGCGTCTAATAAAATTATAACCAAAATCAAGACTTACCTGCTCTCCTACATTCACCTCAGTACCCAATATTAAATGATTAAAAATATCTTGAGCAGTGGATGGCGCTTTATACCCTTCCGCAGTATAAAAACTAGGGTCGTAGAAGGCATTGTTCCAAATAGAAAGTCTTTGTGCTGTTAAAGAAAATTCAATAGGTGCGCTTTCTAATTTTTTAGAAACCCCCAAAATAATATTTAAAGGAAGTCTTTCTTTTTCGGCGTAAGAGGAAAGCTGTCCACCCACATTATTAGCAAGTATACTTGCACGTAGTAACCTATTGGAGGAAGTATAGACCATGGATAGATCCATGGCTACCCCAGTAGATTTATACATACCATAATTGGATTGTATTAATTTAAGCGTGGCGCCTAGGTTTATATTTTTTCTAAATAAAGAAGCCATGGAAACTTGTGCCACATAATCATTGGCTAAAAAATTACCCATCTCATTACCCGACACATCTGTCATATTAATATTTCCATATCCCATATAATGAAGGCCCCAACCCATTACCCAATTTTTTTTAGGTAGATAATGCGCTCCGCTAAAATCGTACTGCTGAATATTTGAAAAATAAGACTTCACACTTAAATGAATAGTCTTATCCATGGAAGGATCTAATAAAGCAGGATTGTACATAGCAAGTCCTATATCAGATCCAAGATGACTAATATTAATACCTCCTAAGGAACTTGCTTTAGCACTATAGGGTAAGTTTAAAAATTGATATACCTCATTGGCATTAGACCTCTGTGCACGCACAGAAAGGGTAATTACAAAAAATGTAATGAATACAATAAAGCCAACTATATATCTTGATGCTAGGACCACCCTTCTCATAGAACAAAGCTAGGGTTTTAAACTAATGCTAAGTCAAGCACCTGCTGCATATTTTTTACATAATGAAACTGTAGTCCTTTAATAAAACTATGGTCAATTTCATTGATATCTTTTTCATTCTGCCAGCAAAGTATAATTTCTTTCATGCCGGCTCTTTTAGCCGCTAATATTTTTTCTTTAATCCCCCCTACAGGTAATACCTGACCACGCAAGGTAATTTCACCGGTCATAGCTAAATAAGGTTTTACTTTTCTACCTGTAAAAGCAGAAGTAAGTGCTGTAAGCATAGTTATACCTGCGCTTGGACCATCCTTAGGCACTGCCCCTTCAGGCACATGCACATGTATAGACTTGGTTGTAAATAAAATAGGGTCAACACCAATTTTCTTCGCATTGCTTTGTAAATAAGTAAGGGCTGTGTCTACACTTTCTTTCATCACATTACCTAGGTTACCAGTTAGCTTTAAGCCACCTTTGCCTTCGGCAAGTAATACTTCTATAAATAAAATATCTCCACCCACATAGGTCCAGGCTAAACCCACTGCCACCCCTGGCATATTTACTGTTTTATAAATTTCATTACTATACCTTGCCTGTCCTAATATTTTATGTAAATCGGTTTTAGTAACAGTTGGTTTCACCTTATGCTTATAGGCAAGTTCCTTGGCCTGATAACGCATAATAGAAGCAAGCTGTCTGTCTAGTTCACGCACACCACTTTCTCTAGTATAATCTTCAATTACTTTTTCTAGCACATTGTCAAGCACTTTGAAATTAATTTTATCTAGTCCATGGGCTTGTCTTTGCTTAGGCAGTAAATGTCTTTTCGCAATTTCAATTTTTTCTTCTACTGCATAACCACTTAAGTCAATAATTTCTAAACGGTCTCTTAAGGCTGGTTGAATGCGGCTAATATCATTGGCCGTTGCAATAAATAAGGTTTTACTTAAATCATATTCCGATTCTAAATAATTATCATAAAAACTATGGTTCTGTTCTGGATCTAATACTTCTAATAGAGCAGAAGAAGGATCGCCTCTGTGGTCGCTGCCTATTTTGTCAATCTCATCCAATATCATTACTGGGTTAGAGGTCTTCACCTTACGCAGGCTTTGTACAATTCTTCCAGGCATAGCGCCAATATAGGTTTTACGGTGTCCTCTAATTTCACTTTCATCGTGCAAGCCGCCTAAACTTACTCTGATGTATTTTCTACCAATGGCATGTGCAATAGACTTGCCTAAAGAAGTTTTACCAATACCTGGAGGGCCTAAGAAACATAAAATAGGGCTTTTCATATCGCCCTTAATTTTAAGTACGGCTAGGTACTCTAAAATTCTGTTTTTGATTTTACCCATACCATAATGGTCGGCGTCTAAAACTTTTTTAGCGTTCTTTAAATCATAGTTGTCTGCTGTGTACTCTTCCCAAGGCAGGTCTAATAATAAATCCAAATGATTATATACCACCGAGTAGTCAGGCGTGCTGGGATGCATACGCTCCAATTTCTCCAAACCATTTTGAAATAATTTTTTAGCAGATTCTGGCCACTTCTTCCCTTCCGCTTTCTTTTTCATATCCGCTACTTCGCGCTCATTGGGGTCACCGCCTAATTCATCCTTAATACTTTTTAATTGTTGTTGTAAAAAGTAATCGCGTTGTTGCTTGTCAATTTCGGTGCGCGTTTTATTGGCCACCTTATTTTTTAATTCAACGAATTGTAATTCTTGTTGTAAAAACTGAATTAATTTTTCAGCCCTAAGCGTAATATTATTTTGTTCTAATAAAGCTTGTTTATCATTTACCTCAACACTTAAATTACTACTTACAAAATTGATTAGAAATAAAGGGCTTTCAATGTTTTTTAAAATCATGGCTGCCTCCGATGGAAAATTAGGAGACAACTGAATAATTTGAGTAGCTAAGTCTTTTATATTGGACAAATAGGCTTGAATATTTTGATTCTCTTTTTCTACTTTATCTTCTACCAATACTTTCACACTGGCTTTGAAAAAAGGATCTTCTTCTTTCATCTCCAATAGTTCAAATCGCTTTTTACCTTGAATAATAATAGTGGTACCTCCGTCTTGCATTTTAATCATTTTAATGATTTTTGCAACAGTCCCTATTTGACATAAATCGGCGGGTGTAGGATCTTCTATATTGCCATCCTTCTGAGAAACCACCCCAATTAATTTATCCTTATTATAAGAAGCCTTCACCGCTTGAATGCTTTTATCTCTTCCTACGGTAATAGGAATGACTACGCCTGGAAACAGGACCGTATTACGCAATGGCAGGATGGGTAGTAAAGAATCAATCACCATTTCTGGCTCATTCTCTTCCCCCTGCTCATTAAATGAAAATAAAGGTATAAACTCATTATCTTCTTCCCCCTTAAACAAAAACGTCTTATCCACTCTCTATACAATTTAAATTAAAGTCAAAATGACATACCAGCTTAGCATAGCATTGATTTACCATTGCTATACTAAGGCATACCCTAATAAGGCAATATTAATGCCAAAAACCCATAATTGATTATGGATGCAGCAATACTTAAAATAAAAAATCCTCCCCGATATAATCGGGAAGGACCTTCTTGCAAGAAGTTATTTATAAACTTCTGAAATTACTTTGCAACAGCAGCTGTATCAGCTGTAGCAGCAGCAGCAGTATCAACAGTTGCAGCAGCAGCTGTATCAACAGTTGTAGCAGCAGCAGTGTCAGTTGTTGCTTCAGTAGAAGCACCACCACATGCAGCTAGTGCAGCGATAGCGAAAATTGCGATAACTTTTTTCATTTTTGGTTTTTTTTAAGTTTTGTAAAAATACGTTGGCGAAGATAGCCATACCCTTCAAATATGCCAAATTTTAACATTATTTTTTTACACAGCGCTATTAAACAGAGGAAATTCTACTTTTTCCTGAAATAGACCCTAATGGGCACTCCTGTAAACTTGAAGTTGGCTCTTAGCTGATTTTCAAGGTAGTTACGATAAGGAACCTTAATGTCATCCGGGAAATTGGTAAAAAAGGCAAAACTAGGCACCCTAGTTGGTAACTGGGATACGAACTTGATCTTAATCACATGGCCTCTAACAACCGGGGCCTGATACTTAAGAATAGCCTTCAACATAATATCGTTTAGCTTAGAAGTAGCTACTTTACGGTGCTTATTTTCATATACTTCCAATGCTAGTTCTATGGCTTTGAATATGCGGGTTTTTTCTATTGCAGAAATGAATAGTACAGGCACATCGGTAAAAGGAGCCAGTTTGTCCTTTACTACTTTCTCATAGTCTCTAGCCGTATTGGTTTCCTTATCAATTAAATCCCATTTATTTATTAGTACAACTATGCCCTTACCTTTCTTAGATGCAAGGCTAAATATGCTTAAATCCTGGGCCGTAACTCCTTTCGTGGCATCTACGACTAATAAACAGACATCCGCCTCATCCATGGCCTTAATAGCCCTTATAATAGAGTAAAACTCTAGATCATCTTTCTCCTTATTCTTTCTTCTAATACCTGCTGTATCAATTAGAATAAATTCCTTTTGGAACATGGTATAATGAGTATGAATCGTATCGCGCGTAGTACCTGCAATATCACTTACAATGGTTCTATCCTGTCCAATCATGGCATTCAATAAACTAGACTTGCCTACATTGGGCTGGCCCATAATAGCAATCTTAGGAACCTCCAGCACTTCTTCTTCCCCTTCAGCTACTTCTTCATCGTCATTGCTTACTTCCTTACTCTTAATATCGTTGGTTACAGCGTCTAAAAGTTCCCCCGTTCCACTACCTGAAATGGAGCTCACAAAGTAGTTATGCTCAAAGCCCATTCCGTAGAACTCAGTGCCTTCTAAAGCGCGTGTTGAATTATCGACCTTATTTACGCATACATAAACGGGCTTAGTGCTTCTTCTAAGCATATCGGCCATAGAGGCGTCTAAATCGGTTAAACCCACCGCGGCATCTACCATAAAAATGATAGAATTGGCTTCTTCAATAGCAATCTTTACCTGCTTGCGAATTTCGGTTTCAAACATATCGCGAGAATCGGGTACAAAACCACCCGTATCAATTACGTTAAAGGTTTTACCGGCCCATTCTGTAACCCCGTATTGACGGTCTCTGGTTACACCGCTAATATCGTCCACGATGGCTTTACGCTCCTCTAAGAAACGATTAAACAAAGTGCTTTTTCCTACGTTTGGCCTTCCAACAATAGCCACTGTATAGCTCATAATAATGTATATTTAATATTCAATTATACTATTTCAATTTATTCATTATCAATATATTAATTAAATACTGATATTTGAATTACTTAGTATCCAAATTCTTTTAACTTCGTCTCATTGTCTCTCCACTTAGGCTTCACTTTTACAAACAATTCCAAGTACACTTTAGAGCCTATGAAATCTTCAATATCCTTTCTTGCTAAAGTACCAATTTCCTTAATCATCTTGCCCTTCTCTCCTATAATAATGGCTTTCTGGGTTTCTCTATTCACTATAATATCGGCCTGTATCTTAATTAATAAGGGCTGCTGCTTAAATGAGTTCACCAGTACTGCGGTATGGTAAGGAATCTCCTCCCCAAAGAGCTGGTATATTTTTTCTCTCACTAGTTCACTGACAAAGAACTTAGTGGGCAAATCACTTAAATCGTCCTCGCTATAAAAAGGAACCCCTTCTGGAATCATTTCAATCACAAGTTTCAGTAACCTTTCTATATCGCTCTTATTCAACGCACTAACTGAAATTGTTTTACTGCAATAAGACTTCTCTTTAAAAAAGGCAACCGCCTCTTTAACCTGGGTACCTACTGCCAAATCCGACTTATTTAAGACCACCACACAGGGTACTTTTAGCTTTAAAGAAGCAAATAATTCATCTAGCTCCTTGATGTCGTCACGCATATCCACCATTAATAAAGCTACATCGGCATCTTCTAAGGCAGACTTCACTGCCCCCATCATTTTCTCGTGCAGCTTATATTTAGGGTCAATGATACCAGGTGTGTCTGAGAAGATGATCTGATACTCGTTTTCCTTGTTTAAAAAGGCCTTAATACGGTGACGGGTAGTTTGTACTTTAGAAGATACAATAGCCATTTTCTCGCCCATAATAGCGTTCAGTAAAGTGCTTTTACCGGCATTTGGCCTTCCAAATATGTTTACAAACCCTGCTTTCATTCTTTATTGATGATTTACCCTTTAATTGTCCGCTTTACTATACAAACTTACTACAAAAAAAATCCGCTCTCGATAGGAATCGGGAGCGGGATGATGTTGCGAGGGAAGGGATCGAACCTCCGACCTTCGGGTTATGAGCCCGACGAGCTACCGCTGCTCTACCTCGCGATGTTTGGACGGCAAAGTTACGCCAATATTAATTCTTATCCAAGTTTATTGAGGTCTATGTGGGATTAGAGAAGATTAAACTTACCAAGTTCTTTTTTCTAAAAACTTTTCAAGTGCTTCTTTGGTAATGATCGGTTCATTTGGATGTACGCTCATCCAATTTAAAAAGGAAGTTTTGATTTCTTCTGTCCATTGGTTATCAATTTGCCCTGCATTGTATTTACCTGATTTTAAAACGTCTTTTGAAAAACGATCGCGAACCGAAATAAATTCTGAAGTAGCCACTACTTTTTCAGCCATATGTGCAGGGATAAATAAAACACCTTCTCTTTCAGCTAAAACTAAATCGCCAGGCATTACTATGGCGCCCCCCATTTTTATAGGCCCATTAAGTCCTATAAGAACCACTTCCTCCAAAAATGATGGATGAAAGTCACGAACATATGCGTTGAAGCCTTTTAATTGCGACAATCCTGACAAATCTCTTGCAGCGCCGTCAAAAATGACACCATTGCCTGTTTTGTTAAATATAGATGCCCCTAAATTATCACCGATCAAAGTGCCTTGCGCTATTTTGCCAAATGCTTCAGCAACATAAACATCTCCTTTTTGCAAAATTTGAATTGGCCATGCATTGGTATTGCCACTGCGTCCTTCTTTTTTACCACGTTCTTTGATAAGTGTTTCAATATCCGGTCGGGTCGGGCTGTACTTTGCAGTGAGCGCACGACCTACCACTGGAACATCATCATGTACCATTTTCCAATTACCTTCAAACTGATTATGGTAGCCTTCGTTATGAAGTACTTGCCAAGCCTCTTCTATACCAATTTTTTTTGCTCGCTCAATTAAGGCATCACTTATTTTAGGACGACCATCTTCAAATCTTTCCCCTTTCCAATTGGAGGTAAGAAATTCTAATTCCGCTTTGGGAAATAGTTGTGCTTGGGTAAAATAAAACGAACCTGACAATATTAATAGTAATCCTATTTTTTTCATAATTCCTTTTAATTTATTTAGAGGCATTTTGTAAAACTTCTTTTAATCTTTTAGCAACAATTTTATCTTCGCCTTCTTGTAGTGACCAAGCAGTCATGCCAATATTATCTTTGCCACCCACTGATTCAATGGAAGGGTTCCCGTTACGTAAATCCAATCGTAATTCTTCCCCTGTTTTACTAATTTTAGTATAATCCAATGAAATATTTAAAGTAGGTGTAACGTTTCCTAATACTGGTGTTGAAATTTTTGTAGTAACACCAGGTACTGATTCTGCAGCAGCTTGTATTTTTTTGATACGCTCTAAAAATATAAGGGCTTCAGCATCATGGTCAATTTTTACAAATTCTTCCACGGCAACAAGCATTCCTAAAATTTCTTCTTTATTTACTTTCATTCCACGACCAATTGTTTCTCCACGAGGCGGCATGGATAAACGTGCTGCTTTGATTAAATCTTTTTTACCCATTAATAAACCAGCACTTTGAGGTCCTCTTAAAGCTTTACCACCAGAGATAGCAACAAAATCAAATCCCATTTCATTAAAGCGCCAAAGGTTGCTAACAGGAGGTACATCTGCAGCAATATCAATGGTAGTAGGAATACCATATTGCTTTCCAATGGCTACCCACTCTTCATGTTGTATTTGTCCTTGATCAGATTGCACATGTAAAAAATGCATAGCTGCTGTATTTTTGTTGATGGCGTTTTTCAATTCTTCCACAGTTTCAATCACCACAATTTTAACACCCGTGTTGGTTAATGCATGATTGTAACCAATGGCATGTCCTTTTTGACAAATAACTTCCGTTTTCATTCCTGTGCCATCCAATTTAGGAAGTGCCTTTACTTTAACTGGATCTAGTCCTGTTAAAATACCTGCCATGCCTAAAGTTAAAGCAGCAAAAGCACCACTTGTCACAACGACTGATTCGGCCCTTGTGATCTCTGCCAATCTTTCACCCACTTTGTCTTGTAAATCGTCTAGCATACAAAATTTATTTGAAGCTTGTCTGATGGCTTCTACTGTTGCAGGGCGCATCAATGAAGCAGTCATTGCAGTATACGTACCAGCAGCATTGATAAATGTTCGAACGCCTAATTCAGTAAATAAATCGCGCTTCATCGCTGCAGCTAATGGAGTTGCCATGGGTGCGGCATTTGCGGTTGACAAACCACCCACAACCGATGCACCAGCAAGCGGCGTGATGGATATATATTTTAATAAGTCTCTACGTTTCATAATATTTATTTTTAATTTTTTAATTTGCAATTGCAATACAATCCATTTCAACTAATGAGTTTCCTGGAACACCGCCATAAGTAGCCACAGTTGTTCTTACTGGTGGATTTGGCCCAAAGCGTCCTTTAAATACTTCGTTCATTTGTTTGTAATCACCCAAGTCAGCTAGGTAAACATTTACTTTTAAAACCTTTTGCATGGAGGAACCTGCTTTGATCAACTCTTTTTCTAATTCTTTTAATACATGATCAGTGTGTGCTTTAATATCTCCTTCAAAATGCGCTCCTTTTCCTGCAACAAAAACCATTCCTGCAAATTTTGTAGCACCTGAAAAAAGCGGAATATCTTGGTCCATTTGTACATTAAATACTTCTTTACCATTTTCATCTACACCTGCATTGGGTGTTGCGTTTACTGCAACAGCTGTGCCAGTAATTCCTAAGAATCCAGCAAACATTTTTTTAAAAATTGAGCGTCGACTTTGATGTTCCATTTTTTTAAATTTTATTGTATTTTAATTTATTTAAGTTCCACAATCATTTCAATTTCAACAGAAATATTATTAGGGAGTGCGGCAACCCCTAATGCAGAGCGTGCATGCTTTCCTCTTTCTCCAAAAACTTCCACCATTAAATTGGAAAACCCATTCATTACAGCGGGATGTTGTACAAAGCTAGGATCTGAATTTACAAGTCCTAGCACTTTAACAATACGCTTCACTTTGTTTAAATCACCGATATATGATTTTAAAGTAGACAAGATTGATATTCCTGTAAGTCTTGCAGCGGCTGCGCCTTCTTCAACTGTTACCTCTTTACCCAAATGACCATACATTTGTCCTCCTCCGGGTTTATCTGGTCCATGGCCTGATAAATAAACCAATTTGCCTACCTGAACTTGCTTTACATAATTGGCAATCGGTGGTACAACTGGGATTAAAGTAATATTCAATTTTTTAATTCTTTCTTCTGGATTTACTTCCATAGGATCATTTGAAAATGCCAAACAAACAGGTGCATTAATTTTCATATCCTGTTGGGTATTGGTTAATTTTCCTGTTGCATCGTCGAATGAAAATATTTGCACTTTATCACCATTTTGACTTGCTACAAAAACAAAATTACCCAATGGGGCGAAACTAAAATTTCTTGGTTTTTCTGCAACGGGTTGGTGATACATTTTAGTAAGCAACCCAGTTTCTCCAATTTTAAAAATAGTCAATTCGTTACTCGTCACTCTATTAGTGGTGATTAACCATTTACCACTAGGTGATATATGAATATCACCACTACCTTTGGAGGCATTGGTGCTTGTAGTATCTGCAATAATGCTTTGTACTTTATTAAATTTATTTTGATCAATTGCAAAAACATCCACGCTGCCTGACATTTCATTTATCAAATAGCCATGTGTACCTTTGGCATCAAAAACAAAATGCCTTGGACCGTTTCCTGGCGTGATTGAAATGGCAGTATAGTTTTCGTCCAATAATCCATCCGCATAAATTTTATGCTTATAAATTTTATCGCCGCCCAAATCAGTCACTAATAAATAAGAATGATCCAGACTTAAAACAACATTATGTGCATGTGATGTTTCTTGTCTTGCTTTGTTAATACTTGATCCATTGTATTTAATTTCTTGTGCAATGGGAAGTAATGAACCGTCTTCGTTTGTTTTGAAAACACTCAAGCTTCCAGAAGAATAATTAGCAGTATACACTGTTTTACTTTCGGAACGATAAATGATAAAACAAGGCCCCTCTCCTTTTATGGCTGAGTTATTTATTTTTTCAAATTCATTATTGCTATTAAGCTTATATGCATTTACCGAGGAACCCTCTTTTGATCCTTCTGAAACGGCATACATTAATTTACCCTCATTGGCTAGAGTTAAATAAGAGGCATTTGCGTTTTCCTTGGTATACAATAAACTTGGCTTTCCCGTAATTGCGTTTACAGAATATACTTCAATACCAGGGTTACCCTTGTTTGTGTAAGAGCCCACTATCAATTGATATTGATTTGTGTCAGCAGGCGAAAAGTTAAGTAAGTTGGAAACTAATATTGTGGCAATAAAATTCATGGCAATCGATTATATATTGAACCTAAAAATTAATGAATAAAACGCATATTTTGCTGTGTATAAGCTATATTTTATACACTTTTTTTTAATAGATTATGACTAAGGGCGTCTTTATTAGAATTTCGTATGGAAAACTTGGGGGTGAGCGGTATGCTGAAAAATATTTTATGTAAGCATTTGATTTCATTTTCAAAATGTGTAGCTTTCCTATATCAAAAACGATTTTCTTATTATTTAAATTTATTTTATATGAAAAAGCAGTATGCACTATTATTGGGTTTGCTTGTATTTAATATAGGGGTAATCGCCCAAAATGCAGCCCCCCTCTATGATATACTAGTGAAGGGTGGCCATGTCATTGACGCAAAAAATGGCATCGATGGAATAATGGATGTAGCCATTAAGCAAGGTAAAATATTTAAAGTTGATAAAAATTTAAATGCCAAAGATGCAAAACAAGTGGTGGATGCAACTGGATTAATAGTGGCACCAGGTTTAATTGATTTACATGCGCATGTATTTGCGGGCACACAAGCAGATCATTATTTAAGTGATGGCCTAAGTGCTTTAATGCCTGATGGCTATACTTTTAGAGTGGGAGTAACTACAGTCGTAGATTGTGGTGGCGCAGGCTGGAAAAACTTTGCCACTTTTAAGAAAAATGTAATTGATGTATCTCAAACTAGGGTACTTTCTTTTTTAAATATTGTCGGGGAAGGCATGCGCGGTGGCAATTACGAACAAGATTTGGCCGAGATGAATGCAAAATTTGCTGCAAGTGCTGCTAAACAATACAGTGATTATATTGTAGGGTTTAAATTAGCCCATTTTAATGGAGAAGATTGGACGCCAACGGCCCGTGTTGTGGAAGCAGGGAATTTAGCAAAACTACCTGTAATCATTGATTTTGGTGGATCCAAACCTAATTTACCCATTCAAGACTTATTTTTTAAACATTTAAGACCAGGAGATATTTATACACATACTTTTGCGGCCTTAGGAGGTGCTCGTGAAGAAATTATAGATGAGAAAAATAACCTAAAGCCTTTTGTAATGGAAGCACAAAAAAGAGGAATTATTTTTGATGTAGGTTATGGCGGTTCAAGTTTTAATTATTCACAAGCAATACCCGCATTAAAAGCAGGGTTTTATCCAAACACAATAAGTACTGACCTACATACAGGTAGTATGAATAATTCCATGAAGGACCAATTAAGTGTTATGTCAAAGTTTTTGAATATGGGTATGCCATTATTAGAGGTAATCAAGGCAAGCACATGGAAGCCTGCACAGGTTATTAATCGCCCATTATTGGGTAATTTATCTGTAGGTGCTGAAGCCGATATTGCCATTTTGAATATCAGAAAAGGCAATTTTGGTTTTTATGATAAAACTGGATTCAAATTAAAAGGCAGTGAAAAATTTGAGTGTGAAGTCACTATAATGGGTGGCAAAGTGCTGTATGATTTAAACGGACTAGCCGACCCTATTTATGTAAAATAAATTGTTTCTTTTCTTTAAGTTGCTGAGCTTGCATTTGTTTGATCTTGATTAATCTTAATCGTTGACGAACAATGGCAACTTCTGTTTTTGAAACAGCATCCGAATGATTATCAAAGTTGCTTCTTATATAGCTTAATATACTTGCAATATCCTGATCAGGTAGTTGTGAAAATTTGGGCATCATGCCCACAAAGGGCTGGCCGTTTATTTTTATAGGGCCTTCCAATCCTTTTAATGTAACAGATATTAATGTATCCTTATTTCCATTAACCCAATCCGATGAAGCAATAGAAGGGAATCTGATGCCATCCCCTTTCCCGTTTTTTTGATGACAGACCAAACAATTTATTTGATATAGTTTTTCTCCACCAATGGCAACTTTGTTACGCTCTAAATTATCTAAAATGATATCTGGATTTTTAACATAGGTTTTGTTTTCTCTTTCTTTCATTTTTGCCAAACTCTTTTCTGTGAACTCCTCTTTTTTCCCGTTAAATTTCACTTTCCAAATTTTTCCTTTTTCTGATTCTGAAATATACAAGGAACCGTCTGGACCTTGTGCTAATCCCATCGGACGATATTTGGAATCGCTGGTATTCACTAAAGTGTCTGTTCCAGTAAAACCATCGGCAAAAACTTCCCATTTTTGTGGCTTACCATTTACAAAAGGAACGAAGGCAATAATATATCCTGCTTGCGGATAAGGTGCGCGAATGGTAGATCCATGAAAAGCAACAAAGGCACCATTTTTATAACGAGCAGGGAATTGGTCACCAGTATAAAATAATAAATCATTAGGCGCAAAATGGCCAGGGAAACCAAGAATTGGAGTATCAATGCTTGTATCCTTATTTTCAATTTCACCATTACCGCCATATTCAGGATTCAGCATTACTTTGCCTTTCATTTGATCAAAGTAATAATATGGCCAACCTGCATTCGCCCCTGGTTTCAATTTATAAAAAGCTTCAGAAGGCAATACGGCACTTTGCCAAGCATTATAATATTGTGGCCAAGTATTTGCAAGTCCATCTCTGCCATGTCCAACGCAATACAATGAATTATCCTGTGTGTTCCAAGTCATTGCCACTAGGCTCCTTAAACCAGTGGCCACTTTTACACCATCAACATTTCTGAATTGGTTTAATTTGTTCTCATCAAACATCCATACACCTGCATTTGAATCTAAAATTGGGCAGGGCAAGATGCCTGGAGAACCAGGTAGTCTATTTTCTTCTTGACAAGCATCTGATGGCGCGCCAAAGGGAACAAAAATATGTCCTTTACCATCAAAGGCTAAAGGCTTTCCATCATGTTCTCTTCTCATACCACTATCAATGACAATATATTCTGGTTGCCCCATGGGAACCATTGAACTAGGATCAAGTTTGTATCTGTATACCAACATTTCGGAACTAGTATATAAATAGCCATTGTGAATGCGCATACTGGTTGCATAAGCACCTTCACTAATTGTTGGACCAAAATTTTTAATGATATCAGCGCGACCATCTTTATTTTTGTCTCTTAAAACAAAGTTCATTCCGCCTTCAACAAAGCGATTCCCTTTCACGTAGATATCCCCATTTTCATTTACAGCCAAATGTCTTGCTCGGCCTGGTAAGCTATCCACTACCACTAAAGCCTCAAAGCCATCCGGTAAAATTAAACCGCCGTTTTTTTCACTAAAAAAATTACTACAACTCGTTAAAAACAAACAAATTGAGAAAATAAATAATTGGAGTAAAATTTTAACCTGCATTGTTTTCGTGTTAATAGCAATCATAAAAGCATCCTAAATCTAATGAATTTTTGAATCTGTAAATTGGGAATTTTCATGGAATTTAAAAATATATGATTGATTTTACCTCCATTGCCCAAATAGCACAGATCCGCTTTAAGTTTTTGATGATTTTTAAGTAAATTGAATTGTTATTTAACGATCAAATCAATTTAATATGCCATCATCAAATCATTTTGACGCCATTGTGGTAGGTTCTGGAATTTCAGGAGGCTGGGCCGCAAAAGAACTATGTGAAAAAGGGTTGAAAACTTTAGTGCTTGAAAGAGGACGCAATGTTGAACATATTAAAGACTATCAAGGTACCGAAAAAGAACCTTGGGAATTAGAACATCGCAATGCTGTAACGCAAGAGGATAAAAAAAATTCACCCATACAAAGTAAATGCTATGCTTACGATGAAGTATCCAAAAAATTCTTCGTCAACGATTTAGAAAACCCCTACGTGGCTGCTAAACCTTTTGATTGGATTAGAGGTAATCATGTGGGTGGTCGTTCCTTAATGTGGGGAAGGCAATCTTATCGTTTAAGTGATTTAGATTTTGAAGCCAATGCGAAAGATGGTTATGGAACAGATTGGCCAATTAGATATAATGACCTTGCCCCTTGGTATAGTTATGTTGAAAAATTTGCAGGTATTAGTGGTAATAGAGATGGTATATTTAATTTACCTGATGGAGAATTTCAGCCACCGATGGAAATGAATGTGGTAGAAAAAATGGTAGCCCAAAATCTTAAAACAAAAATGGGAAGGCCCATGATTATTGGAAGGTCGGCTAACCACACTGCCAAAATTGGCACCAGAGGACCTTGTCAATTTAGAAATAAATGTCATCAAGGTTGTCCTTTTGGTGGATACTTTAGCTCTAACGCGGCTACCCTTCCTGCTGCTGCTGCAACAGGTAATTTAACTTTAAGACCCGATGCCATTACCACTGAAATTTTATACGATAAAGAAACGGGTCTTGCAAAAGGGGTGCGCATATTAGATGCGAACACGAATAAAACTGAAGAATACTTTGCCAAAATAATTTTCTTAAACGCTTCTACTTTAGGCACTGCTCATATTTTATTAAACTCTGTTTCGGAAGTATTCCCAAATGGGTTTGGCAATAGTAGTTTGCAAGTGGGGCATAATTTAATGGATCATCATTATGGCGTGGGGGCTAATGGCGACTATGATGGATTTCAAGATGTATATACTTATGGTCGACGTCCTAATGGAATTTATATTCCAAGATTTAGAAATTTAGACGGAGGATCTTCTGCTGGTTATTTAAGAGGATTTGGTTATCAAGGTGGTGCCTCCAGAATTAAAGGTGATGAAAATGGCATAGGTGTGGAATTAAAAGAAAGTGTCACAGAGCCAGGTAAATGGAGTATTGGTTGGGGCTCATGGGGTGAACATTTACCCTATTATGAAAACAAAGTAACGCTTGATAAAAATAAAAAAGACAAATGGGGACTACCTGCATTACATATCGATTGCGAGTTTAAAGAAAATGAAAAAAAGATGCGTATTGATATGAGAAACAGCGCTGCTGAAATGTTAGAAACTGCTGGCATCAAAAATGTTAGTACTTATGATAATATGCCTGCGCCTGGTTTTTGCATTCACGAAATGGGAACGGCGCGTATGGGTAAAGATCCTAAAACATCGGTATTGAATAAATGGAATCAAATGCATGAAGCTAAAAATGTATTTATAACAGACGGTTCTGCCATGGCTTCTTCTGCTTGTCAAAACCCTTCATTAACTTATATGGCACTCACTGCAAGAGCAGCCGACTTTGCTGTAACTGAATTAAAAAAAGGAAACTTATAAGGTTTCCTTTTTTATGCTTTCTTTATTTTAATACTTACTAAATATTAAAGCTGTTTATTTCTGCTGTTAATTCTGATATTAATTCCTGCGTCTAATACTTGATGCACCTGAAGTATTAGATTCTTTTATAGTCGGGTTGCCTTTATAATTAATATCGCTAGCACCACTAGATCTGGCTCTTAAAATTTCTGTAACAGTTACATTAATATTACTAGCACCAGAGGCGCGAAGTATGGCGCCCTTTGCAGTTAAATTATATAATTTGGCATCACTTGCACCTGATACTTCTATAGCTAAATCATCTACTCTGCCTATTAATTCAATACTAGAGGCACCGCTTCCATCTATATCAATACTATTTGCTGTTACTTCCCCTTTATAATCTGAAGCGCCCGTTAAATGATACATTAAAACGCCTGCCTTTATATTTCCTTTAAAGTCTGAAGCACCAGATAATTTAATTCTCATTTTAGGTGACTCAATAGTATTTACTAAATGTACAGTACTAGCACCTGAGGCTGTTAAGGCATCTATATCTTTAATGCTAACATAGGCCTTGGTTTTATAATTGCCCCATTTTCTCCAACTAAACCAAGTTCCTTTATCTCCTAATCTTATAATTAAAGTGCCTCCTACTACTTCTGTAATAATATGATCTCTTATTTCATCATTCGTTGCACTAACGGCTACTTCATTTTTATTGGACTGGGTTAAATACAAATCAATGGCACTTGACACACTAATAGCTGTAAAACTAGGTACCTTTCTTTGTTGGGCATTTTCGTCATATACAATAGATTTATTCTCCTGCGCATTCACTACAAAGCCCGCAAGTAACAATAGGGCAAAAAGTATCTTTTTCATAATTGAGGTTGTTTATTACTTAAAACGTAAATATTTGCATAAAGTTACAGCGCTTTGTATCATTTTACTGCTTATTTTTGCACCGTCCTCGGGGTGCTGTAAAAGGCTGAGAAAAACCCGTTGAACCTGAACAGGGTAATGCCTGCGAAGGGAAGGTCAACGCTACACGCGCACTTCTCATAGCTATTATTCCTGTTCCCAGTATTCATTTTTTAAACATTTAAGCTTTAGTAATGACTAAGTTATTGGGGACATTTGCCTTATTATTCATTGTAGCTGGTAGTATGGCTCAATCAAAACAACTATCTACTCCAAAGAGAAAAGACAGTACTAAATTACATACAGACAGTATTAGAAGCCTACCCCCTCTTGAAGTGAAAGCCATTAGAGTAAGTGAACAGGCCCCTTTTGCAAAAACGAATATCAGTAAAGCGCAAATTGCATTGAATAATGTAGGGCAAGACCTTCCCTTTATACTTGAGAATACGCCTTCAGTGGTTGTGCATGCAGATGCAGGCATTGGGGTTGGTTATACAGGCATTCGAATTAGAGGTACAGATGCAACAAGAATTAATTTTACATTAAATGGTATTCCTTATAATGACCCCGAGAGTATGGGTACTTTCTTTGTGAATATTCCAGATTTTAGCTCCAGTGTGAATAGTATACAAATTCAAAGAGGTGTGGGTACTTCTACTAATGGAGCGGGAGCATTTGGAGCAAGTGTGAATTTAATGACCAACGATTATAATCCTTCAAGCTATTTATCCTTACAAAATACCGCTGGTTCTTTCAATAGCTTTAAAAATAATGTAGTATTTGGATCGGGACTACTCAATAACAAATTCACTATTGACGGAAGACTCAGTTCCATCATGAGTGATGGATTTATTGACAGAGCGAATGCTGATTTAAAAAGCTTTTATCTAAGTACCACTTATTGGGGCAACCAATCTTCCTTGAGATTGAATGTATTTAGTGGTAAAGAAAAAACCTACCAAGCATGGTATGGCGTGCCGCAGGAATTACTAGCCACCAATAGAACATTTAATCCAGCAGGAACAGAAAAAGCAGATGCACCTTATGAGAATCAAAATGATAATTACATACAAACGCATTATCAATTATTTTATAATAAGAACATAAATAGTCAATGGAAATGGAATACTGCATTTTATTTAACCACTGGAAAAGGATATTATGAAGAGTATAAAGCAGGGGTTAATTTTTCAGATTACTTTATTGATGTATCGCGTAAAATGAATGTACCTTCTGACTTAGTGAGAAGAAGATGGTTAGATAATAACTTTTATGGACAGATTGCCGCGCTCTCTTACGTAGATAGTTTAAATGATCTAACGATGGGTGGTGGTTGGAGCATTTATGATGGACTACATTTTGGCACATTGCCCTACCTAGATATAAAATTTGTACCTGCAGATTATAGATATTATGATAATAATGCGCTTAAAAAAGAAATGAATACCTATGTAAAATGGGAAAGAAAATTAACAAAACAATTTAAAAGTTTTATAGATCTACAATATAGAAATGTAAATCATCAAATGAATGGCTTTGCAAAAAATACGAACCTAACCATTGAAAGAAAATTTAATTTCTTCAACCCTAAAATGGGTTTAAGCTATCAAGCAAAAAATATTTTTTACTACACCAGTGTTGCGGTTGCCAATAAAGAACCCAATAGGGATGATTTTGAAGCAAGTGTAATAGAACAGCCAAGAAAAGAACAATTATTAGACTGGGAAACAGGGTTTGAGTTTAAAAAACCCAAATATGCTATCAATGCAAATGTCTACTATATGGATTATAAAGACCAATTGGTCTTAACAGGTAAGATTAATGATGTGGGCGCCTATACTAGAACCAATGTTCCAAAAAGCTATAGAGCAGGTATAGAACTACAATTCAAATATGCATTGAATAAGAAATATAGCACAAGTTATAATATCACATTTAATCAAAATAAGATAAAGGAGTTTACAGAATATGTAGACGATTACGATCAATTCACGCAAGTAGCTATCCAGCATAAAAATACCAATATCGCATTGTCTCCTAGTCTAACATCAAACCGCACTTTTAATTGGAAACCAAATGATAAGCTTAGTTTTTTCTGGACAACTAAATATACCTCTAAGCAATTCCTAGACAACACAGAAAACAAGTCTAGAATTTTAGATGCTTATTTTATCAATGATATCAATGCACATTGGACTATTTTGAATAAAACAAAATTCAGTATGTTATTACAGTTCTATGCTAACAATGTGCTAGATGTGCAATATGCCCCCAATGGATATACTTTTAGTTATATCTCTGATGGCAGAGTAACCACATCCAATAATTACTACCCTATGGCAGGAAGAAACTATTGGGTTAGTTTAAAGATAGATCTGAAGTAATTAAAATTAACCTGGGAACTTAGCCTGCCAGTCTAGCATACCACCAGACACGTTCACTACATTTTTAAAGCCATAAGGCTCTAGCATTAGACAGGCCTGTCCGCTTCTATTGCCACTTCGGCAATAGACATATATGATTTCCTCTTTCATGTCCTCTATATCGTCTAATTGTAAACTTTGTACATGGCCTAAGGGTAGTAATATACCACCAATATTAAATGCTTCGTGCTCATGTGGTTCACGCACATCCACTAAATTTATTTTTTCTCCTGCGTCTAATTTTGCTTTTAAAGCTTCTACTGTAATAGTTTGCATTTTATTATATTTAGAATGAATTATTTATAGTATTTGTAAAATTGAAATGGTTCTTATATTAAAATATATTAGCTTTTTTTATTCAGATTCAGCATTAATTTTATTATCCTGTTTCGTCTTACTTAATAGTATCTCTTTGTGCAATTACAGGAGCTACCTTATCAATGACTAAGTCAATAGCCACTCCTTGTATGGTTACATTTTTTACAGGCATCCCTAAAGAATCTAATACGGAAGAATAAGTAGCAGGATTTTGCTGAATAACAAAAGCATTAGCTGTGTCTTGTATAGCACCATTAGCTGAAATATTTCCAACAAGTAGTCCCATACTCGCAATTTTCATTTTAGCCATTGCTACTGTTAAGCCCAACAAGTCTGGCACTTCCATACCAATACTCGCACCACCATCTCCTACTGTAAAATTAATTAAGGTACCCGATACAATTTTAGTACCAGGTGCAATAGGCGTATTACCTACTAATTGTTCTACAATTACATTTTTATTTCTATCGGCCACTAAATTAATAGTGCCAATTCTTAAACCTAATACTTTTAAATAAGTTTGAGCGCTCTTTAAAGAAAAGCCAATTAAATTAGGCATGTCTACCTGCGGTGCAATCACACGGTTAATAGTTAAATAAATAGTTCTCCCTTTTTTAACGACTTCATCTGCTTCTGGGGTTTGTCTTAATACTGAATTTCTTGCCAGGGTATCTACATATATTGAATCTTGTAAAACTAAATCAAAGCCTAGGGCTTTAATATTTTTTTCAGCAGCTATAACATCTAATCCTAAAACATTGGGTACTTTTTCTGTCTTACCATTGCCTGTAATCCAACCTAAGGAAAAGAAGAATAATACTAATAAAACTAGTACAGCGCCAATACCTGCTAAGATATTCACCCATAAAGGCTTTTTTAATAATTTGTCTATGAATTCCAAAATATCGGATATTGTTTAAAGGCTATTATAAATATATACTGTACTCATTATTTCGAAGCTAAACTATCTTCTATAATAGTTGCATAAAAATCGGTTAAATTCCAACCCATGGCCCTTACTTGTTGAGGAATAATGCTTGCTTCACTTTGCCCTGGCACTGTATTAACTTCTAATAAAAAGGCTCTCTGTGCTTTTTCATCATAAATAAAATCTATTCTTACTACCCCCCTGCAATTTAAAATAGCATATACTTGCTTGGCTGCTTCGGATAAATCCTTAAACATGGTCTCTGTAATTTTTGCAGGTGTAATTTCTTCACTCTTGCCTTCATACTTTGCCTCAAAATCAAAAAATTCGTTTTCAGTTGTAATTTCAGTAATGGGTAAAACAGTAGTCACTCCTTTTGATTTAAATACCCCAATAGTAAACTCTCTTCCACTTATAAATTCTTCTACTAATACTTGTGTATCTTCTTTAAATGCTTTTTCTAAAGCAGGCGCTAATTCTAAAGCGGTATTTACTTTACTAATTCCAAAACTACTTCCTCCATTATTAGGCTTTACAAATAAAGGAAGTGTAACCTGTGTTAATATTTGATCGGGTGTAAGTTGAGTGGAAGAAACTAAATGTAATGACTTTGCCACCGCAACGCCTCCAAAACCAGCCACGGCCACTGTGTATCTTTTATTAAAAGTTAAAGCCGAGGTGGCTGTGTCGCAACTTGTATAAGGCAAACCAATTAAATCGAAATAGCCTTGCATTTTTCCATCTTCCCCTGGTGTACCATGGATACACATTAAAGCAATATCGAAATTAATTTTAAGACCTCCTTCCATTATGCTAAAGTCGGCTCTGTCCACCGCTACTTCTTCTCCTACTATATTTTCATACCACCAACCTGTAGGGTGAATATCTATTAAATACACATCGTATTTGTTTTTGTCCAAGGCATTCATTACAGTTTTGGCACTCTTATAACTAATTTGTGCTTCAGAACTTAAACCGCCTGTAACAAGTGCTACCCTTTTTTTCATGTATGCTAATTGATGTTCAAATTTACTTAATAGAAGGCACAAAAAAAGGGAAATTAATTCCCTTTTTCAAATATGATTCTATACGTTAAGCTTAAGCGTGTAGTTTGTCTTTTTTAGCTAACAATACTTCTACTGTTTCTACATACATTTCATCTGGTACGCAACAGTCAACCGGACAAACAGCAGCGCACTGAGGCTCTTCGTGGAAACCTTGACACTCTGTACACTTATTGGGTGTGATATAATAGGTATCGGCAGCTACTGGCGCAATTCTTTGTGCAGCATCTACTGAAGAACCGTCTAATAAAGTGAAAGCACCTTTAACGGTTGTACCATCAGCTACAGCCCATTCTACACCACCTTCGTAGATAGCGTTATTTGGACATTCTGGTTCACAAGCACCGCAGTTAATACATTCATCCGTAATTTTGATAGCCATAAAAAATTATTTAAAAATTAGTAACGTAATTTTACAACACAAATATAAAGAACAAGCATGAACTTACAAGCAAGAATTGAGCATTTTTTTACCTTAGGCGAGACCTTTTTTGACCCCCAAAATGAGGCCTTCCAATTAGCTAAACAAAAGGCTTTTCAACAAAATTCTTGGTTTTTACCGGTTTTCATGGATCATGCTACTAGTCAAATAAAGCAATCATTTTTATCTTTAGATGCCCTTAAACACTGGGCGAATAGGTATCCTTCCCTCTCCAATGAACCCACTGGGAAAAAGGTAGGTATTGTAATGGCTGGTAATATTCCGCTCGTTGGTTTTCATGATTTACTCAGTACTTTAATAGCTGGACATACAACTGTAGTTAAGCTTTCCTCAAAAGACACCGTTTTAATGAAATATGTGATTGATTCACTTATTGAAATTAACCCGGCCTTTCAAGACTTAATCATAGAACAAGAACAGCTTAAAAACTGCGATGCCTATATTGCCACAGGCAGTAATAATACGGGTCGTTACTTTGAACAATACTTTGGTAAATACCCACATATTATTAGAAAGAACAAAACCTCTATTGCCATTTTAGATGGGCAGGAGTCCAAGGCTGAATTAGATTTATTAGCCGACGATATGCTGCTGTATTTTGGCATGGGTTGCAGAAATGTAACTCAAATTTGGGTGCCCGAGGGCTATGATTTTATACCCTTATTAGAGGCTATGAAAAAATATAACTATTTAGGGGACGAGCATAAGTACAAACATAATTATGACTACCAGTTAGCCCTGCTTATGATGAACCGACAATTTTACATGGATACTGGCGGTATTCTATTAAGTGAGAACCCATCTCCCTTTGCGGCACTCTCTCAAATTCACTACCAGTTTTATACTCCTGGCAAACTACCCACTATTGACAGCAGCGAAATTCAATGTATTGTTGGCCAAAACGGGATTGCTTTTGGTGGGCCTCAAAAACCAAACCTTTCAGACTATGCCGATGGCGTAGATACCCTTGAATTTTTGAGTACAATTCAATAAAAACGAATATTTTCGTAAATATTTTGTTAAAGCTGCTTAAACGGTTTTGTGACAAAATTTCAGCTTCGTTAATTTGTACCTGAATTGGTATCAAATTTGCAAAGTGTAAATAGAACCCAATTTTTACTATAAAAATAAAAGCATGAATATGAATTTAAAAAATGTAGCAGCCATTATTGGTATTAGTGCTATTACTACTGTGGCAAGTATGTGGGCTTACGGAAAAATTTCATCGTCCAATTCAAGTTTTGAAACCGATGGTAAACTGCCTGCTAATTATGCAAGTTTTTTTAATGGTAGCGCCCCGGCCACTACTGTTGACTTTACCCCTGCTGCCAATGCAGCCTCTCCTGCCGTTGTACATATCAAAACAAAAACCAACGCTAAAAAAGTAGAGACCAATCAAAGAAGACAAAGAAACCCATTTTCTGATTTCTTTGGAGACGATGATATGTTTGGCGATTTTTTTGGTGGCCCAAGAATGCAACCAGAACAAAGAGCAAGCGGAAGTGGTGTATTAATTACTGCAGACGGATACATTGTAACCAATAACCACGTAGTAAATGGTGCTGATGAAATTAATGTAACGCTAACGAATAAGAAAACATATAAAGCAAAAGTAATTGGCGTGGATGCCAGTAGCGATATTGCGGTGATAAAAATTGAAGCAAGTGGTTTACCTTATTTAGTATATGGCAATAGTGATGAAATTAAATTAGGACAGTGGGTACTTGCTATTGGTTACCCTTTAAATTTAGATGTAACTATTACAGCAGGTATTATTAGTGCTAAAAACCGTTCTATTGATATTAATTCAAGACAGAGCGATAAACCTGTTGAATCGTTTTTACAAACAGATGCTGCTGTGAACCAAGGCAATAGCGGTGGTGCCTTAGTAAATACAAGTGGTGAACTTGTAGGTATCAACTCTGCCATAGCCTCTCCTACTGGTTCTTATGCAGGATATGCTTATGCCATTCCTGTGAATATTGTAAAAAAAGTAGTGACCGATATTGTAAAATATGGTACAGTGCAAAGAGCTTATTTAGGTATTAGTTATCCTAAAGACGGATTGTCTGATGAAGAATTAAAAAAGATATTAGAAGAATTGAATACAAAATATAAAGAAGGAGACGGTATTTTAATTTCTGATGTAATGGATGGAGGCGCTGCTAAAGCGGCTGGTATTAAAAAAGGAGATATACTTGTTAAAATAAATGGAGTGGCTGTAAAAACTTCTCCTGAATTACAAGAACAAGTTTCTCGTTATAAGCCAGGAGATAAAATGAATTTAGTTATTAAGCGTGATGGTAAGGAAATGACCATGGTGGTAACACTAAAAGCAAAATTAGGCACTACGGACTTAGTAAAAAGTTCTAAAGCTGCTGAAAAACTAGGTGGGAAATTAGAAACCTTAGATAAAGCTACTGCTGAAAAGAACGACTTAGAAGGTGGCGTTTTAATTAAAGAATTAGGCACTGGTATTATTGGTAAAAGCAGAATTGAAAAAGGCTTTGTAATTACACATGTAAATGAAGAACCTGTAAATACTGTAGAAGAATTTTATGAGGCTTTGAAAAAAGCAACATCAAGTAGTATAAAAATTTCAGGAGTGTATCCTGGTTATTTTGGTAACTACGCATTTATTTTAAACTTAAATGAATAAGAAAGTTAATAAAGATTGTTTTTGGTTGGGTTAGGTGGAAAGAAAAAGCCTCTCGTTAATTCGGGGGGCTTTTATTTTTATTTCATCTTCTGCCAAATGGCCTCTTTTTCGGTAAGACTTAGGGAAGCTAAGACTAAGCCATTGTCTTTGGCATAAGCCTCCATGAGTTCAAAACGCTTTTTGAATTTCTTATTGGTTTTTTCAAGTGCAGTTTCAGGGTCAATTTTTAAAAAACGGGCATAATTAATTAAACTAAAAAACACATCCCCCAATTCATCTTCCATCTTCTCACGATCATTTTGTGCTATCTCATGCTGCAG
>Ga0208787_1000004_pt1 | contig 113511 bp, 90 predicted proteins | sample Wag4_2014_7_11_FD_187362 | JGI IMG/M metagenome (GOLD analysis project Ga0208787, IMG submission 187362) | Fresh water microbial communities from Ohio, USA - Utica-2 Time Series HT 2014_7_11 (SPAdes) (version 2) | ecosystem: Environmental > Aquatic > Freshwater > Water tank | place: USA: Ohio...
GTACTAATAAGAACAAAATAAATCGAGCAGTATTTTTTAGTAAATTATTCATTGACTGCCTCCTTTATATTTACCTTTTTTTGGTCTTCCATTCTTCTATTCTCTACCAAATAGACATATTCTAAATTAAAAAAGTTAGTGCCTGCCTTCACATTCAAGGTTAAAAAATTACTAGCGGGGTCTTGAATGACGGTGGTTACGCGTCCTACCATTAATTGAGCGGGAAAATTTGAGGAGTAGGGGCTAGTGATAACCGTATCACCTACTTTAGGAGCCGCGCTCTTTGAAATATTTTTAAGTACTAATATATTGGGGTCGGCGCCATCCCATTCGATACTGCCTGCAATCTTATCTCTTTTCAACATCGCACTTACTTTACTATTGCGATGCAGTAAGCTCATGATGGTGCTATAATTTTCGTTCACTTCTACCACCACGCCCACAATACTTCCATCGGGGCTAATGGCTGCCATATCTTTTTTAATACCTTGCTTGCTTCCTCTTTCGATAACAATATAATTTTTTTGAAGCGTGAAAGTATTACCCACCACTTTCGCTGGGTAGTAATAAAACTTTCTAATTTTTTCCAAGCTATCTTTTCTTAAAATAAGGGTGCCTAATTTTTTAGTCGTATCAAAGCCTACAAAATTTTGTGCTAATTGATTTCTTAAAGCCACATTTTCTGCAGCTAATTTTTCGTTGGTTGCTTTTAAACTAAAAAAATAAGTCCAACTAGAATAGTACCTATTGATATTGCCAGTTACTTGATTGCTCCAGCTGCCAAAAAAAGTTTCATGTGTTTTACTATAAGAAGACAACATGACTAACGATAGAATCTGAAGTATCAGAAAACTAAAGAAAGTAAAATTTTGTCGTATGAACCCAATGATATTCTTCATTTGGTATTATCTCATAATAAATGGAAAGCGTTGATAATTCTTAAGTGCAATTCCTGTTCCGCGCACTACACTTTTCAGTGGATCCTCAGCAACATGAACAGGTAATTTTATTTTTTGACTTAATCTTTTATCTAATCCGCGCAGTAGTGCACCACCTCCTGTTAAGTATAAACCTCTGCGGTATATATCTGACGCAAGCTCTGGTGGCGTTGTTTCTAAGGCTTTTAAGATAGCCTCTTCAATTTTAAAAATACTCTTATCTAAAGCCTCGGCTACTTCTTGATAAGTAACCATAATTTGTTTAGGAATACCTGTAACTAAGTCACGACCATTCACTGGCATATCATCTGGAGGATTGTCTAAATCCTTTAAAGCGGCACCCACATGAATTTTAATTTGTTCTGCAGTACGCTCACCAATTAATAAACTATGATAACGTCTTAATGCTTCCATAATATCTGCAGTAAATTCATCTCCTGCAATACGAATACTTTGATCACAAACTATTCCTGCAAGTGCGATAACAGTAATACCTGTTGTACCACCTCCAATATCAATAATCATATTTCCTACAGGCTCTTCTACATCAATACCAATTCCTAATGCAGCTGCCATAGGTTCGTGAATCATATATACTTCTTTAGCACCTGCTTGCTCAGCACTATCACGTACCGCTCTTTTTTCTACTTCAGTAATAGATGAAGGAATACAAATAACCATTCTCCAACTTGGAGGAAATAATGGCTTCTTTGGATAAATCATTTTCATCAACTCACGAATCATTAATTCAGCAGCGTTAAAGTCGGCGATTACACCATCTTTTAAAGGACGAACTGTTTTAATACTTTCATGCGTTTTTTCATGCATCAACAATGCTTTTTTACCTACGCCTAAAACTTCTTTCATATTATTTCTATTCAAAGCAATAATAGAAGGTTCGTTCACGACTACTTCATCGTTGTGAATAATAAGCGTGTTGGCTGTACCTAAGTCCATCGCTATCTCCTGCGTAAAAAAATTAAATAATCCCATTGTAGATCGTTATTTGAATAGTTGAAGTTGAATGAAGCAAAATTCATCTAAAATCCTTACAATACAAAGCTTTTTGCAAATGATTCGCAAAGTTTTTTTGGCAGTAAATTTTATGCAAACTCGTAACCAATATCTTTTCTAAAATACATGCCTTCAAACTGAATAGTTGAAAGTGCTTTTTGTGCTTTTTGAACGGCCTGTTGAAGGTCTTTACCTTGGCTAGTCACAGTAAGCACACGACCTCCTTTGGTAACAATTGTATTTTCTTGAAACCCAGTACCAGCTTGAAATACAAGGCTGTCGGGTAATTTTTGTGCCAGCTCAATTCCTTGAATGGGAAAGTTTTTTTCATAAGACCCAGGATAGCCACCACTTACGGCCATCACAGTTGCAAAGAACTGTTCATGATATTGAATATTCACATCCTCTAAAGTGCCATTATCGGCGGCCGCTAGTAGACTTACTAAGTCGGTTTCTAAGCGAGGTAGAATTACTTCCGTTTCTGGGTCCCCCAACCTGCAATTGTATTCAATAACATAGGGTTCTCCCTGGCAATTCATCAGTCCAAAGAACACAAATCCCTTGTATACAAGGCCTTCCTGCTGAATACCTTTAATCGTGGGCTCCACAATTTGAGCATTTACCTTAGCCATAAAAGCTGCATCCATAAAGGGAACGGGGCTCACACAACCCATGCCACCTGTATTTAATCCTGTATCTCCCTCGCCAATTCTTTTATAGTCCTTGGCATGTCCTATAATTTGATAATTTGTCCCGTCGGTTAAAGCAAAAACGCTTACTTCTATGCCTTCTAAAAACTGCTCTATGACTACTTTATCACTGGCCGCTCCAAATTGTTTCTCCTGTAGCATTTCTTTAAAACTGGTCAATGCTTCTTGGTGTGTGGTGGCAATAATAACTCCTTTGCCCGCCGCTAGACCATCTGCTTTTAAAACAATGGGTAATGCATGAGCGCCAATGTAGGCAAGGCCTTGCTCATAATTTTCGAGGGTGAATTCGGCATAACTAGCAGTTGGTATTTGATGTCTTTGCATAAAATGTTTGCTGAAAGCCTTGCTTCCTTCTAACTGTGCTGCTTTGGCTGAAGGGCCAATGATATTGATATGAGCCGTTAAAGGATCGTCATTGAAAAAATCATAAATCCCTTTTACAAGCGGTTCCTCCGGTCCTACGACAATCATTTCTATTTGGTGTTCAATGGCCGCTTTTTTAAGGGCATCAAAGGCATTAATGTCAATGGGTAAATTTGTTCCAAACTCAGCAGTACCAGGGTTTCCAGGCGCTATAAAAATTTCATCACACTGATGACTTTGCGCCATTTTCCATGCCAAAGCATTTTCTCTTCCACCACTACCAATGAGTAAAATATTCATATTTAAAGGGATTGCACCACGAAAGTAAAATTTATTGAATGGATTTTATTAATTTGGGTCAATTAAATAAAACAAATACTTATGTCAGCTACCACTCAGAAACACCCCAAGGGATTATATGTTTTGTTTGCAACAGAAATGTGGGAGCGATTTAACTACTATGGTATGCGTGCTATCTTGGTTTTGTTTTTAACCAAGGCCTTATTATTTGACAAAGTTTTTGCCTCTCAAGTATATGGTAGTTATACAGGTTTGGTTTATTTAACACCTCTTTTAGGAGGTTATATAGCCGATAGGTATTGGGGTAATAACCGCTCTATCATTGCGGGAGGCTTGGTAATGGCCATTGGAGAATTTGTACTATTTTTTTGTGGACATTTTTATGAAAATGCAGACCTCGCCATGCCCTTATTTTATATTGGTTTGGGATGTATGATTGCAGGCAATGGTTTTTTCAAGCCCAATATTTCAAGTATGGTGGGGCAGTTGTATGCAAAGGGAGACTCTAAAATTGACGCAGCCTACACTATTTTTTATATGGGTATTAATACCGGTGGCGCATTGGGCCCAATGGTCTGTGGTCTCTTTGGAGAAACAGGTAATTCTGGAGATTTTAAATGGGCTTTTTTTGCAGGAGGAGTTGCCATGTTGTTAAGTGTCATTACGCAAATGGTTTTTCAAAAAAAATATTTAGTGAATCCGGAAGGGCAGCCCATTGGAGAGGCTCCTGAAGATGCACCAAAATGGTTTCAAAAAATTCCAGTGATGGTGGGCTTTTTATTTTTAATTTCTTTAGGCACTATTGCATTAGTATATATTGATATTAAAGTAGTGAGTTATTTATTTTGGTTATTACTAGCTTGTATTATTTTAATCGCCTTTGTTATTTTTTCAGATAAATCATTAGATATTATTCAGAAGAAAAAAGTAGCCGTACTATTTACGGTATCTTTCTTTGTTATATTTTTTTGGAGCGCCTTTGAACAAGCAGGCGCCTCGCTTACTTTTTTCGCTTCAGAAAATACGCAAAGAGACTTGGGGTTTTATGTAGTGCCTGCAAGTTTTTTTCAATCACTTAATTCTTTATTCGTAGTAACCCTTGCTCCCTTAGTGGCATGGGTATGGATTAAATTAGGTAGAGCAAAAAGAGAACCCTCTTCTCCTTTTAAAATGGCCATGGGTTTAATGTTATTAGCGCTTGGTTATTTGTGGATAGCCACTGGTGTGAATGGAGTGGGGACGGGTGTTAAAGTGAGTATGATTTGGTTAATTGGAATGTATATGATGCATACATTTGGTGAACTTTGTTTATCACCTATTGGTTTAGCTATTTTCAATAAATTAGCCCCCATAAAATTTGCCTCTTTATTAATGGCGGTATGGTTTACAGCCAATGCCTTTGCGAATAAATTAGCAGGTGTATTTAGCGCCCTGTATCCTGAAAATGGAAAAGTCACTTCTTTTGTAGGTTATCAAATTAGCAACTTGCACGAGTTCTTTATGTTCTTCGTATTCATGGCAGGGATTGCTTCCATCATTTTGTTTTTGATTTCGAATAAGTTGAAAAATCTTATGACGCAGTAATTTTTTGATTAATAGTTGAAGAACTCGTAATTTATTAAAAGTAAATTTAAATACAATACTGAGCGCACTTTTGAGCGAAGCGAGAGGGAGCGAAGGATTGATATTTAAAATTTACTTTCTAAATTACTACAGCACTCCTTTAACAATCTCCTCCACTACAGCAGGGTCTAATAAAGTTGAAGTATCTCCTAAACTTTTCAATTCACCCTCTGCAACTTTGCGAAGAATTCGTCGCATAATTTTTCCAGAACGTGTTTTAGGAAGTCCCGATACAAATTGTATTTTATCTGGTTTGGCAATAGGGCCAATAATTCTAGTCACTGTTTGTAAAATATCTTTTCTAATTAAGTCTGCGGAGCCATGTGTGTCTTGACTATGTGATCCGGTATAAATGACATAAGCGTAAATACCTTGTCCTTTCACATCATGCGGATAACCTACTACCGCGCTTTCTACTACACCTGCGTGCATATTAATAGCATTTTCTACTTCAGCGGTACCAATTCTATGGCCACTTACATTTAAGACGTCATCTACACGGCCTGTAATTCTAATTTGACCTAGTTCATTTTTTAAAGCTCCATCTCCTGTAAAATATAAGTTAGGATAAGTAGCGAAATAATTGGTTCTACATCTTTCGTGGTCGCCATAAGTGGTTCGAATGGTGGCTGGCCAAGGTTGAGTGATACATAAATTTCCACGGTACAATCCATCTTCCATGGTATTTACTTCTGCTCCTTTATCATCAACTAAAATAGTTTGCACGCCAGGCATAGGATAAGTGGCCCAACCTGGTTTGCCGGGCGTAATACCCGCCATATTAGATATCATAATACCACCTGTTTCTGTTTGCCACCAAGTATCTACAATGGGACATTTTTTCTTACCAATATTTTCATCGTACCAATGCCAAGCTTCTTCATTAATAGGTTCACCTACGGTACCTAATACTTTTAAACTACTTAAATCATGTCCTTCCACTGGTCCTAATCCAAAACTCATCAATGATCTAATAGCAGTAGGAGCGGTATATAAAATATTCACTTTGAATTTATCAATGATATCCCAGAACCTTCCTGCATCGGGAAAAGTAGGAATACCTTCAAACATTAAAGAAGTACCGCCTGCACTTAAAGGTGCATACACTATATAACTATGTCCTGTAATCCAACCAATATCAGCGGTACAGAAAAATAAATCATTGGGTTGATATTGAAAAACATTTACAAAAGTATAATTGGTATACACCATATAACCTGCTGTGCTATGCACCACGCCTTTGGGTTTACCTGTAGAACCTGAAGTATATAAAATAAATAAAGGATCTTCTGCATCCATCTCTACTGCATCTACTGCACTAATACCTTGGGCTTCTACTTTTTTAATTTCATCTTCCCACCAAAGATCACGGCCTTTTAACATGGACACAGCGGTTCTAGTTCTTGTGCAAACAATTACATTTTTTATAGTGTTATTGCCTACTAGCGCATCGTCAATAATTGATTTTAATGGAATGTCTTTGGCACCACGGTAGGCTCCATCACATGTAATAATATAAGTGGCTTTCGCATCGTCTAATCGGTCTGCAATACTTTGCGCAGAGAAGCCTCCGAATATGACACTATGAATAGCGCCAATTCTTGCGCAAGCTAATACGGCAATGGCAAGTTCTGGAATCATACCCATATAAATACAAACTCGATCTCCTTTTTGCACGCCGTTATTAATAAGCACTTGCGCAAATTGAGAAACATGTAAATGCAATTGTTTGTAAGTAATAATGCGGTGATTTTCTTTAGGATCATTGGGCTCCCAAATAATCGCAGGCTTATCTGCATTTTTTGCTAAATGTCTATCGATACAATTTTCTGTAATATTTAATTTACCTCCCTTAAACCATTCTACTTTAGGTTCCGTAAAATTCCATTCTAATACCTTGTCCCATTTTTTACGCCAAGTAAAATTTTCTGCAATGTCTCCCCAAAATTTTTCTGGATGGTCGATACTATTTTTATAAGCTTCGTGGTAAGCTTCTAAGGTTTTAATTTGATAAGGGCAACTCATATACACAGATTGAATAAATAATGATTGTCAAATTTACATTTTTCAGTTTAAATATTTAACTTGAATACGCACTGGCCAACAAATAAAAATATGAATCAAGAAATAAAACAAAATAATATCGCTTTTGTGATAGGCGCTTCTTCTGTAGGTACCTTAATTGAGTGGTATGATTTTTACATTTTTGGAATGCTAGCGACCATCATTTCAAAGCAGTTTTTCCCAGCAGATGCAGGTGTAGCAGCACTTTTAAGCACATTGGCCATTTTTGCAGCAGGCTTTATAGTAAGACCTTTTGGGGCCTTGGTCTTTGGAAGACTGGGCGATTTGATTGGGCGCAAACATACTTTTTTACTGACTTTAATCTTAATGGGAGGTTCCACTTTTGCCATTGGTCTGGTACCAGGTTATGCTACTATTGGATGGGCGGCGCCTATCTTGGTATTAATACTACGTTTATTACAAGGTTTGGCCTTGGGAGGTGAATATGGAGGAGCCGCTACTTATGTGGCTGAACATGCACCTGCAGGTCAAAGAGGTTTTTGGACAAGTTGGATTCAAACTACTGCTACACTGGGTTTATTTTTAGCATTAGGCATTATTATATTAATAAGAACCAATCAAGGCGTAGAAAACTTTAGTGCAGAGTGGGGTGGATGGAGATATCCTTTTTGGATATCCATTTTACTAGTTGGCGTTTCTGTTTTAATTAGAATGCGCATGAGTGAATCACCTATGTTTACCAAATTAAAATCAGAAGGAAAAACTTCGGTTAATCCATTGAAAGAAAGTTTTGGGCAAAAGGCCAATTTCAAAATGGTTTTATTGGCATTGTTTGGAGCCGTAATGGGACAAGGGGTTGTTTGGTATACAGGACAATTTTATGCGCAAAGCTTTATTGAAACAGTTTGTAAAATTGATTTTATACAATCTAGAAATATCATGTTGGTGGCGATTTTAATGGCGACGCCCTGTTTTGTTTTATTTGGTTGGTTAAGTGATAAAGTAGGCAGAAAATGGATTATGTTAATTGGTATGTTAGCAGCTGTGCTTACTTATAGGCCTATCTATCAGCAATTTTTAAGTATTTCAAGTGCGCAAAATAGAATTGATAAAATTGATTTAACGAAAACATTGGCTTCCCCTGTAACTGTAAAAACAGATAGTAAAGAGCTGACTAAAATTTATGTAACCCAAAGTTTCGACACGGTCTATACGGATGGTGCCGTATTTAAATATACCAAAACAGATACTTTAAAATTAGGAGCCACCTATAATGCATTAATGCCTATTGATTCTTTGAATCCTGGTTTGATTATTTCAAAATCTGCAAAGCCAAATGTAGTGATTGAGAAAACCATGGGGAATGCTGCTTATTGGGATATGATTTGGTTGGTCTTTATTCAAATTGTTTATGTGACGATGGTGTATGGTCCTATTGCTGCTTTCTTAGTTGAAATGTTCCCTACTAAAATAAGATATACATCTATGTCGCTTCCTTATCATATAGGTAATGGGGTATTTGGAGGCTTGGTTCCTTTTTTAGGTACTTTAATTGTTGAGTTCACCAAGACTACTTCCAATCCTGCTGGCGATGCTCTAGCAGGCTTATGGTATCCGATAGGTGTGGCTTCTGTATGTTTTATTATTGGCCTTGTTTATTTAACGAATAAAATAGATAAAAATGTAATGGACTAAGGCATTAAGTCTTTCATTACAATAAAAATAATTATATGAATACGATTAAAAAATTATTAGGATATGTATGGATGCTGATAGCGCCCTGTATTATTCTTTTTTTAGTGTATGAAGCTTATGATAAAATTTCTAAAGCCCCTGCTACTACACAGCCGAATGTTATTTTACAGTGGGTTATTATATTATTAATTTTTACACCTATCTGTGTGGGCTTTTTTATATTCGGTAGCTACGCTAGCAAAGGAGAATATGATTAATGGTAAAATCATTTTATATAAGTAGTTTTGAACTATGTCATTAGTAGTAAATACCCTTTGTAAAAATTACGGCCATCAATTGGCAGTAAATGAAGTTTCCTTTGAATTAAAACCTGGAGAAATTGTAGGTTTTTTAGGTCCCAATGGCGCTGGAAAATCTACTACTTTAAAAATGCTGGCTGGTTTTTTAGAAGCCGATAAGGGTTCAATTGTTTTACATGGTGAGCGTATCCATCAAAATGCAAGTACTGTAAAAAAACAAATTGGTTATTTGCCTGAATCAAATGCATTATACCAAGACTTATACGTGAAAGAATATTTACAGTTTTTAACTGCTGTACATTCAATCACAAATGCGTCAGCAGCGATTCAGTCTGTAATAGAAAAAACAGGGCTCGGTCAAATGCAAAATAAAAAAATTGCAGCCTTGTCAAAAGGATATAAACAAAGACTAGGCATTGCAGCTGCTATAATACATCAGCCAACACTTATTTTATTAGATGAACCTACGGCTGGTTTAGATCCCAATCAATTAATTGAAATCAGGGCCTTGATACAATCGTTAAGCAAGGACAGCATGATTTTATTTTCAACACATATCTTACAAGAGGTAACGGCCATATGTGATCGAGTGTTAGTATTACACCAAGGAAAACTCGTTGCAGACGAGCCTACCCGCCAGTTATTAGATAAACATGGCGCCAGTTTAGAAGAAATATTCAAAATGCTTACCCATTAAAAAAAAGGGTGTAAATTGCAGTCTCCTTTTTGTATCTAAATATTGAAAATAAAAATTAAATAATTTATATGAGTTACATTATTGAAGTGCGTGCAAGACAAATTTTAGACAGTCGCGGAAATCCTACTGTAGAAGTAGATGTGTTAACGGATGAAGGTGCACTGGGCCGTGCAGCAGTTCCGAGTGGAGCAAGTACTGGAATTCATGAAGCAGTAGAGTTAAGAGATAACGACAAGAAAAAATATCTAGGCAAGGGTGTATTAAAGGCAGTAAAAAATGTAAACGATTTAATCGCAAAATCTATCACTGGTTTTGATATTACTGCGCAAGCAGAGATTGATCAAATTATGATTGACTTAGACGGTACGCCGAATAAAAGTAAATTAGGTGCGAACGCTATTTTAGCGGTAAGTATGGCGGTTGCCAAAGCAGCTGCAGAAGAAGCAAACCTTCCTTTATTCAGATACATAGGTGGTACCAATGCAAGAACAGTTCCGATGCCCATGATGAATATTTTAAATGGGGGCGCACACGCCGATAACAAAATTGACTTCCAAGAGTTTATGATTATGCCAGTAGGTGCACCTAGCTTTAGCGAAGGTCTACGTTGGGGTGTAGAAATCTTCCATCAATTAAAAAGTACTTTAAAGAAAAAAGGATATAGCACCAATGTGGGTGACGAAGGGGGATTTGCACCAAATATTCAAAGCAATGAAGAAGCGATTGAAACAGTATTAGAATCAATTCAAGCAGCTGGTTATAAAACAGGAAGCCAAATTGCCATTGCGATGGATGCGGCGAATAGTGAACTTTGGAATGCCAAGAAGAAAAAATATGTTTTCCATAAGAGTTCTGGTAAAGAAATGAGCAGCGACCAATTAGTAAAGTATTGGGAAAGCTGGGTGAAAAAATATCCTATCGTTTCTATTGAAGATGGGATGGCGGAAGACGATTGGGCAGGCTGGAAAAATTTAACACAGACCATTGGCGATAAATGTCAATTAGTAGGTGATGATTTATTTGTAACCAATGTAACAAGAATACAAACAGGTATTGATAAGAAAATTGCGAATGGCTTACTAGTGAAAGTGAACCAAATTGGTACTTTAACTGAAACTATCAATGCAGTAAGTTTAGCACAACACAATGGCTATAATACCATTATGTCACATAGAAGTGGTGAAACAGAAGATACCACTATTGCCGATTTAGCCGTGGCTTTAAATTGCGGTCAAATTAAGACTGGTTCTGCTTCTCGTACCGATCGTATGGCCAAGTACAACCAATTAATTCGTATCGAAGAGCAATTGGGTGAAACTGGTATTTTCCCTACAAAAGGCAAGCTGAAGTTTGGTACTAAATAAAGATACCCACTAATATAATATGAAGAGGAGCTCCTAAGGGCTCCTCTTTTTTTTGTCATATCATGAGAACTATCTTAATTTTACGCCAAGTCCGCAATATGCAATTCATCAAAAAAATAATGCCCTATGTAGCCAACCGTTACTTTGTTGTAAGTATTGGATTTGTGGTATGGATGTTATTTTTTGACCAAAGAGATTTTTTTCAACAAAGAGAAAGAGCAGCAGAACTTAAAAAAGTAGAAGACGCAAAAAAATATTATCAAAAAGAAATAGAGTTTACGCAAAAGCAATTGAATAATATTCAAAATAATAAATCGGCTATTGAAAAATATGCCCGTGAAAGATATTTACTACGCAGAGAAGGAGAGGAACTGTATTTGTTTGAAGATACACTCCCTACCAGCACCAAATAATGACAAAGAAAGAACGCTATGAATTAGTGCTTGCTTATTTTCAAGAGCAAGTGCCTATTGCTGAAACGGAGCTACTGTATGACAATCCCTTTCAATTATTAGTAGCCGTTATTTTATCTGCACAGTGCACCGATAAACGCGTCAACTTAACCACGCCTGCTATTTTTAAAGAATTTCCTACCCCTCAAAAAATGTCTAAGGCTAGTTTTGAACAAATCTTTGCACTTATTAAAAGCATTTCTTATCCTAATAATAAGGCCAAGCATTTAATTGGCATGAGTCAATTATTAGTAGACAATTTTAATGCAGAAGTGCCTTTGACAGTGGAGCAGTTAATTACACTTCCGGGTGTAGGACGCAAGACAGCCAATGTAATTACCTCTGTGGTGGACAAGCAGCCCAATATGGCGGTAGATACCCATGTATTTAGAGTCAGTAGGAGGTTGGGCTTGGTACCCATGACGGCCACCACACCCTTGGCAGTAGAGAAGGCATTAATAAAGCATATTCCTACAGCACTTGTGCATACAGCACATCATTGGTTAATACTGCATGGCAGGTATACTTGTTTGGCAAGAAGCCCTAAATGTAATGCCTGTGGCTTAGTTTCTTTTTGTAAGGAAGGGACAAAAAAAAGCGCCTCTTAGATTTGAGACGCTTTATTATAAGGTAAGGCTGAATATTTTTTCAGCTATTAATTCATTACAAATATTGTTCCACTGCTGTTACTAATTCTTGTTTAGTAATAGGAACGCCCATGATTTTATTATAACCTTTAGCGTCAACAAAATATTTATCGCGAATAATTTTAATTAATTGTCCGTTGTTAATTTCTGGAATAACCACAGTTTCAAAATTCTTTAAAATATCGCCTAAGTTTTTAGGGAAAGGACGCATGTACTTAATATGTGCATGGCTTACTTGCTTGCCTTGGCTTTGTAAATGAAGTGCGGCACTCTTAATCGTTCCATAAGTAGAACCCCATCCAAGTATTAATACTTTTCCTTTTTCAGCACCAGAGTCAATAGTTTGTAAAGGAATATAGTCTGCAATTTTTTCTACTTTAGCTTCTCTTGCTTTTACCATGAATTCGTGGTTTTCGGAATCGTAGCTAACGTTTCCAGTTTCTGCTTGTTTTTCTAATCCACCAATTCTATGTTCTAAACCTGGAGTGCCTGGTATAGCCCAAGGTCTTGCACCTTTTTCATCACGCTTATAAGGAAGGAATTTTTCTTCGCCTTCGTCTAATGCTTTTTTAAATTTCACTTCAATAGTAGGTAAGTCGGCAGCAGAAGGGAATTTCCATGGTTCAGCACCATTGGCAATATATCCATCACTTAATAAAATAACCGGAGTCATATGTTGTAGGGCAATGCGCACAGCCTCAAATGCTAAATCAAAACAATCGCTAGGCGTTGAAGTGGCAATAATAGGAATAGGGGCTTCGCCATTTCTTCCGTAATAAGCTTGCATTAAATCGCTTTGCTCTGTTTTAGTAGGTAAACCTGTTGAAGGACCTCCTCTTTGAATATTCACAATAACTAAAGGAATTTCTAACATCATAGCAAGTCCCATGGCTTCTGTCTTCAAAGCCATACCTGGTCCTGAAGTAGTGGTTAAACCAATAGAACCACCATAGCTTGCACCAATGGCTGCACTAATACCAGCAATTTCATCTTCTGCTTGGAAAGTTTTTACATTAAAGTTCTTGTACTTACTTAATTCGTGTAAGATATCGGTAGCGGGTGTAATAGGATAACTTCCTAAAAATAATTGTAATCCACTTTTTTGAGCAGCTGCAATTAAGCCCATTGATAAAGCTTGGTTACCCATGATACTTCTGTAAGTACCTGGATCCATTTTTGCTTTTTCTACTTTGTATCTAGAATTAAAAAGTTCGGCTGTTTCACCATAGAAGTAACCTGCTTTTAATACATCAATATTACTATTTAAAATAGATTCTTTCTTTTTGAATTTATCTTTCAAATATTCAATAGTGGTATCCAAATCTCTGTTGTATAACCAATAAATCATACCCAATACAAACATGTTCTTCGCACGGTCTCTTTCTTTATTACCTAATTCTGTATAGGCTTTTAGGGCTTCACGTGTTAATTTAGTTACGTCTACTTTTGTTAAATCATATCCATCTAAACTGCCATCTTCTAATGGATTCACACCATCAGGGTAAGCAGCTAAACGTAAATTCTTTGTATCAAATCCTTCAATGTTCGCAATAATTTTTCCGCCTTTTTTTAAGCCTTTTAAATTTACTTTTAAAGCAGCTGCATTCATCGCTACTAGTACATCACAAATATCACCTGGTGTATAAACTCTATTAGAACTAAAATGAATTTGAAATCCACTCACACCTGGAAGGGTACCTAATGGAGCTCTGATTTCCGCAGGGAAATCGGGGAAAGTAGCTAAATCAATACCTAATAAGGCAGTGTTATTGGTAAATTGCTGACCCGTTAATTGCATACCATCACCACTATCACCAGCAAATTTTATAACTACATCCTGTAAAACAACTTCTTTTTGCATATACGATTTTATTGGAGCACGAAGGTACAAATCCGAGGGCCTAAAACCTTAACTTTTTATAGTTTTTTTATAGTTTTCTTGTCTAAGTTTGCGGCCATAAAGCTTTGATTTAATGCCTAATGGGCCCTTTTTTAGCTATTAAGTCAATTTTTACTACCCTTTCTGCCTTCTTATCCAATGGTAGTATCGGTTTAATAGCAAAAAGGGCGGTTTGTAAAAAAGTAAAATCACTAGCGTTTTGACAAGATCACCCCATATCCAGGGTTTAAAAATGCTTTGAATTAACCTTTTTTTTAGACAATCATTCAAAGTATTTAGTAATTTTATACTAGAAAAAAACATAAAATATGGCGCTTTTTAAATCCGGAAATCCAACACTTACCGAAAAAATATTTGATAAAAGTTTGCATAGTACTGCACAATCTTTTGGCGTAATGAGCATTCGAGGTACGATTCAAAAATTTGGCTTTTTATTATTAATGGTCATGGCATCGGCTATGTACGTTTGGAATGTATATGCTGAAGGCAATACAGGTTCTGCCACTACTTATATGTTAGTGGGCGCCATTGGTGGTTTTGTCTTAGCCTTAGTGATGATGTTTAAGCCTCAGTGGGCTGGTTATATTGCACCTGCTTATGGAATACTAGAAGGATTATTTATTGGAGGCATAAGTGCTTTTTTTAATGAGATGTTTCAAAAAACTTATCCCAATATTGTACTTCATGCAGTGGGCTTAACTTTAGGCGTAGCGCTATCAATGTTCTTGTTGTATAATTTTAGAATTATTAGTGTAACCAATCGTTTGCGTTCAATTATTATGTCGGCCACTATGGGTATTGGTTTATTTTATTTAATTGTTTGGATACTGGGAATGTTTGGAGTGAATATGGGCTTTGCATTTGATAGCTCTCCATTAAGTATTGGTATAAGTTTATTTATAGTAGGTATTGCTGCTTTAAATTTATTATTAGATTTTGATGCCATTGAAAAAGCCGCTGAAATGGGTGCACCAAAATACATGGAATGGTATGGCGCCTTTGGATTGCTAGTTACTTTAGTATGGTTGTATATGGAAATTTTAAGATTGTTGAGTAAATTAAACTCAAAAGACTAGTGGGAATATTTATCCCTTTAAATAAAAATTATAATGGAGTTTAAGCGGGGTAAATTAACGAACGAGCAACTTGTACATTTATATAAATCCTTGCTTTTGCCAAGGATGATAGAAGATAAAATGTTGCTTTTACTTCGCCAAGGAAAAATTAGCAAATGGTTTAGTGGTATGGGTCAAGAGGCCATAGCAGTGGGCGCTACCTTAGCGATGGATCCTACTGAATGGATCATGCCCTTGCATAGGAACTTGGGTGTATTTACTTCAAGAGGCATGCCCTTAACGAATTTATTTAAACAATGGCAAGGATATAAGTCTGGTTATAGTAAAGCGCGCGAAAGAAGTTTTCATTTTGGTTCTAAAGCGCATCATGTTTGTGGAATGATTTCCCATTTAGGTCCTCAATTAGCTATTGCAGATGGAGTGGCACTTGCTTACCAACAAAGAGGACAATTAAAAGCCACTTTAGCATTTACTGGAGAAGGCGGAACAAGTGAAGGTGATTTTCATGAAGCCTTAAATGTAGCAGCTGTATGGGGACTGCCCGTTATTTTTATTATTGAAAATAATGGATACGGATTAAGCACACCTACCAATGAACAATACAAATGCGATTATTTAGTAGACCGTGCGAAGGGTTATGGTATTGATGGTATTCGCATTGATGGAAATAATATTTTAGAAGTATATGATACGGTGAGAGGTGTTAGAGATTATTGTATTAATAATCAAAGACCTTATTTAATTGAGTGTACCACTTTTAGAATGCGTGGACATGAAGAAGCCAGTGGTGTGAAATATGTTCCAAAAGAATTAATGGAAACATGGTCAAGAAAAGATCCTATTAAAAACTACGAGCAATATTTGGTGCAAGAAAAAGTAATCACTGAAATGGAAGTGGCTACGATGAGAAATGATTTAAAGCAAAGTATTGAAGCCGATTTAAAAATAGCTATGGAGCCAGAAGAATGGCAGCCATCTATACAAGAAGAAGTGGCCGACTTATTTGCACCTGCTTTACCTAATACTATTTTGGATTTTAATGCACTCAATAATCCTATACTAACCAAGAAGCGTTTTATAGAAGCCATTAGTGATGCCTTAAGACAGTCCATGGTTTTGTATCCGGAATTAATTATCATGGGACAAGACATTGCAGAATACGGTGGTGCTTTTAAAGTTACAGAAGGATTTGTGCAACAATTTGGAAAGCAAAGAGTACGCAATACACCTATTTGCGAAAGTGCCATTATAGGTGCTGCCTTGGGATTAAGTTTAGAAGGCATTAAGTCGGTAATGGAAATGCAGTTTGCCGATTTTGTAACGGTGGGCTTTAATCAAATTGTAAATAATTTAGCGAAAATAAATTACAGGTGGGGACAGAATGCAGATGTAGTAATTCGTATGCCAACAGGCGCGGGTGTGGGAGCAGGTCCTTTTCATTCTCAATCGAATGAAGCATGGTTTACACATGTACCGGGATTAAAGGTGGTTTACCCATCTAATCCAATTGATGCCAAAGGTTTATTAATTGCTGCATTAGCCGATCCTAATCCCATACTTTATTTTGAACATAAAGTCATGTATAGGAGTATTGAAGCAGAAGTGCCAGATGAGTATTATTTAGTTCCTATTGGTAAGGCGGCACTAGTGAGCGAAGGAGAAGCCGCTTGTATTATTACTTATGGTATGGGTGTGCATTGGGCTTTGCAATACAAAGCAGCGCATAGTGAAGCGTCTATTTCTATTTTAGATTTAAGAACCTTATCGCCTTTGGATTATGAAGCCATTGAAAAAGTGGTGAAGGCCACTGGGAAAGTAATGGTCCTACACGAGGATAATTTAACCGGTGGTATTGGTGGAGAAATTAGCGCCTGGATTGCAGAGCACTGCTTTGAATATTTAGATGCACCTGTTATGCGTTGCGCTTCTTTAGATACACCTATTCCTTTTAATACTGTTTTAGAAAAACAATATTTAGCGAATTCAAGGTTAGAAGAAATGATGCAGCGTTTGTTAAGTTATTAAAAAAAGATCCTCAAATTTATTTCTTAGGTTAAGTAAACAAGCCTACCCGTTTATGGGGTAGGCTTGAAAAATCATTAGAGAAAAATGAATAAGCCTCTTAGATTTTTATCAAGAGGCTTATTCATTAATTAGGGTTATTTATACGGTACACGCGTAAAAAGTTTCCTCCCAATACTTTTGCAATATCTTTATCAGCGTAGCCTCTTGCTATTAATGCTTGTGTAAATTTAGGATAATCCAGTACTGTTTTTAATTCTTTAGGTGCAGAATCAATACCGTCAAAGTCAGAGCCAATACCCACATGATCAATGCCAATTAATTTAACAATATGATCAAAGTGTTTCATTAATTGATCTAGGCTGGGTTTATTGGCTTCGCTTTCAGCAGCATATTTTTCTGCAAGCCTACTTTGTGCATACTCTCTTTGAATTCCAGTATTTAATAAAGAATCCAATTCGGCTTTATGCCTATTTCTAAAAGCAGCATCTTTCTTGCTAAAAGTACTATCCACAAATGCGGAATAAAAATTAAGATGAATCACACCACCATTTTTCCCAACTGCTATAATTTGATTATCTTTTAAATTTCTAGTTACAGGACAAATTGAATAGGCATTACTATGGGAAGCAATAACTGGTTTGGTAGAGGTTTTAATAGCATCCCAAAATGTAGCTTCACCTACATGTGATATATCTACAATGATACCTAGTTTATTCATACGTGCAATAATTTCTTTACCAAAACTTGTAAGTCCTCTTGGGCCTTTATATTTTGGATTTTTTTCATCGGTATGAGAGCTAGCCCAAGTGGGCGAGTTGTTCCAAGTAAGTGTCATGTAGCGAACTCCTCTATTATAAAAAGTATCTAAGCGGTCGATATTGTCTTCAATCATATGTCCACCTTCTACACCATACTGTGCCACAATTTTATTTTCTTTCAAGGCTTTTTGAATTTGTGCCCAGCTTTTAGCAATCACAATTTTATCGGGGTTTCTATTCGCAACAGCTTCTAAGGTGTCCATGGATCTCATTGCCCATGCATAAGGGTTGGCTTTTTCACCATCGCACCAAACTGAAAATAATTGGTAGTCCAATCCCCCTTGCTTGAATCTTTTTAAATCGGAGTGGTTGATGCCGGTAAGGTCCTGGTCAAGGCTTACTTTTTTTTCGATACATGCGGTAATACAATCATTGTGGGTATCTACTACTATCGATTTATAGTGAATGTCTTGGGCATTAGCACCACCTGTTATAAGCAAAAAAAGGGCTACTAAGTATTTCATACTATAGGATTGTTTTGATTGACAACTAAAATAGCTATTTTTGCGCACAGAAAACCGACTATGTTAGACAAACTAGAAGCCATAAAAGCAAGATTCCAGCAAGTGGGCGTGGCTTTGACCAATCCAGAGATAATTAATAACCAATCAGAATTTGGTAAAATGAGCAAGGAATACCGTTCCTTGGAAAAAATCATTATACCTTATGAGCGTTATTTGAAGGTATTAGAAGAGCATAAATTTGCTAAAGAAACCTTGAATGGGGATGATGCAGAAATGCGGGAGTTAGCAAAAATGGAAATGCCAGCATTAGATGCGGAAAAAGAAACCCTTGAAAAAGACTTGACGAAATTATTAATACCCAAGGATCCGCAGGATGATAAAAATGCCATTATTGAATTAAGGGCAGGTACAGGTGGAGATGAAGCAAGTTTATTTGTGGGCGATTTACTTACAATGTACACAAGGTATTGTCAGAAAAAAGGATGGAAAGTGGCATTAGTAAGTGAGAGTGAAGGTTCGGTGGGTGGTTATAAGGAAGTAATATTAGAAGTAGTGGGTGAAGATGTATATGGTACTATGAAATTTGAAAGTGGTGTGCACCGTGTACAACGTGTACCTTCTACAGAAACACAAGGTAGGGTGCATACTTCAGCAGCTACCGTGGCAGTGATGCCAGAAGCAGAAGAAGTAGATTTTGTATTGAACCCTGCAGATGTAAAAATGGAAACTTCTCGAAGTGGTGGTGCAGGTGGACAAAACGTAAACAAGGTAGAGACTAAGGTAATGTTAACGCATATACCTACAGGTACAGTTATTATTTGTCAAACAGAGCGTTCTCAATTAGGTAATAGAGAAAAGGCCATGACCATGATGCGTACAAAATTATTTGAAGAGCAAGTGCGTAAACAAGAAGATGAAATTTCAAGACATCGTAAAACATTGGTAAGTACTGGAGATAGAAGTGCTAAGATTAGAACTTATAATTGGCCACAAGGCAGAGTCACTGACCATAGAGTGGGTGTTACTTCTTATAATTTAGATGCCGTGATAAATGGAGAGATAGAAGAATTTATCGAAGCCTTACAAGTAGCAGAAAATGCAGAGAAGATGTTGGTGAAACAGTAATTCAAAGATTATTTTTCAGCAATAGTTTTTTCCCATTCCCAGGCCGTGCGCATCATTTCATTTAAATCAAACTTACAATGCCAGCCTAGTTTTTTTACAGCATAATCATTGTTGGCATAAATAGCCACAATATCGCCCGCCCTTCTTGGGCCTATCTCATAATTTAATTTCACACCTGATACTTTTTCAAAAGCTTCAATGGCTTCTAGTACACTAATGCCATTGCCTGTACCTAAATTAAATATATCGCAATGGTTTAATTTATTTTCTTTGATAGAAAGTTCTAGTGCTAAAGTATGCGCATGTGCAATATCACAAACATGAATATAATCACGAATACAACTACCATCGCGGGTATCATAATCATTGCCATGTACTTGCATCTTGGGTAATTTACCAATAGCCGTTTGTGTAATAGCAGGCACTAAATTTTGAGGACGACCAATAGGCAGTTCACCAATAGCAATTGAAGGATGAGCGCCTACTGGATTAAAATAACGAAGTAAAATGGCAGAAAGTGGATGCGCTAGGGCGGCATCATGTACGATGGTTTCCCCCATTTGTTTAGTAGCCCCATAAGGAGAAGCCGCTGTTTGTAAAGGCGTTTGTTCTGTTACTGGAATGCTATCTGGATTACCATAGACTGTGCAAGAGGAAGAAAAAATAAAATGAGGGGCTTGGTACTTTACAGCTAATTGTAAAAGATTAATTAAAGTACTAATATTATTTTGATAATAGTCAAGTGGCATTTGAACCGATTCGCCTACTGCTTTATAGGCAGCAAAATGAATAATACCTCTAATGTTTTTATGTTGGATAAAAATTTCCTCCGCTGCTTTTTTATCGGTTAAATCAATCTCGTAATTTTTAATTTTTTTACCTGTAATTTTTTCAATGCCTTTTAAGGAATCGGCAGAAGACCTAGATAAGTTATCGGCAGAAATAACCTCAAATCCATTTTCAATTAAATCAACAATGGTATGAGCGCCAATATAGCCAGTACCCCCTGTAACAAGAATAGTTTGCATTCAAAATTATTTGCAACAAAAGTAACGAAAATTATGCTTTGCTTGCCAGGGTAAATCCAAAGGTAGTACCCACATTTTCCTTGCTTCTCACATGTATTGTTTCTCCATGGGCTTCAATGATATGCTTGCAAATAGCCAGTCCTAAGCCAGTACCTCCAATTTCACGATTTCTTGCATCATCGGTGCGGTAGAATCTTTCGAATAAACGCGGAAGATGTTCTTCGGCAATACCAATGCCATCATCACTAATTTCTATGAGTAATTTTTGGTCCTCCATTTCATAGACACTGGCAGTAACTTGGCCATCAATCTTGCCATATTTAGCAGCGTTAGATAAGATATTCACGATGACCTGATAAATTTTATTTTTATCAGCAAATACATAGGTAGGGGACTCAGATCCTTTTTTAAATTGAAATTGAATATTTTTTTTAATCCATTTCACACTTAAATTATTCACCGCTTCACTAATAATATCTTGAATAACAAATGATTGCTTTAAGATAGGGTCTTTATTAATTTCTAAATTAGTAATAGCATCTACATCGCTTAATAATTGAACCAGCCTTTGCACATTTGACTGTGCTTGTTGCACAAATTTTTTGCCTGTAACGGGTTCGTCCATGGCCCCATCGCCCAATAATTCTAAATAACCTTGAATAGCAAATATGGGTGTTTTTATTTCATGAGACAAGTTTTGTAAAAATTCTTTTCTAAAAGCTTCGTTAGACTGTAGTACTTGAATCTCTTTAAATTTTTGTGTGGCCCATTCTTCTACATCTTCTCTTACATCGTCAATACCTTTTTGAGGTAGTACATATTTTTGATAGGCTTCTTCTCTTTTAGTAGCCTTGGTTTGAGAAATGAGTTTGTAGATTAGTTTTATTTTTCGATAAATAAAAAATTCTAAAATTTGATCCATTAATAAATAGATGCTAATAAAACTTACAACAAAATAGGTAATACACAGTTTTGCATTAGAGAATAGCATGAAAATACTCAAGGCTATCAATGAAGATAATAGCAGTGCCGTTAAGGCTGCAAGTTGTTTAGGTGATAAATTCTTTTGTTTAAACATGGCAACAAAGCCCCTTTAAAATGGACAGAATGAAGGTATTCAATTCTTCTTAATAATAGATAATCAATAGATCTAATAATCGAATTTGTAACCTACCCCTTTTACAGTAGTGATACAGTCGATGCCTAATTTGGCTCTAATTTTTCTAACATGCACATCGATGGTACGATCTCCCACAATCACATCGTTACCCCATACTTGAGATAAAATCTCGCCTCTTAAAAAAACACGTCCGGGTTGTGCAGCTAATAAATATAATAATTCAAATTCTTTTTTGGCTAGTACATAAGGCACACCTTTTAATACCGTTTTATATTGCGTGATATCAATTAGTAAATCATTGACAGTGATTACTTTTTTATCAGATTCTATAGGTTGTAATCTTCTAAATAAAGCCGTAATTCTACTTACTAATACTTTAGGGCTAATAGGTTTGCTAATAAAATCATCCCCTCCTAATTCTAATCCTTTGATATGAGAAGCCTCATCGTTTAAGGCTGTAAGTAATACAATAAGTGTTTTGTCAAATTGTTTCTGGGTTCTTAAATATTCACAAACTTCAAAGCCAGTTCTTTTGGGCATCATCACATCTAATATAATACAGTCTGGTGCAAAAGAGTTTGCTTTTTCAATAGCCTCACTACCGTCCTTAGCAGTGGCTACTTCATAGCCTAATTTATTTAAATGAAAGCTGATGATTTCAATAATATCAGGCTCGTCGTCTGCAATCAATATTTTTATAGGTGCTTCCATAATTATTAGTGCAAAACTACCCTTTAAATAGCAGATCTATGAAGGGAGTTTACATTATCAAATTGTTAACTAGCTAGAATTTATAGGTTAAGATTGGCTATGAATATATTTAATATAAGGGTTATGCTCTTTTTCCCTGCCCCAAGTGGTGGCTGGTCCATGGCCTGAGTAAATAGTAAGGCTATCAGGTAATGGAAAAATTTGTGTACGAATACTTTTAATTAAGTCCAAGGGGTTGGCACCTGGTAAATCGGTACGTCCAACGCCGTCTTTAAATATGAGGTCTCCGCCAATCATAAAATCTTGCTCGGCATGGTAAAAACAAACACTTCCTGGAGAATGACCGGGGGTGAGTAATACCTTGAATGAGTCGCTGCCAAACTGAATCATCTCACCCTCTTGAATATATTGAATGGATCCTTTGTAGGCATCTGTTGGAGCCCCCCATTTAGCAGCAGCTTCCGGTAAACGGTCTAAAACAATTTGTTCATTAGGATGAAAATGTGCTGTCAGTCCATAGGTTTCACTTACATAATTATTGCCAAAGACATGGTCTAAATGACAATGTGTATTTAATAATAAAGTGGGTTTTAAATTTTCTTTGCGAATAAAATCAGTCAACATTTTTTCTTCAATACGCGTATAGCAACCTGGATCAATAATAATAGCTTCTTTTAACTCATTGTATAAAACATAAGTATTTTCTTGAAAAGCGCTAAAGCAAAAATCTTGGATGGTAATCATAATTATTTATGGGCACTAAGGTGTTGACATATATTTTTTACAATCATAGGGCCTTCATAAATAAACCCTGTCCATATTTGAACTAAGGAAGCGCCTGCATTTATTTTTGATTCGGCATCCGCTCCTGTGAATATACCACCACTAGCAATAATAGGAATGCGACCTGCCATACCTTTATGTAAGTATTTTAATACTTCAGTGGACTTTTCTAATAATGGCTGACCACTTAATCCACCTGCTCCCATTTTTTTTCCTTTCTCTTGATTCATTGAATTCAACAAGCTACGATCAATGGTGGTATTGGTGGCCACTAGTCCATCTATTTTTATTTCATCGGTTAATGCGATGATATCATCTAATGCCGAAGTTTCTAAATCGGGTGCTATTTTTAATAAAATAGGTTTATTATTTTTATTTAAATTTTGCAACTCTGCAAATATTTTTCTTAAGGATTCTTTTTCTTGTAGTTCGCGCAGTCCTGGTGTGTTGGGAGAGCTTACATTCACCACAAAATAATCCACTACTTCTTCAAGGCCTATAAAGTTGGTGCAATAATCTTTCCAGGCATCAGCGTTTTCGGTCACTTTATTTTTTCCAATATTGCCTCCTACTATTAAAGCGGAATTATTTTTAGCTTTTCTATCTTTTAATCTTTTAGCAATAATTTCTAATCCTTCGTTATTAAAACCCATTCTATTAATTAATGCTTTTTGATCGGGTATTCTAAATAAACGAGGTTGCGCATTGCCTGCTTGTGGTTTGGGAGTGACTGTTCCAATTTCAACAAATCCAAAACCCAGCATTTCTAACTCGTTTAAATAAGCGGCATTTTTATCAAAGCCGGCACCTAAGCCTACAGGGTTGGGGAATTGAATACCAAAGCAAGTTTTAGATAAATCGGATGCATTGTATTGGAATTGTTTGGCTAATTGATTTTTTACAAAAGGGAGGGAATGAGCCAATTGCAAACCGCTCATACTAAGATGATGTGCAGTTTCCGGTGGGAGCATAAATAAGCTGTTTCGTAGCAATGAATATAGCATACCACAAATTTACGATGAAATATTTAGTTGCATAAACAACTTTTTACAAAAATGACTACATTTAGGGTGTTAAAATTCATATTTTATGCAAGAAGCGTATATCGTTGCAGGTTTTAGAACTGCTGTTACAAAAAGTAAAAAAGGTGGTTTTAGGTTCATGCGTTCCGATGAATTAGCCATTGAAGTGATCAAAGGTTTGATGAAAACTTTACCTTCTGTTGATCCCAAATTAGTAGATGATGTTATTGTAGGTAATGCAGTTCCTGAAGCAGAACAAGGATTACAGTTTGGAAGAATCATTGCAGCGAAAGCATTGGGCATAGAAGTACCAGGCATCACCATCAATCGTTACTGTGCAAGTGGATTAGAAAGTATTGCCATGGCCACTGCAAAAATTAGAACAGGCATGGCAGATTGTATTATTGCAGGTGGAACAGAATCAATGTCGATGGTCCCCACCGCAGGCTGGAAAACAGTTCCAGCGTATTCCATTACAGTAGATGAACCAGATTATTATTTATCGATGGGCTTAACTGCTGAAGCTGTAGCCAATGAATATAAAATTTCAAGAGAAGATCAAGACGCGTTTGCACTAGCATCACATCAAAAAGCAAAACAAGCCATTGATAATGGTTATTTCAAAAAAGGAATCTTACCTATTGAAATAAATGAAACCTATATCAATGAAAAAAATAAAAGAGCCAATCGAACTTATACTATAGATACTGATGAAGGTGTAAGAGCAGATACCACGATTGAAGCCTTGGCTAAATTAAAACCCGCTTTTGCAGTGAAAGGTTCAGTGACCGCAGGTAACTCCTCTCAAACAAGCGATGGTTCTAGTTTTGTGATGGTGATGAGTGAAAAATTAATGAACTCCTTGGGTTTAAAACCAATTGGGCGTCTAGTGAACTGCGCCTCAGCTGGAGTGCACCCAAGAATTATGGGCATTGGTCCTATTGCGGCTGTGCCAAAAGTATTAAAGCAGGCCGGTATGACACAGGACCAAATTGATTTATTTGAACTAAATGAAGCCTTCGCCTCTCAGTCTTTAGCCGTAATTAGAACCCTTAACTTAGACGCAAATAAAGTCAATATTAATGGAGGCGCCATTGCCTTGGGCCATCCTTTGGGCTGCACCGGTAGCAAATTAACCGTGCAAATTTTGAACGATTTAGAGCGTCTCAATAAGAAATATGGCATAGTGACTGCCTGCGTGGGCGGGGGTCAGGGTATTGCAGGTATAATTGAAAGATTGTAAACCCTACAAGAAAATTAGGCTTTACAATCTTTCCCTCTAATGATTTTAAACCCTTTTTGGGTTTTGGAAGATTGTAAACCCTACAAGAAAATTAGGCTTTACAATCTTTCCCTCTAATGATTTTTCAAACCTTTGCAGGTTTGGGGCCTCTATCTATTTTACCATACATCAAAAGGGGGCTATATTTTCTCCATTTTTCTCCATTTTTTGCCTAAAATATAATAGCTTAGGTACTCGATTATTTTTAATTAAGCAAACTTATAACTATGCGTATATCTATTCTTGGGTCTATTGTATTGGCATCTATTTTGTCAATAACTAATTTATCAGCTCAGAAGGCAAAAAAAGTAACGCCTGCAGTAGCTGCCACTGAAACAAAAGTGGACATCAATAAAGTATTTAAAAATTGGAAGCCACGTAATGTGGGCCCAGCTTCAATGAGTGGTCGTGTGACTTCTATTGATGTAGAAGTAGCGAATCCTAATAATATTTGGATTGGTGCTGCCTCAGGAGGTGTTTGGAAAACAAATAATAGTGGTGTGAGTTGGACTCCGGTTTTTGATGAGCAACCAATTCTAAATATTGGGGCCGTTGCAATTCAACAATCTAATCCAAGTGTGGTATGGGCTGGAACAGGAGAAGGTAATCCAAGAAATTCAATAAGTATTGGAGAAGGTATTTATAAAACATTAGATGCTGGTAAGACCTGGAAAAGAATGGGCTTAGAGCAAACAAGAAATATTCACCGTGTCATCATCGATCCAACCAATCCTAATACGGTGTATGCAGGAGCCATTGGAAACCCTTATGGACAGAGCAAAAACAGAGGTGTTTATAAAACAACCGATGGTGGAGATACATGGAATCAAATTTTATTTACCAATGATACATCTGGTCCTGGTGATATGATTATGGATCCATCTAATCCGAATAAATTATTCGTAGCCATGTGGCATCATTACCGTAATCCTTATCATTTAGAAAGTGGTGGAAAGGGTAGTGGTATTTATATGACTATTGATGGAGGAAAAAATTTCACCAAATTGGGAAAAGAGAATGGACTGCCTGAAGGTAATTTAGGTCGTGTAGGTATTACGATTAGTAAGTCAAATCCAAATAGAGTATATGCCTTAGTAGAATCTACTAAGAGTGGTTTGTATAGAAGTGATGATGGTGGGTATAATTTCATATTAGTGAATGCACAAAAATCAATTGTCGATAATCGTCCGTTTTATTTCCAAGATATTTTTTGTGATCCATTAAATGAAAATACACTTTGGTATATTAGTCAAACGGTAATGAAAAGTATTGATGGTGGAAAAAATTTCGAAACCATTATTCCTTATAGCGGTATTCATCCAGACCATCATGCCTTTTGGATTCATCCTACCGATAATAAATTTATCGTAGATGGAAATGATGGCGGTATTGGTATTACAAGAGACGGTGGTAAGACTTGGATGTTTGATGAAAAAATTCCAGTGGGTCAATTTTATCATATCAATGTTGATAATGAAACACCTTATCATATAATGGGTGGTATGCAAGACAATGGTTCTTGGAGAGGCCCTGCATATACTACAACACAAGGGGGTATTCGCAATTTTGATTGGGATAATTTATGGGGCGGAGATGGATTTGATGTAATGCCAGATGCAGAAGATGCCAATTGGGTATATGCAATGAGTCAAGGTGGTAATGTTGGAAGATACAATACAGTAACAGGACAATCTTCTTATATTAAGCCTCCAGCACCCAACGCTAAAACATTATTGCGTTTTAACTGGAATGCTGCGATTGCGCAAGATCCATTTGATAAAAAATCAATTTATTTTGGCTCTCAATTTTTACATAAGAGTACCAATAAAGGGGCTGCTTGGGAAATTATTTCTCCAGATTTAACAACCAATGATAGCGCTAAAATTGATCAAACAAATAATGGTGGATTGAGTATTGATATTACTGGTGCAGAGAATCATTGTACGATTATTTGTATTGCACCAAGTGCAGTTCAAAAAGGATTAATCTATATTGGTACAGACGATGGTAAAGTACAAATGACAACCAATGGTGGTGCAACTTGGACCGATCTAACAGCCAATATTGCTGGACTTCCTAAAGGTGCATGGATCCCTCAAATAAGAACATCTGTATTCAATGCAAACGAAGTATTTGTGGTGGTGAATAATTATAGACAAGGAGATTTTGCGCCTTATATTTTCAGATCAATGGATGCAGGTAAAACTTGGACGAATATGGTGGATGAAAAGAAAGTAACAGGTTATGCATTAACCGTATTGCAAGATCCAACTGAACCCAATTTAATTTTTGTTGGAACAGAGCAAGGTATGTATATCAGTTTAGACAATGGTGTTCAATTCCAACAATGGAAAAATGGATACCCATCTGTATCAACTTATGATTTTGCTATTCAAGACAGAGAGGCAGATTTAGCTATCGCTACATTTGGTAGAAGCTTATGGGTATTGGATGATATTAGACCTTTAAGAAAACTAGCTAAAGCACAATCTGCAAAATTCTTTATGAGTGTTCCTCCAGCTGCAATCAATTTGTCTATAAAGAATTCTCCTTATGAGTGGAGTACATGGGGGATGTGGGATGCGCCAAATAAACCAACAGGTATGGCCATTTCTATTTACTCAACTGATTCTTTGAAGAAAGCAAAAGTGCAAATCAAAGATGCAATGGATAGCGTGATCAGGAATTTGAATGTTAAATTAGATTCAGGATTGAATAGAACTTATTGGGGCTTTGAGCAAAAAGGAAAAAGAGGCGCTGGTGCACCAAAATCTGGTGGCGGTGGATTTGGAAGAAGAATGGCAGAAACTGCTGTTGATGCAAGCCCTGCAGAGGAAAGAGAATTCACTGGTAGAGATGTATTACCTGGTAAATACAAGGTAGTGGTTACTGCTGGTAATTGGAAAGATTCGGCAATGGTGGATGTAGCAGACGATCCAAGACTTCCAAGCAGAAACGAAGTGGTACTTGCACAGGATAAATTATTAACTCAATTGCAAGTGGTTGCAGATAAATACAATGCTGCACAAGACCAATTAGACGATGCAGATTTAATTTTAACACAATTAAAAGCAGAGTGGAAAGATAAAAAAGATAAAGGGGTAGATAGCTTGAATAAAGTGCACAAAGCCATTACTGAAAAAGTGAAGAACTTAAGAGAAATGATGGTGGGCAAAAGACAAGAGAAACAAGGATACGGCACAGTTCCCACCATTACGCCAATGGGTATTATCCGCAATGCGAGTATGCTTGTAATGGGTAAAACTTCTATGCCAGGTGCACAAGAAGATCGTGCCATTGCAGAAGCGAATATAGCAGCTGCTGATGTTGTTACAAAAGTGAATGCATTCTTTGCAAAAGATTGGGCAGACTTTAGAAAATTAGTAGAAGCAACGCCAATTAAAAAATTCAAAGAAATAGAAGCGATTAAATAAAGACGCAGCCCTCCAATTGGAGGGCTCGTTATTTTAACTATTCAAACAAGGATTATTCATTATAAATTTCAATTATGAAAAAACTACTTTTTGTATTTGCCGCATTGATTGGACTAGTAGCTATTAGTCCTGCTCAAGCGCAAAAGAAAAAATCAATTGAACCAATTAAGTCAGTTGAATTGACGCAAGACCCCATTATTAAAGCACAAAGTTTTAGACTAGTAGGCCCATTCAGAGGCGGAAGAGCTGCAGCTGGTGTGGGTTCTTATACGGATGTGAATACTTTTTACATGGGTGCAACAGGCGGTGGTGTTTGGAAAACAACCGATGCTGGCAATAACTGGAAAAATATTTCTGATGGGTATTTTGGTGGCACCATTGGTTCCATTGCCATTGCGCCATCGAATGAATCGATTGTATATGTTGGCGAAGGGGAGAATTCTATGCGTGGGAATGTAAGTGAAGGTTTAGAAGGTATGTGGAAGTCAACAGATGATGGTAAGACATGGAAAAATATCGGCTTAAAAGAAGCACGTCATATTGTTCGTTTAATTGTGCATCCAAAAAATCCAGACATTGTTTGGGCTGCTGTGATGGGTCATTTATTTGGTCCAAATGAAAACAGAGGGGTGTTCAAAAGTTTAGATGGCGGCGCTACTTGGAAAAAAGTGTTGTATGTGAATCCACAAACTGGTGCGAGCGATTTAATCATTGATCCAAGTAACCCTGATATTATGTATGCGGGTACATGGGAATTGATCCGTACACCTTATAGTTTAGAAAGTGGTGGTGCTGGTTCTGGTATGTATAAAAGTACAGACGGTGGGAATACATGGACGTCTATCAAAAACAACAAAGGATTACCTAAAGGTGTTTGGGGTATCGTAGGTGTGGCGGTTGCAAAATCAAATACCGATAAATTGTATGCATTGATTGAAAATGCAATTGGTGGATTGTATGTATCCAATGATGCAGGAAAAACTTGGGAATTAGCAAGTAGTGATAATAATATTCGTCAACGTGCTTGGTATTACACGAAAGTGTTTGTAGATCCGGCAGATGAAAATAAAGTATACTGCCCTAACGTGAACTTTATGGTGTCTTCTGATGGTGGTAAAAACTTTACTTCTTTAAGAACACCGCACGGTGATCATCATGATTTATGGATTGACCCAAAGAATGGAAAAAGAATGATTGTATCAGACGATGGTGGTGCGCAAGTGAGTATGGATGCGGGTAGAAACTGGAGTACGATGATGAATCAGCCAACAGTACAAGTATACCGTTTAAGTACGGACAATAGTTTCCCTTACCGAATCCTTGGAGCACAACAAGACAATTCTGCATTCAGAATTAAGTCAAGTACCTATGGTGCATTCATTGGCGAAAACGATTTTGATGTAACTGCAGGTGGCGAAAGTGGTTATATTGTGGCTGATCCATTGAATAGTGATATCGTGTATGGTGGATCATATGGTGGATTGATTACACGCTATGACCATAAAACGGGAGAGAATAGAGTGATCAATGTATGGCCAGATAATCCAATGGGTGCAGGCGCAGAAGTGATGAAGTATCGTTTCCAATGGAACCATCCAATCTTCTTCTCTCCACATAATCCAAAGAAATTATACACAGCAGGTAACCATTTATTTTCTTCAGAAAATGAAGGTGCAAGCTGGAATATGTTATCTCCAGATTTAACGACGGATGATAAGACAAAACAAAAAAGTTCTGGTGGACCCATTACACAAGACAATACCAGTGTAGAATATTATTGTACGATTTTCACTGCTGCAGAATCTCCCCTTGAAAAAGATTTATTATGGACAGGGAGTGATGATGGTTTGATTAATGTGAGTAAAGATGGTGGTAAAACATGGACGAATGTAACACCAAAAGATGCACCTAAATGGATCATGTGGAATAGAGTAGAAGTTGATCCAACAAGAAAAGGAACTGCTTATTTTGCAGGTACAAGGTATAAGTTAGATGACTTTGCACCTTATATCTACAAGACAACAGACTATGGTGCTACATGGACTAAAATCACCAATGGAATAGATCCAATGCACTTTACTAGAGCGATTGTAGCGAGTCCAAGAAAAGCAGGTGTCTTGTTTGCAGGTACAGAATATGGATTGTATGTGTCTATTAATGATGGTGCTTCTTGGGAGCGTTTTCAATTAGATCTTCCAGTCACACCTATCACTGATTTATTGATAAAAGATCAAAACTTAATTGTGGCAACACAAGGAAGAAGTATTTATATTTTAGATGACTTATCATTTGTTGAAAATTTCCAATCTGCTCCTACGGTAAGTCAAGTATTTCCAATTGCCAATACCTACCGTGTACCGCCACAAATGGGTGGCAGAAGAGGACGTGGCGCAACAGTAAGTATGCCAGCGAATGTAGGAACGAATCCTGCTAAAGGCGTGGTGATAAAATATTGGAAAGCATATGGATCTGAATCTGATTCTGATTCTACTAGAGTCATGATCAGTATTTTAGATGACCAAAAGAAAGTGATTAAAACAATTAATCATTCTGAACCGGGTGGACCAAGCAGCGAATCAGGATTACAATCTTATGTTTGGAATATGTACCATAAAGAAGCAGAAAAACCAGAGACTGGTTTGATTCTTTGGAATGGTTCAACAAGCCCAGTATTGGCAGCTCCAGGTAAGTACACGGCGAAAGTAACAATAGATAATACAGTGAGCGAAATGCCATTTACAATTGTGGCCGATCCAAATTATAAAGTATCTGATGCAGACTTGAAAGCGCAGGAACAATTCTTGTTAAAGGTTGCTGGTACTTTCAGCGATATCATGAAAAACTTAAAGGGTATCAAAGAATTACGCGCACAGATTAATATGCTACAGAAGAAAACAAAAGATTCTGCTTTCCAAAAGCAAGCAAAAGAGGTCTTAGCGAGTTTAACTTCAATCGAAGAAGCATTGCATCAAACAAAGGCAAAGAGCGGACAGGACGTATTAAATTTCCCCATTCGCTTAGACGATAAAATTGCTGGCGTATTTGAATCAGCAGCATCGGGATATACTGCACCAACACAGCAAGTACAAGGGGTGTATGAATTTTTAAAAGGACAAGTAGAAGCGGAATTTAATAAGCTGGAAACATTGAAAAAAACAGGTGTTAAAAAATTAAACGATGCAGTACATCAATTAGCCATTCCAATCATTGGTGGATAATTGAATCTGTAATTGAATAAATCAATTGATTGCTTTAATAAAAAAGGTCCCCCGATTTTCGGGGGACCTTTTTTATTAAAAATCTTTATACAATAAATATTTTTTACGTATTTGCTTGAATGCAGTTAAGCCAGGTTGCCAACTAGCTCTAATGGTTGCAGCAGATTGGCCTGATTTTAATTGTTCCATCAAAGTAGCGTTACCAGCTAATTTATTAAAGAAGTAGTCGGTGGCTAATTTTGATGTAGGCTCAATAAAAAAACTACCTTTTACAGGGAAAGCCTGGTACATCTCGATGATCAAATCTAGATCAATCTTATTAGGCGCTTGCCTCTTGCTTAAGTCCCATCCATAACAGGTTTGTCCATACAATTTTGAACTCATTGCACCCGTTCTTGGTCCAGGAATAAAACTAAAATTTTTGCCTTGAATACTTGGGTGACCAATATGCGCAAATGCATGTGCAGTACCACGACCTTCACTCATTACTGAGCCTTCTATTAAACAGGTAGTTGGATACCAGTAGATGGCATTCATGTCTGGTAAATTTGGTGAGGGCGCAATATTAAAGGTATACATGGAACTATGGTCATAATTTTTACAAGCGATAACAGTGAATTGAATTGGGTTTGCAGCTTTATTGATAGTACTATCTGCTGGTGCTGTTAACCATTTTTCACCTACCAACATTGTTGCGTATTCGCCAATGGTCATACCATAAACAGTTGGAATAGATTGCTTTCCAACAAAACTACTATATGGTTTTTCTAATACAGGCCCATCTACATAGTAGCCATTTGGATTAGGACGATCTAAAATAACCAAGGGCTTATTATTGGCCCATGCAGCTTCCATATAATATTGAAGCGAAGAGATATAAGTATAGAAGCGTGTACCCACATCTTGAATATCAAATAGCAATACATCTACATCCATAAGGTCCGCTTCACTTGGACCGTATTTTTTTCCATAGAGTGAAACAATCTTTACGCCAGTGGCTTCATCTACGCCATCCTTGGTTTTTTCTCCTGCATCTGCAGTGCCTCTAAGGCCATGTTCTGGTGTAAATACTTTTTGTATTTGAATCCCACTTGCAAGTAAAGTATCTATCAAATGTTTTTTGCCTACAGTAGCAGTGTGGTTGGTAAACAAACCCACTCTTTTATTTTTTAAAAGCGGTAAATATTGCGCAGTTTGATAAGCGCCAGGTAAAATTTCTTTTTTATTTTGCGCCAATACAGCGAATGGCATGTTCGCGATGAGGCAGACAAGAACAAGTATGAATATTTTTTTCATGTATAAAGGAATTAAAAATTATATGTACAAACTACTGCTAATTTAAATACTTAGCTACAATAGGCATCCTTCTTCCAACACCAAAGGCTTTAGGAGAAATTCGAATAATAGGACAGAATTGATTTCTTTTATATTCATTGGTGTTCACCATTTTCAAAGTCTTATCTACTAGTGCAGCTTCAAAACCCAGGGCCTTGATGCTTGCAGGGTCGGCTCTTTTTTCAATGTATTGAAAAAGTATTTGATCAAGTATCTCATAGGCAGGTAAACTATCACTGTCTTTTTGGTCGGGTCTTAATTCAGCACTAGGATCCTTAGTAATAATATGAGTAGGAATTATTTCTTTTTGACGATTAATATATTTAGCTAATTCATATACCTGCATTTTATAGCAATCACCTAAAACACCTAAGCCACCCGCCATATCACCATATAAAGTACCATAACCGGTAGCTAATTCACTTTTATTAGATGTATTTAATAATACATAGCCAAACTTATTAGCAATGGCCATTAAAATATTTCCTCTCGACCTACTTTGTATATTTTCTTCTGCTAAAGAAAAAGGTAAGTCTTTAAATAATGGCTTTAAAGTATTTAAAAAACTTTCGTAGACTTCTTTAATAGCAATAGTATCGTAAGGGTTTTGTAAATTTTTGCTCAACGCTTCAGCATCATCCACTGAATGTGAACTAGAATAAGGGGAGGGCATTAATATAGCTCTTACGTTTTCGGCGCCTAAGGCTTCACAAGCAATAACCAAGGTTACTGCTGAATCAATTCCACCTGAAGAACCTATAATGGCCTTTGTAAAACCCATTTTGTTAAAATAATCTTTCACCCCTAATACCAATGCTTTGTATACTTGATCAATATTTAAAGCGGGCTCTAAAGTAAGCGGATTTAATTCTTTATTGGGTACTCTTGCAGCAGGTTCAATAATAGGGGCATTAATCATACCGTCTTCTGTACATTCAAAAATTTCCATCGCAGATTCAAACATAGGTAGTGAACCACAAAGGTTCGCCTGCTTATCAAAAGCAAAAGAACCTCCATCAAATACAATCTCAGTTTGACTTCCCACGGCATTGCAATAAAATAAAGGAATTTTATATTTTAATACATTGGCCTTAATGGTTGCTTTTCTATCTTCATCATGGGTGTAATCAAAAGGAGAGGCACTTAGGTTTAATAAAATATCTGGAGACTGCTCCATCATTTTATCCATTGGACAAATTCTGTAAAGTGGGTTATCGCCCAAGTTCCAAATATCTTCACAAATAGTAATAGCTAATTTTTTTCCTTTAAAGGGAACCACTTTCCAATCATCTGCAGCTTCGAAATATCTATTCTCATCAAAAACATCATAAGTGGGTAATAATGTTTTATGAATTTCTGCAATTATTTTTTTATCGTGCAAGAAAAATGCAGCGTTGAATAAATCTTTTCCTTTTTTATTTGGATTGCGGGCAGGGCTTCCAATTAAAACTCCAATGCTATCGGCCGCTTCTTTAATAATATCAACTTGAGCGTAACATTTAGTAATGAAATCATTGAACTCCACAAAATCTCTGGCAGGGTAGCCACAAACACTCATCTCACTAAATAAAATTAAATCAGCCCCTTGCTTTTTAGCTGCTTCAATGGCTGAAAGCATTTGTTGGGTGTTTTGTTCAAAATTGCCAATCTGATAATTTTGTTGGGCGATACAAATTTTCATGGGCCAAAGGTAGGCTTAGTTTAATTTAACAGGCGCAGCCATTTTAAAGGCTGGAATATTGACATTGATTAAATCCTTTGTTTCAATATTCTCCATGGTATAATAACCTTGCATTTTCCCTAATTCACTTTTTAAGTGACAGCCACTTACATATTGATAATGTTTACCTGGCATAATTAAGGGTTGCACACCTACCACACCTTCACCTTCTACAATTCGGTGTTCACTATTGCTATCAAATACTTCCCAATAACGTCTTAATAATTTAATGGGGAAGGAGTTGTGATTTTCGATGGTAATTCTGTAAGCAAACATGTATTCATTTTGCAAAGGATTGCTGTAGTCTTTTTGGTAAAAAGTCTCGATACTCACCTCTACGCCTTCTGAAATTTTAGAGACCATATGAATTAAAGTCAATAAGTGCTTTTGCAGAGAATACTGCAGGATAAAAGTACCAAAAATTTGCCCCGTTTTTATAAAAAAACCCTCTATTTTTTTCTTAGACCCCCTAAGTCGCGTAACTTTGCGAAAACTAATGCATTACGTCTTGGGTAATGTGGTAAAATCTAATAAAATCAGTCATAATGAAGATCGCAGTAGCTAAAGGAGACGGTATCGGCCCAGAGATTATGGACGCCGTAATTGAAGTGTTTAATGCCGCCAAAGTGCCTTTGGAATACGATTTTGTGGATATGGGAAAATGGGTATTTGACAAAGGCTTTAATAATGGTATGACGGAAGAAGCGAAGGATACCATTGAAGATTTAGGTATACTTTTTAAAGGCCCCATGGAAACGCCCAAAGGTAAGGGTGTAAAAAGCGTCAATGTAACAGCTCGTAAAACTTGGAATACTTACGCAAACAAAAGAACTTTTCAAACTCTTAGTGGCGTGGATACCGTTTTTAGTAAAGCAGGTATTCCTATTGATATTACAATTGTAAGAGAAAATATTGAAGACACCTACGGAGGTATTGAACATATGTTAACGCAGGATGTGGCCTTGGGTCGTCGTTTTATTACGCGTCCAGGTAGCATGCAAGTTATTCGTTACGCATTTGAGATGGCTAAGAAAAAAGGAGCTAAGCGTATTACTTGCGGCCATAAAGCAAACATCATGAAATTAACAGATGGTTTGTTTTTAGAAGTATTTAAAGAAGTCGCTAAAGAATATCCTGAGTTAAAAGCTGATGATGTGATTGTGGATGACCTTTGTATGAAATTAGTAAGTCGTCCAGATTTATTTGATGTAGTGGTATTAACTAATTTACAAGGAGATATTGTAAGTGATTTATGCGCTGGATTAGTGGGTGGGCTTGGTTTTGCGCCTTCTGCTAATATTGGTGACCATATTTCTATATTTGAAGCAGTTCATGGAACGGCTCCAGATATTGCTGGAAAAAATATTGCGAACCCGACTGCTTTATTATTAAGTGGTTTAGGTATGTTGCACCATTTAGGTTTAATGGAACAAGCAGCCACTATTGAAAATGCTTTATTGTATACTTTAGAATCGGGTGTGCACACAGGTGATTTTGGAGATCGATCTACCGCTTCTTTATCTACCACCGCATTTGCGCAAGCAGTCATTCAAAATTTTGGCAAACTACCTAGTCATAATCCCAAACCTAGTTTAGCTAATTTTTATGTAACGCCTACTAATTTTAAATTAGAAAGCAATCCTATGTTACAAAGCGATTTAAATGATCATCATAAAATAGTAGGTGTTGATTTCTTTATTGAAAGTGCAGAACAACCACAAGTTATTGCGGATAAATGTTTATTGCATACAACAGCCACTTTACAATTGGTAACCATTACCAATAGAGGAACGCAGGTTTGGCCTTCAGGTTCCGTATTTACCAATTTAATTAATCAGTATTATTGTCGTTTTGAAACAGTGAATGAATCGCCACTTTCTCAAAATGATGTCATTGATTTATATCGTGCCTTAGCAGTGAACTTTAAGATATGTTCTTTAGAAATATTGAATATGTGGGCCGATAAAAAAGCGTATAGTTTGGCACAGGGTCAATAGAATCTAGGCTTTTACTTAAATAGCCCTGTTTTTACCCTCATTTTGATAGAAAATTGCTTTTTCTGCTGGGAAAAAATACATTTTTGACGTAATTTCACGCCTAATTACAAAACATCCCTTTAACCTATGGCTGAAGCAATATTAATGCCCCGTTTAAGCGATACCATGACTGAAGGTGTGGTAGCTGCTTGGCATAAAAAAGTGGGTGATACCGTTAAAAAAGGAGACTTATTAGCCGAAATAGAAACGGATAAAGCCACCATGGAATTGGAGAGCTATCAAGACGGTATTTTATTGCATATTGGTACACCTCGTGGAGGCAAATTACAAGTGAATGATTTATTAGCCATATTTGGAAAGCAAGGAGAAGATATTACTGCACTTATTGCAGCGAATACAAATGGGACTTCTGCTGCTGCAAGCACTTCTGCTCCTGTATCGCCTGCTGCTTCAACTACAAGTCCAGCAACAACTGCAAATAGTATAGATGCAAGTACAATGGAAGAAGTAGTATTAATGCCACGCTTAAGTGATACGATGACGGAAGGTGTGATTGCAGGCTGGCATAAAAAAGTAGGAGACAAAGTAGCGAAAGGAGAAGTGTTGGCAGATATCGAAACCGATAAAGCCACCATGGAATTAGAATCTTATAAAGATGGAATTTTACTATATCTAGGTGCTCAAGCAGGAGAGAAGATTTTAGTGAATCAGTTGTTATGTATTATTGGGCAGTCTGGTTTAGATATTGATAGTATTGTAAAATCTATCAAAGCACCTTCTACTGCAGAAGCGTCAAAAGCAACAGCTGCAGCACCTTCAATAGTTTCTGCTGCGCCATCTGCGCCAGTTGCAGCACCTGCTGCGACAGCAGCTGCAAGGGTGGTGAATGAAGGAAGAATATTTGCCTCCCCCTTAGCTAAGAAAATTGCTAAAGACAAAGGCATCGATTTAAAATATGTGCAAGGCACAGGAGAACATGGAAGAATTACAAGAACAGATTTAGAAAATTATACGCCAGGCAATACTTCAAGTACTGCAAGAGCAGCAGCTCCAAGAAATACGAATTTTGTTGGTCAAGTAAGTTTTGTAGATACGCCGGTTTCTCAAATGCGTAAAACCATTGCAAGACGTTTAAGTGAAAGTTTATTTACAGCGCCGCATTTTTATTTAACCATGAAAATTAACATGGATGCGACCATTGCTGCTAGAACAGTCGTGAATGAAACAGCACCTGTTAAAATTAGCTTCAACGATTTTATTGTTAAAGCGGTAGCCCTTGCTTTAAAACAACATCCAAAAGTAAATAGCAGTTGGTTGGGAGATGTGATTCGTGAAAACCATCATGTGAATATTGGTATTGCCGTTGCTGTAGACGAAGGCTTATTGGTTCCTGTACTCCGTTTTGCAGACGGACTTTCTTTGGATGAAATAAGTGTATCTGTAAAAGAGTTTGCTAAAAAAGCAAAAGATAAAAAATTACAACCTTCTGATTGGGAAGGAAGCACTTTCACCATTTCTAATTTAGGTATGTTTGGAATAGATTCATTCACTGCGATTATTAACCCGCCAGATGCTTGTATCCTAGCGGTAGGTGGTATTGCACAAGAGCCTGTGGTAAAGAATGGCCAAATAGTACCAGGCAATGTCATGAATGTAACCTTAAGTTGCGATCATAGAGTAGTAGATGGTGCAACTGGATCGGCTTTCCTACAAACTTTAAAAAGCTATTTAGAAGAACCTATAAGAATGTTCGTGTAGTTTATTTTCTGGCCTTTTTTAAATATAAGGCCAGAAAATAAAACTCTCTAATGATTTTTTCGAGGGACCCCATAAACGGGCCCCTCGATTTTTTATTCTTTAGCTTTTTTATTTTATAAATCACATCCAATTGGAGCACCTGGAGGAATGACTACAGGTTTAGGAAGCGTAATTTTTTCAGGGTCATTGATTCTGCTAATCGCATATTGATAATGTGCTGCAAGCTTCGGGTTGCTGATGGATAGACTCGTTAATTTAGATTTTAACTTATTCAATCTATTCGCACAAATACTTTTTACTTCAAAATTAGCATCGCTACTTTGACTCATTCCAATCAGCCAGCTTAAAGTTTGTTGTTGCGTTTGTAATTGAACAGAACCCGCTAAGCCAGATACAACTGGTGCATACCAAGTTTTATCTAAAATGGCATCTAGTACATTGTCCCATCCCATACTACCTGATCTAGCTTTGTTTTGGACTAAACGATTAGCCCTTTCTGCATTGAATAAAAAAGACAATTCAAAATCCACCAAGGCTTCAGCTGGAGATAAAGCATCAAAACTTAGTCCGGTTCTTTTTGTAAATAATTCCCCTACGCCATAATACATAGGTGGTCTTGGAGGAATGAGTTGTAAAACATTTTCAGGAATAGCTAAGAAGCTAGGTGCTAAACATGCCAAGGCAGCATCTAAGGCTTTTTGCTGCATCGCATTGGGTAAAATAGTGGGTTGAATTTGATTTTTGTCACCTCTAACACTATATTGATAATTAACACCTCCAATTAATTTGGTAACTGCTTCGTATTGATATCGATGGTAATTATAGACCGGCACAAGCATGTCTTCTAGTTGAGCAAGTGGGGTACCCACTTTCACCGCATCTTCCCCAAATTGTTGCATCGCTTTATTGCGTACAGCAAAAGTTTGCATTAAGCCATCCACCGCATCAGGTTGATTATCCCAAAGATGCGCATTAGGGTGCATGCCGCCTGCTGCTCTTGCGTCTGCATCTGCAATAAATTGTAATCCATTTTTTGAATTTTCTTCTAATAAATTATTTAAAGCATTTGCTTCATCTGTGCCTTTTGGAAAATCTTGGTAACCATAAGTGATGGCACGTTTATCCCAAAGACCAATTTCGTCTGTGTAAATGGTAGAGAAATCTAAAGCACCTTTTGCGTTTACAAAAATATTTGGATGTGGGTAGTCCATCACCGATGATCGATCATTAAAACTAGATGCATAATTATGTTGTAAGCCCAAGGTATGTCCAATTTCATGCGCAGAAAGTTGTCTTAATCTATGAATGGCAGCTTTACGCATTTGCTCTGAAACCTGCTTTCCTGTTGTATAAGGGGATAGTAATGCAGCAAAAATCAAATAATCCTGTCTCACTCTCAAAGAGCCTAATGATACCTGACCTTTGATAATCTCTCCAGTTCTAGGGTCCACTACAGAAGCACCATAACTCCAACCTCTAGTAGAACGGTGCACCCAATTGATCATATTGTAACGAATATCCATAGGGTCTGCAGAGTCGGGAAGAATGTATAATTGAAATGCATTTTTATAACCGGCTGCTTCAAATGCTTGGTTCCACCATTTTCCGCCTTCTAATAATGCAGAGCGAATGGGTTCTGGTGTGCCATTGTCTAAATAATAAATAATTGGTTTAACAGCTTCGCTGACAGTAGCAGTCGGATCTTTTTTCTGTAAACGATGTCTATTGATCACCATTTGCTGAATGGGTTCGCTTATATCAGAACTGTAATTAAAAAAACTTGTACCTCCATACCCACTTCGAATATCATATTTTCTTGGACTATAATTATTGTCTGGTAATGCTACAAAACTATGATGCATTCTAACAGTGATTGCTTCTGGAGAAGGTGTTACAGATTGCACCAATCTTCCTGCATCAGATCCGCCAACAAATGTCACTGTTGCTTCGAACTCTGCATTTTTAGGAAAATTCTTAGTGTTCTGAATATATATAGCAGATCTATTTTCATTGATGGTATAAGTGCCTTGTCTTGCACGCTTTATTCTATCTATTACACCGTGTGCATCTCTTAAAAAGAAGCTAGTGGCATCAATTAAAATTTTATTCATTGAACGATCAGCTGCATTTTCTTCCTCAGCTTCAATATTAAAATTAAAAAGGATAGACTGAGCAAAAGATTGCTCCACTGCTTTTTGTTCTCTTTTGTCATTGGTCACAGCCCTATAGTCTAGATTAGGCTGCGTTAAGAATAATTTTTTGCCTACTCGATTAAAGTATACAATTCTTGAATCTCCTAGTTGTCCTCTATCAAGCCCAATATCATTGGATCCCAGCCCAGCGGGTAAAGAGTTGACGTACAAAAAAGGCATATTCAATTTGTCTACCACTAGGTATATTTTTCCATTGGCATTGTCCCAATAAAAATCATAAAAACCTTTTCGCAATTCCATATTTTTTGTTTTCTCTGCAATTGAATTGTTTTGTGCTTGCAGTAAAAATGGGAAGCATAATAACATTAAAATAATACGCATAAAAATGAATTTATATTAAAAATAAAAAATCCCGCCTCCACCGAAAAGTCGGATAGGGGGCGGGATTGTAATTTAAGTTTTTTTTACTAAACTGTAGGTGTCGAATTTGTTGTAGGCTCAGTAAATAGAGTTGGTGCTGCTACTGCAGGGGCTGCTATTGGAGCAGTTGCTTTTTTCTTTGCGGCTACTTTCTTTTTAGGAGCTACTTTTTTAGTCGTTTTCTTTACGGCTACTTTCTTTTTAGGAGCTGCTTTTTTAGTTGCTTTTTTTACCGCTTTCTTCGCTGCTTTTTTAACAGATTTCTTTGCTACCACTTTTTTCTTCGGAGCTACTTTCTTTTTAGGGGCTGCTTTTTTAGTTGTTTTTTTTGCGGCTTTCTTCGCTGCTTTTTTAACAGATTTCTTTGCTACCACTTTTTTCTTAGGGGCTACTACTTTCTTTTTTGTAGCTACTTTCTTCTTACTTGACTTTGCCATTTTTGTTAATTTGATTTTGTGTAAACGAATTGGACAACAAAATTACATCGTTTTATTGAACTATATTAAAACATTTTCATTTTTTATAATAGCTTTGTAAAATGAATACACCTATTACACTCATTCTTGGAGCAACACCTAATGAAGACAGATATAGTTTTATGGCAACTGCCTTATTAGTAGAAAAAGGGTATGCAGTATATCCTTTTGGGATAAAAAAAGGGGAAATACTTAGTACACCAATCATAAATGAATGGCCAACGAATGAGCCCATAGACACTGTCACGCTGTATTTGGGCCCCTCTGCACAAGAAGCCTACTACAATGCAATAATAGACTTGAAACCTAGAAGAATTATATTTAATCCGGGTACTGAAAATCCAATTTTGAATAATTTAGCTACCGAAAAAGGAATTGAAACAATCGAAGCTTGCACTTTAGTGATGCTAAAAACAGGACAATACTAGTCGTTTTAATTTTTTTGCCTTTAATTTTTAAATTGACCCCAGGTAGACCTGTCTAAATTACGATATTGAATAGCCTCGCTAATATGCTCTTCTTTTATGGTAGTATTTGCTTCTAAATCGGCAATGGTTCTACCCAATTTTCTGATTCTATCATAGGCCCGAGCGCTAAATTGAAATTTTTCCATCGCTAATTCCAATAATTTTTCTGCTCCAGGGGAAAGAAGCCCCCATTTTTTTAATAAAGCCTCGTTCATTTGGGCATTGGTGTAAATGCCCGGCTCATTTTGGAACCTTTCTAATTGAATGGCTCTTGCTAATGCAACTCGTTTTGCAATTTCAATTGAGTTTTCAGCATTTTCAGCTTTTCTTAGCTCCTGATAGGGCACAGGGGTTACTTCAATATGCAAATCAATTCTATCTAATAAGGGTCCAGAAATTTTATGCAGGTATTTCTGTATTTGTGTAACACTACAATGACAGGGTTTCTGTGGATGGTTGTAATAGCCACAAGGACAGGGGTTCATGGCTGCAAGTAACATGAATCTGGCGGGAAAATTGACCGTCATTTTGGCCCTGGCAATACTCACCAAGCCCGCTTCCATGGGTTGTCTTAACACTTCAATTACCGATTTATTAAACTCTGGAAGTTCATCTAAAAATAAAACTCCATTATGGGCTAAAGAAATTTCTCCTGGTTGTGGGTGGCCTCCTCCTCCAATCATGGCAATGGCAGATAGGGTATGATGCGGTTGCCTAAAGGGCCTTTGACTTATTAATTGTTTATCTAAGGGGATCTTTCCACTAACACTGTAAATTTTACTTGTTTCAAGGGCTTCGTTTTTATTTAAAGAGGGTAAAATAGAAACGATACTTTTTGAAAGCAAGGTTTTTCCGGCGCCGGGTGGCCCAATCATAATTAAATTATGTCCTCCTGCACTAGCTATTTCTAAAGCACGCTTGGCAGCTGACTGTCCTTTTATATCTGCAAAATTGGGAAGGGTTTCGGTTTGACTATTTTGATTTATACTACTATGGTCTTGCAGCGGCTTATTTTGTTTTTCAGCATAAGGGTTATTTAAAAAATAAACGACTTCTTGTAGAGAAGAGAAAGCAAAAATAGAAATACCATCTACCATTAAAGCCTCTGCAGCATTTTGACTTGGAATAATCATGGCTGCAAAGCCTTCTTCTTTAGCTTGCATGGCCATAGCAAGTATGCCCTTGATGGGATATAAATTACCATCCAGCCCCAGCTCTCCCATAATCAAATATTTTTCAATAAGAGTAGGCTGGGTAACTTGCTCTGAAGCAGCTAAAATGCCAATGGCAATAGGTAAATCAAAGGCAGCGCCCGATTTTTTTAAATCGGCGGGCGATAAATTAATGACTAGTTTAGTGCGGGGCATATGAAAGCCATTAGACTTGATGGCGCTTTCGGTTCGGTCTAAACTTTCTTTGACAGCACTATCGGGTAGGCCCACTATACAATAGCCTTGGCCCATACTTACATTCACTTCAATGGTAATAGTGACAGCATCAATACCCACAATAGCGCTACCCTTAGTTTTTACAAGCATCTTTTTGCTTGAAGCTAAATTAGATACTAAAACGAATTGAAAGTATTAATACTTACTTTTGCTAATGTTTTTTAGCAGGTCCACCACGCCCTCTCTTTCTAGGATTAAATAACCGAGTCTATCTTGACTTACTCCTTCTTTTAATTGATAATGAAAGATCAATTCTTTTTCTTTGACGGCAGTTTCAAAATAACTAAACTGTATATTATCGAAACCTTTTAAGCCATCGCTTATTTCATATAAATGCGTAGATATAATAAATAAACTATTTCTTAAATTTTGTAATCCTTCAATAACGGCGCTGCTGCATTTCATAGCATCTTGAATATTGGTGCCTTTGAATAATTCGTCAATTAAAACAAAGTATTTTTTACCGTCTATTATTTTTTCGATGGTATTTTTTATTCTTTGTACTTCATTGAAAAAATAACTTTCCCCTTTTGTAATATTGTCTGCAATGGTCAAATTGGTAATGAGGCCATCAAATAAAGTCAATGTTAATTTTTTAGCAGGCACGCCAATGCCAATATGGGCTAGGTATAAAACAATACCCGTTGTTTTTATAAAAGTACTTTTGCCAGCCATATTCGCACCTGTTAAAAAAAGTAAATTTCTTTGATGGCTAAGGGAGAGTTCATTATCAATAGCATTTTGCACAAGAGGGTGAATAGCAGCAGTGACTTCAAAAACAGGCGTATCATTTTCTAGCCAAGTAGGAAAAACAAAATGGTAATTTTTGGAAGCCATGGCCATGCTATAATAGGCGTCTAGTTCGTAATAATATTCTAAAAGCTGTAGGGTATTATTTTTATAATGATATAAGAAAAAATGGCAGAAAGTAAGGACTGTTTGCGGGTTCTCTATTTTAGTAGAGGCGGGGAGGCTAGCTAGAGAAGGATGGTTCGTGTATTTTTTTATTTTTTGAACCAGCGATTCAATGATGGGATTATCCTTTATGGTTTCAAATACCGCTAACCACTTATTTAAATTTTCATACAATAAAATTAAATGGCCTAGTGAATAATGAAGTAAGGAATAGTCTGAAGCGCTCGTAAACTTATACCAGTAGGCAGCGGGCAAACTAATTTGTGTAGGTATTCTTTTAAAACCGGTATCAAAAAATTTCTCAATCACTAAGGTAGTGCCATTGGTAATTTTCAATGCTTCTATAAAATTGATATTGGCTATAAAATAAGCAATGGCGTTTTGTCTTTGCTCAATGGAGGCTATAGTAGATAATGGATTTGAAAGGTAGTGGTCTAAATGTATTTTACCCCCATTGGACTTGCAGAAATTGAGATGAGATATAAGACCGATTGACTCTTCGTTATCAAATAAGCCAATATCTTTTAAAGTAATTTTATCCACCTGCATAAAATTACTTTTAGCTTCTTGTAAATTGAAGGCGTTGACCTTTCTGTGCTTCATTAAATACCCCTTCGTGGTAAACTTTGTATCCATTTACAAAAGTGGTATTCACTTGATAAGGAAAGCTGTTACCTTCAAAAGGACTCCAGCCGCAGTGGTATAAGATATTTTCTTTAGCAACTGTGTAAGGGGCTTTTTTAACAAGTACTAAGTCGGCATGAAAGCCCTCTCTAATAAAACCACGGCCTTTGATTTGAAAACAAGTAGCGACTGCATGACTCATTTTTTCTACCATCTTCTCCATGCTTATTTTTCCTTCATCAACATATTTAAGCATTAATAAAAGACCATGTTGAACTAAGGGTAGGCCAGCATGCGCATGTGCATAGGCTTCTTGTTTCTCGGCCCAGGTATGAGGTGCATGGTCTGTGGCAATGACATCTAATTGATTATTCAATAGTCCTTCCCATAATGCTTTTTTATTTTCTGGGGCTTTAATAGCAGGGTTGCACTTGATTAAATTTCCTAAACTAGCGTAGTCATTAGAGGTGAAATGTAAATGATGCACACAAACTTCTGCCGTAATTCTTTTATCAGCTAAGGTTCTTAAATTAGAGAATAATTGTAATTCTTTAGCAGTACTAATATGTAAAATATGTAATCTGGCATCAAATTTCTTAGCTAGTTGTATGGCTTTGAATGAAGATTCAAAACAAACTTCTTCATCTCTAATAATAGGATGGTCGGAAGGTTCTAAGATAGGTTTGATGGCTTCTAGCGCTGCTTTATTTCTTTTAATAAGACTTTCTTCTTCACAGTGTGTAGCAATTAATAACTCAGTGCCGCCAAATATTTTTTCAAGCACCAAAGGGTTTTCTACTAATAAATTACCCGTAGAGGATCCCATAAATATTTTCAATCCGCAGACCTCATTTTTTTTATCATTGGTCTTTAAAATTTCTTCCAAGTTGTCTTGAGAAGTACCCATGTAAAAAGAATAATTGGCTAAAGAATTTTGGGCGCCTATTTGATATTTATCTTCTAATAATGCTTGTGTAAATACGGGTGGTTGTGTATTGGGCATTTCCATAAAGCTGGTGGTGCCGCCCGCTATAGCAGCCTTGGCCTCGCTATAAATATTGGCTTTATGGGTTAAGCCTGGTTCTCTAAAATGCACTTGATCATCAATAACACCAGGCAGTAAAAATTGATTTTCACCATCAATTTCAGTAATGCCGCCTATGGATTCAATTTGACTTGCTATTTTTTCAATATGACCATTTTTAATTAAGACATCTCCCTGGATGGTTTTGCCTTCATTTACGATTTGCGTATTTTTTATTAAGTAGCTATTCATATTCAATTAGTTTTCTATTCTACATGAATGGTGAAATAAACAAAATTACTCGTGATATCTCTAATACCAGATAAAAGAGGGGCTCCATTATTTAAATTTCTTAAACCATAACTAAATTTTACTTCTGGGGAAATAGTGGCGTAGGGTAAATAAAAACTTACCCCTAAGCCCATTTCGTAGCCATAGTCTAAGCTATTGAATATATTTTTAATAATTGGTTCAGACCCTGCTGAGCTATTTATAATTATTCCATCAGGTCCTTTTAAATCGTAATCAATTTTTCCCCCTACAAAAACATAATGACGCATAATATTGGTGTAATGAAAAGCATTGTATCTGTCTGACACTATTTTGAGTGCCAAAGGAATATTGATTAAGGCAGTAGTAGCATTCATTGTTGGATTATCTGTTGGATATCCTATTCTTGTAAATGTGAATAAATTTTTTGAACCCGCTATGACTACAGTTGGGTTTAGTCTAAGTAATGTATGCTTACTTAAGCGCAATGTGCCTGCGAGACCCATGGTTAATGAAAGATTATTTTTTGGATTAATAGTATTTACTACACCTATTGCTGGGCTGGCAAATTCTATATTTCTATTATAATTATAATAGTTATTATTGACGCCAACATTAAACCCTAAATAGAAAAGATCTTCATCATAGAAGGGTTGATTCACTTCGCCTCTTTGCGCCACGGACGCAAAAGAAATACAAAGCAGTAAAGCTCCCGTGATTATTTGCTTGCGCAGTAAATGCTGCATATGCCTAAGCTTAATTTTTCTTGTGAAACATTTTTAAATCCTGCTTGCTCTAATATAGTTAAAAAAGCGGCGCCTTCTGGAAAAGCAATGACACTTTCATTTAAGTAGGCGTAGGCTTCTTTGTTACCTGAAAATAATTTTCCAATTGTTGGCGTTACCCATTTCATATAAAATGTATAAATGGGTTTGAACCAAAAACTAGAAGGTTGTGAAAATTCTAAAATCACCAATTTACTACCTGGCGTTAATACACGATGAATTTCTTCTAAGCCTTTTTCTAGATTGGCGAAATTGCGCACACCAAAAGCCACCATGGCTCCATCAAATCTTGCAGCTTCAAAAGGAATGGCTGTGCTATCACCCAAGCTCAATTGAATTTTTTCGCTCCATCCTTTGTCTTGAATTTTCACTCTTCCATATTGCATCATACCTTCTGAAATATCAATACCAGTAATTTTTTCAGGCTGAATTAGTCTGTATGCCATTAGAGCCATATCGGCCGTACCAGTGGCGATATCTAATAAATGCTTAATTTTTTTATCTTTCAAATGCACGATGGCTTTTTTACGCCATCCTTGGTCAATACCAAGACTTAAAAATCGGTTCAAAAAATCGTAGCGCTTTGCGATAGAATCAAACATACTGGCTACCTGTTCTTTCTTTTCGGCATTGCTTTGGCTATAAGGAACCACTTTATCATGTGCAAATTGACTCATGGCGCAAAGATATTGAATTTGTGCTGCTTTTTGGGTAGTGTAGTTCTTAACAAATACTTTTATCTTCGCAGAGCATGAAAGCACGTATTTATAAGTCTACAGGTAGTTGGTATTCGGTCAAATCCGAAGCGGGACTGTTTTATCAGGCCCGTATTAAGGGGGTGATTAAGTTAGACAATATTACCTCTACCAACCCCATTGCAGTGGGTGATTGGGTAGATTATGATATGGAAGATGAGGAGCGTGGAACGGTGATGATTTCTGAAATTCTTGACCGCCATAATTATGTAGCAAGGCAGTCGCCGCATAATAAAAGACAACAACATATTATTGCCTCTAATTTGGATCAATCAATTTTACTGGGCACTCTAAAATCACCTAAAACCTCTCAAGGTTTTATTGATCGCTTTTTAATTTCTTGTGAAGCCTTTCATATACCCGCTATTATTGTTTTTAATAAATCGGATATCTATGGCGAAAAAGAAATGCATGCTTATGAGGATATGAAAAAAATGTATGAGGCTATTGGCTATCAAGTATATTTAATAAGTGTGGAGAAAAAAGAAGGCTTAGATATTGTACAAAAATTACTCAAAAATAAAACCACACTTATTAGTGGACATAGTGGTGTAGGAAAGTCCTCGCTTATTAATTATTTATTTCCAGATTTAGATTTAAGCACGCAAGAAGTAAGTGATTGGAGTGGAAAAGGTTTACACACAACTACTTTTGCGCAAATGTATGACTTGCCTGAAGGGGGCGCTGTGATTGACACGCCGGGCATGAGAGAATTAGGTTTAGTGAATTTAGAAAAAGAAGAATTAGCTCAATACTTTCCTGAAATGCGCGCCAAAATGAATGGTTGCCAATTTAATAACTGCCAACATATTAATGAGCCAGGTTGTGCAGTAAAAGCAGCGGTGGAAAAAGGAATTATAACTGAAGCCCGCTTTTACAGTTATGTCGATTTATGGCATGGAATACAAGGGCCGATGTATTAATTTCAGTATTAATTTAATACTAGTCTTAGTAATTATATTAATCTTTATTTTTTCGCGTCGTTATAAGCCTCAAACCAACTTGAATATTTTACATAGTTATCGGCAATTCTGTTTATCTCACCTGTAATCATTGCTTCTGATACCATTTTTACTTTTTTAGCAGGCACTCCCGCATAAATACTTCCTTCTTCTACAATGGTGCCTTCTAATACCACGGCGCCCGCTGCAATAATGGAATTAGAATGTACCACACATCCATCCATCACAATGCTACCCATACCTATTAATACATTGTCGTGAATAGTGCAACCATGCACTAGTGCATTATGTCCAATAGAAACATTATTGCCAATAGTAGTGGGATGTTTTAAGTAGGTACAGTGCACCACAGCGCCATCCTGCACATTTACCTTATTACCCATTTTAATATAATGCACATCGCCTCTAAGTACGGCATTGAACCAAATGGAGCAGTCATTACCCATAGTGACTTCCCCTGCAATGGTGGCATTGGGTGCTATAAAACAATTTTCACCAAATTGAGGATCTTTCCCTTGTACAGTTAGTATGGTTGCCATAAAAATGCGACTTTTGTACTGCAATTTAATAGTTATTATGTCCAGTATGAATAATAGACAACTCTTTTTTCAACATTTAGCGCAAACCTCGGATAAACCTATTGGTATAGAAGTGGCCTCTGCCGAAGGCATTTATATCAAGGATGTGCATGGAAAAACTTTTGTAGATATGATTGCAGGATTTAGTGTTTGCAATATTGGACATAGTCATCCCGATGTGATTGAAGCTATTCAGAGGCAGGTTGAAAAATACATGCATGTGATTGTCTATGGAGAATTTATACAAGCACCACAAGTACAATATGCTAAAGCCTTAACAAATATACTTCCAGAAAATTTACAATCGGTTTATTTTACCAGTAGTGGGGCGGAAGCTACAGAAGGTGCCATGAAACTAGCAAAGCGTGTAACGAAGCGTACAAAAATTATTTCTTTCAAAGGGGGTTATCATGGAAGTACACAAGGTGCGTTAAGTGTGATGGGCGATGAATATTTTAAAAATGCATTTAGACCACTTCTGCCAGACACCCTTCAATTAAGGTATAATAATATAGAAGACCTTGAACATATCGATTCTACAGTAGCCTGTGTAATAGTAGAACCAGTGCAAGCAGAGTCGGGCATTACACCCGCAAGTAAAGACTGGTTAGCAGCCATTGCTGAAAAATGTAAACAACATTGCGTATTATTTATTTTTGATGAGATACAATCGGGATTTGGCAGAACAGGATCTATGTTTGCCTTTGAACAATTAGGTGTAGTGCCCGATATATTATTAGTTGGTAAAGCTTTGGGTGGCGGTCTTCCACTAGGTGCTTTTATTAGTCATCCAAAAATGATGGGTCTACTTACTGAGAGCCCTGTACTTGGCCATATCACTACCTTTGGGGGTAATCCCGTTTCATGTGCAGCAGGACATGCAGCCTTAAAAGTTTTACAAAATTCAGGATGGATAAAGGAGGTGGAGGCGAAAGAAAATATTTTATTAAAAGAAATGATTCACCCTGCCATTATAAATAGAACGCATAAAGGTTTATGGATGTCGCTTCAATTTGAATCAGATTTGATTACTAAAAAAATTGCAGCTACCTGTGTAGCAAATGGAATTATTACCGATTGGTTTTTATTTGCAGAAGATAAAATTAGAATTGCGCCTCCCTTATGTATTACTGACTTGGAACTATCAGCAGCCATTAAGAATATTCAATTAAGTATTGATCAAGCTATACAATAAATTTATAATTATTGTATAGTCGTTGTTAAGTAAAATAAATTGCTAGCTTAGTATTAGCAGTCTCCTGTTCTACAATATTTTCTATATAAAGCCTCGTACTTAGGAATGATATGATGTATATCAAAAAGTTTTGCTTCTTTCAAAGCATTCTGCTTGAAGGTTTTTAATTTAGTTTCATCTTTTAATAATTCAATGGCATTTTTACTCATGGCTTCTACATCACCCACAGCAGAAGTATAACCAGTTACTCCGTTTATATTAATTTCATTTAATCCACCTGCATCAGAGCTAATGACTACTGTACTTGCGGCCATTGCTTCCAGCGCAGCTAATCCAAAGCTTTCATATTCAGAAGGCAATAAAAACACATCGCTCACTGCTAAAATTTCTTCCATTTGTTCTTGCTTACCTAAGAAACGAACATCGGCCTCTAATCCGTATTGTCTAGTAAGGTCCTCGGCGAGTGGACGTTCAGGTCCATCACCCACCATTAATAATTTGGAAGGTAGGGCAGCATGAATATTTTTAAATATATCCATTACATTATCGATACGCTTAATTTTTCTAAAGTTGGAAGCGTGAATAATTATTTTTTCATTGTTAGGGGCAATTACTTGTCGAAAAGCAGTCACTGGTTTTTTATTGTAGCGCTGTACATCTACAAAATTGTGTATCACTTCAATCTCTTTTTTAATATCAAAATGCTTATAAGTTTCTGCTTTTAAATTTTCTGATACAGCAGTGATGCTATCGCTTTCATTAATTGAAAAAGTAACTACCGGTTCGTAAGTTTTATCTCGACCAACTAAAGTAATATCTGTTCCGTGTAGTGTAGTAATGACAGGAACCGACCTGCCTGTTTTTTGTTTTACGATTTGTTTGGCCGTATAAGCAGCCGATGCATGCGGAATGGCATAATGTGCATGTATTAAATCTAAATCGTGGTTTAAAATTACATCCACCATGGTACTAGCCAAGGCTAACTCATAAGGAGGGTAGTCAAACAAAGGGTAAGTAGGTACCCTTACTTCATGGTAAAATATATTGGCATGAAAACCATTTAGTCTTACGGGTTGTTGGTAGGTAATAAAATGAATTTCATGGCCTTTTTCAGCCAAGGCTTTACCTAATTCGGTAGCCAAAACACCACTTCCACCAAAGGTAGGATAGCAAACAATTCCAATCTTCATTTTAGTACTATTGATTATGCAAATAACAACTAATTATTCAATAAAGTTTAATTATATTTAAGAATTATATGAACGAAAAATTTACCACCATGCGTATTCTTGTTACCTTATTATTATGCTTGCCTATTATGGCTTCAGCACAAAACAATCAAGACAGTGTTAGTATTAAAAAATTAGCTGATGAAATCATGACTAACGGTAAGGCTTACGACCTACTTAGAGAGCTTACCAAAAAAATTGGCGGTCGTTTAGCTGGCTCTCCACAGCAACAAAATGCTGCTATTTGGGGTAAAAGAAACCTAGAGGCCATGCATCCAGATCAGGTTTTTATGCAGCCTTGTAAAACACCTAGTTGGCAAAGAGGGGGCAATGATTTTGCTGCTATTGTAAGTGTTAATGGCAAAGCACAAAACGAACCCTTAGCTGCTTTGGCTTTAGGAAATTCATTAGGCAGTAATGGACTAGTAGAAGCTGAACTATTAGCAGTAGCCAATTTTGATGAGCTAGAAAAAAGAAAAGACGAAGTAAAAGGAAAGATTGTATACTACCATAGTGTTTTTAATCCAACAAGAATTCAAACTTTTACGGCTTATGGAGAATCTGGAATGTATCGCGGTTCAGGTGCAAGTCGTGCTGCTAAGTATGGCGCAGTAGGTGTGATGATACATTCATTAAGCACGGCTCCTGATAATGAGCCTCATACAGGGGGCATGCGTTACGACGAGTCTTTGCCAAAAATTCCAGCAGTAGCTTTAGGACCTAATGATGCTAAAGCACTTTGGGAAGCTGCAAAAACTTCAAAAATGCGTGTTCAAATGCAAACCTATGGTTTCTTCTTGCCAGATGCAGATGAGAATAATGTAGTGGCTGAATTAAAAGGTGCTCAATTTCCAGACGAGATTATTACTATTGGTGGCCACTTAGATAGCTGGGATGTAAATGAAGGCGCTCATGATGATGGAGCAGGTATTGTTCAAACAATGGAAATATTACGTGCCATGAAAGCGAGCAACTATATTCCTAAACGCACCATTCGTTTTGTATTATTTGCCAACGAAGAGAATGGAGGAAAAGGAGGTGATAAATATGCAGAACTAGCAAAGTTGAATAATGAAAAACATATTTTCGCATTAGAGAGTGATGCAGGTGGATTCACGCCAAGATCAATTGGCATTAGCTGCAGTCCAGCACAATTCAAGAAATTTCAAACTTGGGCTAGTTTATTAAAACCTTATGGAACTGAAATAACTGCTGGCGGAGGCGGTGCAGATATTGGCCCCTTAAAAACAGTAGTGAAGGATATAGTTTTATCTGGACTTGTGCCAGACAGTCAAAGATATTTTGATTTACACCATGCTAAAACAGATGTATTCGAAAATGTAAATAAGCGTGAATTACTTTTAGGTGCTGTGAATATGGCGGCGGTGGTTTACTTAATAGACCAATACGGAGTGAATCCTTAGTTTTTGCTAAGGGCTTTTTATATGCTTCTATAATATTGGTTGACAATAAAACATGTAGAAAATAATACTAATCATCGCCGAACTTTCGAGCTTGCGAGCAGTGAGAAGATGATTAGGTATTTTTTCTATAAGTTTTACTTCTAAAAGTCAGTTGAGTATAACTTATCGGCTTAGGTTCATAGAACGCTCTTTGTATAAATTTCTAAAGTAAGGGTCGCGTAAGTCTTTGATGAACCTGATGGCTTCACCGGTACTTTTCATCTCAGGGCCTAATTCTTTATTCACGCCAGGGAATTTATCAAAACTAAATACGGGTTCTTTGATGGCGAATCCGTCTAGTTTTTTCTCCATCGTAAATTCAGTTAATTTATTGGCACCTATCATAACCTTTGTGGCAATGTTTAAATAAGGTATTTGATAAGCTTTGGCAATAAAAGGAGTGGTTCTTGAAGCTCTTGGGTTGGCTTCTATCACAAACACTTTATCGTCCTTTATAGCAAATTGAATATTGATAAGTCCTTTAATATTTAAAGCGCGTGCAATTTTCTCACTATAAAATTCCATGGTAGCCACAATCAGTGGTGTTAAATTAAATGCTGGTAAAACTGCATTACTGTCTCCACTATGGATACCTGCTGGTTCAATATGTTCCATCACACCCATGACATGAAAAGTTTCACCATCAAAAATTGCATCTACTTCTGCTTCTTGGCAACGATCTAAGAAATGATCGATTAAAATTTTATTATCTGGGATATGTTTTAAGATACTCACCACCGCCGTTTCTACTTCTGCATCATTAATTACAATACGCATTCTTTGTCCACCAATCACATAACTAGGTCTTACTAATACTGGGTAGCCTACTTTATTCGCCACCTCAATAGCTTCTTCTGCTGTATAGGCTGTTCCGTAATCGGGATAAGGAATATTTAATTCTTTTAGTAAATCGCTGAAACGACCTCTGTCTTCTGCAATGTCTAAGCTATCAAATGAAGTACCAATTATTTTGATACCTCTTTCATTTAAGCGCTTTGCTAATTTCAAAGCTGTCTGACCTCCTAATTGTACAATAACACCTTCTGGTTTTTCTAATTCAATAATTTCCCAAAGATGTTCCCAAAACACTGGTTCGAAATATAATTTATCTGCCATATCAAAATCGGTAGAAACTGTTTCTGGATTACAGTTTACCATGATGGCTTCGTATCCTGATTCTTTAACGGCTAATAATCCATGTACACAACAATAATCAAATTCAATACCTTGTCCAATTCGATTGGGGCCACTGCCTAAAACAATAATTTTCTTCTTTTTCGTGGATATAGATTCGTTAGAATGTAGCGTCTTGCTCATAGGTATTAAATTGGGCAAAAATACATCAGCGAAATCATTTCTACGAATTTTTATCCAAGGGTTTTCCACCAGCTTTTACCTTACTAGGCATAGCTCCTCCCAGCGGGTGGTATAGCGTTTACTGCGCCTTTCACTGCGCATTTTCCAGTTTTTTTGAGTGCCACTCGTGCCAAATTTTAATATATCGTTGCGGTAGGCGGCATTCATATTATCTATAACATTCATGAGTTTCTTACGCCTCATGTCGCTAGGGGCCACAAACAAGTTGGTTTGTAGGCTGTTATCGGGGACAAAGTCGCTTAATATCACCCCTGCTTTTTTATAAATCTCACCCTCTTCAAATAAACTTTTACCCAGGGCCACCACCGCTTTAATAATATCGGGGCTAATTTGGCTGGGGTTGTCTAGCAGGGTGAAGCCACTTACTTGCCTGCCCCTATGGTAGTATGCCTTGTCCAAATGAACAGGCGCTTTTTTGAGTAAAAAAACACTTACACCACAAGCCGCACTATGTTGTCTTCTTAATTTTTCAGTGGCACGGGTGGCATAGGTAGCAAGTGCTTCTTCTATTTCCTGCCAATCACTTACTTCTCTTCCAAACATACGCGTAGTCGCAATCATTTTTTTTTCGCTGCGAGGTGCTTGCATGCCATGCGTTTTATGTCCTTTTAATTCTCTTATTAATTTAATACCTGTAATACCCCCTAAAAAACGTTTGCCCCAACTAAGGTCTTTGATACTAAGTGCAAAGGCTGTATGGACACCATATATTTTTAATTTTTCACTATAGCTAAAACCAATACCCCAAATATCTTCCACCGGTGTTTCTTGTAATGCTTTTTGTATTTTTTGAGTGGTATTTAAAATAACAATACAGCCTGTTTTTATTTTATTTTTTTTGGCCAATCGGTTGGCTACTTTACTTAATACTTTATTAGGGCCTACACCAATAGACACAGAAATACCTGTCCAATTTTCAATGGTGTTTTTAATGTTGATGCAAAAGGCTTCTAAAGCATCAGGCTCAATATGTGCTAGGTCTAAGAAGGCTTCGTCAACCGAATACACTTCTACACAGCCCGGTGGCAGTAGCTGTCGCATGGTTTCCATCACGCGCCAACTAAGGTCTCCGTATAAATGATAGTTAGAAGAAAAGGCGTGTACTTTATTTTTTTCAATGAGTTCTTTCGCTTGAAAATAAGGAACGGCCATAGAAATACCTAATTGTTTGGCTTCGTCGGAACGAGATACAATACAACCATCGTTATTACTTAATACCACAATAGGGGCTTGCCTGAGTTGTGGTTGAAAAAGCCTTTCACAAGAACAATAAAAACTATTACAATCTACAATGGCTTGCACAAAAAAATATTTTCAAGATGAACCATCCTACAAACTATGTATGACAAAACTCACAATGCCCCAAGTGCTATACTGTTCTAGTTGAGCCACTTGAATAATACCATATCTCTTATTTTCAGGAACCAGGCTAATACTATGTTCTTGTATTTGTAGTCGGCGTACTAAAAATTCACCATTCAAAACAGCTACCACTACTTTGCCTGAACTAGCAGGCAAACTTCTGTCTACAATTAAAATATCACCGATATGAATGCCGGCACCTAACATGGCATCGCTATTGACGCGAAAGAAAAAAGTAGCGGGCTTATTGCGAATGAGTTGTTCGTTAAGGTCAATGCCTCTTTCCATAAAATCGTCGGAGGCAGCCCCAAAGCCGGTGGCATTGGCCTGTATAATTTGACCCGATTGGTAGTTCTTATTAATTTGCTGGGTGGCGATACCTTCCCCTGGATCTCTATCTATAAATGACATAAAACTAAATTTATTAGCAATATTAACTAAATATTTTAGTATTTTCTACATTTATTTATACCCTTTTTTTCTGCTATTTATACCCTGTTTTGGAAGGTTTATTTCTGTAGGCTGTTTAACATCAGGACTTTATCAAGGGGCTTGGCGTATATTTAGGCTTGAAAAAGTGGTACTATGTCTAAATTTTATATCGATCCTATTATTGGCAGGGCCAAAACCATTGACACTTCTTTTTATTTAGAGCCTCAAATACTAGAAGATTCTAAAGAAAAAATATTTGCCCCTAGCTGGCAGTATATTGGGCATACAGGAATGATTCCGAATGTAGGCGACGCGCATCCATTTAAATTATTGGAAAATTATATTAATGAACCCTTGGTACTTACAAGAGATACAAATAATCAAGTTCATTGTTTATCCAATGTTTGTACCCACCGAGGAAATTTAATGGTCTATGAACCTTGTTCAGCGCAAAAGCATCTGCGTTGTAAATACCATGGAAGGGCTTTTCATTTAGATGGAAAATTTATCTCCATGCCAGAGTTCTCGGCTGTTGAAAATTTTATTCCAGAAAATAATCACTTACATAATTTGCCTTTATTTAACTGGGGTCCTTTATTATTTACACAATTAACCAAGGGACTGGGCCCCGAACTTTTTTTTCAAGAAATGCAAAAGCGAGTAAGTTGGTTGCCCATTGATAAATTAATTTTTGATGCAGCAAGATCAAATGATTATTATATCAAATCTAATTGGGCATTGTACTGTGAAAATTATTTAGAAGGTTTTCATATTCCTTTTGTACATCCAGGACTTAATGCTTTTTTAGATTTCAAAGATTACTCCACTGAGCTTTTTACTTATGCAAGTTTGCAATTAGGGATTGCGAAAAATGATGAAAATTGTTTTGATATTCCTACAGGGCATCCCGATGCAGGTAAAAAAATAGCTGCTTATTATTTTTGGGTGTTTCCTAATATGATGTTTAATTTTTATCCTTGGGGCTTATCGGTGAATATTATAACACCTATTGATGCAGGTAATACCAAGGTGAGTTTTTTAAGTTTTGTATTTGATGCAAGCAAGCTAGGCCAAGGTGCTGGAAGTGGCTTAGATACTGTAGAACAGGAGGATGAAGAAATTGTACAGCATGTGCAAGAAGGTATTCGTTCGCGTTTTTACCATTATGGAAGATATGCCACAACCAGGGAGCAAGGCACGCATCATTTCCATAGCCTATTAGCTAGTTTCTTGCAGCAATAATAAACTGAAGTTTAAATAATTAATTGTAGCTTTTTATTTAACCCATTGTACGGCTACTGTCCAATCGCTACCGGCATATACATGATATTTTTCGGAGAAGCTTCCTTGATTCAAGGCAAAAGATAAATTCATTAAGCTATTTAAATAAGCAAGTGGTTTTCCCACAGCCACGCCACCAAAAGTATTTTCAAAAGGTATGCTGCCTGTATACACTAATTTTTTACCATTAAAAATTTGCAGCTGTATTTCATTTTTGCTATGGGCTAAAGCAGTAAATTTTTTCCAATAGGCTTGGTCTATATTGGTCCAAATATTTCCGTATTGAATATCTAATATATCAATAGTGCCTTTTAATTGATTACCCACTAATGCTGCTTTTTGAAAAGGAAGGGAGGTAATAGCAGTAATACTTATTTTACCTACTTGCTCGTAACTTATTTTGCCGGATGCTAATCGAGCAGCTGTATAAGCATATACATCTCTTCCATGAAAAGTATAAGAAGCGGCTGAATTTTTTCTTCTATTAGTTACTTCATCAATTTCACGAATTGAATCAATACCTAATGATAAGGCAATTAAAGTAAGTGTGCCATTATCAGGTGTCACTATATAATGTCCCGATTTTGTTTTCACCACCACCGACTTTCTTTCAGTGCCCACACCAGGGTCTACCACCGATACAAATACGGTACCTGCAGGCCAATAACCAACTGTTTGATCTAATCTATAAGCAGCCTCCCAAATATTATAAGCAGAAATATCGTGAGTAAGATCATACAATTTTAAACTAGGATCTACTGCGCTTGCTACTCCTTTCATTGCCGATACGGCACCATCCTTGGTACCAAAATCGGTTTGAAAAACAACAATGCCATTCTGTGCTGCAGCTGTTAATGCAGTAATTAAAAGAATGATACAACTGCTAAGTATTTTTTTCACGATAATTTGTTTTATTGCTAATTAAAAAAGCCTTCCCGAATAAACGAGAAGGCTTTAAAGTTATTACATTATAACGATACGATTTAGAATCGGAAAGCTAATTTGGTAAATAGTCTTAAACCATTGTAGCCCATTTGAACGCCATCCCATGGTCCACCAGTTTCATTGTCACCTGCCCAATATTTTGCTTGAGGGTTCACTGCAAAGTCAGGGTGTACATTAAAGATATTGTCCGCACCAAAGATGAAGTTTACTTTTTTGCTTAACTGAATATTGCTGTAAATGTCAGTACTGAATTTACCACCATAGTTAAAGAGTTCTGGTAAAAAAACATTTTCGTCAGCATCAGAAGGCACTTCTGGGTTAATACCATCTCCATTATAACCAAATCCTGTCAAGGTTAAATTACCAAAATAAGTCACTCTTGCACCAATACTCACTTTCTTTTTAGTGTAGTCTGCAGTGAAAGAGAATTTAGATGAAGGTGCAGAAGCTTTTAAGAAGTACTTCTCTCTATCATTAAAAAAGGTATTGGCATTATACTCGGTTGTACTTAAAGCATCTGGTACGTTAATTGCGTCAATTTCAATTCCTTGTAGGTTACCCACCAATAAGAATTTCAATTTTTCAGTAGCAGAGAGTTTCTTTTGGTAATCGATTACGATATCTATACCCGTATTAGTGGTGTTTACTGCATTGGCAAAAAACTGTGCAGTAGCAACACCTAATCCATTTAATTTAGAGGTTAACTCAACTGGAAGTGACTCATCGCCTGCGCTAAATAAACCAGAAAGAACCACACGGTCTTTCATTTTAATTTGATAGCCATCAACTGTTACAGATAAGCCCTGCATTGGTTTCCAAGAAAAACCAAGACTCATGTTATTAGAAGTCTCTTGCTTTAAGGCAGGTATGCCAGCAAGTCTTGTAATAGGGTCATCATTATTGGCTACACGAGATTGAACCAATCCGCCATTAGAGAAAGAAGTAAGGGTATTGCTGAAATATTTTTGTTGCAAAGAAGGCGCACGGTAACCTGTACTGAATGATCCTCTTAGATTAAAGTTGGTAGTCAGTTTATAACGGAAAGATGTTTTAAAAGTACTCACTGCACCAAAGTCAGAATAGTTCTCAATACGAACTGCACCTGTTAGTAAAAATGCATCAGATGGAGTGTATTCCAAATCGCCATACATACCTGTTACCATTCTATTGGCATCTACTTCGTCATCTGTACTGAAGCCAGGGAAGCCTTGTGCGCCAGGTGCTTGTTCTAAGCCAAAATTATTTGGATAGGCTTTATAAGAAGCAACTTCTCCTCTGTTAATACGGTAAGCTTCATATCTTAATTCTGCACCATATGCCACTCTTAAGCCGCCGTTGTTTACGGTACCATATTGTTTAGATAAATCAAAATTGGTAGTGTTTTGCAAGAAATTAAATCCGCCGTCATCAAAATTTGTTTTGGTGACATTTCCAATATCAGAAGCATTAAATGTACCTGCTCCAAAGTAATGAAAATCATTGTAACCAAATGCATTACTAAAATCCCAGTTCCATCCACTTTTATTGTCTTTAGAAAATCCAGTCACCATAGAGATGTCTTGGATCTGCGCTTGAATACGAGGGTTGAAGCTAGTATCACCAGAACCAGATTGGAACATAATGTCTGGTACAAATTTCAAACTGCCATCAGAGTTGACTGGGAAACGCGTTGGTCTTGCAGACCAGTTTCTTGTATAGGCATAAGCGTCAGATTTTTTATTGTTCATACCGCCAAATGCATAAAACTTAATATTATCACCTAAAGGCAGTTCTAAGTTCATCATGGCGCCATAAGAAGTCAAAGAGCCATCTCCAAAACCTTGTCTCCAAGTGTTGGTTGGTAAACCGTATTTGTCTGCAATGTCTGAACTTGCCGCCTGACGGAAAGTTTTTCCTTGATCCAATACATCAAAAGATAAATTAATGAATCCACCTTTTTTACCAAGGTTAAATCCACGATTTGCTTGAATGGCACTTGTTACTCCATCAATTGGACCACTGTATAAATAGTCTTTATTGTCTTTAAATTGATTAGTATTAAATTTTTTATCATAATAACCAGCCATACCTGTAGTGATATTCCACTCATTGGTATTTTTTCTTAAGATCACGTTCATCACACCAGCAATCGCATCAGATCCATATTGTGCAGACGCGCCATCTCTTAAAATTTCAATTCTATCTACGGAAGCTTGAGAAAATCCGTTCAAGTCTACACCGGAATTTCCTCTACCTCTTGTACCAAATAAACCTACAAGGGCAGTGCTATGTCTACGCTTACCATTGATTAAAACTAAAGTTTGATCAGGGCCTAAACCTCTTAGTGTACCTATATCTACGTGGTCTGCTCCATCTGCACCAGATTGTTTGTTATAATTAAAAGAAGGGGCAGCATAATTTAAAGAAGACGTTAAATCCATTCTTGCCGTGTTAATTGCGACTTCTGAAATTTTAATAACATCTACTGGAACGGGCGACTCTAATTTAGCACGACCAGTACCGCGACTTCCCACAAGAATTACATCTTGTAAATCAGAAGTGCTTGCTGTTAAAATTATTTTCATCGAACTGCCAACAGCTGCTTGTCTTTTTGTTTCAAAACCAATAGAGCTAAACTCTAAAACATCGCTGGCGTTTGCTGCAATGCTGAATGATCCATTTTTAGAAGATGTAGTTACTGCTTTTGAGGCAACCACTTTAATAGTGACACCTTCAAGTGCATTTCCTTTGGCGTCTGTTATAACACCTTTCATAGTTTCTTTTTGTGCAAAACTGCTTAGGGTTAAAAGAGAAAAAAATACCAAAAACAGTGTGATTAATTTTGTGCGCATGGGGTTTGATTTGTTATCAATTTACAACTTTTTTGGGTTTTATGTTTTATACGCTATAATTAATTACTTTTATTAGGCATAAATCATCAATTTCACCCCCCATGGAGGCTATTTTAAAGCATATTGAAAATCTATATAGTACAATTCACCCCCATCCATGGGATCGAATTCAGAAAATACCTCAAAGTGGGGGCGACCGCATCTATTTTCGAATTAGTCAAGGGGAGCAGTCCTGGATTGCAACCTATAATCTGAATATTAAGGAAAATCAAACCTTTATTTACTTCGCCGAACATTTTTATGAAAAGGGAATGCCCGTTCCTAAAATTTTAGCAGTGAATGAATCTTGTAATACTTATTTGCAAGAGGATGTAGGTTCTGTTTCTTTATTGGATGTTTTGGAAAAAGAAGGGAAGACAGATTCGGTATTTTTATTATTTCAAAAAAGTGTAACCGCTTTAGCAAAATTACAAATTGAAGGGGCCAAGGGTTTAGATTATTCTAAATGTTTAACCTCTAAGTATTTTGGCAAGCATTCTATTTTAACCGACTTGCTATATTACAAATATTATTTCTTAGATACTTTACAATACCCTTATGATAAGCAAGCTTTAATTGATGAGTTTGAAATAGTAAGCGATCAACTGGCCCTGAGTCATTTTGATAATTTTATGTTCCGCGATTTTCAGAGTAGAAATATTATGGTACAAAATGGGGAAGTTTATTTTATAGACTTTCAAGGAGGCATGCAAGGCGGCCTACCCTATGACGTAGCTTCCTTGTTGTGGCAAGCCAAGGCAGGACTATCCAATGAATGGAAAGAAAAATTATTAGATCATTATATTGATGAACTACAAAAATTATTACCAAGTCCCATAGAGGCTGCAACATTTAAAAAACAGTACAATGGTTTTGTGCTATTAAGATTATTGCAAGTTTTAGGTGCCTATGGTTTTAGAGGTTTGTTTGAAAGAAAGGCACATTTTTTAACCAGCATTCCATTAGGTTTAGAAAATTTAAAAAGTTTTTTAAAAACCTATACATTAGACAAAGACACACCTGTTTTTGCATCTATCTTGAAGTGGATGGTAAGTGATGAAGTCATAGAACGGTTTACGCCACCTACTGCTGGTGCAAATACACCTTTAGAAATTACTATTAATAGCTTTAGTTATAAAAAAGGTATTCCTTCGGATAGTTCTGAAAATGGCGGTGGCTTTGTGTTTGATATGCGTGGTATTTTAAATCCAGGAAGAGTAGAAGAATATAAAAAACAATCGGGATTAGACAAACCCGTTCAAGATTTTCTAGAACAAAGAACTAAAATGAATAGTTTTTTAAATAGTGTTTGGGATTTAATAGACATTACTGTAGAAGATTATTTAAAAAGAGGATTCACTTCACTACATATTAATTTTGGATGCACAGGGGGGCAACACCGTAGTGTATTTGCAGCCGAACAAACGGCCAGACATCTTAGAAATAAATATAAGATCAAAGTATTGCTAACACATACTAATAAAGAAAATTGGGTTAAATAATTGATTCTATGAGAGCCATGATTTTAGCAGCAGGATTAGGTACAAGGCTAAAACCTTTTACCGATTTTCATCCCAAGGCCCTGGCCATGGTGAATGGAAAGTCTTTGCTGCAAAGGAATATAGAATACTTGCAAGCCTTTGGTATTAACGAAGTGGTGGTGAATGTGCATCATTTTGCAGATCAAATTATGGAGGCGGTTGAAATGAATAAAGGCTGGGGAAGTAAAGTTTTTATTTCTGATGAAAGCAGTGAAGTGTTGGAAACTGGAGGGGGTGTAGTTTTTGCAAAATCTTTTTTCGAGCAAGAAGAAAATTGGTTGGTGATGAACGCCGATATTTTAACAAATCTTGATATTGATAAATTAATAGCTGCAGATAAAGTTTTAGCGGAGGGTGCTGAAAATTATATTGCCACTTTAGCAGTGACTAACAGAGTCTCAAGTAGAAATTTATTATTTACAACAGAGGGAAATTTAATAGGCTGGAGAAATAATACAACACGTGAAGAAAAATGGGCAGGTATAAATAACACTGAACAGCCTGAGGGCATTCATTTTATTGCAAAAGCATTCAGCGGTATTCAAATACTACATTCTAGTTTTTATAATACTATTAATAGGTCGGGTAAGTTTTCTTTAATTGATGCTTATTTACAAGTAGCAGCCAAAGGTACGATTGGTTATTACGACCATAGCGATAGTATTTTATTAGATGTGGGCAAGCCTGAAAATATTGAAAAAGCAGAAAGCCTTTTCAAGTAATCTCTTTATACTTTAATGTATATTTTTTTCTTATCTAAATAATAGGCGAGTACTCCGAAAAAAGTAATAATGCTTAAGGCATATAGAAAAGAGCCTACGCGTAAATCGCTATTGATATTCTTACAAACATTTTCATAAAACCAAGGCAGGGCTGAAGTATAAACGGGTTCTCCTTTTTCATCTGTATGATCTATCCATCTTAGTAAGGCTAATACGCGCGGTAAAAAACCGCTAAGTACAAATACAAATAAGGGGTTCTTTCCAAATACATCAAAAAAATGACTCCATTTTCCTTTCATATTTTGAAATTCTAATAAATAGATAAGCATGCCTAAACTAAGCATGGCAAGTCCAGAAGTATATAGTACATAACTACTGGTCCATATTTTTTTATTGATAGGAAAACTAAAATCCCAAATATAGCCAACGAATATAAGTACTACACCTGTTAAAAGTAATTGCGCTAACATTTCATAATTTTTTCCTTTCAACTGAATGTATTCGCCCACTAAAAAACCTAGTATAACTTGAACAATAGCTGGAAATGTACTTGTTAATCCTTCTGGGTCAAAGGGAACGCCTTCTCCTTTATAAATATGCGAAACGCCTAATATAGCTTGGTCAATACTATTGCCAAAATAACCCGATAAACTAAATGGATGTCCAGCTGCACCTAGTGCATAAGTGAGTACCCAATAAATAACCAGTATCATCATACCAACAAAAAGTGCTATGCGAGATTTTCCATAATAAATAATAATAGAGGCGAAAAAATAACAAATTGCAATTCTTTGTAGCACACCTAAAATGCGCACCATTTCCCAAGGTTTAAAAACTAATTCAGTACCTGAGAATTTTACAAAAGGGCTCCAATTTAAAAATAAGCCAATGCCAAAAATTAAAAGAGTACGTTTTATTATTTTAGACCAAAATTCAGCAGCACTTGCATTTTGTAATTTGGGCATCACAAAAGACATCGCATTACCCACAGCAAATAAAAAGAAGGGGAATACTAAATCGGTGGGGGTGCATCCATGCCAGCTTGCATGTCCTAAAGGGCTATAAATATGGGCCCAAGATCCCGGATTATTCACTAGAATCATAAGTGCCACAGTGGCCCCTCTAAAAACATCTAGTGAATAATATCTTTGCTGAGTCATAGAATATTATAGTATAAAAAATTTAGTAATAAATAGCCCCGTTTTAATATCTTTGTAATATACAAATTCAGATGGGAAAAAACATATTAATTACAGGTGGTGCGGGCTTTATTGGGTCACATGTGGTGCGTTTAATGGTGACTAAATATCCTGAGTATCAAATCTTTAATTTAGATGCACTTACCTATGCAGGTAATTTGGAGAATTTAAAGGATATAGAAAAGGCAACGAATTATCATTTTATAAAAGCCAATATTTTAGAGCCAGGTACTTTAAAAGAAATTTTTGAAAAACATGCTATTACAGATGTGATTCATTTGGCCGCAGAATCACATGTAGATAGGTCCATTGTATCTCCATTGGATTTTGTATATACCAATGTGATTGGAACCGTTAACTTATTAAATACAGCTAAAGAATATTGGAAGGGAGACTTAAGTTATGAAAAAGCACATGATGGTTCTTGGGAGAAAAATCGCAATCATATTTTTTATCATGTCTCAACAGATGAAGTATATGGAAGCCTAGGTAAGGAAGGTTTGTTTAAAGAAACTACTGCCTACGATCCTAACTCTCCTTATTCTGCAAGTAAAGCTGCTAGCGATCATTTTGTACGCGCTTATGGTGAAACCTATCATCTACCTTATGTAGTTTCTAACTGCTCTAATAATTATGGACCGAATCATTTTCCAGAAAAATTAATTCCTTTATTCATTCATAATATTATCAATAAAAAAGCATTGCCTGTTTATGGCGATGGTTTATACACCCGTGATTGGTTATATGTAATTGACCACGCGCGTGCTATTGATTTAATATTTCATGAAGGTAAAAATGGAGATACTTATAATATTGGCGGCTTTAATGAATGGACCAATATTGACCTCGTTAAATTAATGTGTGCTCAAATGGATGTGAAACTAGGAAGAGCAGTGGGAGAAAGTGAAGCATTAATTACTTATGTGAAAGATAGACCAGGACATGATCGCAGATATGCCATTGACGCCACTAAATTAAATAAAGAATTAGGTTGGAGCCCATCGGTTACTTTTGAGCAAGGCTTGGCGGCTACCATTGATTGGTATTTAAATAATGGTCCTTGGTTAGAAAATGTAACGAGTGGGAATTACCAAACCTATTATAAGTCCATGTACTCAAATAGATAAGATTCAAAGAATGAAAATAGAAGCTACACCCTTGAAAGATTGTTTTATAATTCACGATACCGTACATGGCGATGCTAGAGGTTATTTTATTGAAACATTTAACCTAAGAGATTTTAAAGCGGCCAGTGGTTTAGAAATTGATTTTGTACAAGACAATCAATCTAGATCAAGTAAAGGCGTTTTAAGAGGTTTACATATGCAAAGAGGGAGCTCGGCACAAGCAAAGCTAGTAAGGGTTTTAGAAGGTGCTGTATTAGATGTAGTGGTAGATTTAAGAAAAGGTTCTCCTAGTTTTGGTCAGCATTTTACCATTGAATTGACTGCAGAAAATCATAAACAATTTTTTGTGCCTGCAGGCTTCGCCCATGGCTTTGTAGTATTAAGTGAATTTGCTACTTTTTTTTATAAGGTAGATAAGTTTTATGAGCCAGGTAATGAAGTAGGTATTATGTATAACGATAAGGATTTAAACATAGATTGGAAATTAGCTACTTCGGAATTAATATTTTCTGAAAAAGATAAAACATTAGGCAGCTTTGCAGAATATGCGGCTTCTTTATAAAATAAAAAACAATGAAGGGAATTATATTAGCAGGCGGATCAGGCACTAGGTTGTATCCTATTACCAAGGGTATCAGTAAGCAATTAATGCCTATCTATGATAAGCCCATGATTTATTATCCATTGTCTGTATTAATGTTGGCTGGGATTAAAGAAGTATTAATTATCACTACACCCGAGGACAATGATCAATTTAAAAGATTGTTGGGTGATGGTGCTGAAATAGGTTGCAAATTTAGTTATGCAGTACAAGCTGTTCCCAACGGACTAGCGCAAGCATTTGTGATTGGCGCCGATTTTATTGGCAAGGATAAAGTGTCTTTAGTTTTAGGAGATAATATTTTTTATGGTGCCGGTTTTAGTAAACTAGTACAGTCTTTTAACAATTTAGATGGCGCTGCTGTATTTGCTTACGAAGTAAATGATCCTGAGCGTTATGGTGTGGTGGAATTTGATGAAAATAACAATGCAATCTCATTAGAAGAAAAACCAAAATCGCCTAAATCAAATTACGCGGTACCAGGTTTATATTTTTATGATAATTCTGTGGTTGAAATTGCTAAGAATATTCCAGCCTCTCCAAGAGGGGAGTTTGAAATTACCGATGTGAACAAGGTATACCTAGAGCGTAAGCAATTACAAGTAGGCATTATGAATAGAGGAACCGCTTGGTTAGATACCGGTACATTTGAATCCTTGGCCGATGCCTGTGAGTTTGTAAGAGTCATAGAGAAGCGTCAAAGTCAAAAAATAGGATGTATTGAGGAAGTGGCCTTTAGAATGGGCTTTATTGATAAGGCACAATTGCTTGTTTTAGCCGATAAATATGCTAAAAGTGGCTATGGGGAATACCTTAGACAGTTAAAAAAGTAGATTTTTCTAGTTTGTAGCATACATTTTCTGTTTTCTTAAACAAAAAATGAACAATTTTATAAATATGTTGTTCTTATGGTATGTCAACATATTCAATCAAGGATTTAGAGCAAGTTTCTGGGATCAAGGCCCACACCATTCGTATATGGGAGCAGCGCTATAAGTTTCTGCAACCTTCTCGTACTGAGACGAATATAAGAACCTATTCAGCCGTTGAATTAAAGATCATTTTAAACGTATCGTTTTTAAATAAATACGGTTTCAAGATTTCACATATTGACAAGATGAGTCCGGAGCAAATGGAAGAGAAAATTCTTACCATTAATCAGATGGACGCGCAGAAAGAAAGGGTAGTGAACAATTTAATTAAGGATATGGTGTCATTGAATATGCCAGCCTTTGAACAACAATTAGATAATTATATTGCACAAAAAGGGGTTGAAAAAACTATTGTTGAAATTATCTTTTCTTTTTTAGAAAGAGTGGGCATACTATGGATGACAAGTGGTATCAACCCAGCGCAGGAGCATCTTGCCACCAATATCTTAAGACAGAAAATTATTTATGGTATTGAAAAATTAACGCCAGTCACTAAATATACTAAGAGAGTGGTTTTATTCTTACCTGAAGCCGAGTACCATGAATTAGGTATTTTATATGTACATTTTTTATTAAAACAAAATGGCATTTACGTAGATTATTTAGGCACCAATATACCCATGGCCGATCTTGAATTTTTAGTAAGCAGAACAAAACCTGATTATCTATTTTGTCATATCACATCCCCTGCGAAAAAGTTTAAATTAGATAAGTTCCTAGATGGTTTATCTAAGATTAATAAAAGCTCTCCAGTGGTTTTATCAGGTCAAATTGTTCGTGATTTCAAGGGACAAGTCGCATCTAATATCTCCATTAAGCGAAGTTTAGCAGAGACTATTCAGTTTCTGAATACTATCTAGCCTATCTATTTCCAAGTTTTACGATTAGTTCCTAATTCCTTACGACTAGCAAATCCAAACCTTGTCTTTTCTTAAAATATTGGTAATCAGTATTTTAAATTTTAGAAAGCCAAAATAGGTCATGTTTAGGCTTAGAAATTCAAAATGTTTAACATTTATTTTAAAAAAATAAACAAAATTTTATCTTTTTAGCTATAATTATGTTTAGTTTTGATCTCTTAAAGTTAAACAGAACTATATGTCAAACGCTGAATTTACCCTACTACTTACTGAAAATGCCGATTTTCTAAAGCCTTTTGCTATTAATTTAACCAAGGATCATGAAACGGCTAAGGATTTATTTCAGGAAACCCTGTACAGAGCCTTGTCTAATAAAGACAAGTATAATGTAGGTACCAATATCAAGGCTTGGTTGTATACCATTATGCGTAATATTTTTATCAATGATTACCGTAAAAAAGCGAAACAGTCTGTAGTGTTGGATAATTCTCCCAACGATTTTTTAATTGATCAAACTAGAACAAAGGTTTTGAATGATGGCGTGACTAACCTAAATTTGAGAGAAGTGAAACAGCTCATTTATGACCTGCCTGAACTATTCAGAACGCCGTTCAATTTATATTTTGAAGGGTATAAGTATAATGAAATTGCAGACGAATTAAATGAGCCCTTAGGTACTATTAAAAGTAGAATTCACTTTGCTCGAAAAATATTAAAACAGAAAATTCAACGATACTAAACTATGTCCAACCCTTCTAAAAAAGCATTAGTGATTGGTGCTGGTTTTGCCGGCATGTCAGTAGCTACTTTTTTAGCAAAGAAAGGATGGTCAGTTTCTGTTATTGAAAAACATAATTTACCTGGTGGCCGTGCTAGAAAATTTGAAGCCCAAGGTTTTACATTTGATATGGGTCCAAGTTGGTATTGGATGCCCGATGTATTCGAGCGTTATTTTGCAGCCTTTGGAAAAAAGGTTTCCGATTTTTACAAATTAAAAAGATTAGACCCTTCTTACCGCGTATACTTTGACCAAACGCATTGGGATATGCCTGCTAATTATACTGAATTAGCAGCCTTGTTAGAAAGTGTAGAACCCGGTGCTGCCAAGGCTTTAGACCAGTTCATGGAAGAAGCTAAATTCAAATATGATATTGGCGTGGGTAAACTAGTACATCAGCCAGGTATTTCTTTAAAAGAATTTATAGACATTGATTTAATCAAGGGCGTTTTTAAATTAGATGTATTTCAATCGATGAAAAAACATGTCGCTCGTTTTTTCAAACATCCTTATATTCAAACCTTAATGGAGTTTCCAGTTTTATTTTTAGGAGCCCTTCCACAAAATACACCTGCCTTATATAGTTTAATGAACTATGCCGATATTAAAGGAGGAACTTGGTATCCAGAATTTGGTATGTATAGTATTGTGCAAGCCATGTATGATACCGCCCTAGCGCAAGGTGTAACATTTTATTTTGAAGAAGAAGCTTTACAAATTGAGGTATTAAATGGTGTGGCTACATCTTGTTTAACTAAATCAAGTGTAACAGGTGAGCAGAAGCATTATGAATTTGATGTAATCATTGGCGCTGGCGATTATCATCATATTGAAACAAAACTATTAACGAGTAAATATCAATCTTATACTGCTAGTTATTGGGATACCCGCACCATGGCACCTAGTTCATTACTTTATTATGTAGGATTGAATAAAAAATTAACGGGCGTCCCGCACCACTCTTTATTTTTTGATACCGACTTTGGCCTTCATGGTAAAGAAATTTATACAGAACCTAGTTGGCCCACTAAGCCTTTGTTTTATGCCTCAGTTCCTTCGGTAACCGATTCTACCGTGGCTCCAGCAGGTAGTGAAAATTTATTTTTATTAATTCCAGTGGCTGCAGGACTAGAAGGCGATACGGAGGAAGTTCGAGATAAATATTTTAATGAACTTATAGGTCGTTTAGAACAAAGATGGGGGCAGACTATTGCAGATAGTATTGTCTATAAAAGGTCCTTTGCAGTAGCTGATTTCAAGAGTGAGTATCATTCTTTTAAGGGAAATGCCTATGGCCTCGCCAATACCCTATTACAAACTGCTATTTTAAAGCCTTCTTGTAAAAGTAAAAAGGTAAAAAACCTATTTTATACAGGGCAGTTAACGGTACCAGGTCCTGGGGTGCCGCCTAGTTTAATTAGTGGGGAAGTGGTAGCAGAGCTGATTGACAAAAATTATATAAATTTACAACCTAGAAATGTCTGATTTAAAACTATATAATGAAGTCACTGGTTTAAGCAGTAAAACAACTACGCTATTGTATAGTTCTAGTTTTTCATCTGCTATTAAATTACTACATGCCGACTTGCGCCAGCCAATTTATGATATATATGGTTTTGTAAGATTTGCCGATGAAATTGTGGACACTTTTCATGAATTTGACAAAGTCAGTTTATTTGCGCAGTTTAAAAAAGATACTTATTTGGCCCTAGAACAAGGCATTAGTTTGAATCCCATTTTACACCGCTTTCAATTAACCTTTTCGAAATATAAAATTGACCCTGCCTTACTAGAAGCCTTTTTAGTAAGCATGGAAATGGATTTAAATAAGCAGCAATATGATTTAGCTACTTATCAAACTTATATTTATGGAAGTGCTGAAGTGGTAGGACTGATGTGCTTGCATATTTTTTGTGAAGGGGATATGGCTCAATTTGAAAAATTGAAACCAGCTGCTAAACATTTAGGTGCCGCTTTTCAAAAAGTAAATTTCTTACGCGATATTAAAGCCGATTTTGAAGGCCTAGATAGAATGTATTTCCCTGACTGTGATTTTTCTAAGTTTACTCAAGCAGATAAGGAAATGATTGAAGCCGATATTCAGGCCGATTTTGAAAAAGCTTTAGAAGGTATAAAAATGCTACCCTTGAAAGCTAGGTTTGGGGTATATGTAGCATTTAAATATTATTATTCTTTGTTTAAAAAAATAAAGAAAACGCATCCGGAGGCTATTTTAAAAGCAAGAATTAGAATACCCACACCAGGAAAATTATTTATTGTAGCCAAGGCCACACTGCGTAGCCAGTTGAATTTGTTGTAATAAATTTGTTATATCATTTAATAAAATTGAACTTATGATTTTTATATTAGTGACCTTACTTACTTTTTGTATAATGGAAGGTGTTACTTGGTTAACCCACCGTTATGTAATGCATGGTTTTTTATGGTATTTGCACGAAGACCATCATCAGCCTACAGGTCATTTTTTTGAAAAAAACGATGCCTTCTTTTTAATATTTGCCATTCCAAGTATGGCCTGTATTTTCTACGGTAATTTCGTAGGCCCTTTATGGATTGCTGCTATTGGATCAGGTGTAGCTATGTATGGCTTTGCCTATTTTATTGTACATGAAGTTATTATTCACCAAAGAATTAAGTGGTTTACAAAATCGAATAATAGATATATTAAAGCTATTCGTTGGGCACATAAAATGCATCATAAGCATTTGAACAAAGAAGATAGTGAAAGCTTTGGTATGTTAATTGTAGCCAAAAAATATTGGGACAAAGTTCGTCGTGACGAAGCCTTACAAAGCAATGACTAATGCTACCCCTATTAATACTGAATTAGCAAGCTACGATTATATTATAGCCGGAGCTGGAGGGGCAGGTTTATCTTTATTGCATTATTTAATGCAGTGTTCCAATTTAGCTAAAAAGTCTATTTTAGTCATTGATAAATCATTCAATAAAACCAATGACCGCACCTGGTGTTTTTGGAATAAAGATGCCAGCGCTTTTGAAAATTTAGTCAAAAATCGTTGGGATACTATTTCAATACATGCAGAAGGGTTTGATAAAGAATTACCCACTGCACCTTTTTCTTATAAGATGATCCAAGGGATTGATTTTTACAATTCAATTCTTAAAGAAGCAAAAACAAAATCGAATATTCATTTTAAGGAAGCCACTATACTTGACATTACAGCCATTGATTCAATAAATTCGAGTAAAGGTGCTATGGTAGAATGGGAGGGTGGCGCAGCTATTGGAGCCTATGTTTTTTCCAGTTTGCTACCTTTTCAAATGAATCAATTAAATACCGCTGCTGCTTATTCTAGCTCATTACAGTTGGGAACTAGTTCAAATAATAAAGCTCCTTTTTTATGGCAACATTTTAAAGGCAGGGTAGTGCAATTTGATACCCCTGTATTTAATAAAGCGATTGCGAAGTTGATGGATTTTAATGTGCCTCAGCAAGGAGCTACGGCCTTTATGTATCAATTGCCTTTAAATGAAAAGGAAGCCTTGGTAGAGTATACTATATTTTCTGAAAATGTATTGAGTATAGCAGAATATGATAAAGTGTTGGACGCCTATTTAGCGAAAGCATTTCCTGACGCAACTTATAAAATTACACACGATGAAATAGGTGCTATTCCTATGACACAAATTGAATTGGCTACTACGCAAGCGCCCATTTATACCATTGGTGCATTAGGTGCTGCCATTAAAGCAAGTACCGGTTATGCTTTTCAGTTTATTCAAGAGCAATGTAAAAATATAGTTAATCAATTAGACAAAGGATTACCTATTCAAACCAAGATACATAATACAAGACATCAATTTTATGATGCAGTACTTCTTTATGTTTTATTTCACCATAAAATGGAGGGTGCTGAAATATTCAAACGCATTTTTGCCAAGAACAAAGCGGCTACTGTATTTAAATTCTTATCCAATACTTCTAGCTTCCTAGAAGATATAAATATTATGCGCTCACTTCCTACACATATATTTTTACCTGCAGCCATTAAGGTACTTTTACGGCGGGCTTAGTGGGTTGTTTTTTATTCTAAGGCCTTTGAAAATTTATTTTTCCCTAATTTTGTTTTTTCAGCCACGTAGTACAATGGATAGTACATGAGTTTCCGAAGCTCCTAATCCAGGTTCGATTCCCGGCGTGGCTACAAAGCCTGTCACAAAGTGACAGGCTTGTTGATTTCGAGAAAATGTCGAAAGCTTGCTTTCGTAAATTTTTGAGAATAAACAAGCAAACAATGTAAATGAAATTTACTTTGTTAAAGGCTTTGGGTAAATCCAATGCGTCTGGGAAGTCAACGAGCAAAGCGAAGTTGACAGTCCCTAAAGTTTTCGTAAATTATTTATTCTCGAAATAAGGGAGTTCGTCGTTGGATACCGACTCTTTTTCTTGCCAATAAGCAAGAGATACAATATGTCCATCGGCCGTTTTTAACTGACGGCCAAAAATGGCATTGGTTGCATTGAATGTTAAATCAGTTACACCTATTGTAAATGTAGTGGGCGCTGGGGGATCTATTGGAGCCGCGGGCGCTGCTGCTGCAGGCGCTTCACCTTCCACTGGAGCTGATACTGGTGCTGCCACTGGTGCAGCAGGCGCTGCTTTTGGGGCAGGGCTGTCTACCACCACTACTTCGTATTTATTGAATTCTAATAAAGTTTTTAAAAACTGTACACGCTCAGCACTTGCATTTTTTTCTACAATGGCACATTTGCTTGTACCTAAGTCTTCAAATTCGTGGTTCTTATTAATAGCCATAATATTTTATTTAAATACCAATACTTAATGAGTAAATATAATCGTACACTAAACTTGCTAAACCTGTAATAATAATACCTGCCATACAGATATACATGGCCAATTTGGTAATACTCGGAACGTTTAATTTTTGAATAGGCGCTTCGTTCTCATCCATGAATATAGCTTTTACCACTTTTAAGTAGTAGAAGAAAGAAACCACCATATTTAAAGAAGCAAAAATGATTAAGCCGTAATTGTCTTTAGCGGCACCGGCCATCATCAAAAATAACTTACCAAAAAAGCCTGCAGTAGGGGGCACCCCTGCTAATGAAAATAAAGCAATGGTTAATACCCAAGATAAAAACGGATTGGTTTTATAAAAGCCTTTGAAGTCTGAAATATTTTCTTTACCGGCTAAAGCACTTACCACTGATACTACACCAAAGGCGGCAAGGTTAGAGAATACATAAATTAACACAAAGTAAACCAGTGAAGCAGAACCTGCTTGAGAGCTACCAGAAATACCAATTAAAATAAAACCAACTTGTGCTATAGAAGAAAAGGCAAGGAAGCGTTTAAAATTATCTTGTCTTAAGGCGAATAAATTACCAATTAAAATAGTAGCAATAGATAATACCACTAACACACCATACCATACTGATGCAATAGGTGCGAATACTTTATATAAAATAGTGGTGAAAGTGAATAGTACCGCTGCCTTAGAGACTACCGATAAAAAAGCAGTGACTGCTACTGGAGCGCCTTCGTATACATCGGCTGTCCATAAGTGAAAAGGAACCGCCGATATTTTAAAGGCAAAACCAGACACTAATAATATAAAGGCGAATAACTGCATGGGGTTATTACTAATATGCGCAGTTAAGACATCGAAGCTAAGTGTACCCGTTGTGCCATATAAAAAGGAAATACCCATTAATAAGATTCCTGAAGAAAAGGCAGAAGATAAAATTAATTTCATAGCAGCCTCTGATGACTTTCTTTTAGCTAAATCGAAATTGGCTGCAGCAGCTAGTGGAATGGTAGACATTTCAAGGCCTAAATAAAACATTAATAAGTTGCCGCTAGATATCATAAAGAACATACCTAACAAAGAAGTAAATAACAATAAATAAAATTCAGCTAACTGCTTATGATTTTTTAGCCAAGCGTAAGACTGCATGGATATAAGAAGCATTGCAAGGTTTAGAATATTTTTCTCTAGTACAATAAAGGCATTAGTAGTGAACATACCATTGAAAATACCACCTTCCCTCATGCCAAATAAACCTGCCGCTAAATTGACAAGCAATAAGCCATTAATTAAATTTAGAAGGCTCTCGTTACTTCTTTCTTTACCAATTTTAATAAATAGTAAAATAAATATAAGTAAGCTTAATAAAAGTTCCTGTCTTAGTAATATAAAAATGTTAGATGACATTATGCTAAATTATTTAAGGGTAATGGCTTTATCAATGTTAATCATTAAAAAATCGGTGGAAGGCATAATTAATTGATTGATTAAAAATGGTGCTAATCCGATAATTAAAATTCCTATAATTAATAAACCTGCTGCTAATTTTTCATTCCAAGTAGCATCGCTTAATAAGGCATGCTCATCAGAAATAGGGCCCATAATGGTTTTGCCTGTGGCGCGTAATATATATACTGCAGTTACTACAATAGATGCTGCAGATATTACTGTAGCAGCACGATAAACGCCATCTGGGTTTTGCCAAGAGCCCATAAATACAGTCATCTCAGCTACAAATCCACTAAATCCAGGAAGACCTAAAGAACATAAACCTGCAATCACAAATACGGTAGAGATAAATGGCATGACTTTCAATAAGCCCCCTAATTGAGCCACCATTCTGGTATGTGTTCTGGAATAAATCATACCAATGGCTGCGAAAAACAGGGCGGTCATTAATCCGTGAGAAACCATTTGTATAACGGCACCATTAATGGAAGTTTTATTCAGCATGCCAATTCCTAGAATCACAAATCCGCAGTGACTAATAGAAGAATAAGCATTGATGTATTTTAAATCGGTTTGCATCATGGTCGCAAAGGCGCCATAAATAATAGCAATGGTGGCAAGTAAAATAATGATCCAAGAATAACTATGCGCTGCATCGGGCATTAAAGCCGCCATGCGTAAACAACCATAGCCGCCTAATTTCATGGAGATACCTGCTAAAAACATAGAAGCTGCAGTAGGCGCCGAAGCGTGACCATCGGGTACCCATGTATGAAAAGGAAATAAAGCTGCAAATATCCCGAAGCCTAAAAATAGAAACGGGAAGAAGAATTTTTGAACCCCTAATGAAATGCCCATCTTACCTATTTCCACCATATCAAATGTATTGGTGTTGTAATAAATACCCATTAAACCAACAAATACTAAGGCAGAACCTGCCATTAACATCAGTGCTAGTTTCATAGCACTATTTTCTTTTTTACCAGATCCCCAAATGCCTATTAATAAGAACTTAGGAATAACGGCTACTTCTAAAAAGAAAAATAAAGTAAATAAGTCTAAAGATATAAAGAAGCCATAAGCACCCATACTTAATAATACGAGTAAGAAAAAGTATTCCTTACTTAGTTTTTCCATCGTCCAAGAAACCAGTATACCCGCCACTACAATAAGGGAGGTTAATAAAATCATGGCTAGTGCAATGCCATCAATACCTATATGATAATTAATATTTAATGCTTTAAACCAATTTGTATTGGTTTCAAATAAATGCGTAGCGGTATTGCCTGCAGCTCTTTGGTCCATATATAATTTCAACAACCAGCTAGCTGCGCCTAATTGTGCAAGGGAGCCCACCAGTCCAATAACTCTTATTTGTGCTAGTTGTTTACTCAATAAAATGAGTAGGGCAGTTAGCAAGGGTAATAAGATTAATAAAGATAAATTCATATAAATATTTTATTTCCAGATATAAATAAATAATACCGACAAGGCTATTACACCACCAAAGAAGTACAAGGCATAGTTTTGAACCTTACCCGATTGAAGTCCTTTAATAGCTGTTGAAATTTTTGCAGCGGTGTTCGCTAATAATAACACAAAACCATCTACTATATTTCTATCTGCCCAAGCAATAGGTTGTCCTATAAGTGGAAAGACAATTTTTTTAGTGATAAACAAATACAGTTCATCTACATAAAACTTTTTATAAGCAGCTCGGTAAAAGCCACCAAATAAGGCAACTGCTTTATCTGATTTTGTATTTTGATTTTTGTAAAAACTTGCAGAAAGCAAAATAGCTATAATAGATAAGCTTACAGGTGCAATAGAAAATATCATATCAATATGTGTTTCTAAGGCAGCACCGTCGGAAGTGATAAATTGAGAGAAAGGAATGAAGCCTACACCCACTGCACAAGCGGCTAAAATAATTAAAGGCAGTTTCATTGTCCAAGTGCCTTCGCCATGGTCGTGTGCGTCATCGTGGCCAGCATTATGAGCGTGATCGTGACTAGCACTATGCGCTTTAGCAGGCGCTTCCTTGCTCCAGAATATATTAAAATATAAACGGAACATATAAAAACTAGTGAGTGCTGCTGTGAATAGTGCTACTCCATAAATTAATTTATTCTCGTGAAAGGCAGCCGTTAAAATCTCTTCCTTACTGAAAAATCCAGCAAATGGAGGAATACCAGCAATAGCCAAACAAGCAATTAAAAAGGCAGCATGCGTAATAGGCATTAATTTTCTTAATCCTCCCATATCTTTCATTTCATTGCTATGCACCATGTGAATGACAGCACCTGCTCCTAAGAATAGTAAACTCTTAAAGAAGGCATGCGTAAACAAATGAAACATAGAAGCCATATAACCTAATCCAGCTTCTCCACCATTTTTTGAAATACCTAAGGCAAACATCATGTAGCCAATTTGTGACATGGTCGAATAAGCAAGTACTCTTTTGATATCGGTTTGTGTACAAGCAATGATGGCTGCAAGAAGTGCTGAAAAAGCACCTACATAGGTTACTATAGTTAAAGCAGCTTCATCCATGGAGAAGATGGGAAATAATCTTGCCACTAAATACACACCTGCTACTACCATGGTAGCTGCGTGAATTAAGGCAGAGACTGGCGTTGGACCTTCCATTGCATCGGGTAACCAGATATGCAAAGGAAACATGGCCGACTTTCCCGCACCTCCCATAAATATTAGAGTAAGCCCCCAAGTAAGCATACTTGCCCCTAAAAAGCTAGCACTAGTCATGCTTAAAAATTCAGGAGACTGAGCTGATGTTAATTTTTGAATTAATAAACCAATATCTAAAGTGCCTCCAAAAAAACCCATAATCATAATGCCTATTAAAAATCCTAAGTCGGCAAAGCGCGTTACAATGAATGCTTTTTTAGAAGCAGCCACTGCAGAGGGTTTGTTAAAGTAGTAACCAATTAATAAGAAACTAGATACACCCACTAATTCCCAGAACATATACACTTGAAATATATTCACTGATAATATTAGCCCAAGCATGGAGAAAGTAAATAAAGACAAGAAAGCGTAATAAGTAGCAAAACGTTCTTCGCCTTTCATATAACCTAAACTAAATACATGCACCATTAAAGAAACAGAAGTCACCACAATAAGCATCATTACAGAAATAGGGTCGACTATGACGCCCATATCAATAGAGACATTGGGGCTAAACTCCAACCAGGTATATTTTAAAGCAATAATTTTTTGGTAAATACCATTCACTTTTCCATCTACGAAAAAATATTGCTTCGCTGCTACAAAAGAAAGAATGGTAGAAGTTAATAAGGATGCAGTAGAGATAATACCTGCCGATTTAGCAAAGTATTTGCGTCCAAATAAACCTAATACTACAAAGGTAGCAAGTGGTAATAAAGGAATCCAAAGTATATATAAGTAGTTTGACATAATTAAAATTTCATTTCTGTTGCATCGTCTACATCAATGGATTGATGGCTGCGATATAAATTAATGATAATGGCAATGGCCACTGCTGCTTCTGCTGCTGCAATGGTGATGATAAATAATGAAAAGAATAAACCATCTAATTGACCAGGAAATAAATATTTATTAAAAGCCACAAAATTAATATTCACACTATTGAGCATTAGTTCAATAGACATGAGCATAGTAATTAAGTTTCTTCTTGTAAACAAGCCATACATACCTATAAAAAATAGGGCAGTGCTTAGAAATAGAATATGGGTTAAGGGTATTTCGTTCATGGAATTAATCCTCCTTTTTGTTTAGGTGAACAATATTTCCGGCAGTAGGCTTCATGGCTATAACTATACAACCCACCATGGCCGCTAATAATAACATACTCACTACTTCAAAAGGTAAAATAAAACCGTATGAAGTAGTACTTAGCATTTGTGTACCAATTTCGCTCACACTTGAATTAAAGGGTTGAGCCGATAAAGTATTGAATCCGTAATGATTGATTAAATTAAATGTAAATGCAGTGCCTAATAGAGCAGCTAGTGCAGAAAAAATAACTTTAGAACTGGCAGGCTTAGCCATTTCCTTACCCGATTGTTGGGTTAAGAAAATAGAGAAGATAATTAAAACTACTATACCTCCTACATAGACCACTATTTGAATGGCTGCTATAAATTCTACTTGCATCCAAAAATAAAGTGCTGCAATGCCCACTAAAGAAAATAACAACCAAATGGCTGAACGAAATATTTTAAGTGATGTTACGGCTAGTAATGCTGCACCCAGAATGAGTGTAGCAATGGCGTAAAATATGATGGCTGATGTATTCATTATTCTATTCCCTCCCTTATTTTAGATCCTGGTTGATTTAATACCTTAGTTAATTTAGTTCTATCAAAAACACTGTGTTCGAAATTAGGCGCCATTTTAATGGCATCACTTGGACAGGCTACGATGCATAAATTACACATGGTGCAAAGCTCTAGTCTGTACACTAAAGCGTCAATCGCTTTTTTCTTTTTACCTTCTGGTGATACTTCAAACTTGGTAACCACTTTAATGGTCCCATTTGGACAAGCCAATTCACAAGCAGTACAACCTGTACAAGCATGTTCGTTTTGTGCATCATGGGGCATGACCACTTCGCCCTTGAACCTTTCTGATAATAATAAAGTGGCACGATTGTCGGGGTATTGTTCTGTAATAATTTCTTTAGGATGCGTAAAGTAATAACCTGTCTTACGCATTCCTTTTAACAAAGAACTTACGCCGTTTACTACATCTGATAAATATTCTTTCAAAAACATTTTCTAAATCATTTAAATTAAAAATGCCAACCTAGTATAGCAATAATGGCTACTAATAAAAGGTTAAACAAGCTTATAGGTAATAAATATTTCCATTCTAAATTCAATAATTGATCGACGCGTAGTCTTGGGAATGTCCATCTAAACCACATAATTAAAAAGATAAGAAAGAAGGTTTTTCCCATAAACCAAACTGAAGAAGGGATATAATCCATGATATGATTGAAGGCTTCCCAGTTACCAATATGCAGTGGCATCCATCCGCCAAAAAATAAAGTAGCACCAATAGCACAAACAATAAATATGTTAATATATTCTGCTAAGAAGAACAAGGCAAAACGCATACCAGAGTATTCGGTATGAAAACCAGCTGTTAATTCCGACTCTGCTTCTGCTAAATCAAAAGGAGCACGATTGGTTTCAGCAGTCACTGCAATAATATATAATACAAAGGCAATCAGCGTTGGGATATGTCCTTTAAAAATCCACCAGCCGTTTTCTTGTGCTTTTACAATTTCAGAAAGTTGTAAACTTCCTGTTAGCACTACTATGGTTAATACTGCAAAGCCTGCAGACAATTCATAACTTACTATTTGAGCGCCACTGCGCATGGCACCTAATAAAGAATATTTATTATTACTTGCCCAGCCTGCCATTAAAATACCAATCACCGATAATGAAGAAACAGAAGAGATATACAAGACTCCAATATTTATATCCCAGATTTGAAAGTTCTTGGCAAAAGCAATGGGTGCTAATAATAACATACCCACCATCATTACGACAAAAGGCGCTAGGTTAAATAAAAACTTATCTGCTTTGTCGGGCACCAAACCCTCTTTCATAATTAATTTCAAAGTATCGGCCACTGTTTGAAACATACCTCCTGGTCCTACACGGTTAGGTCCTAAACGAATTTGAATATGCGCAGCTACCTTTCTTTCCATAAGTACCAATATCAAACCAAGTAGGGCAAATAAACTTATGGAAAGCAAAATAACAATGACACATTCCATTGCCAAGGCCATCGTGGGATTGAACTTCATAAATAACCAATCTTGAACACTGGTTGTAATTCCTTCTAAACTAAACATGCGTTACTGTTTTTATATAACAAACAATTCTATCTATCAATATCAGGTATCACTAAATCTAGTGTACCCATACTTGCCATTAAATCTCCAATTTTACTTCCTACAGAAATTTGATTCAATACAGACAAGTTGGAGAAACCTGGAGATCTAAATTTAATTCTGTGCGGAGTAGTGCCACCTTCGCTTACTACATATACTCCAAATTCACCTCTTGCTGTTTCTACTCTTGTATAAAATTCACCTTTAGGTAGTTTTAATACATTTTTTGTTTTACCTACAAAATCACCTTCTGGAATATTATCAATAAGCTGTTCAATAATGCGAATAGATTGATTCATTTCTTTCACGCGCACTATATATCGCGCAAATGAATCGCCCGCTGTTTCTATGACTTCATCAAATTCTACTTTATCATAAACTTCGTAAGGATAAATTTTTCTGATATCGCAGCTAACACCGCTCGCGCGGGCCACTGGGCCTGTGCAACCATAAGAAATAGCATCTTCTGCACTTAGTATACCTACACCCTTGGTTCTGCTTTGGAAAATAACATTGTTGGTTACTAAATCTTCGTATTCTGTTACTTTAGATTTGAATTGTGTAATAAAGGCTTTCACTTTCTTTTGAAAATCGGGATGAAGATCATACATCAAACCCCCTGGTACAATATAGTTCATGGTTAATCTTGCGCCGCAAGTATCTTCCATTATATCGGTAATCATTTCTCTTTCTCTGAAGGCATAGAAAAATGGAGTGAAAGCACCCAAGTCCATGGCCATCGCACCCAACCATAGTTCATGTGAAGCAATACGCGTTAATTCACTTAAAATAACACGAATATATTTTGCACGGTCTGGTACTTCAATAGCCATGCCTTTTTCAACAAGTAATGCGCAGCCTAAATTATTAATGTGAGAAGACAAGTAATCCATTCTACTAGTCACATAAATAAATTGACGATAGGTTAAGCTCTCACACATTTTTTCAATAGAGCGGTGTATGTATCCTAAATGTGGTTCAATTTTTTTAATGGTTTCACCGTTTAATGTAACCACTAAGTGAAGTACACCATGCGTGGCTGGGTGTTGAGGCCCCATATTAATGACTAGTTCGCCATCAGCGCCTAGTTCACTGGTATCTTTTATTATTTCAGTTTGATTATACATGCGCCAATTATAATTTTATCATGTTGATAGGATCTTCAAAATCTTTTCTTAATGGGAAGCCTTTGAAGTCATCTTCTAATATTAATTTTCTTAAGTCAGGGTGGTTGGTGAAGTTGACGCCAAACATTTCAAATACTTCACGCTCTAAAAATTCAGCGGTTCTCCAAATATCACAAACTGTTTCAATGACAGGAGTATCTCTATTCACATTGGCTTTGATAACAATGCTTTGACGATGTGTAGTCGCAGACAAATGATAGACCATGGTTAAATGTGTTTTAAAATCAACACAGGTTACACAAAACAAATAGTTCATTTGCATTTTGCCTGTTCTTAAATCTGCCATCAAAGGCTTTAAGGTAGTAGGTTCAACAAGTATATTCAACCATTCACCCGTTTCATCGAAAGTGGCTGCTGGCGCAAGTGAGCTAATGTATTCTTTTATTTCTTCGTTGGTCATAATAGTATATTTCTAAACTTTAAATTCTCCTCTAATTTGTTCACGCGTCATACCTAATTTAATTTTCTCTTGTAAAGAAATTAAAGAATGCAATAAGGCTTCTGGGCGGGGAGGGCAACCTGGAATGTAAACATCCACAGGAATAATATGATCGGCGCCTTTTACAACAGAATAAGTATTGTAAAAAAACGGGCCACCACTAATTGCGCAAGCGCCCATGGCAATGACATACTTAGGGTCGGCCATTTGATCGTATAATCTTTTTAAAACTGGTGCCATTTTATTAACGATGGTACCTGCTATAATAATAACATCGGCTTGACGCGGAGAGGCTCTTGCTACTTCAAAACCAAAACGAGAAAAATCATATTTGGCAGAAGCAGTAGACATCATTTCAATACCACAACAACTTGTGGCAAAGGATAAAGGCCATAAAGAATTGGAACGCGCCCAATTAATGACACTATCAAAAGTGCTTACTACAATACCACCACCTGGTGTTTCATGCACGATACCTGGAAAAGGTTCGTTGCCTGCTATTTTTTCTTTTAACTCCATTTTAATGCACCTTTTTTATGAGCGTATAAAAAGCCCATGAATAATATAAATATGAAAACGATAATTTCAATTAAGGCAACTATACCTACTTTTTTTACTACCACTGCCCAAGGGTATAAAAACACCAATTCAACATCAAAAATTAAAAATAATAAGGCAAATAAATAATAGCCCACATTGAATTGATGCCAAGGAGAACTGTCGGTGGGAATTCCGCACTCATAAGCCTGTCCTTTTTGAGGATTTTTGCTTCCTTTTACTAAAATTTTCCCAATTAAAATACCCCCAGCAGAGAAAGCAATAGCGGCAATTAATAAAGCAATTAATGATATAGCACCCATAGTATTTTTGGTATAAAAATGATGCTGTAAAAGTAGCATTAAAAAGGCTAATAATTCCCTAGGTAATCCACATCTAATTCACGGATTAGGCCATTTTATGGAAGCAATAGCCGAGGTTGAATCGTTCTGCTGCTTTGTTTAAACAAACGGGAGTAAAATCATTAAAATTGATAGCTAAAACTGGTCCCAAAAATGGCAGGATCTCCCAAATGAACGGCCCCAAAATCGTAGCCATAAGAAATGTATTTTGTACCCGCTAGGTTTTTAGCCCAGAAGCTTAAAGCTGTCTTCTTGTATTCCATACCCAATTTTGCATTTAATAAATGGTAAGGCGATTGCTGAATGCTATTGGCTAAATCAAAATAAGTGGTTCCTATATATTTCCATTCTCCTCTTAACATTATTTGTAATTCGCTAGAAACTGGGTAGCTGTATTGGGCTGCTAATAATGAAGTGCTAGAGGGCGTGAATATTGGACGCTTGCCTGCTAAATTTACACTTGCGCCTTGCGAAGCAATTTCTAATTTATCATAAGATGCAGAGGTAGTTCCAAAAGCGTATTGTAATAATACTCCTTTAGTGGGTATGAACATTAATTCTGCTTCTACTCCTTTGCTACTTAACTGTCCTGTATTTTTTGTAATGGTAATGGCGTCAGGTAAAATTAAACTAGGCACTTGCGCGTCCGTTACTTTTGTATAAAATAAAGCAATGTTTAAAATTAATTTATTGTTCAACCAATTGTTTTTAATACCTGTTTCAAAGTTATTACTGTATTCAGGTAAATAGCCTACAAGTGGCGGCTGTGAAGGATCTGAGGAGAGTGGAGATAAGCCACCTGCTCTGAATCCTTTGCTATAAGAACCATACCATAAACTATAATTATTTACTTGATAGTCCAAAGAAAGTTTTGGAGAGATTGCATTAAAATTCGTGCGTCCTAAAGTATCTGGGGTGGTAGTATATAATTCAGGACTAGGGTCACGTTGGTATTCGCCCAGTATGGACAGCGTTTGATTTTCATAATCATTTCTTAATCCGAAACTCATATTTATTTTATCGCTTAAAGCATAGGTAGCTTGACCATAAATAGCAAAACCTTTTTTGAGAGTGGTACTTGTATTAATGATGCTAAATAAAGAATCTCCTATCATCATTAAGTTGGCATCTATTCCAAAACGAGTCGCTTGTTTCACTGGCGCGTCTTGATAAAATAAGAAGGCACCGGCAGTCCATTTCAATTTACTATTACTTGAAGGAGTGCTAGTGAATTTAAAATCTTGGGTGAGTACTTTATTATTGTTCCACTTACTACCATAATTATTGATGACTGAAATGGCATCAATGGGAGAGAAGTCGCCATCAATGGGGTTGGTGTAATAGCGGTAGTTTTGTTGATAAGCAGTTTGGCTACTAAAATTAAAGCCGTTCCCTCTATAATGAATAGACAAGCTCGTATTAGAGGTTTTGTCCTTCATAGTAGTGGTGCTGTTTTGATTTAAACGGTAAGGGTTATTAAGCGCTTCCTCTGTTCCAAAAACCAATGGAAAGGGCCCTTGATTCTCATTGGCAAGGTGTTTGAAATTTAAGTTTATATTCCAACGACTATTAATTATATACTTTAAAAAATAGTTCCCAGACAATCCGTTTTGATTATCATAACTGCTTTGCGTAAACTCATTGGTATAATAGCCATCTCTTTTATTAGACAAGATAGAGGCGCCAAAAAATAATTTATCTTTAATGAGGGGTGTTTTAATCCCTGCCGTAATTCTTTGTTGATTGTAGTTGCCTATACTAATATCTGCAAATCCGCTACTTATATTATTAGGTTGTTTAGTAATAATATTGATAACGCCACCCATTGCATTTCTTCCATATAAGGTTCCTTGTGGTCCGCGCAATACTTCAATTCTTTCAACATCGAATAAAGTGGGTATATAAGTATCCAAACTAAATTGATTTACGCCGTCAATATAGGTAGCCACCGCAGGGTCGTAAGAACTAGTGGTAATGCCCCTTACAGAGTTTACATCTCTGTTATCTCCAGGGTCGGCGCTGTATAAATTGGGAATGATGCCCGTTATTTCTTTGGTATTCCATAATCCAAAAGCATTAATCTGTTTTGCATTTAAGGCGGTAATACCTGCAGGAATTTTTTGTAATAATTCTTCTTTTTTTTCTGCAGTCACCATTAATTCATCTAATGTGTTGATAGATTCTTGCATGATAAAAATGGAAATATTTGAATTGCTTTTTTCTACAGCAATTTTTGGAAGTATGGAAGCAAAATTGACATGATTAATTTCTAATTGATAGTTTCCTTGCTGAAGAAATTTTATTTTGAATTGACCATTGCTGTCAGAAATAGTATTGAATGAAGTATTTAATACTGAAATTGAAGCATTTGCAATTGGAGTATTTATTGCACTAGTAATTTTACCAGTAAATACTATTTGGCTATCAGCATTTATATTATTTAGGAGTAGTAAAAAAAGTACAGAAAAAAACGATTTCATTATTATTATTAGTGATTACAATTTTACATAAAATTTTGCTCGCAAATATAGTATCTATTCACTTGTAATAGGTTCTTATATTTTGAAATAAATATAAGAAATAACTAATTTTTTACTTTAAATTTGACGTTTGGGATTAAATAAAAATTTATTGTTTTTATATAAAACTATATTAAGGTTCTTAGTTACTTTTTCATTTTTAAAATTGAGCATGCGTTTAATACTAAGTCTACTGTTATTTTTTGGGATGAGTCTGAAACTTTTGGCGCAATCTGATACTACAAGCAAGCAATTGCAAGATGTAGTAATTTACGCGAATAAGTTTCCAACGCTCTCAAAAAATATCGTACAAAGGGTGGTTGCCTTAACCGATAAAGTATTGTTGCAACAGCAAGCGAATACGGCAGATATCTTAACTGCTTCTGGTCAGGTCTTTGTGCAAAAAAGCCAAGCTGGGGGCGGAAGCCCTGTGGTGAGAGGCTTTGAGGCGAGTAGGGTACTATTAATGGTAGATGGTGTGCGTATGAACAGTGCTATTTTTAGAGCTGGGCATTTACAAAATATCATTACTGTAGACAATATGATACTAGACAGAGTAGAAATTGTTTATGGTCCAAGTTCTACTTTATATGGTAGCGATGCATTGGGTGGCGTAGTGAATTTATTTACCAAACAGCCACAGTTATATAAATCCAACCTTGTTTCAACAAAAGCACCATGGAAAGCAGATGGTAATTTAGTGTATCGTTACGGCAATGGACAAAATGAACATCGCCAACATATTGATGTGAATATTGCCAATGACAAATGGGCTTATCTGACTTCATTTACCAATAGTAGTTTTGGAGACATGCGTCAGGGGAATAAAAGACTGGCCGCTTACCCAGATTTTGGTAAAAGATTATTTTATGTAGCACGTGAAAACAATACAGATGTGGTGAAGGATAATAGTGCTTCAGTGAATATCCAAAAATTAAGTGGGTATACTCAAACAGATCTTTTGCAAAAAGTTTTGTTTAAGCCAAATGAGAATACGGACCATTTGCTGAATGTACAAATCTCTAACTCTTCTGATATCAATCGTTACGATCGTTTAACTGAAACGAGTAAAGGATTGCCGGTATTTTCTGAATGGTACTATGGCCCGCAAGTGCGCAATATGATTGGTTATAAATTAACTACATCAAATTTGAATGGTTACTTTCAAAAATTAACAGCAAATGTCAATTACCAGCATTTAGAAGAAAGCAGGATCAGCAGAAGGTTTAAATCCAATAGTAAAGATTATAGATTTGAGGCGGTAAATATGTTTGGTTTGAATCTAGATTTATTACACCTTGCTAAGTCTAGCGAACTTCATGTAGGAGTGGAGTCTTATTATAATAAAGTAGGTTCAACTGCATATAGAAATAATATTGCTACGAATGTGCGCAGTGCCATTGCCACAAGGTATAGTGATGGACCTACGAATATGACCAATTATGCATTGTATGCTCAGCATACCCAGTTCTTAAAAGGAAATTGGGTGTTGAATAGCGGTCTGCGTTTAAATAATGTACAATTGAATGCCAATTTCAAAGACACTGCACTCATGCATTTTCCATTCACTGATGCCAATCAAAACAACACAGTCATGACGGGTAATTTAGGTTTGGCCTACAATGGAGCAGATGGACTTAGAGTTACTTTTGGTGTTAGTAGCGGATTTAGGGCACCCAATGTGGATGACTTAACCAAAGTATTTGATACAAGAACTGGTTATGTCGTGGTACCTAACAAGGATTTAAAACCCGAGTTTACTTACAATGCCGAATTGAATGTATCTAAAACAAGTTCGACTTATAGCATTGGCGCTTCATTATTTTATACTTGGTTTAGAAATGCTTTGGTCGTTGACAAGTTCAAATGGAACAATGCAAGCTCTATCCTATACCAAGGAATCATGAGTGATGTGTATGCCACTCAAAATAAAGCCAAGGCTGTTGTTTATGGATTCAATGTCAATGGGTCTGCTAACTTAACACCTAATACAATCTTGGCTGCTACCTATACTTATACAAAAGGTACCTATCAAAATGGATTAGTTGAAATGCCTTTAGACCATATCCCTCCAACCTATGGTAGAGTAGGATTGAAGCATAATGTAAAAAAGTTTGCTGCCGAATTATTTACCGTATTTAATGGTTGGAAGCGTATTCAAGATTATAGTTCTAGTGGTGAAGACAATCAGATTTACGCAACTATAGACGGTATGCCGGGTTGGCAAATTTGGAATATCAACACCAGTTATCAAGCTAGTAAAAAATTAAGTTTTAGTTTTCAAATTGAAAATATAGCAGACCTTAATTACAGGTATTTCGCAAGTGGTATCTCTGCGCTGGGAAGAAATTATCTAGTACAAGCGAAGTATAGTTTTTAAATATTAATTGCTTAGTAATAAAAAGGGTTAGTCCAATCTGGGCTAACCCTTTTTTAGTTGAATCATTTATGAATCTAATTTAAACTTAATCTTTTTAGCGTATCAGTGCTCCAACATTGCTAGAGAATATTTTAACGGCAATAGCTATAAGAATGACACCAAAAAATTTACGAACGGCTAATAAGCCTGCAGGTCCTAGTAAACGTTCAATAAAATTGAGCGATTTTAAAACTGCGTATACAATAACTAAGTTTATAATAATACCTAGTGCAATATAAAGTTCATCATAGTTCGCTTTCAAGGACATAATAGTGGTAAGGGTTCCGCTTCCAGCTATAATAGGAAAGGCAATAGGTACCACTGCACCAGATTGCGCATTTTTATCTCCTTTGAAAATTTCATGGCCCAATACCATTTCAAGTCCTAATAGAAAAATCACAATCGATCCGCCCACGGCAAATGACCTTACATCCAATCCCAATAATTGTAAAAAAGGTTTGCCTAGGAATAAAAATAAAATCATCAAGCCGCCTGAAATTAAGGTCACTTTAAGTGATTTAATGGCGCCTGATTTTTCTTTCATAGCAATTAATAGCGGAATAGAACCAACGATATCTATTACCGCGAATAATGTAAAGACAATAGTAAGTAGTTCATCTATTTTGAATCCCATAAAAAAAGCTTTGTATGAAGATACAAAGCTTTTTTAGATTTACTCACCCATTAAAATGAGTAGGATGACAATTGTTATATTGTTAACAGTAAAATTCTAATTCAAACGTATTCCAAATTGAAACATTCTGCCAATGGCATTGTATCCATTGATTTCATTAAAATTGTCGTTTAGAAGGTTTTGTCCATTTGCAAACACTGTAATGCGCTTGCTCCATTTGTATTGTAGACTTGCATTTAAAAGGGTATAGTAACCTAAAGTTACATCTGGTGCACCATAACCTCCTACATCCTTTCTTTCGCTAATAAATCGACCCGTCACGGAACTATTCCATTTTTTGTTGATTGCATAATTCCATTGAGCGTTTAAACTGTGTTTAGGACGCTTTAATAAATAATTATAAGTAACAGTATCAGTATTGGTAATTCTATTCTGATTGGTCTCTTGTCCATTCATCAAAGTATAATTCAACGAAAAATGATGTTGTTCGTTAAGTGGATGTTGAATTTCAATTTCTATACCATTGACTTTTTGTTGTATAAAATTGAAGTATTGATAATTAATATTATTGAAGTCTATCCCATTTTTGATAGTTCTATTATAGTAAACGGCTCTGGCAAACACATCCCCTTTTCTAAAGGACAATCCGAACTCTGTATTGAAAGAAGTTTCTGCTTTCAGTTGATTATTATCGCCTTGTTGATCATTATTACCTAGTTGATAAAGTGATGGTGCTTTAAATCCTGTAGATACACTCGCTATCAATCTTACCTGATTGCTCAATGCATAAGATGGATTGAACGTAAAGGTTTGGTTATTCCCAAAACGATTGTGGTTATTGTATCTACCCCCTAATTCAAGTAACCATTTTTTTGCATTGTCATTAACTAGGACAGAAGTGTAAAAAGCATTTTGAAATTGAAATGTATCATTTGTGCTAAATGAATATGGCCCATATTGGCTAATGGACTCGTAGGTTTGATTGTAAGACCCATATCTAAAATCGGATCCAATAATCCATTGTACATTATTATGAATAGGTGTTGATAAAAAGGCATCTGCAAAATGTGTTGTACCTGCATATTGGTTGTTCTCAAAAATGGTATAGATTCTGTCTACACTATCATTAAAATAAGTTCTGTCCTGAGTGGTATATTGGTATTGTAATTGAAAATTGGTTTTTGCTTTTTTATATTTCAACATCAAGCCACTCATGGTGGTGGCGTTTTTGAACTCATTGTCTTTATCATCCATAAAGCCTCCGAAGTCTATGGCAGAAGTGTAAGCTGTTTTTCTGCTTGATAGTTGCAGGTCCCATAGCGAATCAATTTTGTATTTTGCTTTTACAAAAAAGCTATTGTTTTGATAACCATCTTTATCAAAATTTCCTTTGTTGGTGATGTCCTTTGCAGAAGAAAATCCGTCTGCATTTTGATTTTCAAATCCAATGGTATAGTTTAATTTATTGATGCTGCTATTAAATTGCAAGTTGCCTTGCTTGGTTCCATAATTACCATAGCTCAATGCACCAGAAACAAAGGGCCTACCTTTTGATTTTGTAATTATATTAATTACACCACCAATGGCGTCCGATCCGTACAGCGTACTTTGTGCACCTTTTAGAATTTCAATACGCTCCACTTGATTAAGTGGCACTAAGTTTAAATCAAATTCATTGCTAATCATGGATGGATCACCTACTGGGGCACCGTCTAATAAAATTAAGGTTCTTCCAGAAGCTGCACCACGCATGTAAATACTGGGAACCGTTCCTAAATTACTTAAACTACCTGGCAAGCTTAAACCTGCCTGCTCATTCAACACTTGTGCAATGGTTCTACCAGCGTTTTGTTGAATTTGAGCAGCAGTAATAACAGTGATGACTTTACTTGTTCCATTTTGTTTCTGCTCAATTTTATTAGCAGTAACAATTGCATCCTCCAACTGTGTGGCGGTTGAATTTTTTTGAAGACTGTCTTTTTGCCCAAAGAGCAGGGTGGTGGCGATAAGGCAGACCGAGAGCGTGATTAATTTTTTGCTCATTGTTTTGTTTTTCATTTACTGAGTGAACAATGAGCTTCCTGGAGAAAGAGAACCATAATAAATTAAAGAGGATACGATACCCTGCACTTAATCTTTTACAATCCCTGCTTTTTACCCGAAAGCTGTTGATTTTTTTAACTAGGCAGGTCTTCTGGCTTGTTCTTCTAGGATGCGTCCTTCCCAAATTGCTTCAGTGGACTTTTTGCATCAATTGCTTTGCAGCAACGAACTCACAGCTACGGGAATAGCCCCCGATTTTAACGGGATTCCCTTTTAATCATTTGCATGAACCTAATTCTGAAACAAATTTAGCATTAATATATTCCTCTCTATTTTTAATTACTAACGGGTTGTTGAAAACTAGGCCATTTTTATTATATTTATAATTCATTGACTAGATATGAAAGAAAAGCAAGGCATTAATTTTTTTAGCCTTACCATGATTGTGGTGAGTTTGGTCATTGGCATGGGTATTTTTAAAACACCTGCTACTATTGCAGCAAAATCGGGCACCCCACTTATATTTTTTAGCGCCTGGTTAATTGGAGGGCTTATTGCTTTATTTGGAGCCCTTACTTATGCTGAAATTGGACAAAGACTTCCAGTGATGGGTGGCTATTATAAAGTATTTGCGCATTGCTATCATCCTGGTGTTGGTTTTACTATTAACGTTTTAATTTTAATTAGTAATGCAGCATCACTCGCGGTAGTGGCATTAATTGGAGCCGACTATGTAAGTGATTTATTATTCGGACAACCTTCTGGCACTTTATTTAATATTATTATAGCCTCTGTTTCTGTGGGGCTTTTTTATATTGTTAATTTATTAGGGTTAAAAACAAGTAGTCGCACGCAGAATATTTTAACGGTGGTGAAAATTTCATTAATTGTACTTTTAATTTCTTCCTTGTTTAAAGGTGTTACCGTACCTCCGCATGGAATTAATGAAGGGAAAATTTATACCTATGATGGAAGCAACGGCGCTTTGTTATTACTAGTAAGTTTAGTCTCTGTATTTTTTACTTACGGAGGCTATCAACAAACCATTAATTTTGGATCGGAAGTAAAATCGGCCAAGACTATGCAAAGAGGCATTGTAGTAGGTATACTAGTAGTGCTATTTTTATATTTAGCCATTAACTACACTTATATTAAAGTCATTGGATTTGATCAAATGAAAAATGCCAATGCCATTGGTTCTTTATTATTTGAAGCCTGGTTTGGAAAATTTGGGGCCAAGGTTTTTGATTTTGCCATGGTCTTAAGTGTGCTTGCCTATGTGAATGTAATATTAATGAGTAACCCTCGTGTGATGTTTGCGATGAGCGAGGATAAAGTACTACCTGCCATTTTTCAAAAAAAACATCCTAAAACAGATGCCTTAGTGCCTGGCTTAACTGTATTTGCCATTACCACTATACTAGTTACTTTTTTTGGTAAAGGGGTAGACGATGTACTAAGCTTCAGTATTTTTTTAGATTGTATGGGTATGAGTACTTCTGCTGCTACCTTATTAATATTAAGAAGAAAAAAACAAGGCGATGCGACCGTTACGGGGGCTTTAAAAAGATGGACACCTATTTTCTGTGTGATTTTTGTATTATCCTATGCCTTGGTGGCTTGCGCAGTGGTCATTGACAAGCCCTATTCTGCATTAACAGCTGTTATCTTATTATGTATTGTTTTGGTATTATATAGAATCTTTTACTACAAGCCTTCTGCATAAAAAGGGGTAATTCCAACCGTTCAAACCCCATTTTAGAGGCATCTTCCCTTTATTTATGCATGAAAAAGCTAATTTCTAGCCTTTCATCGTTACTAAATGCTGTTCAGCGCTTGCCTTTTCCGTCTGTCTAAAAATTACTCAACTAGCCCTTTATGTAGTATTTTTGTACTGTAAAAAGAGTTCTAACAATACATTACATGAAATACATAATTACAATAAGCTTATTTTTCTCTTCCATTAGCTTGATGGCACAAGAACCCGCTAAGTGGGATTTAAAATCTTGTGTGCAGTATGCCATTCAAAATAATATCTCCGTGCAGCAAGCAGATGTTCAGGCAAGACTCGCTAAACTACAGGCAGAATTGGCTAAATCCAACCGACTACCCACTATTAGTGGTTCCACAGGAATGGGCTTAAGATTAGGCCGTTCTATTGACCCTACTACCAATGATTTTACCAACACTCAATTTTTATTCAACAATTTTGGAGTGAACGGAGGCATGCAATTGTTTAATGCTGGCAGGTTAAGAAATAATGCAGAAGCTAGTAGTTTAAGTTGGTTTGCAAGTGAAACCGATAGACTAACCATTGCCAATGATATTTCATTGAACGTGGCTACTTTTTATTTACAAATTTTATCAGCTATTGAGCAAACTGAAATTGCAAAAATTCAAATACAACAAACAAAGGAACAATTAGCGGCTACTACTAAAAGAGTAGAAGTGGGCTTATTACCTGAATTAAATTTATTAGAATTAGAAACGCAATTGGCTAACGATAGCAGTAGTTATATCACTGCCATTTCTAATGTACAACAAGGTAAATTAAATTTAATGGCCTTGTTGAACTTAGACGCATCTAAGAATTTTGATATTGTATCGCAGTCGGTGGATCAAATTAAATTACAATCTTTCGCTGATTTGCAACCTGATTATGTATTTAATTATGCTTCTCAAAATTTACCTAACGTTAAAGCAGCTTCTTTAAGAGTGAAAGCAGCGCAAAAAAATACTTTAGTAGCCAAAGCAAGCTTTTTTCCAACCATTAGTTTTGGTTATAATTTAACTTCTAACTTTTCTAATCAGTTTAATTATATTAGTGGTTTTCAGAGTAACGGATTTAGCACACCCACTGCTACATCTCCTTTTGTAAGCGTTAACAATACTAAGTATTATGTTCAATCACCTGTTTTTACCCCTGTTACTTCAACAAGAAATTGGAGCTCAGTATGGAATGGTTGGAGAACACAGGTAGACAACAACTTTGGTCAAAACGTTGGCTTACAAATGTCAATTCCTATTTTCAATGGCAATCAAGCTAAAATTGCCTACAAGCAATCTAAATTGAATTTACAAAGTGCAACCTTACAAGAAGAGAATACGCAAAGAAAATTAAAACAAGATATTTACGCAGCCTATACCAATGCAGTAGTTGCTTTTAATAAATTAAATGCCACTGAAAAAGCGTTGAACGCAGCTGAAAAAACCTATCAATTTGCTAGTAAAAGATATGAATTAGGTTTACTAGGCACCATAGAATTATTAAACAATCAAAATAACTACCTAAGAGCTAAAGTGAATTTTAAGACTGCTCAATACGAGTATGTATTTAGAATTAAATTACTTGAGTTTTATAAAGGGGAAGCATTAACATTATAAGCAGTAAAAAATAAATACAATGAATAAAAAAGTAATTTGGATAAGCGTTGCAGTAGTAGCCGTAATTGCACTTTTGGTAGGACTTAAAAAAGCAGGCGTTATTGGAAAGGTCGAGGGCACTGAAGTGACTACTGAAAAAGTACAACTAAGAACTATTACCGAGTCGGTGAATGCAAGTGGTAAAGTATATCCTGAAGTAGAAGTGAAAGTGAGTCCAGATATCTCTGGTGAGATTGTGAACCTATATGTTGAAGAAGGAGACAAAGTAACCAAAGGACAAATATTGGCAAAAATTTATGCAGATATTTATTCTTCACAAAGAGATCAGGTGACTGCAAGTGTGAATCAAGTGAAAGCGCAATACGAGAATGTAAAAGCAGCATTAAGTGGCTTGAAAACAGCTTATGACAATAGCAAGGCCACCAACGAACGTTTTAAAAAATTATTTGCGGATAAAATTGTTTCAAGATCTGAATACGAGCAAACAGAGCAGGCATTTCGTTCTGCAGAGTCTGCTTATAATTCAGCTAAGGAATCAATTAAAAGTGGAGAAGCACAAATTCAAGGTGTAAGAGCACAATTAGCTAGAGCTGAAAAAGATTTAGCCCGTACTATTATTACTTGTCCAATGGATGGTATTATTAGTTTAATGAATGTTAAAAAAGGAGAGCGTGTGGTAGGTACTGCTCAAATGACGGGTACAGAAATGATGCGTGTAGCCGATATGAAAAGTATTGAAGTAAGAGTAGATGTAGGAGAAAATGATATTACAAAAGTTAAATTAGGCGATACTGCTTTAGTAGAAGTAGATGCATATAATAATAGAAAGTTCAAAGGCATTGTATATAAAATTGCCAACCCTATTACTTCTACTGCAAATACTTCTGCTTCTTCTGCAGAAGTAGCTAATTATAAAGTGCATATTAGATTGCTTACAGATAGTTATACCGATTTAGTAAAGGACAATAATATTTTCCCTTTCAGACCAGGTATGACTGCAAGTGCTGATATTCAAACAAAATCAAAAGTAAATGTAGTAACGGTTCCATTGAATGCAGTTACGACTCGAGATAAAGAAGGTGAAGGAAAAGATACAAAAGTGGGTTCTGGTAAGCCAGAGGAGAAGCCTGCTGACAATGGTAATGCTTCGAAAGAGGAAGAATTATCTGAAGTGGTATTTGTCTTAGGCAAAGACAATAAAGTGAAAATGGTAAAAGTGAAAACAGATATACAGGATCTTAATTTTATTGAAATCATTGGTTTAAAAGTGGGAGATGAAGTAATTACAGGGCCTTATAGCACTGTAAGCAAGACCTTAAAGGAAGGCACACTTGTGAAAGTGGTCACTAAGGAGAAGCTTTTTGAAGAGAAGAAGTAAGAAGCGAATTAGCTTTAGATAAATACTTTAAAAAGGGGTGCATTTCAAAAATGCACCCCTTTTTTATTTGTTTCGTATGTTTGTACTATGGAAAACAGTCGAATAGGTATTATAGGCAGTGGAAGTTGGGCAACTGCTATCGCTAAAATTGTCACAGGTAATGACCATCCTATTACCTGGTGGGTGCGCCAACAGTCCAATATTGATTACTTTATCAAAAGGCATCATAACCCGCATTATTTAAGAAATACTTATTTCAATGTAACAAATATTCATTTTACGGCCAGTGTTCAGGCCTTGGTGGATCAGTCCGATATTATCATTATAGCAGTGCCTTCCATTTATATTACCTCAGCCTTAGAGGGGTTGGATCCAGCTGCTTTAAAAAATAAAAAAATAATTTCTGCAGTCAAAGGAGTTATTCCAAAATATAATATTTTGTTGAATGAGTATTTAGCGAAACATTTTAATGTAGCCCTAGAAAATTATTTTACTTTATTGGGCCCTAGTCATGCGGAAGAAGTTGCCGCTGAACAACTTTCTTATTTAACTTTTTCAGGATTAGACACAAAGCAAACAGAAGAAATTGCTTCCTATTTTGCAACAGAATATATTAATACAAGAATTAATAATGATGTTTTAGGAGTACAATATGCAGCAGTGGCTAAAAACATATATGCATTAGGCGCGGGTATTGCACATGGCTTAGAATACGGTGATAATTTTTTAAGTGTATTTATTGCCAATGCTGCCAATGAAATGGATTGTTTAATATCGGCTATTGAGAAATCAACTAATCATAAAGGGGTAGTAAGCAATCATACAGCATCTGTTTATTTAGGTGATTTATTAGTAACCTGTTATTCTTTACATAGCCGCAATAGAACTTTTGGAAATATGATTGGCAAAGGCTACTCCGTGCGTGCTGCCGAATTAGAACTGAATATGGTGGCAGAAGGATACAATGCGAGTAAATGTATTATGGCTATGAATGGTACCATTCAAATAGATTTACCCATTATTAAAGCGGTCTATCAAATTTTATGGGAAGGCCATGACCCGGTTACTACTTTCAAAGAAATTGAAAAAACATTGGTTTAGCTATTCATTTACCCAGAAAAAATCACTGGCAATTCCATCTGCAAAAAACTTTGCTTCCTTACTAAGTGTATATCCCTTCTCGGTGGGTTCAAGTTGTCCCAATGCTATATATTTAGGAGCAACAGACATCATATAAGCTTCATATTTTTCTCCAAAAACATCTTTAATATAATGAGTAGAGAAGCCCTCGCTTTTTCTAAGTGAAATCATCATGTATTCATTAAATTTCTGATCAAGACTTAAGTTCTCTAATTCAAAAGGAACTAGATTATTTTTAATAGATTGAAAATAAAGGGCGTTGTTGGCAATATTCCATTGTCTTTGGTCTCCATTAAAAGAATGCGCGGCGGGCCCTAGTCCTAAATAGGGAACTTGATTCCAATAATTACTATTGTGTTTGCTTCTACTATTCGGCATTGCAAAATTAGATATTTCGTAGTGTTCAAATCCTGCAGCTGTTAAGGCATTCACCATTATTTCAAATTGTCTTGCTTGCTTTGTAGTATCAATATCTTCTATTTGTTTTTTGGCAATCATTGAAAATAAAGCTGTTTTTTCTTCTACTGTTAATGCATAGCAAGAAATATGGTTTACTTTATATTGAATTAATGTGGCTATATCGGCCATTAAATCTTCATCGGATAAATGGGGGGTACCATAAATTAAATCGGCACTGATATCTTTAAAGCCTGCAGCCTGCACAATTTTTATAGCTTCATGAGATTGTTCAACCGAATGTGCTCTATTCATCCAAGCAAGAGAGCCTGCTTGAAAACTTTGAATACCAATGCTGAGTCTGTTCACACCTAAAGACAACCAATCCGCGGCAATGCCTGGGTGAATATCATCCGGATTGGCTTCAAGGGTAAATTCAAAATGAGTAGCGAGATTAAAATTTGCTGTAAGGGCTTCAATAATCATTTCTAATTCAGCCCTCTTTAACAAAGAGGGTGTGCCGCCTCCAAAGTAGATTGTTTCAATGGGGGTACTAAGATAGTTTTTTTGAAGCTTTATTTCTGCAACCAGGGCATGGGTAAATTCTTGAATATACTCGGTTTGCGTAGAGAAGTGGAAATTACAATAGTGGCAGGCTTTTTTGCAAAAGGGGATATGAATATAGATGCCTGCCATAGGGAGCGTTGTCTAACAAAGCTAGTTATTAGTTACTAATTATGCATCAGGATACTTATTTTTGCAGTAGATGATTTTAAATCTCCATAAAGCTTTTTGTATACTAGGATGTATGTTAGTAGGGTGCACGCTCTCTATAGTGGTGTATGCACAAAATCCAATTGTTTTATCCGTTAAAGATACCAGTCAAATAGGCCTGGACTCTTTGGTTAAAAAAGACAGCTTAATGATAAAGCATATTCCTGTTTTGCCCGCAACTTATCAAAAAGCAGATGCTTGGTTTATGCAAATACAATTAACCGCTAAAGGAGATACGGCACTCAATAATATCAAAACATATAAAGAGTATTATAGCAATAAAAAAAATGCCTTTAAATTATATGATCAAACTTCAGTAAATAGTAGGAATGCTCAAATAATATATAAAATTGAACAGCGTTATGCGGTATCTGATAAAGATGCCCTATTTTATTTATTGGTGGGCATGATACTGATATATGGGTTTGTGAATAATATGTATCCACAATACTTTCAAAAATTATTTAGTCAATTTAGTCAGTCCTCTATGCGTATGATGCAAAATAGAGAACAGCTATTAAATAATAGTGTTGCTTCCTTATTATTGAACCTCTGTTTTATTTTAAGCTTTTCTTTAATGGCTTCCTTGCTTATATATAATAGACATTTATTGCCTATTTCTTTTTGGCTTGTTTATTTTTATTTTTGTCTTTTTTTTACAAGTCTATACCTTGGAAAATATATTTGCTTAGAAATAGCGGGTGCTATATTTAGTACGAAAGAATTAGTAAAGACCTATGTTTTCGTGGTGTTTATGATTAACAAGGTACTAGGCATATTGCTGTTGCCCTTTATTCTTATTTTGGCATTCGCAAAGCCTATTTATTTTCCAGCGGCTATTATAGGGGCTGGAGGCCTCTCAGTGCTGCTTTTCCTATATCGATACTTGTTCTCACTTACCTCAGTTAGAAACAAATTACATATATCCTCCTTTCATTTTTTTCTTTACCTTTGTGCATTCGAAATACTGCCTCTGATGATCTTGTATAAACTGGTGGTGCAGTATTTTGGTGGAACGTATTAAAAGTTGAATTATAAAAAATGGCTATTAAAAAAATACTTATTTCGCAAGCACGTCCGGAGAGCGAAAAATCGCCTTATTTTGATTTGGAAAAAAAGCATAAGGTAGCGCTACATTTTCATCCCTTGATTCAATTAGTGCCCATTGCCGCCAAAGATTTTAGAAAAAATAAAATTGATATTGCTGCTTTTACGGCAGTTGTTTTCACTAGCAAACATGCTATTGACCATTTCTTTAGAACCTGCGATGAATTAAAAGTAAGTATCAATCAGGATACAAAATATTTCTGTGTCACAGAATCGGTAGCACTTTATTTACAGAAGTTTATTATGTACCGTAAAAGAAAAGTATTTTTTGGTGCAGATGGTACTAATAAAAAATTATTCGATGTTTTAAACAAGCATAAGGGTAATGAAAACTTCTTATATGTATGTAGCGAAAACCAACAAGACAATGAAATTGTGAATTGGTTAAAAGACCATGAATGTAAATTCGATTTGGGCTATATGTATAGAACAGAATTTAGTGATGTTAAAAAAGTATTTGATGAACATAGTTTTGATATAATATGCTTATTCACCCCAAGCGGTTTAAAAAGCTTGTACCAAAACATGCCTAAATTTAAACAAAATGGAACCGCCATTGGTGCATTTGGTTCTAGTACTTGCAAGGCAGTGGAAGAAGCAGGACTTCAATTACATATTAAAGTGCCTAGTCCTCAAACACCAAGTATGATTGCTGGCTTGGAACAATTTCTTTCCTCTAATAGTAAAAAGAAATAAATAAATTGCATTCAAATGAATGCAAATCCAAAGCACACCAATAGTCTTATACAGGAGACCAGCCCTTATTTATTGCAGCACGCACATAATCCAGTACTGTGGGAACCCTGGTCTGAAAAATCATTGGCTTTAGCCAAAGAAAAAAATCAACCTATTTTATTAAGTATTGGCTATGCAGCCTGCCATTGGTGTCACGTCATGGAAAGAGAAAGTTTTGAAGACGAGACAGTGGCCGCTTTTATGAATGCTCATTTTATTTGTATAAAAGTAGATAGAGAAGAAAGACCCGATATCGATCATATTTATATGGACGCCTTACAAGCCATGACAGGTTCAGGTGGTTGGCCCTTAAATATTTTTTTATTACCTGATGGGAAACCTTTTTATGGGGGCACTTATTTTCCGCCCATAGCCATGCCACAAAGAGCTTCTTGGATGGATGTTTTACAAGGCGTTAAAAATGCATTTGAAAATAATTATGAAAAATTAGTAGAACAAGCGAATGAACTTACTAATCATATTGTAAGAAATGTTGTTGTGCCCATTAATACCACAGGCGTTGTAGATAATAATGAAGAACCGCTTGCTACCAAGGAAGAGATTGAAATAATGGCTGGGCGTATTTTACAACAAGCCGATACACAGTGGGGTGGATTTGGAAATGCACCTAAGTTTCCTCAAACCTTTGTTTTACAAATGCTTTTTAGAAATTATGATTTGAATAAGCATGAAGCCTCTTTAGTTCATGCCATTCGTTCTATTGATAAAATGATTCAAGGGGGCATTTATGATCATTTAGCTGGAGGTTTTGCAAGATATAGTACCGATGCACAGTGGCAGGCGCCCCACTTTGAAAAAATGTTATATGACAATGCTTTGTTAATAGGTGTGATAGCAGAGGCTTATCAAATCACGCAGAAGCAGTCTTATAAAAAAGTAATAGAACAAACCATGCATTTTTTACACAGTGAATTATGTAATGAACAAGGTGCCTACTATGCAGCCTTAGATGCGGATAGTGAAGGAGTAGAAGGTAAATTTTATACTTGGTCTTACGCTGAAATAAAAACATTATTAGACCCTGCCATCTTTGAAAATTTCTGTACCTATTATCAAATAACAGAAACCGGTAATTGGGAGCATACCAATATTTTATGGACTGTGGATGCAATGGAGCTAGGTATGCAAGATGGTTTTGAAACAGCTAGAGCAACGCTATTGGAAGCAAGATCCAAAAAAATTAGACCAGCGCTTGATTATAAAATAATTTTATCTTGGAATAATTTAATGATAGTTGGGCTTTGTAAAGCCTATGAAGCATTAGGTAATCTAGCTTATAAGCAAAAAGCTATGGATACAATGCGTTGGATAGAAGAAAATATGTGGAATAAAAAAGAGAATTATTTTTATCATACACATACCAAGGGCGTCAATAAATCTTTTGCATTTTTAGATGATTATGCAAGTTTGATACAAGCGTATATTCACTTGCAAGAAATTACGGGTGATATTACTTATGTAGAAAAAGCAAAAAATTGGATGCACTATGTACAAGCGCATTTTATAGCAGAAGACGGCCTTTTTTATTATTTCACACCAGACTATCAAAAAGATATTATCGTACGAAAAAAAGAAACCTATGATGGGGCTCAACCAAGCGGCAATTCGATGATATGTTTGAGCATGTTTTATTTAGGCACCCTATTTGAAAACGACCAGTGGACCAGTCAGGCGGAGCAAATGATAAGGTCGATGCGTAAATTGATATTGCAATATCCATCGGCCTATAGCTATTGGGCCCAATGTTTTTCGATTATGACCGAAGGTTACCAATCTATGGTGGCAGTGGGACCAAGCGTAAGAACGGATATTGAAAAATTAGTTTCTAAGTTTTTGCCTCAGAAAATGCTTCTTTTCATACCTAGAAATTTATCTAGTATACCCATGTCGTTATCAAAGCAAAATAATGATAACCAATACTTTATATGTAAGAATAAAACATGCTATCCGCCAGTATCTAGTCTAAGCGAATTTTTAGCAAAAGTCTAACAACTAATGTTTTAAATTGCATTTCCTATTTATGCTGTGAGAATCAATACTTTCTGCAAAAAAAAGTCCTATTTTTTTTGATAAAAATGAAATTTAATTAAAAAAAATTCGTTCTAAAGGAGATAAGAACCGGTAAAACTATAATATGATTACAAGATTGAAGAAATTGACCTTTAAACTGCCCTTGGTATTAGCTGCGATTATACTAGGTTCTATTAGTATTTTATCATTTAAAGACCCTAAGTTTCGTTCCGATCCTAATATGGTGCAGATACCTGGAGGTTCCTTTTATATGGGACCAAGTGATGAGCAGGTGGATATGTCCATGGTTAATAGAAAAAAATTAGTATCCATTACTGGTTTTTGGATGGACCGTACAGAAGTAACGAATCAGCAATATAGAAAATTTGTAAAATATGTATCTGATTCTCTTAAATATTTAGCGGTGTATGCAGGTGGTGTGAATCAAGCTGAAGATACAGTAAAAGTAGATTGGAATAGAGCGCTTCGAATTAACACTAGCAGTAAGGCTGTGATAGAAAAATTAAATGAACTTTTGTTAAGCCCTGATAATCGTATTCAAGGTAAAGTAGAAATAGATCCTACTAAATTAATCTACAGGTATTCTTATGTGGATTTAAAAGCGGCTGCTAAATCCTCTAAAGGATTAGAGCAACCCTTGAGTAATTTTCTTGTATCTCAAACAGAAGCCGTTTATCCTGATTCACTTGTATGGATGAGAGATTTCTCTTATTCTTATAATGAACCCTTTACGCGTTTATACTTTTCGCACCCTTCTTATAATCAATATCCGGTGGTAGGTATTACTTGGAAGCAAGCTATTGCTTTCTGTCATTGGAGAACTAATAATAGTAATTTTTATTTGGATAAGGGGAATAAGAAAGACGAAAAAATTGATGGTATATACCGTTTACCCACAGAAGCAGAATGGGAATATGCTGCAAGAGGTAATTCTAAAACGAACAATATGTATCCTTGGGGTTCTCCATATACAAGAACTAAAGAAGGGCGTTTGCTAGCCAATTTTAAACCAGGCAGAGGAGATTATTTTGGATCAGATGCGAAGAACGATAATATTTATACAAGTAAGGTTCAATCTTATCCAGAAAACGGCTATAAATTATTTGATATGGCAGGCAATGTTGCTGAATGGACTAGCTCTGTATATTATGAGGGTGGCTATAATTTTATGGGAGATTTTAGCCCGGATTTACAATACAATGCAAAAGAGGAAGACCCCATTTCTATGAAAAGAAAAGTGGTTAGAGGAGGTTCTTGGAAAGATATCGCTTACAATATTCAAGTAAGTACTAGAAATTATGAATACCAAGATACCGCTAAATCTTATATTGGATTTAGATGTGTGTTGTCGATGGCGCCAAGAATTAATTAATTATTTATTGCGAATTAAAATAATCATTTCGAATTAAATAGTATCATATAAAATTTATAAATTTTTCAAATGTCAAATTCCATTTCGCCTAAAACCAATAAGATCGTTAACGTAGTTTTCTCTCTAGGAGCTGCGGTAGTTATTATAGCTACATTGGCAAAAATCTTACATCTAGCATGGGCCGATTATGCATTAATACTTGGTTTTGTCACAGAGGCTGTGATTTTTACTATTTATGCATTCTTGCCACCGCCAGAAGTGGGAGATTCAACACATGCTCCACAAGCAGGTGCAGTAGATTCAGTGATGGCGCATTTGGAAGCAGCCAAATTAGACGGTGCTGCTTTTGAAAAATTAAGTACAAGTTTTCAACGCTTAAATGACACTGCCATGTACTTGGGCGATTTAGCAGATATGTCAAAAGCAAGTAAAGACTTTACACATAATACAAAGGATGCAGCCATTGCATTAGGTTCTATCAAGGATTCAGTGGGTTCCGTTTCTTCTAATTTAGGAAGTTTTGCATTGGCTACTGATGGTGTTAAAAATTTAAATGATCAGTTTGCGATGATGAGTAAAAGTATGGAAGCCATGAATACCTATTACACTAAGTTAGCGGAAGCTTCGAATGCTATGTCAAGTTCTGCGCAAGATGCGATTAGAGCGAAAGAACAAATTGCATTACTGGCCGACAACCTTACTCAATTAAACAAAGTGTATGGCAATATGATTGTTGCGATGCAAGGACGTTAATTTAATTATTCAAATTTTCATTTTTTAAAATCTAGTATACATGTCATTACCTAAGGAGCCAAGGCAGAAGATGATTAACATTATGTATATAGTGTTAACTGCGCTATTGGCATTAAATGTATCTAGTGAAATTCTCAATGCATTTAAAACCATTGAGCAAAGTTTAAATAGTGCAAGTAATATTATAGAGAGAAAGAATGCCGATATCTATAAATCTTTGAAGACAAAATTAAATGATCCAAAATCGGCAGAAAAAGCGGCTATTTGGGCACCTAAGGCTGAAAAGGCACATGCCTTTGCTGACGCTATGTACACTTATGTAGAATCATTAAAGCAGGAATTAAAAATAGAGTCGGGATTGAAAACAAAAGATGGTAAAGAAGAATATAAAGAAGATGATTTAGATGCTACTACAAGATTATTATTAAATAGTAAATCAGGAGAATCAAAAGGAAAGGATTTATATAATAAGTTAGTTCAATTTAAAGCCGATTTAGCGGCTATTGATCCTATTATTGCAAAAGAAGTAATTCCTAACTTACCCTTAGACTTATCTATTCCCAATACTTCAAGTATTGCAGGTAAGGACGATTGGGCCTATGCTTATTTTCACATGACGCCAACTGTTGCGGCCATTACTATTTTAACTAAGTTTCAAAATGATATTCGTAATAGTGAAGCACAGGTAGCAGAATTTTGCCATAAAGAAATTGGAGAAGTAGAATTAATATATGATCAGTTCAATGCCTTTGCGGCCTCTAATTCTCAATACTTAATGCAAGGGGAAGAATTAGTGATTACGGCAGGAGTGGGTGCATTTAGTAGTGCAGCCAAACCTTCAATATCTATTGATGGAGTGAACTTGCCTATTACCGCAGATGGTTCTGCAATTTATAAATCAACAGCGGGTGCGCCAGGTGTTAATTCAAAAAGAGTAAGAATATCTTTTTTAAAGCCTAATGGGGAAACAGCTATCGTAGAAAAGGATGTAAGGTTTACAGTGGGTACGCCTGCTGGATTAGTAGTATCAACAGATAAAACAAGAGTATTTTATAAAGGTTTAGATAATCCATTAAGTGTAACAGGCGGTGGTGGTGCTGAAAAAATAAATGTAACAGTGGAAGGAACAGGCGCAACAGTGAGTAAGGCGGGCGCAGGCCAATACATTGTAAAGTGTACCCAACTTGGAAATGTAATGGTGAATGTGAATGATGGTAAATTATCTCAAAAAATTAATATACCTGTTAAGCGTGTTCCAGATCCTATTGCCATTGTGGGTGGAAGTGCTGGAGGTAATATGACTGCTAATAAATTCAGAGTGCAACAAGGCGTGATTGCCGATTTAAGAGACTTTGTTTTTGAGGGCATTAGATTTAATGTCGTTTCATTTATCGTCATTGCTACAGGAAAAGGTTTTGATGAACCAGAAGTGGCTGAAGTGAATGGAGCGGCTTTTGCAAATGGGGCAAAGGATTTGGTAAGAAGATGTCAGCCAGGTACCACGGTGACTATTGGTGAAATTAAAGTAACAGAGCCAGGTGGGGGTACTAGAAAATTAGATCAAACCATTACTTTTATTTTGCAATAAGATTGTAAAAAAGTAGAAAAATATAAGACATGAAAAAATTAATATTCCATACTTTGTTTTTAGTGCTAGCACTAACCATAGTCAATAGCGCTGAAGCGCAGTTTAATTATAAGAAAAAAGCAGGTCCTGCAAAGGATACAGTTGCCGCTAAACCTGTGGAAGCGGCAGTAGTAGCGCCAGTGGTTTCAACTGTAGCCATTGATACTAATATAAAATCAACTAAAACTATTGACACCACCTTGGTGGGTGGTTTTAATGCGAATAATAGAAAAAGTTTAAGACCTAATTATGGTTTCTTTACTGAGAACAATAAAAGAAAAGCAGTTCAGCAAAGAACACCGATGGCTTATGAGAATTTAAGAGAGGAGGACGCTTTGTTTAGTGAGTTTGTTTGGGAAGAAATTGATGGCAGAGAAAAAATTAACCGACCTTTTATATATCAAGCCTATGATGATAGTGGAGACCAACGCTTTTTTGCTCTTTTATTAAGAGCCATTGAAAAAGATGGAGTAGTGCCATTTTCGGCTGAAGGGGGAGATGATCGTTTTACAAAGCCTTTGGGTGTTGACGAAGTAAATGCCATGTTGAAAGGAAGTTTAGATACGCAGTTGGTACAAAATATTAATAATCCTAATGTATTTGATACGAGTATTATATACAACACCAAACTAGCACCGAATCCGGATTCTATTTATACATTCAGATTAAAAGAGCAATTCATTTTTGATAACAGAACAAGCAGAATGTATTGCAGAATCATTGGTATTGCGCCTGTGGCGACCATTGTCATTAATAATAAACCTATTAAGCGTACTTTATTTTGGATCTACTATCCAGAATTAAGAGCTACGCTAGCTAAGAACGAAGTATATAATCCTAAGAATATCTCCAATAGAATTACTTGGGAGGAACTTTTTGAAAGCAGATATTTTAATGGATATGTTGTAAAGTCAACACTTGACAATTACAATGATAAAATGTTGAATGCTTTGTATAAAGATCCTAATAAAAGATTGTTAGAAGGAGAGAAGATTAGACAAAGAATCTTCGATTACGAGCAAGATAGATGGGTGTATTAATACACGCTTATTTATCCTCTCTTATACCTCTTCTCTTTTTTCAAAAGCGGTTTTTAAAATTTGCGCCTTATTCGGACCTATAATTTCTGATAGCAATTCCAGCTTTGCTTCTTTAATTTTTTGTACCGATTTAAAATAAATCAATAACAAATCTTTGGTTTTAGGTCCAATACCTTGAATTTGGTCCAAGCTATTTTCAAGCGCTCCTTTAGACCTCTTGCTTCTATGAAATTGTATACCAAAGCGGTGTACCTCATCTCTTATATTTCTAATGAGTCGGTGTGCATCGGACTGCCAGTTTAATTTCAGGGAGTCCTTGTCTCCTACAAAGAAAATTTCTTCTAAATTTTTAGCAAGTCCAACGGTGGTGACTTGCTGTTGAATACCTAGCTCTGTTAAAGCCTCAATAGCGGCATTTAATTGCCCCTTACCACCATCAATTATAATCAATTGAGGAAGTGCTTGCTGTTTTGCTAGTACCGATTTATACCTTCTATACACAGACTCCTTCATGCTGGCAAAATCATTAATACCCACCACTGTTTTGATATTAAATTTACGGTAGTCCGATTTACTAGGCTGTCCATTTTTAAAACAAACCATGGCAGAAACAGGGAAGGCGCCTTGTATATTGGAGTTATCAAAACATTCTATATGCACAGGCATCGCACCCAAATGTAGTTGGTCTTTCAGTTCTTGTAAAACGCTATCATCTTTGATAGGGTTCACTTGTACTAACTTTTGTTTATACTCCCAATCCTTTAAAGCGTAGTCGGCATTTTTTTGAGACAGGGCTAAAAGCTGTTCTTTATCTCCTTGTAAGGGAATCGTATATTTTACACCTGGTATTGTATCTTCTAATTCAATAGGTAAAATAATTTCTTTGGCATCAGAACTAAGATTTGTTCTGAAATAATGAATCGCAAAAGACAATATCGTTTCTTTATTTTCTTCAAGAGGCACTGTTAAAGGCAAAATATGTGTTTGTATAATTCTGCCTTCTTGCACCATTAAATAACTTACATAGGCCTGCTCTTCCTTATGTGCAATACTAAAAACATCCATGGGGTGTTGGTGTTTTGTATACACTACCGATTTAGTTTGGTAGCTTTCTAGTTCTTCTATTTTTCTTTTGGTAAATCCTGCTTTTTCAAATTGCATCGCTGCGGCCTGCTCTTGCATTTTAGTTTGCAATGTTTGAATAACAGGTTTGATATTGCCCTTTAATAAATTTTGTACCTGCTCTATCGATTCATTATAATTAGTTTCAGACTGAAAATTTTGACAAGGCCCCAAGCAGTTGCCAATATGATATTCTAAACAAACTTTAAACTTACCTAATTCAATATTTTTTTTAGTGAGCGGAAGCGTGCAGGTTCTTAAGGGAATGGTTTGTTTAATATGATTCATTAATTCTCTTACCGCAAGTGGGTGGGTAAAAGGGCCTATATAAGTAGAGCCATCTTTTATTTTTCTTCTTGTAATATACACCCTAGGGAAGGACTCATTTTTTATAATAATATAAGGGTAGGTTTTATCATCCTTTAAATTAATATTATACTTGGGTTGGTAGTTTTTAATGAGTTCATTTTCCAGTATAAAGGCATCGTGCTCTGAATTCACAATGGTAAATTGGATATCCTTAATTTTTTCAACCAGTTCAATTGTTTTCTGATTTTCTTGGGTGGCTAAGAAATAGGAGCTCACCCTTTTTCTTAGGTTTTTAGCCTTGCCAACATATAATAAAGCGCCCTTTCCATCAAAATATTGATAGATCCCCGGTTCATGGGGAATACTTGACTGAATTTCCTTAAACTGCTCTTTTTCCATAATTGCCGCTGTAATGGTAAAAATACTATCTAATTTGCCATTCTTCTTTCTCCAATTTGTTGTCTCCACATAGCGTAGTACAAGCCCTTCTCTAATAATAATGATTCGTGGGTTCCTTTTTCTATCACTTGACCTTTCTCTAATACATAAATTCTAGTCGCATGAATAATGGTAGATAACCTATGCGCAATCATAATGGTAATTTGTTCTCTTTCAGTTGAGAGTTGTCTAATGGTATCGGTAATAGATTCTTCTGTGATACTATCTAAAGAAGAAGTGGCTTCATCAAAAATCAATAAATGAGGATGTCTTAATAAGGCCCTCGCTATAGACAATCTTTGTTTTTCTCCGCCACTTAATTTTAAACCGCCTTCTCCAATTAAGGTAGCCAATCCATTACCACCCTTGTCTAAAATATTGGAACAGCTAGCCTTGGTAAGGGCCACTAACATATCTTCTTCTGTAGCAGTAGGTGCCACAAAGGCTAAGTTTTCTTTAATAGTACCTGCAAATAATTGTGTGTCCTGGGTAACAAAACTAATTTGATTGCGAAGCCCAGTCATGTCTATATTATTTGAATTCACATCGTTGACTAAAATTTCTCCCTCTTGTGGCTGATATAATCCCACTAATAATTTTACCAAGGTGCTTTTGCCTGCCCCTGAAGGGCCTACAAAGGCAACGGTTTCGCCCTTCTTTGCTTCAAAACTAATATTGTCAATAGCTTTAAAATTAGCCGTTTGATGTTGAAAGCCCACTTGGTTGAATGCTAAGTGTTGAATATCTCCAATAGCGGTAGGGTTGCTAGGCGTTTGGTCGATAGGCTTTTTCATCAAGGCATCGAAATTATTTAAAGAAGCTTCTGTTTCTCTATAACTTAAAATAATACTTCCAATTTCTTGAAGTGGTCCAAATATAAAAAAGCTATAAAACTGCAAAGAGATTAACTGACCCACAGTTAAAATTTCTTTGAAGATGAGCCACATTAAAGTAAAAGTAATCACCTGTCTTAAAAAGTTCACCATGGTGCCTTGGATAAAACTTAGGGAACGCACATTTTTTACTTTCTTTAATTCGAGTGCTAATATTTTATAAGTATTATTATTTAATCTTTGAATTTCTTGTGTGGTTAAGCCCAAGCTTTTAATTAATTCAATATTGCGTAAACTTTCAGTAGTGGTACCTGCTAAAGAAGTGGTTTCTTTCACAATATTTTTTTGAATCACTTTAATTTGCTTACTTAACAAATTGGTAACATAGGCAATCAAGCTGGCACCTCCAATATAAATAGGTATAATAGACCAATGTAATCTGGTGGCATAAATAGAAACAAAAATGACACTTACAATGATGCCAAATAATACATTCACCACATAGCTAATAAACTTTTCACAATCGGCCCTAGCCTTGGTTAAAATAGATAAGGTCTCACCACTTCTTTGATCTTCAAAAGCTTGATAGGGAAGTTGCATCGAATGCTTTAAGCCATCGGTAAATAAGGCGGCACCAAATTTTTGAATAATTACATTCACTGTATAATCTTGGAAAGCCTTGGCTATCCTACTTACCATGGCAGTGCCTACTAATAACAATAACATATTGCTAACGCCCCATAAAAAATCGGACTGTGTTCTTTTTTGACCAGCTGCATCCACGATGGGGTTTTTGGCAAATTCGTCAATAAGTTTACCAAAAATCATGGGGTCGAATAAAGAAAAGGTTTGGTTAATAGCTGCTAATATAAAGGCTAGTAAAACAAGGCCTTTAAAGGGTTTAATATATTGGAATAAAATCTTCATAATGGGTTATCTATTGAGTGGACAAAGGTAATAAATATAGGTGGCTTTTAGCCAAAAGGCGGGCTTATCCACCTGCTGTTGAAAACTGTAACAGCTAGTTTCAGTGGCTTTCAAATCTAATATAGTAGATTAGAGTAGTCAATTCGTTATCAAAATCAATACCTTACTCAGTTCAAATCACCCTATAATATTCATCTTATAATATTGCTACTATGTTATGGAGAAAATTTAATGGAGAAAAAATAGTACTACCTATTAAAGAGGCTGTAAAACAAGCCATCATTGCCGAGTCTGAAAAAAAGACAAAATTAAAAGTATGTATTGGTACAGATAGTCAAGTAAAGGCCAATGTTACAGAATTTGCAACAGTGATTGTTTTTTTAAGAGAACATAATGGAGGTTTTATGTATATCCATAATGATAAGAGTACGCAGCAATATCATTTGAAAGAAAGAATGTTATTAGAAGTGGCTAAAAGTATTGAAATTGCTTATGAGCTATGTGATCTTTTTATTGAACATAATATTGAAATGGAAGTACACGCCGACATTAATACCAATCCGCAATTTAAAAGCAATGACGCTTTAAAAGAAGCCATGGGCTATATTTTAGGAATGGGATTTGCTTTTAAAGCAAAACCAGAAGCCTTTGCAAGCAGCTGCTGTGCAGATAAAGCAGTGAATTAAAAATTGAAATTATAAAGACTACTAAAGACCTTCGGCGTCTAGTTTATTATATTGGTCAATGCAGGCTAATACTTCATCTACACCTGTTCTTTTCTCAGCACTTGTTACAAAACCTTGGGGTAAAAAAGGAAGTATTTCGTTGAGCTTCTCAAAAAATGATTTTACATTTCTTGCCACCACACCTGGTTTTTCTTTGTCTGACTTAGTGAATATAAGGGTGAAGGGAATTTCCCATTTGAATAATTGTTCTACAAATTCTAAATCAATTTTTTGGGGAGCATGCCTGCTATCAATTAAAACAAAAACACGATTTAAGTTTTCTCTTTTTCTTAAATAGTTTTCAATCATTTGCTCCCATCTTCTTCTGCTACTTTGCGATACTTTCGCAAATCCATAACCAGGTAAATCCACAATATACCATTTGTCTTGTTTGCCCTTGGCAACACTATTGCTTGTAATTTCAAAATGGTTGATGAGCTGTGTCTTTCCGGGTGTACCCGAAGTTTTGGCTAAATTCTTTTGAAGACAAAGCGCATTAATAATAGAGGACTTGCCCACATTACTTCTTCCAATAAAGGCGTATTCTGGCGCTTTCAATGATGGGCATTGATCAAAACTAGGGCTTGAAATTAAATAACTGGCTTTTACAATTTTCATACTTAAGAAACCTTATTTAGAAGCGGCTTGTGTTTGGGTGGGTTTCTTTAATATAAGACTATCAGCAGGGTAATTGGCTTTCAATGTATCCATAATATTTTGACACCATTTAGTCAAAGTCTCTTTTTCAGCTTCTGTTAATTTTGCTTCTGAATGAATAATCGTATAAGAAGGTAGCGGCATTTCACCTTCTTTGATTTGTTCAATCACTTCTTCTAATTTATGGTTTTGCTTGGCTAATCTATAACTTGCAAATTCATTAAAATTAAAATGGCGCTTACCATCGTTGACATGTTCTGCTAACCAAAAGCTAATTGGCTGAATGGCTGCATAAAAAGGGTATTTTGTATTGTTGGTATGACAGTCTGCACAAGCTTTATCAACAATAACCTTTACACTATCAGGCATTGGGTATAAAGTAGTAACATCTTTAGTGATATCTGCAGAATTGTTTTTCGCTGGGCGAATAAATTGAATGGCTACTAAAATAACAAGTAGTCCAATAAGTATTTTCTTTATCATAATATCATTTCTTTGATTATTTCAACAATATAGTAATTCTTCTACTACTATTCTATGACTTGGTTGTCGATTAAAGAAAAATCAGTAAAAAATTTTCTTAAATCAAAACATTTCCGGTCATCTCAATAGGTATTTCCAATCCCATTACCTTTAAGATGGTAGGAGCTAAGTCACCTAATTTACCAGATTTTATGCTGCCTTTCCAGTCTTT
>Ga0208787_1000005_pt1 | contig 105123 bp, 97 predicted proteins | sample Wag4_2014_7_11_FD_187362 | JGI IMG/M metagenome (GOLD analysis project Ga0208787, IMG submission 187362) | Fresh water microbial communities from Ohio, USA - Utica-2 Time Series HT 2014_7_11 (SPAdes) (version 2) | ecosystem: Environmental > Aquatic > Freshwater > Water tank | place: USA: Ohio...
GTTTTTTATTGATTTTTTATTGATTTTTATGACTGTTTATTGTTAATTTTTATTGATTTTTTATTGATTTTTATGTAGCAATATTGGCCCGCAAAATATAAACAATACATAAACTATTTATAAAAAAGAAAACTCCACCAAAAATCCCCCACAACCCGCAAATAAACATAAATCGCCAGAGGCCCCTAGAAGCCCCTAGAAGGCCATCTGACCCATCCGATAAGCCACCAGTAGTCTGCTGCCTTAAGCCGCCTTCTAGCGTCTCCTGTGGCCCTCTGACCAATCCTAGAACTGTCCACTGTTTATCCTATTTTCTAAATAATCTTGTATTGTTTAAGGGTAGTCAAGAGATCACCCTTATGGGAACATAGCTCAAGTGGTTAGAGCACCCACCTTATAAGTGGGAGGTTCTGGGCTCAAGCCCCAGTGTTCCTATTGGTTCTTATAAAGAACCAACATCGCGCTCGTGATGAAATTAGTAAACATAGCGGTCTTAAAAACCGCTGGCCCTATGGCCTTGCAGGTGCAAGTCCTGTCGAGCGTATAACTTTTATAACAACATAAAATACGTTTAAATAATCGGCACAAGGTCTATTGACTTTTATAAAACACTAAATAATTCAGTGAACAATTCTTTTTGTGAATAAAGATCCCAAGAGCATTTATGTTCGGGCAAGTCTCCAAAACAAAAAAGAATTATCTTTCGTTTATTATAATCCTCTTAGTTGCTCCTACGGGATAAAGCATTAAAGATTATAATAAAAAAAGACGTATTATTCTTCTAATTGAATACTAGGTTAGCCCCAGTCGCAAAAATGCGAAATCTTTAGGGGATTTTCTCGTATCCAATTATAATCAGTAGACAATTAAATAATCGGCACAAGGTCTCTTGACTTTTTATAAAATCGTGATTAGAGTGGGTTTGTCGCTTTAGAAGTCTAGTTGTAACTATTAGTTAATAAAGACTACTAGCCAATATGGAAACTGGCACAAGCATCTGATTATCTCTCATAAAGTCCATTATTATTAGTGAGTCCTTAAAAAATACATTATGCTTACTACAGAAGAATTGAAAACTGCATGGGTTATTGGTAGTTTGGAAAAACTAGCAGGGCTTGGTTATTTTAAAGAAATTGGTTATAAAATTGATCCAGAATTCGTTAATTTTTATTGGGAAGCAGATGAAAATCGTCATAATCTTATTAAATCTGAAGAGATTTTTATGATTGTTCTTGAACTTACCAGGGAAAGTGATATGAGTCTGGAACATGTAACAGAAATTCATAAACTTCTTATGGAATACAAAGATGATAGGACTAAAGTATTTGCTTATGCAATGAAAAACCTGTTGATCAATAAATAATCTTTATTTGACTTTTATTTGTTTGTGGGTTACAGTAAGCACAGTTAAATCAAAACAATGAACACTCCTAACTGGAAACACAATTCAGGTAAAAAAAAGAATACAAAAGGAATGTGTAAGGGTAAACTTAAGTCAATTAAACAACGACTTAAGTTTATAAAGAAAAAATTTAGCAGTTAATTCTGCTTTTTATTTTTTATTCTTTATTATGTTTGCAGGGTAAGTGACGAACATTTTAGTCCACAGAGTTACATCACTCCTCAACTAATTTTAATCAGGATTTGCAACTGATAGTAGTCTAGCAGGTTATGGTGGGATCTGGGCATTAGCGTTGCTTATGAGACCGATAAGTTTCGCTGATCGTTAAGGGCTTCCCAGATCCATCTAGGTGCTGTATTGTATGGGAGTCGTTACGGGATCTGCTCCCATGATTCTCAAGTTTTCTTTCGGCAACAGTAAACTTGCCAATGATACTTTGATCTTTAATCTTCCGGCTGGTAAGACTTGTCCGGGTGCGGATAAGTGTCTTGCATTTGCTAAGGAAGTTGACGGCAAGCGTGTTCTGGTTAATGGGCCGCAAATGGAGTTTAGGTGTTTTGCTGCATGTTCTGAGGCAATGTATCCTCAGGCTTATGATTCTCGGCATTATAATTGGGAGACTGTAAAGAATCTTATTAAGACTTTCGGTGTAGGAAAGGCCGGTAAGATGGTGGCTGATCAAATTCAGTCTATGCGTAAAAAGTCTACTAAACTTGTCAGAATTCATGAGAGCGGAGATTTTTATTCTTCTGAGTATTTTGCTCTGTGGATGCACGTTTGTCGATTGATTCCTGACCTTACTTTTTATGCTTACTCTAAGAATCTTCCTATGATTCTTGAGTATGGTCTGGACATGATGCCTAAGAATTTTTATCTTACGGCATCTAAAGGTGGTAAGTTTGACTACCTTATTGATGAAGGATTCTTCCCCCGTTATTCTGTGGTGGTGAAGAATGAAGATGAAGCAGAGGCAATGGGGCTGGAAGTGGATCATGATGATTCACACTGCTACAAGCAAGATGGGCCGTTTGCTCTACTTGTCCACGGTAATCAGCCTGCTGGTAGTGAATGGCGCCAGGCGATTAAAGAGCGTAAGAATAAGAATCAGTTCACTGGTTACAGTAAAAATAAAGTTGCTGTGTGACACTTAAATAACCGGCACATGGGGATCATAAATGGTCCCCATCTTACATTAAACTAACCTCAGTTCAAACACAGCAACCATGAATCGTTCACTAATTGTTGTAAAGCATCCCAACAAAAGAAAGTTTTATAGTATCAGAATTCATTGGGAGTATGGTCAATCTGTAGAGAATTGGTTGAAAGAAAATTTTAGTGATTATAGGAGAATTATGTCGCGTCTTCTTCCTGAAGGTCATAGGTCAACAATTAAAGAATCTTATAAAGAATTGTTGGATAATCTTACAGCAGAAGATGTTAATTATTGGGAACATAAAACACTAAAGGAAGCAGTTAATAACTGTGAACATCTTACACTTGCTTATTTTAACAATAAATGGAAGTTTAAACATAATTGAATAATTATAAAAGGGGATTTAATCCCTTTTTTTATTGTTTATACTTTATTATGTTTGCAGGGTAAGTGTCGATCTTTATTGTCATCGAGGCTACTTTGCCTCTCGTTTGGTTGTTGAATACAGTCTAGCATGGCTCTGGCAGTTTTACGATAAGTGTTGCTTATCTGTTACATAAAATTCGCTTATCGTTAAGGGCTTCCTAAATCCGTCTAGGTGCTGTATTGTATGGGAGTCGTCAGGGAACACCACCCATGGCCCGAACATTCTCAATCGCCTGTGATCTGGAGACCAGACAATACGTCTGGTCGTGTTTCAATAACCAACAACAAATGGTTCAAAATTGTGAACCGGTTGTTCTTTCGGCGGCTACGATTTCCGCACACTTCGCACAAAGGTATTCAAAGTGAACATGATTCAAACTTTTGATTTCTCTGGCAACATTGTGACCTTTATTGGTCTGTTTGGGGTTATTTTTACAACCACCATTCTGGCTGTTGTTTATACAGAATACTGGAAGTCGCCCTACAGGCGGTGACAGTTAAACAACTGGCACAGGGGGCCGTGATTCGGCCCCATTCACCCCCTACAATGATCTCGTTCACCACAGGCACTACAGCCATGAACATGACCAAAAAAGGCTACATCTTCACTTCTGAATACAGTGGTGAAGATAGATGCGTGATGGCATCATCACTGGCAGAGGCAACTGGTAAGTTGCCGGATAGTTTTCAGTGGGATGATTATTACATTGATGAACTATACCACATCGCCAAGATGAGCGATTGCGGTAACTGGCAAATCCTGGAATCGTTCTGGGATTATGATGCGGCGGATCGCAAGATCGACAGGTATTCAAATAAGTTTTCGGGTGCCTATGTTGAGATCATCCGTAACAACCAACCGGTTGATTAACTGGCACAAGGGCACTGGACTTTAATCCGGTGCCCGGTTATTCTACTATTGTTCATCACTCAAACAACACGATGACAACCTACGAATCGAATCACGAAAGACTTATGCTGTTCGCCCAGAATTGGATGAACCACTTTAATTTTGTCCTTTCTCTTACTCTCTGGAGTGATAGTGAAAAAAGCATGTATCAAGAAGATTTTAATTATAATAAAGTTTATGATGTGTGACATAAAAGAGGGATTTAATCCCTCTTTTTTTTTATTTTTTATATTTTTTTATGTTTGCAGGATAGATGACCAGTTTTATGTCATCACGCCCCTGCGTTCGTTAGTTTGTGGTTCAGGCTCTCAAGGTGGTTCCTTGCGGTTGAAGCAATCCTACAACACCACAACCACCAGCAGCCGCCTTCAGTGGACAGTTTTTAAGTGGCACAAGCAACTCACCATCTACCGGTTCCCGTGGCCTATACTGAGCGAGTCGTTAGGCAATCACTTCTCATGTCTTACACTCAATTCGTCGCCACTGCTTCCTGTTCCGTAGTGGATGATTTCAACCTGCAATCCTATCTGGATGGTCTTTTGGTTCGATGTGTGGAGGAAGAAAACTTTATCTTTGAGTTTTATGGTCTTGATTCTAATGATAACCTTGATGTAGACTTTGCTGATTATGTTCGCATCAGTGGTGGCAAACTTCTGATTGAATGTGACTCTGAAGAATCTAATGGTAATAGTGAGGTTTGGGATTGGTTGATTGACCAGTTTCCACCTATTATGACTTCTCAGTTTATGACTATTAAATCTGCATCGATTGATAGTCGTTCTGGTGTAGACGTTTGTGTTGTTTATGTTGATAAGGAAGGTAACGTTATGGACAGTGAAAGTATCCTTGAGCAATACATTAAAATGTCTAGTTGACTTTTAGTAATCGTGGCTCTGGGTTAATTATACCTAGGGCCACTTTTTTATTATACTCAATTATCTTTTAATGTTTTATTGCAGGCTAGGTGACCAGTTTTATGTCATCACGCCCCTGCGTTCTTTTCTTTTGTTGAATACAGTCTATCATAGCCCATGGAGATTTGAGATTAGTGTTGCTTATCTGTTACATAAAATTCGCTTATCGTTAAGGGCTTCCCAAATCCAGCCTGATGCCGTATTGTATGGAAGTCGTCAGGGAACACCACCCATGAAGAACGCCAACGGTGATCCGATTCTTTGCAAGGAAACCGTGAGAGTCTACCGCAATCTGCGGGAGAACTGCTGGAGCATCCAGCGTAAGACTGACAAAGGCTGGAGAGTCTGGCTTCGATGGGATTATGTTGTTCTCGATAATGCCCAGTTTGTTGTTAACAAAGCAGGGCAAAATCGGGTTCGCAGAGAGAATAAAAAGTATGTTCATGCTTTTGTGTATGGCACACTTATGGCAAATACGTGTGGCCCAAGTGAAAGAATGGTAAAGGTAAATTATAATCCTTACCATAATGATTTCTTTCAAACTAGACATGGAGACATACATGAGGCTGGTCGAGTTTGGTTAACGAATGAAAATAAAGTTTTTTGTGAATAGTTATAACGGGGGATTCTCCCCCTTTTTTTATTCTTTATACTTTTTTATGTTTGCAGGGTAGGTGACTAGTTTTATGTCATCACGCCCCTGCGTTAGTTAGATTTTAGATCAGGCCTTCAAGGTTCCTCCTTGGCTGCTGATAGAATCCTAGCATGGCCTGGCCCGATCCTACCAGCCAGATCCAGCCAGTTCCTGAACCGGCCACCATCCGGCCCTGTTGCCGGTTCCTGGGGCCTATACTGAGCAAGTCAACCAACCGACACCACAATGGACCGTCAGGCAGTTCTCGACAAGATTCAGGCGATGATGAATCTCAAAGATTCATCGACCTTTGAAGGTGAGGCAGCTAATGCTGCTGCGATGATTGACAAGCTCTGCGCAAAGTATGGCGTGAGTTTGGATGATCTTACCCCCCAAATTCTTGATGAGGTTGTTGCCTCAGGTCGCGTGAGATCGTATAACAAACTCATTTGGGAGGCTGTGGCATACTTTTATGATGCACAGTTGTACTATAAAAACAGTGCAAATGAAGTGCGTGTTATTGGATCTGAGGCTCAGCAGATTCAGGTCAAACTCTATTCTGAGTTTATCTGTGATTGTATGCATAATGAGGCCAATAAAGCCTATGAAGGTGAGAAGATCCTGGCAGAACTGACTGATTCTGTTATGCCTTCCCGAAAGTTTCTTGAGGCCTTCAAGGTAACTTTTGCGGCTGAAGTTCGCCGTCGGTTGAGTGAGATGAAGCGGGAAACGAATAGGGTGCATGAACATAAGCAACTTGTTGAGGGTGAGGTATCCAAACGTCGATGGGGACGAGCTAAGTCTATCCGAACATTTGCCTCTGGTAGTGGTGCAATGGCCGGTGCTTGTGCTGGCAATAGTGTATCCCTACATCGGCAGGCTAGTGGTAGCGTCCAGCGTCAACTTTGCGGGGGGTAAGTTATAGTAACTTGTGGCCTGGAGTTTATTATACTCCAGGCCTTATCTTTTTTTTTATTCTTTATAACATTATTAACTTGCAGGGTAGATGACCAGTTTTATGTCATCACGCCCCTGCGTTCTTCTTTCTTTGTCTGGAGTCATTCTAGCATCCTCTGGGGGATTCCGGTGATTAGCAGTGCTTATGGGTCGGTGGGTTGACCTGGGGGTGGGGGTGCTGGTATTCTATGGGAGTCGTCGGGAGCACGTTGCCCTGGCGATAATCACCCTCGCTTAAATCATCATGGCTCTTACTACTGACCAACTCAATCAACTGGTTGAAGCCTATGCTGAAAGGTGTGTTAATGACATGGATACCAAGTGCCTTGAACAGTTTGTTTATGATACTATTGTAGAAAATCTTTCTCACATGGGAGAGGAAGATGTTATGGACCAGCTTTATGGTGTTTATGATGATGAAGTCATCCAAGAAATGGTGGAGAGTGTGACAGCTGATTAAGTGTCACCTGGGGAGTCGGCAACGGCTCCCCGCCGTCCTATGCTTACATCAGCAACCAACCTAGCGCGGGCGGCGCGGTTACATAAAACAAGTCACCTACCCTGCATGTTTATAAAAATATAAACAATCAATCATAAGTTACGTTTAGTTCTTGTCAGTATCTCCAGGCCGCTTGTCAGGCCGCCGCCAACCTGCTACACTTAGGGAGTCGTCAGGGAAACCCCTACCATGATCGCTCTCTCCCCCCAGCAGACCGCCGCCGTTGCCGCCGTTGCCTCCGGCCACGATTCGATCGTGCTGGAAGCCGTTGCAGGGGCTGGTAAGACTTCGACGTTGATTGAGATGTTGCAGCAGACTAAAGGTTCTGTTGCGTTCTGTGCATTTAACAAATCAATCTCCAGTGAGATTGACTACAAGATTCAACCTAAGAATCTTGGCGATCGGGTTAAGGTGGGAACAGTTCATTCGTTCGGGTTTGGTGCTATCCGTCGCGCCATCAGTCGAGTCAAGGTTGATGGTAACAAACTGCGCAATCTTGCGCGGGAAGAGTTTAATGGAGAGTATGCGAATCTTCAGGGGTTCGTTACATCTTCCGTCGCAATGGCAAAGGAGGTCGGTATCGCGGCTTGCGCCGAGAATGATAAAGATTCATGGATTAGAATGTTCGATCATTATAATCTGTGGGAGAATCTCCCCGACAATGTTTCTACTGAGACGGCGATTGATGCCTCTCAGTATCTTCTTAACTGTAGCAATCAGCTGCGGAATGTTGTAGACTTCGCAGACATGATTTATCTGCCGATTCTTAATCGGCTGAAGATTTGGCAATACGATAATGTCTTCCTCGATGAAGCGCAAGATACTAATGCGACTCGTCGCGCACTGGTTAAGATGATGCTCAAGCCTAACGGTAGGCTAGTTGCAGTGGGCGATCCCCACCAGGCCATTTATGGCTTCACTGGTGCAGATCATCAGGCTCTCGATAACATTCGGGAAGATTTTAAGGCAGTTACGATGCCTCTCAGCATCACATTCCGCTGCCCCAAGAATGTTGTCGAAGTGGCAAATCAGTGGGTCGATCACATCGAGGCTGCTGATTCTGCCCCTGAGGGTATCGTAGACTCTTGCGAGTTGCAAGATGTTTATAAGTTGGCATCGCAAGATGATGCGATTATCTGTCGCAATACCAAACCACTTGTCGAGCTGGCGTATAGCCTGATTCGCCGTTCTATCCCCTGTCGTGTAGAGGGTCGGGCGATTGGTGAGGGTTTGGTTAAACTTGCCCAACGGTGGAAAATTAAGACTGTGGCCCAACTTTTAGATAAGTTGGAAGAATGGAAGGATAAAGAAATCAATAAGCATAAAGAAAAGGGTAACGATTCTCGTTGTCAGGTTATCGAAGATCAGGCAGAAACTCTGATGGTGTTTATCTCAGAGTGTAAGTTTGAGGATCCTATCTCTACTCTGGTGGAGAAGATTCGTGCCCTGTTCGGTGATACTGAGGGCCAGCAGAAAGTGCTGACCCTTAGCACAATCCACAAGTCTAAGGGTAGAGAATGGCAGCGAGTGTTCGCGCTCGGCATGAACAACTATTCTCCCAGTAAGTGGGCACGAAAGGATTGGGAGTTGACCCAGGAAGATAACCTCTGCTATGTGCAAGTTACCAGGGCAAAGCATCACCTTACGATGGTGAATGTTCCCGAGAAGCTCAGTTGACCGGGCAAACAAATCAGTATCTTACCCCTGGCAAGTGCCGGGGGTTTTTTATAGTTTCTGTTTTTTTCGTTTCGGGATTGTGGACGTGCTATGGGTCGTTGGCTGCAATGTCGAAACGAAAAAAATGGTTTTTATAACTAACTTGTTTTTTTAGTTTTTTATAGTATTATTAACTTGCAGGGTAGGTGACCAGTTTTATGTCATCACGCCCCCGCGTTCGTTAGTTTGTGGTTCAGGCTCTCAAGGTGGTTCCTTGCGGTTGAAGCAATCCTAGCATGGCCTGGCCCGATCCGACCAGCCAGATCCAGCCAGTTCCTGAACCGGCCACCATCCGGTCTGGTTGCCGGTTCCTGTGGCCTATACTCTAAGGGTCCCAAAGGGAGACCTCCCGTGGTCACTATCCGTCACTTCTGCGCTGACAATGATCGCAACGGTAACCCGCAGCGATTGTATGCCTTGATTGATCCTGAAGGCGAGATGCTCGCAGTATGGGATGAAGGCTATTCGGGCTCGGACGCTGTGCCTGGTATCTGGAGAAAAGATGCTTATTTTGCAGAGCGTGAGAAAATCAGTGTCCGTAAGTATAAGAAATTGCTCAGGGATTATCCTTCGCCCGCTTATGCTTATGAGGTGAAAGGTTACTCTCATTTACGTTAGTAACTCGTGGCCCGGAGTTTATTATACTCCGGGTTTTCTTTATTCTTTATACTATTATTTCATGGCAGGTTAGGTGTCCAGTTTTCTGTCGTTGCGGCCCCCCGCTCCCCCTGTTTGTTGAATACAGTCTAGCACAGCCGTTAGCCGGTGACCTGTATCCCACGCTACAAAATCCAGAATGTCCGGGTTCCGTGACAAACAGCCGTCAACCGCGCAGCTGGCCGGTCGATGGTGTAGACTTTAAGGGTCGTCGGGATTCCTCCCATGCTCACCGGTTCCGCTCTCCTGGCCCACCACACTGCCATCAAGGCGCAGGGTGGCAGCAACGCCACTACCGCCAGGCTGGCGGGTTACGTTACCATCAAAGATGATGGAAGCGAGCGCATCAGGTTTACCGATTACTTCTCGGAGCTGATGGTAGCTCAGGGCAGAATGAGTAAGGTTCGTGTAACGATCACCGATACATTCGGTGGTGAACCCAACTACAGTTGGGTCAACTTCCACCAGGTTTATGTACCCGTAGATAGGGACCCGATTCGTTACATCAAGAAGCAAATCGGATGGGCTGGGACCAAATGTGACAAACAGGATTGTGGGTCCTATGTTACACTTCGGCCCCGTGGCCAATGTGTAGTTATCATCATCGACTGGATGTGATAGCCAACTGCCCGGAGTTTATTATACTCCGGGCTTTATCTTTTTTTTTATTCTTTATAGTATTATTAACTTGCAGGATTAGTGTCTTGGTTTATGTCATCACGCCGCCCGCGTTCGTTTTCTTTGTTGTTTATAGTATAGCAGCCGTGCCCCATAGCGTCAAGGGGTTTTCCATAAGTGTTGTTTATCAGTCCCATAAGCACCGCTGATCGTTAAGGGCTTCCCAGATCCGTCTGGGTGCTGTATTGTATGGGAGTCAACAGGATTCGATCCATGAACGACTACCGCCCGGAAGTCCGCTCCCTACTCAACGCGCTGAGCCGCGCAGGGTTTGCGCCCATTTCTGTTGATAACGGCGAGGAGATGATTCGCCGTTCGGATGTATCCAAGACTGAGTTCTTGGAGGAAATTGTTGCAACAGACGAGGCAACATTGCGCCTTCAACATAATAACAAAATGGTGGCAGTTTGGCTAGTTTTGGGTAGCGATCCTGGTGAGATTGCGGCAGATTATACTGATTATGAACCGCTGGAGGTTGTAATCGAGGAGCATTATTCTCGATGGGAGAGTAGAAAACAGCCAGTCATTAAGTAACACAAACCGTGGCCCGGAGTTAGTTATACTCTGGGCCACAACTTTTTTTATTTTTTTATAGTATTATTTCATGGCAGGTTAGGTGTCCAGTTTTCTGTCGTTGCGGCCCCCCGCTCCCCCTGTTTGTTGAATACAGTCTAGCACAGCCGGTGGCTGGTAACCGGTATCCCACGCTACAGAATCCAGAATGTCCGGGTTTCGTGACAAACAGCCGTCAACCGCGCAGCTGGCCGGTCGATGGTGTAGACTTTAAGGGTTCCAAAGGGAGACCTCCCATGGCCAGCCTCACCATCAAGACCAACAACCGATCAAGGCACCTTTTCTATGCCTGCGAGGTTAACTACTCCGAGCGGGAGCGATTCCGCAAGGAGTTTGACTGGATGGAACAGGAGGAGTTTGACCGGGCTATGTTCTTTAAGTACCGGGGAGAATACTATGCTCTCTCCGAGTTTGTTCGAGTGGAGGGTGACCTACTTGCCAAGGGTTGGCAGGGTCAACTAGGCCAAACTGCCTGGAGTTCTTTACTCCTTAAGATCGTAGATTCCTGTCAGTCCGTTATAGTTGGGCGGGCCTATTGGTGATGTAACAAACCGTGGCCCGGAGTTTATTATACTCCGGGCCTTATCTTTTTTTATTCTTTATACTATTATTTCATGGCAGGTTAGGTGTCCCGGTTTGTGTCTTAGCGGCCCCCCGCTCCCCCTGTTTGTTGAATACAGTCTAGCACAGCCGGTGGCTGGTAACCGGTATCCCACGCTACAGAATCCAGAATGTCCGGGTTTCGTGACAAACAGCCATCAACCGCGCAGTGGGTCGGTCGATGGTGTAGGATACGGGGGTCCCAAACGGAACCGACCCATGGCCAACGCTCAGCTCGATGCTATCATCCGCGCCTATCTTCAGGCCCATGAGGCTAAAGATGAGGCTACAAAGAAGTATAATCAACTCCGGGATGAGTTGATGGAAGTTCTTGACGCTGAGGGGATCCAACGGTACACTGGAGCTTTCGCTAAGCTCACAGTATGTCAGAGGAAGGTTTATGGCTTTCCCGCTGAAGTCATCCTAGCTAAGGAGTTGGCTAAGGCTCAAGAACAGGCGGCGATTAAGACTGGAGCCGCGAGCGTGGTAGGGGTAACTCGCTACCCTAAAGTCACAGTGACTGAGTGATGCAAACGTGGCCCAGGGTTAGTTATACTCTGGGCCACAACTAAATCTTTATTCTTTATAAGATAAAGATTTTTTTATTCGTTATAGTATTATTTCATGGCAGGTTAGGTGTCTTGGTTTGTATCATTGCGGCGCCCCCGCTCCCCTTGATTGCTGAAGCAATCCTAGGACGGATCGGCCCAGGCAACTGTATCGGCTGATACCAAACGGCAGATCCGACCCATAAGCGTGGCTGATCAAACGGATTCTGGAAACGGTATCGCTTGCTACCGTTTCGGGGTTGCCAGGCCGGGGCCGTGGGTGTATTGTATGGGGGTCGTTACGGGATCTGCTCCCATGATCAATCGTCAAGATCAGGCCAACGCTATCAACCTCTTCAGCCGCTGGCTGAAGATGAACCATTCCCCATTCCGGGGAATGTCAACTATGCGCATCCGGCGCATAGTCGCCCAGGCAGTGTATACTGCCGGATACGAAAGGCAGCCTGAGTATAGGCTACCGTTCACTGACGTAAGGTACGTCATGGGGTGCTTAGTTAAATGGGATCCACGAGGATTTAATGTAACTGTCGCATCCTGACAGTTACATTGGGGGAGGCGCAATCCTCCCCCACCACAGTATCACGAACTCACGGAATGTTGGGTGAGTTCGTGATACTATTACAAAGTGTAACAGGCACTTGACAGTGTGCCGCCGCCGTGTTATGATCGAAGCCTGGGCCTAACCATAAAAACCCCCCATAAAAAATAAACCCTTTTAAAATAAAAACCCAAATTCACACCAATTATCGGCCAATTTTATAAGGGACTAATTTTTATACGAAAACCCCAATTCGTTTCAAAAATATCAAAAAAATCCGCGCCCAAAAAAATACCCCAAAAGGGTCATCATAAATATCACTGGTTATCACCAATATTATTCTACATAAGGAGAACATTGAATCATGGCAAAAGGCTTTACTGTTAAAGCAAAAGGGAATAAAGAAGAAGATTTTAGAACATTAGAAGAAATTATACAACATTCTTCTAATAAAGAAGAAGTAGAAGAAGCCAGACAAAAACTTTCTGCATATTACGATAAAGTAAAAGCAAAGATGCGTGGTAAAAAAATCGTTTTTTGTTTACCAGGGAGAAATTGCTCTTATACTTTTTTAAAGAGTTTTGTACAGTTATGTTTTGACATGGTACAAAATCAGATGAGTATTCAAATTTCCCAGGATTATTCTTCTATGGTAAATTTTGCTCGTTGTAAGGTACTAGGTGCAAACGTTACTCAAGGCCCATGGCAAGATCCGTGGCAAGGTAAATTAGATTATGATTGGCAGTTATGGATTGACAATGACATTGTTTTTAATACTGAAAAGTTTTGGCAATTATGTGATCTTGCCGTAAAGGATTATCCTAGTGAGAAAGAATTTAATGCAGAAGATTATCCTCTATGGGATGTCAGTACAGAAGAGTTAGCAGAAATGCATAAGAGTGATTTTAATGTCAGGAGAGAAAGAATTCGTCGTTTGAGTATTGATGTTAATCCGATTGTTAGCGGATTTTATTTAACCGAAGACGGGAGAACCACTTCTTGCGCTCATTGGTTAGAGGCCGATGATTTTGTAAAAAATGGCGGCGTTATGAATCATGAAACGTCTGAGAGTATCAGCAAAAGGTCTAAACCTTTTTCCGTTGATTATATTGGCGGTGGTTGGATGATGGTTTCTAAAGGCGTTTTTGAAAATATGAAATACCCTTGGTGGGGTCCTAAACTCCAGGAATTCGAAAATGGCATAGTTGACTATACCGGGGAAGATGTCGGTGCTTCGTTAGACGCCCGTGAACTCGGTATTGATATTCTAGTTGATCCTAGGATTAGGGTAGGACACGAAAAGTTGCGTGTCCTATAAAGCGAGAGAGATTGACAAATTGATGGATTTGGGCTATAAAAGACGGGTCCATCACTACTACTTAAAACATGTCACAACTACAGAAAATAAAAATAAAAGAACACGCTGGCTACTATTTCTCTTACGACCCAGAAGATCCATTCGTTCCAGTAACCGTTAATAGTAACTGGCGAAAGACTGGCAAAACACCGGCAGTTATTGACGAAACTTATAGTCGCCCTCTAAAATCCGCCGACGATAGAGATCGCCTGTACGTGACAATTGCAACCATGGGTAAAAAAGAAAGACTATATCTTGATACCCTGGTTGCATCCTATTTAATTTCTAATCCCCATAATCACCAAAGGGTAATCCATAAAGACGGAAGCATTTATAATTGCCACCCGTCTAATCTAAAATGGGCGTCAAAGGAAGAATACACTGTTTTTGCTGCGAACATAAATCGGGCAAAGGGTCGGATTAAAAGATTCCTTGCCACTTATACGGACGAAACCACAGAAGTTGTAACTGGCTTTCTTGATTTCCTTAAAAAGAAAAATATCCCAGAGCACATTTTATATCAACTCCGTAAAGGAGAAATCAGTGAATATAATGGTCTGATTTCTTTTGAAGAAATTGATCGAGAAATTAAAGGAAAAAGTAGAGGGGTTCTCGAAAAGAAATTTGATCTAACGGGTTTTGATATTGTAGAACTAGATGATTGGCCTGGTTATTACGTTGTCTATAAAAAAGACGATGCTAATACCCATGTAAGAATCTTCAGTAAGTGGAAAAAAGAAAAAGAGGGAATGTTTTTATGCGAAAATTTTGTAAGAGAAACTATCCAACACATTCATGTCACTGGTTACCCTCAGGTTAATATGAAACTCCCAGGTGAGAAGAAAATTGTCCAAAAGCTACATCGTCTAGTTGCAAAGCAATTGGTCGAAAATCCCGATCCAGAAAATTTTGATACTGTGGATCATATTAATAATGATAAGACAAATAGTCATCCGTCTAATTTACAATGGATCACCCTTTCTGGAAACACTAAAAAAGCAGTAGAGGATGGTTTGTTTAAATGTAACGATTATGAAATAACTTTTAGTGACGGGCGGGTTGAGACAATTTCTAATTTAAGAAAGTTTTGTAATGAAAGGAATTATAATTCCGCTGGCTGTTATAATGTAATAAACAACAAACAACCGGCTCATAAAGACATCATAAAAATAACAAAATCTAAATATGATAAATGTCCTTTACAAAAATAGAATAATTTTTAATAATGTGCCGGATGAAGAAATCAATAAGATTCTTCTTGAACTGGCACTTAATGAAAACATTGATGAAAACGAAATTGAAATTGAGGAGGTCTAAACAATGAAAAATAAAAATTCACAAGAAATCAAACCGGTAGAGAAAAAAAGTCGGCAGGGTAATGGAAGAAACACCAAATATGCAGCATCATCAAGAAATGGGGCCAAGAAAGCCTACAGAGGACAAGGTAAAGGCTGATATTCAAAATTGGATTAAGGAAGTCTCCGTGGTTCGCCCAGAACTCGGGGGCTTTTCCATATGTCCTTTTGCCAATAAGGCCAAATATGAAATTTTAGAAATAGATATTGATCGAATTTATCCAATAGATGGTTGTGATGTTGTAATATACGTTTTAGAAGAAGATGATTTAGAAACAATCAATTGGTGGGTAGATTTTTATAATAACAAATATAAAGATTGGCTATTCTTTGAAGACTGTGCGACTTATGATACCTTTATTGGTGGGGTGCAAACTAATAACGGGAAGTATAATTTAATTTTGGGTCAGCCAAAAGAAAAATTACATAAATTTAGAAACATATTAAAAAAGACCGAATATTATTCTTATTGGTCAGACGATTATTATAAAGAAATTGTTGGGGATAAATAGTTTTTTATACCTAAAGACATGGACGTTATAAGATATCTTATTGAAAATAGTTTCGCCCCGGATGAAAAATCGGCATTTTATATTCTAGAGGCCATGAGTGACGAATGGCTCGATATCATTTTAGAAGCAAACAAGGTAGACGAATATAGGGCAAAAAGATTTAAACAATCAGAAAAAGAATTACCTGGATATAGTTCAACAAAAGATATTGCAAGATCAAAATCAAACAGAAGAAACTATGCATTCTTAGACAGGGACACTCATCCTGAAGTCGAGCCAAGACCCCGCCGTACTTACAGGGGGCAAATAGATACTAGTAATCTACGACCTCAACGACAATACGCCCATAGAGGAGAAAGAAATATAAGAAAACCACGACCAGGAACCTCACCTGAAGAAAGACGGTGGGCACAACTTTCCCCCGAACAGGGAAAATATGAGAAAATGCAAAGGCGTAAAAGAGAAGGGGTTGCTCCAACACCTCCTGATGAACCTAGTATCGAATCAAGAAAACAAGCATTACTTAAGCGCGGCGAAAGAAGGAGATCATTACGTACTCAGGCTATCAATTCAATAAGAAGAGCCATTGGAAGTGGATTTGCATCTTAAATGATGAACTATCTGGAATTTCCGGTTAGTTCATTGTGGTTTAGGTACTTTTAATGTCATTCTTCCAGTGATATTAGAAACTTTTGATAATCCAGGGTGGATTTTAGAATAAAGTCTGGCTCTAGACCTCACTCCGGCTTGGTCTGGGCCACCTCTTTGTGTTTGGCCTGGTCTGGCTACAATGGTTGCCCCTGGCTTTACCCCAGCTGCCTTGAGGACTTCTGGAGCATTTATTGCAGCAGCCTTTAAATTTTTAGTGCGCTGTTTGATATTTTCTGTGTCGCCATGATCTCTTTCTAAATTTGGAGTAAAATCTATGGTTGCCACTTGTCCCCGTGGGTTTCTTCTATTTCTGGTTATTTGTTTTAAAAGTTGTTTCGCCTTGAATGCTCTAGTAGCACTAGAATGAACTATTTTTTTATCTCCAACTAATTCTACTTTAGGTACACTTGTTGCTGCATAATGAGCCGGATTCTTATAAACTCTTACTTCAGTTGATACATCATCTGGATCTGAGGTTGAATGTGTGTATTCTTGTGTTCCACCTCTTATGCTGGCCCTGGTTCCTAATCTTCTTTGTAAAATCTTAGAAAGATTTCTCCCTCTTTCGGCTCTTTGTTCTTTCTTGTTTCTAGGGCCATGTCTAGCCTCAATAATGAACTGTTTGTATGTTTTCATATATTAATCGACTAGTTTTTTAGTATTTAGAAAATACTATGAATTTATAAATTGCTTATAAGTTTTTATAGGTTATTTATCGGTAAAAATCTATTTCCTATTTTTACACTATATTGCTTTGATTTTGTTGGGCCTCTTTTCCCAAAATCCGCTCTTTCGGCGGCTCTTGACCTAGTATTTTTATCAGGGTTTATTGGAGACGGATTTGATTGTGGTACGCTAGAAACAATATGGCCAGAAGGAATTCTAGGTTGAATTTCATTTTTATAAGTTCTCAATGCGGCCCTGGCCATTCCGAATCTTTGGGCCGGGGTTAATTCTTCTCTACTTTTAGAGTGTGACCAAGATATTTCATGGGTAGGTTTGTTTGAATGGATCGTGTTCTGTAAATCTGGATCGGTATATTTTGAGTACTTTGGATCACCATGCCCAATTTTAAAAGTGACCCCGGAAGTCTTGTCCGTTATTGAGGTCTGCATCCCACTTCTTTTTCTTTTTATTGAAAGGTTCGGGTTTTTACTATAATAGTCAAATCCCTGAGACGAATCATATCTTTCCCCCCTTCTTCTTGTACTTTCTATTATAAACTGTTTATAAGTTTTCATTTTCTTCTTGGTCTAATTTTATTCCTCGGTTTAAACCGACTATTTGGATTTTCTTTGAAATATTTCTTCTGAAAACCTTTACCAACTTTTGGGGCATCAATTACACCCTCTTTTTCTTTTGATATATGCTTTTTTGCATAATCAGGATCCATTACTGTTGAATAATGTTCTCTTCCCCAATCATCAATTCCTCTTTGTCCAGTTGTTTTTACTACCTTTGCTGGAGGAGCATCTTTGATATCTTTTTTTGGAACTCTAAATGATATAGTCGTTGGGTCTTCTCCATGTCTGCTTCCAAAAGATTTTGCGATGTCTCTTGATGTCGAGGCATGAACTTCTGAAGTATTAAATCCTTTTTTCTCTATTTTATCGGCTGCTGGGGTTCCATGATACATTCTTACATATTTCAATGTTTGAGGAGCCGCTTCTAGCATAAACTGCTTATAAGTTTTCATCGTGGAGTTCTTATATATGGGCCATCTAATTCATCAACTGGTTTATATCCTAATCGTCTGTAAAATCTTCGCAGATCCCTTTCCTTTCCGGGTTCTGGTGATTGAGTTAGTCTGACTGATTTTCCATGTCTATCAGCAAATTTATGTAAGGTATTCATTGATGTAGTTCCAGTTCCTTCACCCTTATTCTTAGCGTATAAGTTGTGTACTACCACCCCGCTGGGTGTTGTTGATACTTTAAAAATTAAATTCCCTTTATGCTTTCTCTCTAAATTTTTGGCTATTGTTTCGGCCGCATCAGATTTTGGGGGTCTAGCTTCAAGAATAAATTGCTTATAAGTTTTCATAAAAATTAATCAAACCTAGAATGCATCAGTCGTTCTGCTTCGGCTGTTCTTCTTCTTATATCAGTAATAATTTGTTCTGGAGATCTTCTTTCCGAACCATATTCACCGGCCTTTGGTGGTTTTTGCCCTGGAACCTTTTTAACCCCTCTTGGTTGAACTCCTGCCCTACCAGACCCCATTTTCTTTGCTACAAGTTCAAATGCAAGATTTCTTGGTTTACGGGGAATTCCTTTTTCGGCTCGCCTTCTTTCCATAAGAACATTCTTTACCCATTCCTCACTCATAGCCTCTAAAATACCGGCAGCCGAATCGTAATCATCAACATAACCTTCGTAAACTAGAATATCAAGAATATATTCTAGTTCCTCTTTTCTTAGTTTAACTTCTTGATCTTCTCTTCTTTGGGTGTCAGTAACTGCCTTGGCCCTACGGCGTAATTTTAAGGCTGCTGGTGGCCGCTCACCCCACTGTTCTGGCGGGGAATCTCTCCAATCATCATGCTTACCAATATCTCTTTCTCTTGATTTTGGCTTTACGCTTGGTTTAGGGCCGCTTCTTTCGGGGTTGAATCTAAATTCACTTTCTTCGTAAATCCCTAAATAAGCCTCTAAAAGTTCATCCATTTTTTTTTTGTTTTTACATAAAAGTATTTATATATTAAACTAAATAACACTGGTGATTCAGAAACCACCTAAAAAGTTTCTCCTACCCTAAAATAAGGAGAATAAAAATGACTGACCGAGACGTAAATTACATGAGAGAAATGTGGGGAACCACTCAACTGGTAACCGACTATAAGCCCGAAAAGAAAAAACTTCTAAGAGAAGTTACTGATGAAAAATTTAAAAAAGAACAAGAACCAGTAGAAAATGAACTATTTGACTCTTGGGACTACGGACTAGAATCACTAACACCAATCAATTAATAAAAATATGACAATAAGGATCAGCAACCAGTTTAAGGATATAAGTGGTACTTTTAAAATCAATCCGCTAAACAGCGATGCGATTGCCATAAAGAATGAAACTGCTATTGCCAGATCTATTCGTAATTTAATTTTTACTTTGACCGGAGAGGTTCCATATTCTACAATCGGAAGTTCTGTTAATAGGCTACTTTTTGAGAATATGGACGCCTTTACCGCAACTGCTCTTGAAACTGAAATAAGAGGAGTTTTAACAAATGAACCCAGAATAAATGTAATAAGTGTCAATATAATTTCTAATTATGATGATAATGAATTTAACGTATCTCTTGTTTATGAAATTATAGGTATTGACGTACCCCCACAACAATTAAACATAGCCCTAGTATCAGCAAGATAATGTCTCTTACTCAGTTTACTAATCTAGATTTCGATCAAATTAAAACTTCCATAAGAGATTATCTCAGGGCGAATTCAGATTTTACTGATTATGATTTTGAGGGCTCAAACTTTACAATCCTCATTAACACTCTTGCTTATAATACTTACATAAACTCTTATAATGCAAGTGCAATTGCAAACGAAGTCTTTCTTGACAGTGCAACCTTAAGAGAGAATGTCGTTTCCAGAGCCAAAGAAATTGGTTATCTTCCACGATCAAAAACATCTGCTAGGGCAAATATTACTTTTTTTGTAAATACTAATAATTTATCAACTAATCCTTTAACCTTAACTTTAAAGAAAGGAACAGTATCAGTAACAACAAATCGTTTTAATTCAAAAAACTATGTTTTTTCAATTTTAGACGATATAACAGTGCCTGTTGTTGACGGTTTAGGTATTTTTGATAATATTACTGTTTATGAAGGCAATTATATTCTAGAAAATTTTACTTATTCAAAAAATAAACGAATTATTTTAAGTAATAGTGGAATTGATACGTCATTAATTTCAGTTGTAGTCAAAAGTAGTCAAAATTCCAATTTTTCACAAAAATATACACTTAGTAGAGACATTTTTGAAGTAAAAAGTGACTCAAAAGTGTTCTTTCTACAAGAAATTGAAGATGAATACTACGAAATTTTCTTTGGGGATGATGTTTTTGGTAAAAAATTAGAAGATGGCAACTATATTGAGGTTACTTATATCACAAATTCAGGTGAAGAGGCTAACGGATCCGATAGTTTTTCATTTTCAGGAAGAATTTTTGATAATAATGGTGGATTAGTTACAAGTGACTTATCTTTAGTCACCGTAAACAGCCCAGCATTTGGTGGGAAATCGATAGAATCCATCGAATCAATAAAACGTTATGCTCCGAGACTATATTCTGCTCAAAATAGGGCCGTTACATCAACAGATTATGAAACTATTGTTGCTCAAATTTACCCTGAAGTTGAATCGATTTCCGCTTTTGGTGGAGAAAATCTCAACCCTCCTCAATTTGGCAAGGTTTTTATTAGTATAAAGCCAGTAAATGGTGAATTTTTATCCAACAATGTTAAAAATAACATAAAAAACGCCTTAAGAAAATATGCTGTTGCTGGAATTGTCCCAGAAATCATTGATCTTAAGTACTTATATGTAGAATTTGATACAACTGCTTACTATAATCCTAATTTTACTGTTTCTCCAGAAGCCTTGAGGTCTAATCTTATTGACATTGTTAATATATACGCCAAATCTAATGACATGAATCGTTATGGCGCCAGATTTAAATATAGTAAATTTTTAAATCTTATTGATAATTCTTCCGAGGCTATTACTTCAAACATAACAAAAATTTCAATCCGCCGTAATTTAAAAGCAGCGATTAATACATTTGCTACTTATGAGATTTGCTTTGGAAATTCATTTTATGTCAAAAATAATAACCGTAACAACATAAAATCAAGTGGTTTTTATGTTTCTGGTATTAATTCTTTAGTATATTTATCTGATAATCCCATATCTAATAAAAGAGGTAGAATATTCTTATTTACAACTGACGATGGCACTACAGTTAATGTTGTAAGACGAAACGTAGGAGAGATAAATTATGAAACAGGAGAGATTAATTTATACCCTATAAATATTAGAGATACTGTTAAAAAATTTGGATTTGATAACATTATAGAAATATCGGCTATACCAAAATCAAACGATGTTATTGGCCTACAAGATCTGTATTTACAGCTAAACGTTCCTAATAGTACAGTAAATATGGTAACTGACAATATTTCTTCTGGTTCAGATATTACAGGATCTAATTATATTTCAACATCAAGTTATTCAGAAAATACAATTATTAGAAAATGAGGATTCCAGTTTCTTCTATCATAAATTATCAGCTTCCATCTTTTGTTAGAGAAGAATATCCCCTGTTTTCTAAATTTTTAGAACAATATTATCTTTCTGATCAGACGGAAATAATCACTCAGAATTTAGATACTGATCTAGATATTGACGTTATTTTTAAATTAAGAGACTCTGCTATTTTAACATCTCCTGTTGGGTTTATTGACAGCACCATAACAGTAGATTCAACGGAAGGCTTTCCAGATAATTATGGTCTTTTAAAAATAGACAGTGAAATTATTTTATACACGTCTAAGACAGGAACTCAGTTTTCAAATTGCACCAGAGGGTTTAGTGGCATCACTAAAATCGATAGAGAATATCTAGAATTTTCTGAATCTGACCTTGAAACGCATCAGGTCAATTCTTCTGTAGTAAACCTGAGTATTTTATATTTAAAGGAATTTGCATATAAGTTAAAGAAAAAAATAACCCCTGGATTTGAAGACCGGGAATTTTTTAGTGAATTAAATATAACTAATTTTGTTAAAAATGTAAAAAGTTTCTACACTTCTAAAGGTTCAGATGAGTCGTTTAGAATTCTTTTTGGCGCTTTATATGGTAAGACAGTTGAAGTAATTAAACCTAGAGATTTTTTAATCCGACCATCAAGTGCTGAATATCGAACAGTAAAAAATATAGTAGTAGAACTTATTGAAGGTGATCCATATACCCTTGTAAATTCTGATATTTACCAAGACAAGACTGATTTTATTGAGCCTGCTCAAGGAACAATAGTAGAAATAAGCGAAATATTGAGAGACAACAAAAAATATTACATATTAGGGCTTGATTTTAGTTATAATAGAGATATTGACACTGCCGGAACACTAAAAAGTGAATTTAGTATTCACCCCAAAACGCTCTCAACTTCAAAAATATTAAAAAATTCTGACTTTATTGATGTTGATTCTACTGTTGGATTTCCTGATTCTGGGAACTTAAAAATTGACTTACCATCAGGAGAGACAATAATTGTTCAGTATCAAGAAAAAGTTATTAATCAATTTCTGGGATGCTCTAACATTACTTCTGATATACCAGAAAAGACCGAAGTAAAAACAGAGGATTTTATTTATGGGAAGTCTGGCGATTCTCCTTCAGTTTTAATGCGGGTAACTGGTGTTCTCGGAGACATTGATTTCCTAACCGACACTTATAATAATAAAAAGAAAGAAAAAATAAAAATTAAAACTTTAGGTAATGATTCACAAGACTTTAAAGTAAATAATTGGTTTTTTAACGTCCCAGTTAAATATGACGTTCAAAACGTTCAGTTAATAAATTCTATTGATTTTACATATAATATTGAGACTATTGATACACATAACTTTGTCTTGGGGGATTCACTCACATTAGAATCCTCTGACGGCAATACTTTTATCGGAGACGTTATATTTGTTAGTAATGAAAAATCTATTAAAGTAAAAATTACACAGCTATTAAATTTAAATGCCACATATAAAGCAAGAAAAAATATTTCAAAAGTAAGAATAGCTGATCAAAAATATTCGTACCTATCAAAATATAATTCTAATGTTCAAAATACATATACTGACTATAATCAAAATTTATATGTATCAACTCCATCTCTACCATCTTATCTAGAGACTCCATTAGAAATAAAAGAATTTTTATCCCATGTTCCAAGTGGAAATTATACTGGTACAGATCAAATAACTTTTAATTCAAGCCATAAGTTTTATACTGGCGACTTAGTTGTTTATAAACCAAAAAATTTAGAAAATTCAATAACCACTGAAGGAACTTATTATGTTTACAAATTAAGTGATACAAGTATAAAATTATCAAAAAGTCTTTTAAGTATAACCGATTCTGTTTTTGTTACTTTTAATGGGCAAATAAACCCTGGTTATGAAAGCACTATTGAACTAAAAGATTTTTATGATACCGAACTTAATAGACTTGAATTAAAGCCTAAAAATTCATTTATAAAATTAGAGCAACCTCAAATAATAGACGAAGAGCAAGAAATACAACCAGGAACTATAGGGTTATTCATCAATGGGGTGGAGGCATTAAGTTATAAATCAAATGACAGAATATTCTATGGTAATATAAGAAAAGTCGAGGTTTTAGCCGAAGGTAGAGACTATAACATTTTAACTCCACCTCAAATAATTGTATCAGATTCTGTTGGTTTTGGTGCTACTCTTATACCTGCTTTAGAAGGAAGTCTCGACAAAATTAATATTATTAATCCAGGATTTGATTACTTAGAAACTCCCATTATATCAATAACCGGGGGCGGGGGTGTTGGTGCTCGGGCAATCGCTGAACTAAAGACATTTACCCATAGTATTGAATTTGATTCAGCAGTTTCAGTTGATAGTGCCCAGGATACTATTAGTTTTGAAGATGATCATAAATTTAGAGATAATGAAAAAGTAATTTACAAGACAGATGGATTGCCAAATATTTCTGGTTTAAGTACAAATTCAAAATATTTTGTCAGAGTAGTAGATTCTAAAAAAATTCGTCTTTATAATACCTTACAAGATTCTTCTGCTGGAATAAACACAGTAAACCTAACGGCGGTTAGTGGCGGAATTCATTCTATAGTTTCAACTAAATTAAAGAAGAAATTAGCAAATGTTAAAATAGTCAGTCCTGGAGAAGGGTATAAAAATAAAAAAGTAAAGGTTTCAGGAATTAATACCGCATCAGATGAAATACAAATCAAAGACCATCAATATTCATCTGGTGAAATAATAACTTATTATCCACAAAATAATGTTTTATCTGGTCTTTCAAGCTCTAGTTCATATTATGTTACCGTAGTTGATGAAGATAATATAAAACTTTCAGGGATTTCGACAATTTCTGACCCCGATTTCCAATTTAGAACTAAAAAATATATTAATTTAACTTCAAATTTAGTTGGAGAGCATTATTTTAATTACCCTGAGATAAAAGTTGAAATTATTGGTAAAACAGGAGTCTCAACCTTTGCTAACCAGGACTTTTCCGCTAAGTTACAGCCAGTCTTTTCTGGAAAAATAAAATCAGTATTTATAGAAAATGATGGGTTTAATTACGGTTCTTCTAATGTTTTAAATTATCATAAAAAACCTAATCTTAGAATAGAATCTGGTAAAAATGCTCAATTTACACCAATAATTTCTGGTGGCACTATAACAAAAGTTTTAATAAATTCACCTGGAAGTGATTATCAACAAATTCCTGATTTAAAGATAATTCCAGAAAATAGTACTATAGTTTTAACTCCAATACTATCAAATGGTAAAATAGTCGAAGTTGTTGTTGTTAACGGCGGGGAAAATGTAGTTGAAAACAGTACAATAACCGCTGTTCCAAAAGGATTAGAAGCTAAATTTGACGTAACAATAAGGTCAAGGAGAATAAATTTAGTACAAAAACTTATTGACACCCGCAATATTTCTTTGGATGATGGGTATATCTTTAGAACAGAAGATTCATTACAATATAGTCACTTATATTCTCCTAGATCATTACGAAGAGTAGTAACTAGAAAAGTTGGAAATTTAAATCAAAGAGATTTAAATTTAAATGACAATAGTTTTGAATTACCATCTACTAATATTCATTCTCCTATTATTGGGTGGGCATATGATGGAAATCCAATTTATGGACCATATGGGTATGCTAATGGAAACTCTGGAGAGATTAAACGGCTTTCTTCTGGCTATTCTTTAAAATCAGATGAAAAATTAGTATCTGAAAATAGACCAGTAGGATTTTCAAAAGGTTTCTTTATTGAAGATTTTGAATTTACTGGAAATGGTGATTTAGATGAACATAATGGAAGATTCTGCAAAACCCCTGAGTTTCCCGATGGAACATATGCATACTTCTTGACTATCAGTGACGTTAACGATGACGTAGCTTCTAGTAATTTTTATGGTTACTTTACCCCAGTATTCCCTTATATTATAGGCCCAACATTTAAAAATAAAAATATAAAAGTAAGTACAATATTTCAAAATTTAAGCAAAAAATTAATTAGAAATACAACACCATATAATCTATTAAACAAAAATAGTTCATATGATTATATTGTAAACCCGAATAAAATAAAAGAAGAAGATATTGAAATCGTTACAACTAAATCTTCTACAATCGATAAAATTGATATTGTAAAACAAGGGAATGATTATAAGATTAATGATGTTATAACTTTAAGCGATAATAATTTAGCGAAGGTCCAGACTATTTCTGGGGTAGCCGTAACTAACATTAGCTCTACTTACAGTAGTTTTTCTAATTTAGAAGTTGTTCCGTTTGCAAATCAGTTTATTGGAATTTTAACTGCCCCTCATAACATAAACTCAAGTAAAAAGTTTACTTTAAATTCAAAATATGAGATAAACAAAAAAATAATAGCGACGCCTTCAGTAAATACTCTACTTCTTTCTTCGCCAGTTGAGCCAACTGCCACAACTGGAATTGTGACATATTTTAATGTAAGTGGAAATCTAAACTTCCCTATAAAGGAAAATGATATTTTTACAATTGAAAGTGAAAAAATCAAAATATTGAACATTGATTCAGAGCTATCTAGAATTAAAGTAGAGAGAAATCAATCTGGAACTGTAGGTGTTAATACTTACCAAAGAAATACAGAACTTAATGAAAATTCAAGAAAAATTTTATTTAATGTTGGGCTTTCAACAACTTATAATTTTAAGTCGAATAAAGAATTTTATTTTGTTCCATCCGAAACAGTAGGAATAGGAACTACTGGTAATTCCGTTCTCAATATTTTGAATCCTGGTCTCGGAAAAACCACTGTAACAATACCTAATGGTTCAATTTTTATAAAAAATCATGGTTTGAATTCTGGAGATGTGTTATTTTATGATTCAAAAAATAATCAACCAATTCAAGTATCATTAGCTGGTATTGGAACAACTTCTTTACTGCAAGGTCAAGATCTCTTTGTAACAAAAATAGACAATGATTTAATTGGGATATCTACAATCAAATCCGGGCAGAGTAACTTTTATTTTCAGTCAATTGGCACGGGTTCTACCCATAGCTTTACTGTAAATTATCCAGACCGATTAGTTGCAGAAATATTCACCTCAACCGCTACAGTCTCTGTTAGCTCTAGTACTGGTCTTAGTATAAACGATAGGGTTAACGTTAATGTTACTTCTGGAGTTCAAACCAGTATTTCTTTTTACTATAACGATTTTAATAAAAGAATCTGTGGAAATAAAAAAACAATATCTAGTGTTGATGTAATTAATAATGTAATTTACTCGACTAACCATCGATTTACAGCATCGGAAAAGGTAATTTATGTCTCTGCCTCAGCGGTTGGTGGATTAGAAACAAATAACATATATTTTGTTGTTCCGATAACAAAAGATAGTTTCAAACTTTCTTCCACTGCTTATGGTGCCACGTTAGAATTCCCCGAAGAAATTAATTTTACTTCTTCTGGTTCTGGGTATTTTTACTCTATAAATCCAAAAATAGAAATAATCCCAGATCAAGATTTAGTTTTTGACGTTTCAGATTCTTCTTTATCATTTACATATCAAGGCCAACAGTTCTCAGCATTTGAATTGAAATTATTTTATGACAACGCTCTATTGAATCCGTATGATACTTATTCTTTATCTCTTACTGGAGAAGTAGGAATTACTACTGCAAATTATATTTTAAAAACAACTGATCTACCAGACAAATTATATTATACTTTTTCTCCAATAAATTTAAATATTTCCCCAGAAACCAAGAAAGGGATTTATTTAGATACCGACCAAATTAATTTCTCTGAATTAGTAAAAGTTTCTAGCAAATATTCTGGGCAATTTGCTGTTGTTGGTGTGACATCAACAAGTTTTACCTATGAGTTAAACTCTTATCCAGAAATAGAAAACTATTCTTCGTCTACTTCAGAATTAAGTTACACTACAGATTCATTGAGTTCCATTGGGCCAATTAATTCTATTAAATTAACAAAACTAACAAAAACTGATCAATTACCTAAAGTAATATCTATAGAATCTGATCTTGGTAAAAATGCAGTTTTAAGACCATTTTCTTCTTCTATTGGAGCAATAAAAGAAGTTAAAAAGTTAGACGCGGGGTTTGATTATACTGTAGATTATACAATCAGACCTAAAGTAATAACTCCAGTTATAATAAAAATATCTCCACTTTATCATATAGATTCAGTTAAAGTAATCTCGACTGGTACAAATTATTCATTTTTTCCAAATTTAATTTTAATTGACTCTGAAACTAGGGCCGAATTTTCTGATGTAAAATTAGTTTATAATGAAAACAATAATAAAATAAACATCTTACAAAATATAAATTCCCTACAAGATGATAATATTGAAATAATTCCTACTAATAATGATAATGGTTTTGAAATTGATGAGCTGACATATAATTCTACAACTAAAATAGTTACTATTAAACTAAAAACTCCATTTAATTCTTTAAACGAGTTTCCTTTCGGTGTCAATGAGTTATTTTATGTCGAGAACGTATCAACTGCTTCAACTAGTAGAGGTTACAATTCTAGTAAATATGATTATAATTTCTTTAAAGTTCTTTCTGCAACTCCTAATATCGGAGGAATAGGTGCGACATTTACTTATAGTTTAGCTGACTATCTTGAAGTCGGGGAATCTCCAGGAACTGTAGATAATTTTTATACTAATGGATTTGTCATTCCTAAAAAGTATCTTCCAACTTTTGAAATAAAAATAGCCCCAAATGAGTTTTTCATTGACGAGGATATTATAACGTCCGAGGGAGTTACTGGTAAAATTATTGGAAAGGAAATAGAAAATAATATTATAAAAATAGAAACAACCGGGACAATTAAAGTTGGTGATATAATTTATGGTAAGAGCAGTAATAATTATTTTTCTGCAGTTGATGTTTATTTTGTAGAAGGTTTTGTGAATATCTCTTCAAACTCTGTTGTAACTATCGGTTGGAAAGATAGAGTAGGATTTTTAAATGATCCTCAACAGAGAATTCATGATAGTAATTATTATCAATATTTTTCATATGCCCTAAAATCAGAAGAAGATTATAGCAAATGGTCTGATTTAGTCGATTCTTTAAACCATACTGCCGGGTTTAAAAAGTTTGGAAATCTTCTAGTAAATAGCACTCATGATAATGTTGGAATAGTAACTAGTCAAGATTTTGGAACACTAGAAATAATAAATGATTTACAAGAGGTAATTGATGTCAATTGTCTTGTTGATTTTGATCTGGGAACAGAAAATTATTTCACGATTGATGATAATCTTAGATCAAATGAAATCTATTTTAATTCAAGGAGATTACAAGATTACATTGAATCACGGGGAAATAAAGTTTTACTAATTGATGACATCTCTGATAAATTTAAGCCAGTTGAACCAGAAGAAAATACTGTAGTAGACTCGTTTAAGTTAAATTTTATCAGATTCAAAAAATATGTTATAAGTGTATATGATAGATTAGACCAACAATATTCACAATCACTATTGTTAAACCTTCTGCACAATGGCACTGAAGTCGCTATAAATCAATATGTAATAAACGATAGCCAAGGTGAGTTGGGTTATTTTGATGCAGAAATTTCTGATTTTGATATTGAATTGTTATTCTATCCATTTGAAACATCCAATAAAATATATTCTGTGAATAGTTTTTCCTTTAACATAAGTGATTCTGATATAAACACTGGTGTTATTGATATTGGAAATGTGGCCCAAATAAGTTCAAATAAAGTTACTGGCATCGGAACAACTACAATTTGTTCTATTTCAACAACTACATCTGCCGCAAAAATACTATTAACATTTTCCGATTTTGACAACAATTCATTTTATTCTGATGAAATTAATTATGTTCATAATGGCTCCTCCATAGTTTATAATTCTTACAGTGAATTAAATTTAGGAAAAACTATTGGAATTGGTACATATAGTCTTTATTATAATGGTGGAAATATTAATGTTGATATACATCCCTTTGAAACCGAAACATATGATGTTAATGTTTTACCAATATCAATTTCTGGAATTGCTACTACAACAGGAAATGTATTTTTAAGTGGCAATATTTTACAATCGTCTTACGTTGGAGTGGCGACAACTGGAATACCACAAAAATCATTGATATATTCTCATCCTTCAGATTACACCGCTGGATTACATCATATTGTAATAAAAGACCTTGATAATAATAGATTCAGTTCTACTGAAATCTTAGGTATGTTAAATACTACAGCCCAGGAAGTTTATTCTGTTGGTTTTGGAGAATTAAGTACAAGTAATAATCTAGGCGTATTTGAATTAGAATACTCTAACATAAGTGGCGATCTTGAAATATATTTTACTCCGAATACAGATATAAATTACCAAGTAAGGATTTTTAGCACTTTAATATCAAAATTTAGGAGATCAGAAAGTTTAGAATTATGAGCAATATTTCTTTTTCTTCTGGCTATGGGGAATATACAAGTGGAGAATTTTTTAGGTCTGCTGCCTTTGAACTGACCTCTAATAAAAAAACAATATTTTCTAAGGAATTTGAATCTGATTCTGCTGAGTTTGTTGATTTACAAAATAATTCATTTAATCTAACAGAGCACAACTTTATAACAGGTGAAGAATTAGTTTATGATTATACTTTAAATGGAAACAATTCACCCATTAAAATAGCCCCCACTGTAATTTCCGGGGTAAGTACGACTATTTTACCTAAAAAACTATATGCAGTAAAAAAAGATTTTTCCACACTACAGGTAGCTGCCGCAAAAACGGATGCTCTGTTAGAAGTACCTAATATATTAAATTTAACCGAGTTTGGTACAGGTGAACATAAAATTTCATCAAAAAATCCAAATCTAAACACTTTAATCACCATAAACAATGTTATTCAAGACCCGATAATATCGACATCATCAACAACAATTATTATTGAAAACATTTCTGAAATCGATTCATCTTTTAACGTATTAAATCCAGACCTGTTTCAAGGTGGAGATTTAATTAAAATTAATGATGAAATAATGCGTATTTTGTCAGTTGGGATTGGGACTACTAATAGTCTTTCTATCGAAAGAGAGTTATTAGGTACTACTGCCGGAATTCATACGCAAAATACATTAATAACAAAAGTAAAAGGTAATTATAACATAGTTGATAATTTCATTTATTTTACTATTTCACCGTATGGTAATAGTTTTGATGAAAAGAGTGGGCTTACAAATGGCTCTACTTTTAGCGGGAGAGTATTTTTACGCTCTGGTAAGGAAAATACTTCTGTAGGCCCATATGATAATAATTACGCATTTGATTATATATCAGAAAATTTTACTGGTAAAAACGGAATTTTTACTCTAACCAATAATCTGAGTAATGTAACCGGCATAAGCACTTATAATGCAATAGTAACAATAAACGATGTTTTTCAACCACCATCTAGAACAGCAGGGATTGCAATCAGTGGTGCTTATAATCTAATAGAAAATGTTGGTATTAGTTCAATTGTTTTTAATGGGAATCCAAATTTTCCAGCATATGATGTGAATATATCAGAATACCCCAGAGGTGGTATTATTTTTTCAGTTGGTTCCACTGGTGGGCTTGGATATCAACCATTGATTTCTGCTGGCGGAACGGCAATTGTTTCTGTTGCAGGAACTATTCAGTCTATATCTATTGGTTACAGTGGTTCAGGTTATAGGTCTGGAATTCAAACTGTTAATGTCGGTGTCGGCTACAGTGATATAAATTTATTTGATATAGAAAACATTGGGACAGCAACAATTTCTAGTGGAATAATTGTTAGTGTTAATATAACAAACCCTGGTTCTGGTTATACAAGCACAAATCCACCAGAAGTATACTTTGATGCTCCTTTATCATACAGCAATCTTCCATTAGTTTATTCTCCTGGATATTCTGGTGTCGGTACAGGGGGCAGCGTTAGTGTTGTCGTTGGACAGGGCTCTAGTGTTATTGATTTTAAATTAACTAATGTTGGGTATGGATACAAAAAGGGTGATGTTTTAACAATATCGACCAGTGGAGTTTCGGGTATACCGACTACATCTAATTTTAAAAGATTTGAAATATTTGTAGATAAAGTTTTTAATGATGATTCTAGCGTAAGAACATTAGGAAACTTAGTAATCTTTGATCCAATAGATAGTCTTTTTGATAATAAAAGAAAAACTTTCCCCCTATTGTTGAATAAAGAGCAGACTTCAGTTCTCCCAAAAATTGGTTCAGATATTGATATTAAAAATTGTCTTTTAATATTCATAGACAACGTTCTTCAGGTTCCAGGAGAAGCCTATTCATTTAGAGGTGGAAGTATTTTTACCTTTAAAGAAGCACCTAAAAAAGGATCTACATCGACTATATTATTTTATTCGGGAACCCCAGATATTGACACAAAGTTAACTAAGGTACTTGAAACAATTAAAATCGGTGATTCGGTTAAAATCTTTAGTAACTCTGATAGAGAAAATGATCAAAATAGTAGAATAGTTTCGGATATAACTTCTGTAGATATTGTAAAAACTAACTTGTATGATAAGCAAGGGATCTCGGATCAAGATGAGATTAGACCAATAGAATGGTGCCCTCAAAATGTGGATAAATTTGTCATAGGATCTGGCTCAACTATTAATTTAATTTCTACTAAAGATAGAGTTATCTACGAGCCTTTGATTCACCCAACTTCCTTTGCTATATCTGGAATCAGTAGCAATGCAACTGAAATATTTGTTGACAATGTTAAAACTATTTTTGATAACTATAGTGAATCCCCTACAGAAAATGAAATTAATATAATTTCACAGATACCTCAGTCTACTGCAAAGTTGAGTGCGGTAGTTTCAATTTCAGGCACAGTTCAGACTGTGACTATTGATGAATCAGGATTTGGTTATACTAATATTCCTCAGATATCAGTGGCATCCCCTATTGGAGTCGGTACTACTGCTTTACTAACTTGCACTCTAAACTCTTCTGGTGGTATTGGTACAGTTACTATTGTTAATTCTGGTGTTGGTTATTCCGTGGCACCTTTAATTATTGTTGAAGAGCCCAGACAGAAAGTTGAAACCGCAAGTAATGTGTCATATCAAGGGGATTTTGGTGTTATTGTTGGTGTCGGCACAACTACTCTTGGTGTTTATTTTGATTTATTTGTTGAAAAAGAGTCTTTCTTAAGAAATACATCTATTAATAATGTTGGGTCTGCCATAACCGGCCCAAGTGGAATAACAACTAACTATTATTTCTATGTTTCTAATAGTAATGTCGGTAACGGTTTGACTTCGTTAGATTCTTCTAATAACGTCATTGGAATAGGAACTACTTTTATTGATAATGTCTATCAAGTCAATAGTTGGAAAATAGAACAAAGGAATGTAGCCGGAGTTGGAAACACATTTGTTAACCGAGTTACCGTTAAAGTCCAAAATAATTCTTCGTTAGTCGGTATTTCTCAAACTTCTTACTATGGCGATTTCAGTTGGGGCAGAATCTACAATGTTTCTAAGTCTGGAATTTCTAGTTTTGCAGCGTATTCTCCTGGAATAACCACATCAACTATAGTACAGCGAAATAATCCCCTAAAATTTGTAAATTATTTAGTATAAATAGCTAATAAAAAAATAAAAGATGGCCGCAATTATAACAGATAATTTAAGAATCGCTAGAGCAAAAAATTTTGTATCTACTGCGTCTTCTTCAAATTATTATAGTTTTATAGGGTTGCCAAACCCGACAGAATATGCTTCTAATTGGAATGAATCTCCATTAGTTCCAAAAGATAGTTTTGAGCAAGAATTATCTTATTGGGACACGATGATTGCCCTTAAAAAAATATATCCCACAGATATAAGACAAGCTGTAAGGAAAATAAAGTGGGAAAGTGGAATAATTTATGATATGTATAGGCATGATATCACCAGGGACAATGTATCAAAGCCTTCAGGTGCGACTAGTTTATATTCTTCAAATTTTTATGTTGTAAATAGTAACTATCAAGTTTATGTATGCTTATATAATGGGGTATCCCCTGAAAATCAAAATGGTCGCCCTTCCCAGTTTGAACCAACATTTACTGATTTAGAACCAAGAACAGCTGATATTGGCTCAGATGGCTATATTTGGAAATATTTGTTCACTTTAAACGCAACAGATATTGTAAAATTTGATAGCGTAAATTTTATCCCAGTGCCGATGAATTGGGGAGAGGATGGTCAAACTTCTCTTATAAAAAATAATGCTACCACAAGTGGACAAATAAAAACTTGTGTTATAAAAAACAGGGGTAATTATGAAAATGTTTCAGGTGTAAGAAACCGAACTTTCTCTAATATTCCAATACGCGGAGATGGTTCTGGCGCACTTGTCTCGGTTTCATTTAATGATAATGCTGAAGTAGAAAATATCTTTGTCACTAATGGTGGAAGCAATTATACTTACGGTACAGTAGATCTTATAGCTGGCGGGCTATCTGCTCCTACAACAAATCCAGTTTTTGACGTTATTATCCCTCCAAAAGGGGGCCATGGGTTTGATGTTTATCGTGAACTTGGAGCATTCTATGTTTCGGTATATTCTAGAATAGAGAATGATTTAGAAAATCCAGATTTTATAACTGGTAATGAAATTGCTAGAATTGGAATAGTAGAAAATCCAGAAAAGTTTAATTCTACCGATTTACTTAATGGCGACAAAGTGAGTGCATTGTCTGCTATAAAACTCGTTGGTATAACCAATTCAAATGATTATCAGGCAGCTAGTTTCACTCCAGATTCTTTTATAACTCAAACTGTGGGAACTGGGGTTACTGCAGTCGGAAGGGTTATATCATATGATAAGAATACTGGGATTTTAAAATATTGGCAGGATAAAACTCTAGTTGGTTTTGCAACTACTGGAGGACAAGCACAAGCAAATTATGGATTCAATCTTCAAAAATTTACGGCATCTCCGTCAAGTGGAGGCAGCCTAATTATTTCTGGTGGCAGTATTAATTTAAATATTGATGCTGGTTTTGGATCAACCGTAACTCCAGGTATAACTACAGTGATAAATAATAAGACATACAAACTAGGGCAATCTTTTATTAATGGAATTTCAAACCCTGAGGTTAAAAAATATTCAGGAAATATTATATACGTTGATAATAGACCAGCTATTACTAGATCTCAAAATCAAAAAGAAGACATTAAAGTAATTCTACAATTTTAATTATTATGCCACAAGAAACTAATTTAAATGTATCCCCTTATTTTGATGATTTTAATGTAGATAACAATTACTACAAGGTTTTATTTAAACCAGAATATCCAGTTCAAGCAAGAGAACTAACTGGGCTGCAGTCAATATTACAAAATCAAATTGAGCAATTTGGAAATCATATATTCAAAGAAGGGTCAGTCGTAATTCCAGGGCAACCTTCAGTTGATATTCCATTTCCTGCAGTTGAGATTGAGCCAGATTTTAATGGAATACCGATTTCTGCATATTTTAATAGAATTTTAGGTAAAAGATTAAGGGGATCTTTAAGTGGCGTAAGTGCAAAAGTAGTTTATGTTTTAGACCAATCATTATCTGAAAGAGGAACTTATACTTTATATCTGCAATATCTTGAAAGTGGCGGCGAAAATCTAGAAAATAAAACATTTTTTAGTGGCGAATCTCTAATTACAGAAAATCCTATAGAATATTCAAATTTTACTATACAATCAGGGCAATCTATTTGCAATACTATTGCTGAAAATGCGACTTCTGATGGATCGTCTTTTAAAGTAGCAAGCGGAGTCTACTTTATAAGAGGTATTTTTGCTAAGGTACAAAATCAAAGAATACTTTTAGACCAATATGGAGTTACTCCTAGTTATAAAATTGGCTTTAATGTCATAGAAAGAATTGTAGATGCGTTTCAAGACGAATCTTTATACGATAATTCTCAAGGATTTTCTAATTATGCGGCTCCTGGTGCTGATAGATTTCAGCTTGAGTTGGAATTAGCAAAATATGATCTAGATGAAGATCCAGATAATTTTGTAGAAATAGCTCAGGTTGTTAATGGTTCACTCCAAGTTCTCAATAAGAATCCTCAGTATAGTTTAATTAGAGATGAATTAGCAAGAAGAACTGCTGAAACTAACGGTGATTATTATGTAAAACCATTTACTTTATTCGTAAGAGATTGTCTAAACGATAGAACATTAAATAATGGAATTTACTTTGAAGATCAAAAAACTGTAAACGGTAATACTCCTTCAGAAGATGTAATGGTTTACGAGATAGGCCCAGGAAAAGCCTATGTCAAAGGTTACGATGTTGAAAAAATTTCACCTACCCTATTAGAAGTACCTAAAACAAGGCAAACCCTGACTAAAGAAAATCAAGTAATTTCATATGACGCTGGGCAACTAGTAAGCCTTAATAACGTAACTGGAGCGCCTTATATTGGCCTCGGGACAGATGGTTATGTTAGTTTAATTGATGCTAGAATTGGAATTGATTCAAGTGTTTCTGTTGGAACAACTATTGGCGTAGCCAGAGTTTATGACTTTATTCCAGAGTCCAACTATACAAACAAAACAAGTATTTTAGATTTAAGATTATTTGATATACAGACATTTACCAAAATAAATCTTACGGCTGACATTACACAATCGCGGCCTGCGCATATAAAAGGACGCAGAAGTAATGCATCTGGATTTTTATATTCCAATGTCTCAAATAGCAAAGAATTAATTTTATATCAACTTTCTGGTCAGTTCTTAGAAAATGAGCCCATTACTATCAATGGAATAAATGATGGAAGACTAATAGACAGTATTACTGATTACAATATTTCTGATGTAAAATCAATTTATTCAAAAGTTGGGTTAACCACTTTTAACGCAGATTTAATTTTAGATAATAAAAATTTTATTGCGCCTTCCGGTACTCAATTTAATATTACAGCAAGTTCTGGTGTTAGTACTATTTCGGCTGGCCTTGATATAAACTTTTCCAACATAATTAAGCCAGGTGATATTGTTAGCTATTCTTTACCCGAAGTTAATAGGGTAATCTACAATAAAGTTGCGGCGGTTTCTGCTGGTGGCACATCATTTTCAGTCACAGGTGTCACTACAGTTACTGGAGTTTGTGATGGTAGGTTGCCTGCTTCGGCTGTAACTGTAACTAATGTCTTAAAGTTAGGTGGATCAATATATTCAAAAGACTCTTCTTTAACAACAAAATTAAAAAATTCAAATATATCTTCTATCAGTTTAGATAGTAGTGAGATAAAACAAAGAAGAGTTTTTAATAACCAAACAGTAGCTGCTGGAGCTATATCATTAACAATAACTGATGATGATGTATTTTTTGATTCGTTTGATGAAGATAAGTATTGTATAATTTATTCTAACGGCATCATTGAGCCTCTTAGAAGAGATAAGTTTTCTTTTGTTGGTTCATCTGGAAAACAAATTAGTTTTATAAATTTAAGTCAACCAAACGGCACAACAGCAAAAGTAATAACAACAGTAAAGAACATTAAACCTAATTCAAAAAATAAAAAATTAAATAAAGTCAGTACTGTTGTTGTCTCGGGCTCAAAATATTCGTCATCTGGCATAGGAACAACAACTTTTAACGACGGGCTTACATTTAACACGGTATATGGAACACGGGTTCAAGATGATGAAATAAGTTTAAACGTCCCTGATGTGCTTAGAGTTTTGGCAGTTTATGAGTCAAGTGATACTTCTAATCCAAAATTACCCACACTACAAATAACTTCTTTTAGTGGTCCGAGTAATGGAACGCAAGATTTATTTATTGGAGAGCAAATTACCGGAAAATCTTCAGGAGCCGTAGCCTTAGTAGTAAGTAAAATTGATTCTGTTGAGATTGAATATGTTTATTTAAATTCTTTTACGTTTAGTGAAGGAGAAGTAGTTGAAACTAAAGATTCTAAAATACAAGCCGTTATTTTAGTCAAAACTTTAGGTGATAGAAATATTACCCAAAATTTTATATTCGATAATGGTCAGCGAGAGAGCATTTTAGATTATTCCAGAATAATAAGAAAGCGTAATGTAAGCGAGCCAAAAAATAAATTAAAGATTGTATTTCAAAATTATACAATTGATTCCAGTGATTCTGGAGAATTTGTAACTGTCAATAGTTATCAATCTGAAGATTTTAAACACGATATTCCATATTTTAATAACGAACGTGTTTCAGACTTTATTGATATTAGACCAAGAGTTGCTTCATATACACCTAACTCAAGATCACCATTTGAATTTGATTCAAGAAATTTCTCTGGAGATGGTCAATATTCTAATTATGTTTTAGCACCAGATGAAAATCTTATTCTGACTTATTCTTATTATGTTCCAAGAATAGATGTTGTATTTTTAAACCCTGATGGAACATTTGAAGTAGTCCAAGGAAAGCCAGGACAAAGACCTCAGTTACCGGAATTTAAAACAAATGCTTTTGATGTGGCTGTTGTAAACATACCTCCTTATGTTTATGATGTAAAAAATATTAATGTGAATATGTCAGTTCATAAAAGATATACTATGGACGATATATCATTACTTGAAGATAGAATTAGTAGAGTCGAAGAATTTACTGTTCTTTCTGCTCTTGAAAATAAAACAGAAAATTTTGTAATTAAGGATGCGGAGACCGGATTAGATCGATTTAAATGTGGTTTCTTTGTCGATGATTTTAAGAGTCATGCTTATCATGATTTACAAAACCCTGGCTTTAAAGCAGCCATTGATAAGCAAAGAAAGATGTTAAGGCCGTTGCATTATACTACTTCATTAGATTTGCAACTAGGCTCAAATGCTATCGCTGATTTTACTGAGAATTATGATGCAAATATTGATCAAAGTTTTGTTGAAGATTTAGGCTCACCTGGGATTAAAAAAACTGGTGATTTAATTACTCTAAATTATACCGAAGTTGAATATGATAAACAGCTTCTAGCAACAAAAACAATAAGCGTAACTGAATTTTTAGTTAGGTATTGGAATGGATTACTTCAGTTAAATCCATCAATAGACACTTGGGTAGATCCTAGGGCAATAAAAACCACCAGTTTTAATGAAATAAAAACTACTAAAAAGCGGCTTCCAGATTTAAATATAACGGTGGTAAACGATGAAGTAGAAAATAAAGTTGTAAACCGGCGAGATCCTAGTCCCCAGAGTGGAATTGACCCATTTGATTGGCTAGATAATGCTAGAAAGAGAATTTCTAGAGGTGGAATATTTGGAGCAGTTGGCAATAAAGATAGAAAAGCCTTAGTTATAGGGAAAAATACAAAAAATCAAGTAAGAACTTTAGAAATAGTTAAAGACAACACTATCAGAATCGATGGCCTCCACTGGAAAGATACTGATTTAGAACTTCTTTCAAAATATGTTCCGACAGATGTTGCCGAACAGTTTATAACAAGAATGAACGAAGACGGAGTAAGTAAGGGTGGATTTTTAGAATTCACCCCAGGCGGTTCAGTAAAAGATAGAAATACAAGTACGACAACTAAATCTGAAACTAGTATAAAAACTTTAATTACCCCAGAAAAAATATCAGAAAAAGAATCTGTTTCTACTTCAGTTTCAGAGTATACACAACCTATTAGGTTTTTACGTAGCCGAAATATTGAGTTTGATGCAAGGGGCTTAAAACCAAGAACTGTATTTTATCCTTTTTTTCAGGGAGTTAAAATTAGTTCTTACATTACTCCTAAGTTACTTGAAATTGAAATGATTTCAGGGTCTTTTGATATCGGAGAAACCATAAATACTGATCCAACTTTTATTGAAAATAGAATATCATTTAGACTATGTGCTCCAAATCATAAATCTGGACCTTCTCGTAATCCTTCTGAAACCTTTGAATTTAATCCGTATAATCAACAACCATTTGAAGAAAGATATACAAGAAGTTCAGATATTCTAAATGTTGATACTCGCTCCCTTCAGCTTGATTCTGAAAGTAAATTTTATGGCCAAGTAGTACCAAATATGGTATTGGTTGGAAAGACTTCTGGTGCAAGGGCTCTTGTAAAAAGAGTAAGATTAGTTTCAGATAACAGTGGAACCCTTATTGGCTCATTTTATGTTCCTGATCCAAATATAAGAGGTAATCCTACTTGGATTAACGGAGAAAATACTTTTACCCTTATTGATACTCAATCCTTAGATGAGTTAAAATTAGTAGAAGTTATACCTAATTCTCAGATCAATGAAAGTAGCGCAGAGGCAACATTCTCATCTTCTGGTACTCAAGATATTAAGGAAACAAATATTCAAACGACCAGAAATATTGTAATAAGACCTTCTAGGAATATTAATAAAACAACTATCAATAATGCTCCAGATACAGTAAGAATATCTCAACCATACGATCCGGTAGCTCAATCTTTTTATGTTAGAGAAGAGTCTGGTGTATTTTTAACTTCGGTTGATGTGTTCTTTGAAACTAAGGACGAAGATAATATTCCTGTTACGCTGCAGATAAGGCCCCTAATTGGTGGCGTTCCTAGTAATGTGGTAATTCCTTTCTCTGAGGTGACACTCACGCCAAATAAAATAAATATTTCTACTAAAGGGACAGTTGCAACTAGATTTACCTTCCCATCTCCAGTTTATCTCCAAGGTCCTACTCAAAAAACCGTAAGACAATCACCAATAGCAAGTGAAACACAGGCTGAGTACGCGATTGTAATATTATCAAATAGTCCCAATTACAGAGTTTTTGTAACTGAACTTAATCAAGAGGATTTAATTTCAGGAATCAAAGTTTCCAATCAAAACCAAACTACTCTCGGAAGTCTATTTAAGTCTCAGAATGGAACTGTTTGGACACCTTCCCAATTGGAGGATTTAAAATATGTAATAAATCGTGCAGATTTTGTGAATGAAGGTCTAGTCAGATTCTTTAACCCCGAACTTGGTTTTGGTAATAAGCAGCTTACTATAACTGGCTCAAATCAAATAGAATTTTTATCTAAGAAAATTTCAGTTGGTTTAGGTTCCACTGGTTATTCATCCGAAGTTCAACCGGGCGTGACTATAAAACAAGGTTCTTCTTCCGGGACCCTAATAGGAATTGGCGGCAGTATAACAACTGGGGCAGGCGTTGGAATTATTACAACCAATGCTGGGTTTGGTTATACAAATGGAACATTCTCCAGTGTTCAATTAGTTACTGAAACTGGTTTTGGTAACGGCGCAGTAGCAACAATTGAAATTACTAACAATGTCATAAACTCAGTCAATATCACTTCTGGAGGAAATGGTTACTCGGTTGGAGATTCTCTTATCGTGCCACCGTTAGGACAAGGTGTTGGCTTTGGTGGAAAATTAACTGTTTCCCAAATAAAATCAGCTAATACTTTTATCTTAGATGAAGTTCAGGGTAACTTTACGGTAGGATTAACAACAGTATATTATGTCAATTCTTCTGGGGTTGATACTATTGCTGGAGCCGGAGTCACAGTAAAATCAATAACTGAAGACCAATATTACGATGGCCTTCATATGAAAGTATATCAAGAAAACCACTGTATGCATTCATTTGAAAACGTTGTTCAAATAAGCGAATTTAGGCCATCAAATAATGGCACTAATACTAAATTATCAGCTGATCTTGATAGAACAGAAAATGCAACGATTCCAGTAGTTTCAACTAGTGGGTTTGAGACATTTGAGGGTCTCAGTGTTAGTGCTCTAAACCCAGGTTATGTGATAATCGGGGAAGAAGTTATACAATACACTGGCATCTCTGGCAATACGTTAACTGGTGTGACCAGAGCAATAGACTCTACTGATAGAAATACATATAAAAACAATACTCGCGTTTACAAATATGAATACAATGGGATTTCGTTAAGAAGAATTAATAAAATTCATAATTTTGCTGAAGTAGACCCCAATAGTACGGGTAAATTTAAAATAGACCTAAACAGCTATTTTATAAAAATCGATACCTCCGACACAGACTTTTTAAATAATACAATTGGTGTAAATAGAGAAAATAATTTATACTTTAAAAAGAATATTCAAGGTGGTTCTTCTGGTATTGTTATATCTAACAATATACAATATGAATCAATATCTCCAGATATTTCTTATCTCATCCCCCCTAAAACTGATATTTCATCTAGAATAAGAACCTTTACTGGCACTAGCGTAGGTGGAAATGAGAAATCTTTTGTTGATAGGGGGTTTGAGGACATTGTTTTAGATGAGCAAATTTATTTTGATGAGCCAAAGATTATTTGTTCAGAAGTTAATGCTGAAAAATTTATCACTGAGGCTCCTGGGAATAGATCTCTTACTTTTGAAATGTTATTCACAACTAGAGATTCTAAAGTATCTCCTGTTGTAGATATGGTTAATTCTGCTGTTACATTATCATCTAACCTAATTAATAATCCTAATGGAATAGGAGAAGAAGCAAATTATGCTGCTGATACAAACGTAAGAAGCATTACAAAAGATGAGCACTCGACTATATACATTTCAAAACCAGTAAGTCTCAAAATTCCTGCTAATTCTATTAAAGTTATTATCAGTGCAAGTAGAAATGATCTAAATGATGTTAGAGTTCTCTATCAAATCTTCAGAGAAGATGAGCAAAACGAAACACCCAGATTCAATTTATTCCCTGGGTATTCTAATTATCAAGTGGATGGGTTTGAAATAAAGAGAATCACCGACAAGTCTTTAAACGATGGTTCAGCTGACTCTAACGTAAAAGAAACATCTGATCGTTCTTTTAAAGACTATGAATACTCTATTGATGACCTACCAGATTTTACTGCCTTTGCTATTAAAATAGTTATGGCAAGTAGTAATCAGGCAACTCCTCCACTGATTAAAGACCTAAGGGCAATCGCCACCGCTAAACCGAAATTATAATTATGACTTATTTAAAAGTAAAAGATAAAGATTATCTTCTTCGAGATGTTAATTCAAATGGGATAGTAAATAACGATGAAGTTGGCTATAAAAATTATGTAAATAATTACATTAAACAAATAAGTTCTAAAAATAAAATGGAAGAACTTGAAAAGCAGGTAGATTGTATAAAAAATGATGTAAAAGAAATAAAAGATCTTATTTTAAAATTATTAAATAGTTAAAAAAAATGGCAAAACCATCCTCCAGACAAGAACTAGTTGATTACTGTAAAAGAAAGCTCGGGGCGCCAGTCTTGGAAATTAATGTGGCTGAAGAACAGATCGATGATTTAGTTGATGATGCTATTCAATTTTTCCAAGAGAGGCATTTCGATGGAGTTGCTCAAACTATATTAAAATATGAAATAACCCAAGAAGATATTGATAGGGCAAGAGGAAAAACTGGTGAAGGAGTTACCTCTAAAGTTGGAATCGCAAAGACTTATACCTATAGAGAAAATTCTAATTATATTGAAATACCAGATCATATAATTGGTATCAATAAAATTTTTAAACTATTTGGCGGGAATAGTCTTGGTTATGGTATGTTTAATTTTAAATATCAGTTACTGTTAAATGATCTTTACTATTGGGGATCTACTGATATATTAACATACTTTATGGTCAAAAGATATCTTGAAGACCTTGATTGGATTTTAAGTCCAGATATCATGGTAAGATTTAATAAAAGAGATACTAAACTTTATATTGATATTGATTGGGCAACCGTTTCTCCTGGTAATATTTTACTTATTGATTGTTATAGAGTTCTTGATCCAACAGACTCAACAAAAGTTTGGAATGATAGTTTTCTTAAGCAATATCTAACTTCCCTAATAAAAAGACAATGGGGCCAAAACTTAATTAAATTTAGAGGAGTAAAACTCCCAGGTGGAGTTGAATTAAATGGTCGAGAAATGTATGATGATGCCCAAAAAGAAATTGATGTATTAATGGAACGCATGAGTTCTACATATGAAGAACCCCCATATGACCTTATCGGATAACCTATGTTAAATCCATTTTTTCTTCAAGGATCTAAAACTGAACAAGGTCTTGTCCAAGATCTGATAAATGAGGCCATACAAATTCATGGAGTGGATGTTTATTATCTTCCTAGAGAATATGTGACAAAAAAGACTGTAATTAGAGAAGTAATAGAATCAAAATTTAGCAATACTTTTCCACTGGAAGCATATATTGATACCTATGAAGGATATGAAGGAGCCGGGGTACTTTTAAGTAAGTTTGGCATTCAACCAAATAATGATATTACGCTTATTATATCAAAGGAAAGATATGAAACTTATATTACTCCTCTAATTAAAAATATACCAAATATAAAATTACCAGACAGACCAAAAGAAGGTGACTTAATTTGGTTTCCTCTTGGTGATAGATTATTTGAGATAAAATTTGTTGAGCATGAAATACCATTCTACCAACTACAAAAAACATATGTTTATAATTTAAAGTGTGAACTCTTTAGATATCAAAATGAAACAATTGCCACTGGCATTGAGTTCATTGATGATAATACAAAAGAAGAAGGGTACATTGAGATTTATAATATGTTAGGTGTTGGAGCAACTGCATCTGCAACTGCTACAATAGTCAATGGTGGTGTCAGATTTGTTACTGTTACTAATAGAGGGGATGGTTATAAAACCGCCCCTCAGGTTGCATTTTCTGATGCCCCGCCTGGTGGGGGAACTGCCACGGGTATCGCTTCTATGATTTCAGGTATTGTAGATCTATGTGAACCTGATGAAACTCTTTTTAGGGTTCAGTCTGTTCAATTAACAAATACTGGTTTTGGTTATACTGTTGCTCCATCAGTATCATTTATAGGAGGAGGAGGTGGTGGCGCTCAGGCATTTGCAACCATAGGTGATGGTATTGTTGGAATTGTAAGTGTTACTAACGGTGGTTCTGGATTCTTGACCCCACCAAGTATAACTTTTGTTGGAGCCGCAACAAGTTCAGCAATTGCTGTAGCAATATTAAATAATGGTTCTGTATCCGCAATTAATATGGTAGATGCTGGATTAGGATATACAACTGCTCCAACAATAGTAATTCAATCTCCATATAGTGCAGGCGTTGGCACATATATCTTCAACGAACAAGTTGTTGGTAGTGCATCGAGTATGACTGCTAGAGTAAAAGATTGGAATGCACAAACATTAAAATTACAACTATCTAACTTATCTGGCCCATTTACCCCAGGAGAGTTAATTGTTGGCCAAGAATCTGGCGCTAGTTATCAAATTATAACTGGAAATCAATTATTAACATTAGACGAAAAATTTAATGATAGCATAGCAACAGATGGTTATACGCAAAATGATGATATACAAATAGCAGCAAACGAGATACTTGATTTTAGTGAGAGAAATCCATTCGGAGTGCCATAATGTTTGAACATTTTTATTACGAAGCAATAAGAAAAACAGTAATCGCTTTTGGCACACTGTTTAATAACATTTACATCAAGCACAAGAATGATGCTGGGGATATTGTCTCAACTCAAAAAGTTTCTTTCGCATATGGTCCAACTCAAAAGTTTTTAGCCAGACTAGAGCAATCTCCAGATTTGAATAAACCAATTCAAATTACAACTCCTAGGATGTCTATGGAGATAGTAGGTTTGTCTTATGACTCCGCAAGAAAAGGTGGGACAATGCGGGCATTTACTTCTACTGATGATAATAATAAAACAAGAAAATCTTATCTACCAGTTCCGTATAATATTAATTTTGAATTAAGTATTTTTACTAAACTAGAAGATGATATGTTCCAAATCGTGGAGCAGATTCTTCCTTATTTTCAACCACACTATACGATAACAATAACTTTAATTGAAGAGATCAATGAAAAAAGAGATATAAAATTTACATTAGATAACATATCTCTTAGTGATAATTATGAGGGTAATTTTGAGCAAAGAAGAGCTTTAATCTGGACATTAAAGTTTACGGCAAAAACTTATATGTTCTTGCCTCTTTCTTCATCGATAGTAAAAGATCAATTAATACAAACGTTAAATGGCACATTAAATTCTTCTACTCCTAATTTTGTTGGGGTTAGTACAGCTAATCTTCTCCCTGGTCTAATAATAAAGGGTAATTTAATAAAACCAAATACAGCAATAACTTCTATAGGACAAACTGGAGTATTAATAAATGAGAGCCATCAAAAAACAAACGGAATAGAGTCTACTTCAATATCTTTTTATGATAGAACAATTTCTAATTCTGTAGAATCTAGTATAATTAATAAAGTTACTATTGGGTTTGCTGCGGGCCAAAACTCAAATACCATAAACAATGATATTGATATCGTTGTAACTCCAAAAGCAATAAAAAATTATACCGGAACTGTTGTGACAACAGTTAAAAAAGATACTTCATCTGAAGAAACTTTAATATATGTTAATGATGTTTCTAATTTAACCGCTAAATCACTAATTCAAATTAACAATGAGACTTTATACATTGAAAATGTCAACGACGATTCAATTAAAGTAATAAGAGGTCTTTACGAAACTAAGCCACAATTACATGTGTTAGGTTCTGATGTATTAAATATAACTACAGTAGATAATAATCTAATCCCTCCAAATGATTTGTTGGGATTTGTAAGTAATTTTGTTTAAGGTTATGACTAAAAAATTTAAAGAATTGAATGATGCGTTTGACATTGAAGTTAAAAGTGAAGTTATCTCTTCGGCTATAGAACCAAAAAAAGAGGAACTGGCCGAAAAATCCGACATCAAAAAAGACTACGAATATTCAAGAGCAACTTTAACTTCTTTGGTTGATAAAGGACAAGAGGCTATTAATGATATTCTTGAATTAGCCAGGGAAACAGATTCTCCTAGAGCATACGAAGTAGTCGGCCAGTTAATTAAGACTGTGACTGATTCTGCTGAGAAGTTAATGGACGTTCAAAAGAAATTAAAAGATCTTGAACAAGAAAAAACTACAAACAACGTCACCAATAATGCGCTGTTTGTTGGAACTACTAATGAAGTTTTGAATATGCTAAAAAATGAATTAAAATTAAAGCCCAATAAAACCATAAATAATAAGAACAAACAAGAATAAAAATGAAAAGACTTTCAGAGGATCATAAAGAAATCCAATCAGGTAAAAAACTAGATGATGAGGGGTATATGGCTCAAATTGAACTAGATAAAATTCTACAATCTGTTAATAAATTAAAAAAAGTTATTAAAACTTCTGATCATCAAATCCCAGCATGGGTTCAATCAAAAATTACAAAGGCTTCTGATTATCTAGATATTGCTGCTGATTATCTTTCTTCTGATGTTGAGATGGATGAAAATACCTCGTTCACTATTAATCCTGAGTCTCATAAAACAACTGCTAGAAAACAAAGATTGGTTAAAAAAATTGAAAACGCGCCAACTTCGTCGCAAGAACAACTACCTAATGTAAAAAAACTTGGGCCAAGACTCCCAAAGTTTGAAGAGACTTCTCTTGTTGATAAAATCCTGGCTGAAATGATGGGTGATAAGCCAGGATGTGATACAAAAAAGCCAAAAAAGCTAAATGCAATTGCAAAAAAACATAAAGTCTCCATTGAATCACTTGAAAAGCAATTGCAAAAGGGTATAAAGGTTGAAATGGAGCATACAAAAAATAAAGATCTAGCAGTAACTATTGCACTACATCATCTAGATGAAATTCCTGATTATTATTCTAGGCTTAATAAGATGGAAAAAGGTGTGCAGATGAATGAAGAAAATAAATCTGGAGATTCTAATCTAAGAGATTGGTTTAAAAAATCTAGTGGGAAAGATCCTAAAACGGGTAAAAAAGTTCCTGGGTGGGTTCAGATTGGCGGTCCTTATGCTGGGGCTCCTTGTGCTCGCCAACCTGAACAAAAATCTACCCCAAAATGCGGTAGTTCTAAGATGGCAGCAAACTTATCAGATGAGGAAGAAAAAAAAGCATTTAACAGAAAAAATAGAAAGGATCCAAATCAACCAGAAAAGACTGGTTCAGCAAAACCAACTTATGTAAAAACCGAACTTGAAGAAAAAGAAGGAAAAAAAGATGCCTGCTATCATAAAGTAAAATCTAGATATCGAGTATGGCCAAGTGCCTACGCTTGCGTCCCAGAAAAAACATCTAAGGCGTTATGTAAAGATGGGTGGAAAACAGTAAATGAATTAAAAGTTGGTGATAAAATACTAACATATAATATGGAAAAAGATATATTAGAATTTAAGCCAGTATTAAATATTCATCGCTATCAAGATGTAAAAACAAAAGTATTACGAAGTGGCAATACCGGATTTGTATTTGAGTCAACTGATAATCATAAATGGGTGGTAAAATTACCAGAATCAAAATCAACTAGAATAAGCAAATATAATAAAGTAAATAATATGACTTTAATTGAGACTAGTGATCTATTAAAAAATAAAAATAACAAACATTTAGTTGTTGCAGCAGAATATAACTTAGGACAACCTACTAAAAAAAATATATTTTACAAATATGGAGATAACTGGATAGAATATATTTTAAACATTAGCCCAGAACAACGTCAAACGTGGTTGTTTAGCGCCATAGTATATGATGGTAATCAAAAACGAGTGGAAAGATTAACTGAACAACAAGAGGGAGTTAGCGATCTAGATTATATCTATACAAGTCCAAACGGAAACCAATCGTTCGGATTTAAGCAAAAAGATACAGAACATCGTGATGCATTTTTATTAGCAGCATTTTTAAATGGCGGTACGGTAACATGGAAAGAACATGCAACTAATCCAATATATTGTTGTCATTATGTTAGTAATAAACGGTATAAAAATACTAGTAATTTACGTTTAGTTGAGGAAAATATTGCTGATGTGTGGTGCCCAGAAACAGAAAACAGCACCTGGGTGATGATGCAGGAAACCAATAGTAATGGAATTATTACAATAACTGGTAATAGTGGTGCATTGGTTAAATGCCGTAAAGTTGGAGCAGATAACTGGGGTAAAACAGTAGATGAGGCAACAACTCGTCTTCCAATGCAAACTGGTCAATTACTCAGAGTTCTTGTCAATTGGAGGGGGAAATACATGTCTGCCCAAATGTTTTTCCCTCAATTAGGAACTCCTAAGAGAGATGAAATCATTTATGCTGTAAATAAAATTTATCCTGATGCAAGATTGATTAGTTATGTCCCATGTGAAATGGATGCAAATACTCCTATTGTTCAAGTAAAAGAAGAATCTGAACTTAGTGAAGATTGGCAAAAAGTTAATAAAAAAGATAGAGTCGATGGAATGAGTCAAAAAGCCGTTAATACTTATCGTAGAGAAAATCCTGGCTCAAAATTGCAAACAGCCGTAACAGAAAAAAATCCTACTGGAAAAAGAAAGAAAAGAAGAAAAAATTATTGTGATAGATCAAAAGGTCAACAAGAAATGCATAATATTGATTGCTCTAAAACCCCAGATAAACCAATTTGTAAAGCAAGGCGTCGTTGGAAGTGTAAAAATTAATTAATTATTATGTCTGAAACTCGATACATGGGAAATCCGCTCCTAAAAAGAGCGAATGTTACCAATGAATTTACTCAAGAACAATTAATAGAATTAGCTAGATGCGCTGCTGATCCTGTTTATTTTGCTAGAAATTATATTAAAATTGTTAACGTTGATGATGGCCTTGTTCCATTTAATATGTGGCCATTTCAAGAAAAGATGCTTAGAACTTTTCATGAAAATAGGTTTAGTATTTGTAAACTCCCTCGTCAGCCGCTAAAAGACAACACTCCAATCCCGACTCCTAATGGTTTTACAAAAATTAGGGATTTAAAAATTGGTGATTGTGTTTATGATTTATATGGAAAGCAAACAAAAGTTATAAACAAAATAGGCTATAAAAATACCGAAAAATGTTATAAACTTTTATTTAAAGGAAATCAATTTGAAGAAGAAATTATTTGCGATAAAGATCACTTCTGGAGAGTATATTTTGATGATACTTCTGTAGTACTGACAGCAGAACAAATTTATTATCTAAAAAAAGAAATTTTTCTAAAAAGACAATCGTTTAATACATTAGTTGATAATTGGAATGAAGTAATACAATTAATATCAATAGAAGAAGTTAAACCAACTAGTGTTTCATGTATTGAAGTAGAAAATAAAGATCATTCTTTTTTATGTGGTAAGAATTTTATACCTACAATTAATTCGGGAAAGTCAACAACGACAGTTTCTTTCCTTTTACATTATGCTATTTTCAACGAAAAAGCATCAATAGCAATTCTTGCGAATAAACAATCGTCAGCAAAGGATATTATTTCAAGACTTCAAGTATCTTTTGAGAACTTACCAGACTGGATGCAGCCCGGTGTAAAATCTTGGAATAAAACTTCGGTAGAGTTAGATAATGGATCTAAAATTATTACCGCATCAACATCCGCTTCTTCCGTTCGGGGTGGTTCATATAATGTTATTTTTCTAGACGAATTTGCATTCGTACCTAATAATATTGCACTGAATTTTATGAATTCAGTATATCCCACAATTTCTTCTGGTAGAGAAACAAAGGTTATAATCTGTTCGACGCCGCAAGGCATGAATTATTTCTATAAAATGTGGGATGAATCTATAAAAAGACTGAATGATTACATTCCATTAGAAATTAACTGGAATGATGTTCCAGGAAGAGACGAAGAATGGAAACAAAAAACTATTAATAACCTAGGTGGAGGGCAAACTGGTCAAAGAGCCTTTGACCAAGAATTCTCTTGCTCCTTCCTCGGATCATCAGACACCTTAATTTCTGGCGTAAAACTTCAAACATTAACTCATACTAAACCAATAAAAACTAAAAACTCTTTGGATACTTATGAAGAACCAATTGATGAACATCAATACATGATAACTGTTGATGTTGCGAGAGGAGTTGATCTTGATTATTCAGCATTTACTGTTATTGACATAACAAAAATGCCTTACAAAATGGTTGCCAAATATAGAGATAATAATATAAAACCAATTATGTTCCCATATATCGTAAAAGATGTTGGACTTCACTATAATAAAGCATTTGTTTTATGTGAGACAAATGATGTTGGAGATCAAGTTGCTAATGCGCTCCAATATGATTTAGAATATCCTAATCTTTTAACTTGCTTTATTAAAGGAAGACAGGGGCAAATTCTGGGGCAAGGTTTTGGGGGAGCCAGGGTAGAATATGGTGTTAAGATGTCTAAAAATGTTAAAAAATTAGGCTCAATTAATTTAAAAATGTTAATTGAAGAAGACAAACTTTTTATTAACGATTATGATACAATTAACGAATTATCAACATTTATTCAAAAATCTAATTCATTTATGGCCGAAGAGGGTAAAAATGATGATCTCGTTTCTTGTTTAGTTCTTTTTGCATGGGCCTCGACAAATGAATACTTTAAAGAAATTACTGATGACGATATAAGAAAAAGATTATTTCAAGAAAAGCAAGAAAATGATGAGAATGATATGCTTCCTATTGGGTTTTTAGAGAATGGCTTACAAGAAGAAACTTTTATAGAAAACGATAAAGTTTGGCAAATTGTCCCTAATGAGGAATTAATGGCTCTCTGGAATTACTATTAAGAACTTATTTTTTCTAAATAATTAATAGCAAATATATAAGGGAGTACAAATGGCTACACCTCAATTATCTCCTGGGGTTCTAATTAGAGAAGTTGATCTTACAGTTGGTCGTGTCGATAACGTAATTGATAATATTGGCGCGATTGCAGGTCCCTTTCCAACTGGTCCAGTAGAAGAAGCAATTGATATTACAACAGAACAAGATTTAATCAATGTTTTTGGTAAGCCTCAATCTACTGATTCTCAGTATGAGTATTGGATGAGTGCTTCCTCATTCCTTACTTATGGTGGCGTTTTAAAAGTAGTAAGAACTAGCGGCTCAAATCTTAGAAACGCAACCGCAGTAAGAAATGCTTCTGGTGTTTCAACTGCCGGTATTGGCGTTACCATCAAAAACTTTGATGACTATGAACTGAATCATGATTCTGATTCTAAAGATTATGTATTCGCCGCAAAAACTCCTGGCACTTGGGCGAATAATCTAAAAGTTAGTGTTATTGACGACAAAGCGGATCAAATTCTTCAAGTAACCACCTCTGTTGCTACTTCTTCAGTTGTTGGTCAAGGAGTTACTGCTGCGATCACTAACCAAACTATTCCTGGTATCGGCGTTACTACTGTCTTTAATGGCTATCTAAAAGGTATTATCACTGGTGTTGGTACTTCAACTCTTGATGTAAAAATTGTATCTTTAGTCGCTGCTGGAACAACCGTAGATATTCCAGTAAATTATCAACAAAGAAATCAAGCAGGTTCTTTCCTTGCGGGTAATACTGTAAATGTAACTAACTCTTCTGGTGCGGCGGTTACTTCTCATACCCTAACTGAAGTAAGTGACTGGTATGACAATCAATATATTGAATTAACCAATTCAAGGATTCTTTGGAGTTCAATTGCTCCTAAACCAGTTTCAACTCAATATGCTTTAGATCGTAACGCTAAAAATGATTCTATTCATGTTGCGATTACTGATGATACAGGTAGCGTTACTGGTATTGCTGGTAATATTCTTGAGAAGCATCTGTTCCTATCAAAAGCCGAAGATTCAATTTCTGCGGTTAACCCTGCCCAAAGAAATTGGTGGAAGACTTACATTGCTCAGTTTTCTGAATATGTTTATGTCGGGGACGATCCTTCAGATAATTCAAATGCTAACGAGAAAGTCTATCAAACCGGTTTTAGTTCTGGTTTCGTGGGCCTAACAACTGCTCAAGGTCAATGGAATAACCCAGCCCAAGGCAAAACTTTCAGTGCAATCGGTAATGTAACTTATAATCTTTCTGGTGGTAAGAACTACACTCTCACTGATGGTTATACTACAACTCTTGGTGATCTAGTAACCGCCTATAGACTATTTTCAAACCGTAATGAGATTGCTGTAGACTTCTTAATTATGGGTCCAAGTCTTGGTAATAAATTTGAATCTCAGGCTAAGGCTCAAGAGTTAATTTCAATCGCTAATCAGAGAAAAGATTGTATTGCGGTTATTTCACCTCATAGAGGCGATATAGTTGATATTACAAACTCTGATACGCAAACAGATAACATAATTGAATTTTTCTCTCCGTTAACCTCTTCATCTTATGCTGTTTTTGATGATAATTATAAGTATACTTATGATCGATTCAATAACAAGTTCCGTTATATCGCATGTAATGCTGACACTGCGGGCCTAATGGTAAGAACGAATCTCGTTGCTTTCCCTTGGTTCTCCCCTGCTGGTCAACAAAGAGGTGTTCTCAATAATGCTATTAAACTTGCATACAACGCAAGTAAAGCTCAGAGAGATCAACTTTATCCTTTACGTGTTAACTCTTATATTAATCAGCCTGGTATTGGCGTTCTTCTCTTTGGTGATAAGACTGCTCTTGGTTATGCTTCTGCTTTTGATCGTATTAATGTTCGTAGACTATTCCTGACTATTGAACAGGCTATCGAAAGCAGCGCCCAGGCTCAACTATTTGAACTTAATGATGATATCACTAGATCATCCTTTATTAATACCGTAGAGCCTTATCTGCGCGATGTTCAAGCCAAGCGAGGAATTATCGACTTCAGGATTATTTGTGATGAGACCAATAACACTCCAGATGTTATTGATAATACTGAATTTAGGGCTGATATCTTTATTAAACCAGCTAAGGCTATTAATTATGTTACTCTTACCTTTGTCGCTACCAGAACTAGTGCAAGTTTTGAAGAAGTTACCGGTAGAGTTTAATTATTATCAAAGTAAACTAAGGAGGACTTAAAAATGACACTTCGCACTATTTCAGAATTTAAAAGCCAGTTAAAAGGTGGCGGCGCACGCCCTAATTTATTTGAAGTAACAATTCCACAATTTCCATCTGCTGTGGGTGGAAATTATTGGAATCAAGAAGCTCAAAAAGATTTTAGTTTTTTCTGTGAGGCTACTTCAATGCCAGCCTCAACTGTAAACCCGATTGATATTCCATTCAGAGGGCGGGTTCTCAAGGTTGCTGGAGATCGTACTATTGACCTCTGGTCTGTTACGGTTATTAATGATGAAAATTTTAGAGTTAGAACTGCATTTGAAGCCTGGGCCAATGCTATTAGTAAACTAAATGATGCAACTGGTGTAACTAATCCATCATCGTATATGGCTAATACAGCTGAAGTTAAGCAATTAGGTAGGGGCTCTACATTAGAAGCTGATAAAAATACTGGTGGAAAACAGGTTGTATTGAGAACTTATAAAGTGTATGATATTTGGCCTTCTTCTGTTGGTCCAATTGACCTTTCTTATTCAGATAATAACAATATCGAACGTTTTACTGTTGATTTCCAGATGCAATATTTTGAAATCGGTGCTTCAGGGGACGCCAATAAAGATATTATTAAATAAGACACTAAATAGAGTATCGTTAAATTTTAATTATGGCAAAGTTATTTGGATTCTCTATTAATGATACAACAAAACTAAGCCAAACAGCAGTCTCCCCCATTCCTCAAAATAATGAGGATGGGGTTGACTATTATTTGACTTCTGGTTTTTTTGGATCCTATGTTGATATTGAGGGAGTTTACAGAACAGAATATGATCTAATTCGCCGGTATCGTGAAATGTCACTTCACCCTGAAGTTGATTCTGCTATTGAAGATATTGTAAATGAAGCTATCGTATCTGACTCTAATGACAGCCCAGTACAGATAGAATTATCTAATCTAAATGCTAGTGACGGAATCAAACAAAAGATAAGAGAAGAATTTAAATATGTTCTTCAGCTTTTAGATTTTGATAAAAAGTGTCATGAAATTTATAGAAACTGGTATGTTGATGGTAGACTTTACTATCATAAAGTAATTGACTTTAAAAAACCAGAGCAGGGGATTCAAGAATTAAGATATATTGATAGCCTTAAAATGAGGTATGTAAGGCAAGCAAAGAAAAATAGCAAAGACAATCTAAAAGTTTTAAATCGAATGGGCGAAGCTGACCCCATGAATCAGTCTTTCCCTGATATCGAAGAGTATTTTGTTTATAATTCAAAACCTGCTTATCCATTAACAAACACTTCTGTTAGTGCAACCTCTTCTGAGAATGGTAGGAATGATGGCGCCATTAAGTTTGCTAAGGATAGTATTGTTTATTGCACATCTGGTTTAGTAGATAGAAATAAAAATACTACTCTTTCTTATCTTAATAAAGCAATCAAATCTCTTAATCAACTAAGAATGATTGAGGATAGCATTGTAATTTACCGTATGGTAAGGGGAACTGAAAGGAGAATTTTTTATATTGATGTGGGCAATATGCCTAAAGTTAAGGCCGAACAATATCTCAAAGAAACTATGATGAGATATAGAAATAAACTTAATTATAATATCGAAACTGGTGAGGTCCAAAATGATAGAAGATTCCAGAGCCTTATGGATGATTACTGGCTACCTCGTAGAGAAGGTGGCAGAGGAACTGAGGTAACGACTCTTCCTGGTTCCAATAATTTAGGGGAGTTAACTGATCTTAATTATTTCCAAAGAAAATTATATAAATCTTTAAATGTTCCATCATCTAGAATAGATGGCGAAAGTGGATTTAACTTGGGCAGATCTTCAGAAATTTTAAGAGACGAAGTTAAATTTTCAAAATTTGTAGGGAGACTAAGAAAAAGATTTTCAAAATTATTTGTTGATCTTCTTAGAACACAATTAATCCTTAAAAATATTATAACTCCAGAAGATTGGGAATCCATGTCTGAACATATTCAGTTTGATTTCCTGTATGATAATCATTTTGCCGAACTAAAAGAATCCGAATTATTAACAGAAAGGCTGAATATGGTCTCAATGGCTGAGCCTTATGTTGGCAGATATTTTTCACAGGATTACTTACGAAGAAAAGTTCTAAGGCAAACTGATGAAGAAATCGTTGAGCAAGATATACTAATTCAAAAAGAAATTGAAAATGGGGTTATTCCTGATCCATCAATGCAAATAGATCCACAAACAGGTCAACCACTTGCTGAACCTCAAGGGGATAATATTCAAGGGGATATGGGTAAAGTCCCAACCGAACCTGGGGTTGATGCGGGTCCAGTAGAAATGCCGAAAGGCGGCGAGATATAAATACTAAAAGTTCATAATAAAACAATATGGAAGAACTAATTAATGCTATTATTGCTGATGAATCTCCTTCACAAATTAGTGACGAGATCAAGAATATTCTATCTATGAAAGCTGTTGACAGGATTGATGAATATCGTCCTCAAGTAGCAATGAGTATGTTTAATAATTCAGATGGGTGATCTTTCTGATTTTTTTGAATTAATATCAGAAGAAAAGAAAAAAGCAAAAAAAGAGTTGGATGATTTAATTTCTAACTCTTTTGAGGAAACTTTTGTCAGACCATTAACTGAAGAAGTTACCCCCAAACCAAAAATAAAAAGAAATGCTCCCCGAAAAAAAAAGTCTTTCGGTGAACCAACTCTTATTCAAAAATCTCTTGGTCTACTCGCAGAGCCAATACAAACTAGTAATTCTGATCCATTAACTCCACTAAATCAGAAGTTTACTACATTTGATGATTTACAAAAACATTACAAAATTTTTATTGATCGGATTCAACAACAGCTTTCTACTTTAGGTGGAGGTGGTGAGACTAATTTAACATTTATGGATGTTCCAGTAACGTCCGTAACATCAAATTCTTATTCTATAAAGCCACAAGACTATTATATTGGCGTCAATTATGCCGGGGCCGTAACAATAACCTTGCCAAAGGCTGAAAGAGAAGGAAAAATTTTTATTGTAAAAGACGAATTAGGTGAGGCCTCAAAAGGAACAAATCGTTATATTACAATTTTTCCATTTGGTTCTGATTTAATTGATGGTAGAGACCGAGCTATTCTTGCTTATGACTATGGTAGTTTAACATTTATTTGGAAAGGTAATTCCTGGAGAGTAGTTTAATGTCACACTTATATGAACCGTTTAAACCTGAAGATGATGCATTTGGTAGGTTAAGAACTTCAGAGCCATATACTCTAGGAGATTACAAACACATTTATTCTATTGATCCTGACTTTATTGATGTTAAGGTTGGGACTGGCGCCACTATTGTTTTTGACCAAAATCAAGCAGCGGCTATTTTGAATTCTGGGATTAGTACCAATGGGCTTTGTATACACCAGTCAAAGAGATATCATCACTACATGCCAGGTAAATCTCAACTAATTTTTAGTTCTTTTGCTTTTGGGGCTGCTCAACAAAATGTATTTAAAAGAACCGGATATTTTGATGATAGAAATGGTATTTTCTTTGAGCAAGAACCTAACGGAACCTTAAATTTTGTAGTAAGATCTTACACTTCTGGAATTGCATCAGATAGAAAAGTAACTCAATCTGAATGGAATAAAGATAAACTAGATGGGTCTGGTCCTTCTGGATTTACATTAGATATTACTAAAACTCAGTTATTTTTTACTGATTTTGAATGGCTTGGAGTTGGTAGAATTCGTTGTGGTTTTAGTCTCGATGGTAAAAATATTATTGCTCATGAGTTTTATAATTCAAATAATCTCCCGACAGTTTATATGTCTAATCCTAATCTACCTGTAAGGTGTGAGATTAGAAATTCAGGAACTCAAGTTGGCGCTGGTGGGTCATTTTTGCAAATATGCGCAACTGTGATGAGTGAGGGTGGTTATACCGAGGCTGGCAGGGAATTTTCTCATGCTACTACCCTTAGAACTGTTGGAATTGGATCGACTGTACCTATTCTTGCAATTCGCCTTAAAAATTCATTTAAAAATTATCTTAATAGAGCAACAGTAAAATTAGAAGATATTTCGGTTATTAGTGTTGGCGCAAATGTGCGCTATGAAGTAATAAAAATTAGAAGTAGTTCTGGATTTTCAACTGACGGGACTTGGGTATCAGAAAATTCTGAATCGGTTGTAGAATATAATCAAAGTGCAACTGGAATTTCCACTACGGGATTTGAAGACTTTATGGGTGGATATGCTTCGGGAGACAGTCAAAATATAAATAAACCCGCATCTAGTGGTTCTCATCCTCAACTCGGCCCAACCTCAAAGAAAAATTTCTTATCTCAGAATTATGATTCAACAGATTCTGAAATTTTTTCTGTTCAAGTAACAAACATTGGAGCCGACTCTACTAATGTTGGGGTCGCTTTAAGGTGGAGAGAGATATATTAATAAATAACTAATAATGTAATATTAAAATAATGGCACATAAACCTGTCGGAAGTGGCTCATCTGTAACTATTGCATCCGGTGCTGCCTCTACCTCTTCTTCCTTCCCTGTATATTCTGATACTATAAGAGTAGTTGCAGTTACTGCTGGAGTTTTTGTAAAAATTGATTCAGAACCAGTAGCAACTTCATCTGATTATTATGTACCAGCCAATTCATCTGCTACTCTTGCATTATCCCCCGCATCGCAAAGAGTAGTAGGCATTACTACAGGTGCAACAACTATTATCGATTTCCCAAGCGGAACTGGTACTCCATTTGAGCAAGGTGATTATGTTAGCCTAACTTGCCCCAATCAAAGTTTTTATAATTTTACCCATAAACAAGTTTTATCGGTAAATAATACAGCTGATGTGAGTGGTTATTTTTCAACAAGAATAACAGTAAACAACAATTCTTCAGGGGTTGTAACTGCCTTTAATGATTATGGTGATATGAGAAAGTCACTAAAAGTTGGAACTTTTGGTACTGGTGCAGGAACACTTTATTATCAACAAGTTCAAATTTCAGGAGACGCCTAATGAAACTAATCGTTGAAGAAGCCGAATCAGTAAAATATATTACTGAAGAAGTAAATGGCAAAAAAGCCCTTTTTATTGAGGGAAACTTTCTTATGGGTGATAACCCTAATAGAAATAACAGGGTTTATCCGATGGAAATCCTAAGAGAAGCCGTTAAAACTTATACCACAAATTTTATTAATTCAAAACGATCTCTTGGTGAATTAAATCACAATTCTGTCCCAGGAGTAGATTTAACAAAAGTATCACATATGATTACCACTCTTAAAGAGAATGGTAATTATTTTTATGGTAAGGCCCGAATTTTAAATACTCCAATGGGTAAAATTGCTCAGGGTCTTATTTCTGAGGGGGTTGTTCTTGGAGTCAGTTCAAGGGCTCTTGGGAGTGTAAAGCCAACTAATGAAGGATATTCTGTAGTTGGTCCCGATCTTGTTATTAATTGTGTTGATATTGTTCATGATCCTTCGGTAGGTGCCGCTGCCTTTGTTAATGGCATTTATGAAGGAAAAGAGTGGATTTTTGATTCCGCAAAACAAGAATATGTCGCAATGAACATTAAAAATAGAATTGAACGCGATATTGTCAGCAAGAAATTATCTGAAGAAAGAATGATTATGCATTTTGAGAATTATCTCAACATGCTTTAAATCTAAATACTATTATAAAGTTTTTACTTTTATAAATAACAATAGAGTAATATTCAACTGTTAAGGAGACTTTTTACATGGCTCGCAAGCAACAATTAGATGAAATGGAAGCTAAGAACCCACAGTCTAGAACTAAGGTCAATGCAAGTGCCCAACCTGGCGATCCTATGCCAAAGTTAACCACCGGTATTCCTGATGGTCAAACTGGCAATTGGGAAGATCTTGGTGGCCCAACTCCAGAAAACGCAAAGCCTGATGATGATAGCGCAAAGCTAAAAGATCCGGCTGCCAATATTCAACGAGTAGCCGAAATCATCCGTGGCCGTAAAGGTTCACAAGAGGGTGATCAGGCTATGCAAAAAATGCATCTCCCTGAAGAGGAAGAGCATGATGAAGATGAAGTTGTAACCGAAGATGCTTCTGAAGACGAAGAAGAGTTTGAAGAAGTAGAAGACGAAGCAGAAGAATTTGAAGATGACGAAGAAGAAGAGTTTGACATCCAAGAAGATGTTGATGCTCTTGTTGGTGGCGAAGATCTTTCCGAAGAGTTCAAAGAAAAAGCCAAGACTATCTTTGAGGCTGCCCTTCGTTCCAAAGTCTCCGAAATTAAAGAATCTCTTGAAGAACAGTATAACGTTGCTCTTCAAGAAGAAGTTCAGGCTATTGCAGAAGAACTTCAAGAACGTGCTGATTCCTACCTTGAATATGTTGCAGAAGAGTGGATGCATGAGAATCAGCTCGCTATCACTCGCGGTATTAAGGAAGAACTCACTGAGAGCTTCCTTGTAAATCTCAAAGGACTTTTTGAGCAACATTATGTATCCATGCCAGATGAAAAATATGATGTCCTTGAGAACATGGTGAAAAAACTAGATGAAATGGAAAATAAACTCAACGAGCAAATTGATAAAAACATTCAACTAAACAAGCGTCTCTGTGAGGCGGTTGCTGATGGAATCTTTGGTGATGTAGCTGATGGTCTAGCCGCCACTCAGAAGGAAAAGCTCGCTTCACTTGCCGAAAGTGTTGAGTTTGAAAGTGAAACTTCATATCGTGAAAAACTAGAGACCTTAAAGGAATCTTATTTCCCTGTAAATTATGTCTCTTCAATCGCTCGCCCTGAAGTGCTTACTGAAGATACTGAATACGTTGCAAATGAGTCATACTCAAATTCAATGAATCAATATCTCAAAGCTGCTTCACTGTTAGCCAATAATTGATTTCAATATTAAATCAAACCCAAACTTTTAAACTCTAATAGGTAACGCAAATGTCCGAAATTAACGAACAACATCTGCAGGAAAAGTGGGCTCCCCTTCTAAACTTTGACGGCCTTGACCCCATCAAGGATTCTCATCGTAAAAAGGTAACCGCTATTCTGCTAGAGAACCAAGAAAAAGAACTCCGTGAGACCAATGCATTCAACAATGGTCTTCTGATGGAAACCACTGTCGGTAACGCCGCAGGCGCTTCTGGTGGTTTCAGTGGCTCTGCTGCAGCTGGTGGCCCAGTAGCTGGTTTCGATCCTATCCTAATCAGCCTGATTCGCCGCGCAATGCCTAATCTGGTTGCTTATGATCTCGCTGGTGTACAGCCTCTGTCTGGTCCTACCGGTCTTATCTTCGCTATGCGTTCTCGCTATAATGGCCAGACTGGCGATGAGGCTTTCTACAATGAAGTTGATACTTCATTCTCAGGTCAAAACAGTGGCCGTAGCCTAACTGCTGGTATTACTTCTGCCATCTCTGGTATGGGTACTACTGCTGGTCAGGACGGTACTAACCCCGGTCTACTCAACCCAACTGGTTCTGCTATTCAGGCTGACTACAACGTTGGTCAGGGTATGGTAACTGGTGACGCTGAAAACCTCGGTAACGGCGATAACAACCAGTTCAACGAAATGAGCTTCTCTATCGAGAAAGTTCTTGTTGAAGCTAAGACCCGTGCGCTGCGTGCTGAGTACACCATTGAGCTTGCTCAGGACCTCAAGGCTATTCATGGTCTTTCTGCTGAAGCTGAGCTGGCTAACATTCTGTCTACCGAAATTCTTGCCGAAATTAACCGCGAGGTTATTCGTACCATTTATAAGGTAGCGGAACAAGGCGCAGCTGTAAACACTGCAACTCCTGGTGTATTTGACCTTGATATCGACTCCAACGGTCGTTGGTCCGTTGAGAAGTTTAAGGGTCTTCTCTTCCAAATCGAGCGCGATGCTAACGCTATCGCCCAGCGTACTCGTAGAGGGAAGGGTAACGTAATCATGTGCTCTGCTGACGTAGCTTCTGCGCTAACCATGGCTGGTGTACTTGATTATACTCCTGCTCTTAATGCTAACCTTAATGTAGATGATACTGGCAATACCTTTGCTGGTGTTCTCATGGGTAAGTATCGCGTGTATATCGATCCTTATTCTGCCAACGTTAACGCTACTCAGTATTACGTTGTTGGTTATAAGGGTTCTAGTCCTTATGATAATGGAATCTTCTATGCTCCATACGTGCCTCTCCAGATGGTCCGTGCGGTAGATCCTAAGACCTATCAGCCTTCCATCGGATTTAAGACTCGTTATGGCATGGTTGCAAACCCATTCGCTGAGGGTCCTGATAAGGGTCTAGGTGCTCTTAAGATTAATAGCAACAGATATTATCGTAGAGTTTCCATAAAGAATTTATCTTAATATCTAAAACCTTAGCTAAAACTAACCTATATAAAGAGGTGGGAAACCGCCTCTTTTTTTATTTGAAGCAAAATTATGACCAAAGTTATGAGTACAGAAGAAAGGTTTTATGTTTATCATATCATAAATCCTATAACCGGAAGACTTTTCTATGTTGGAAAAGGAACTGGATGTAGATGCAAACAACATCTAACAGATAAAAAGGAGTACGCATTTAATAAACGCCTCAACGGATACATAAGAAATCTAATTGAGTCTAATAATAATCCAATCATTCAAAAGATAGCCGAAAATTTAACTGAAGAAGACGCTTATCTGTTAGAAGAATCCGAAATCAAAAAATATGGTAGAGTAGGCTTTGAAAAGGATGGAGTTCTTCTAAACATCCTAGATTCTGGAAGACCTCCAAAGTTTGAAGGAGAAAATCACCCTTGGTGGGGCCGTAGTCATACTCCTGAAACTAAGGCCAAAATTAGTAAAACTAAAAAGGAAAATTTTGCGAAAGGAATTAATAAGCCTAGAAGCGGGTTTACCCAAACACCTGAAACAAAAGAAAAAATTGGCGCTAAAAATCGAGGAAGAAAAAGAACACCAGAAGCAATTGAAAAAACTCGTCAAGCAAACCTGGGCAGACCTCAAAGTGATCATCAGAAGAAAAGAGCAGAAGAAGCAAACAGTAAACGCTGGCTTGTTATTGCTCCTGATGGAACAGAGGAGATTGTTGTAAATCTTTCAAAATATTGTAGAGAAAGAAGATTAAATAATAGTTCTATGAGATTGGTTGCTTATGGTAAACAAGATGATTATAAAGGATATAAAGTAAAAAAACTGGACTAATTTATAGGGCTGAAAGGCCCTTTTTCATTCCCAGCCCATAAGTAAGACTCCCACAGTCCCAAATTTTTTCATAACCCATTTCTCTTGCTTTCTCATATTCAGTGCAATCATAAGCTCCTATAAATTTCTTCTGGAATCTCATGCGATTATAGTGACGGGGTTTTCCATGAATCCTGTAACAACTTTATAAAATCATCCATAAATAGTAAAAACGCTTTGTGAAATGCCAAATTTTCCTTATTTAAGTCCAGGTAGAAATCAAGTAGAGAATAGAAATTTTTTACAGCCGACTCAATTTTTATTCACAATAAACAAGGCACCTAAAGTTTCATTTTATTCCAATAGAGCTAATATCCCAGGAATTACATTAGGCCTTGCTGATTATCCAACTCCATATAAAGATTTATACGAGCCAGGAGATAAAATAACATTTGATGATTTTAGCCTTAAATTTTTAGTTGATGAAAATCTTGAAAATTATTTAGAAATTTATAAATGGATTAAAGGACTTGGTTATCCAGAAAACTTAGAGCAAATTTATAAGCTACAAACAAGTAAGGGTGGTATATATTCTGATGGAACACTTCAAGTATTAAACAGCAGTCAACGTCCAAATTTTTCAGTTAAATATTATGATTTATTTCCTTATGATCTAACAACTCTTCTTTTTGATTCTACCTTAACAGATTCAGATCCATTTACAGCAGAAGTAAAATTTAAATACACTTATTTTGAAATTGTTGATCCTAGTGGGAACCCTCTATGAATTTAAATGAAATTGAGACTATGTGGAAAGAGGATTCAGTAATGGATCCTGATAATCTCCATGAAGAAGCACTTAGAATACCAATACTACACAGTAAATATCATGAAATACAAAATAAAATTTATCAACTTAAAAAAGTAAAAGAAGCAGAATATAATTCACTATACGCAGAAAAAACTCTTTATTACGCTGGAAAAGCGGATCCTAAAGTGTATGAAGAAAAACCGTTTCCTCATAAAGTATTAAAGAATGACATTCCGCTTTATTTAAATTCAGATGAAGAACTGGTCAAAATAAAAACAAGAGTTGATTATTGCAGCTATGTTATGGCCTATCTTTCAGATATCCTGAAAATGATCCACAATAGATCTTTTCAAATCCGAGACAGTATTGAATGGAGTCGTTTCATAGCAGGTCAGTGATGTCTGATATAATTATTGAAAAAAAGAATGAAGTATTTGTTAGATTGATTTGCGAGCCACACGTTCTTTATGAATTGGCTCCTTATTTTACCTTCGATGTACCTGGGGCCAAATTTGCCCCAGCATATAAACGTGGAGGGTGGAATGGTCAAATTAGTCTATTATCAAAAACCACTGGAGAAATATATGGTGGGTTGTTAGATAAGGTGATAGCCAAAATAAAGGCTTATGGCTACTCATATGAGTTCAAAAACAGTAAATTTTATGGTTGCCCTTTTGAAGTTAACGAAGAAATAAGTAATGAAGGTATTTCTGGATTTGTTAAGGCTATTGGACAAAGAGCCGGACTTGATCCATATGACTATCAGATTAATACAGTTTATGAATGTCTAAGATATAATCGCAAAACTGTTTTATCTGCAACTTCATCCGGTAAATCCTTCATGATTTATTGTATTTCAAGATATTACTTGATGAAAGGATTAAGAGTTCTTTGTGTATTTCCAACTACTTCTTTAATCCATCAAATGCATAAGGATTGGCAAGATTATGGATATGATTCAGACAATAATATTCACATGATTTACTCTGGTCAAAGTCATAAAACCGACATGCCGGTAACATATTCGACCTGGCAAAGTATACATGAAAATCCTAAGTCTTTTTATGATAACTATGATGTAATTATTGTCGATGAGTGTCATGGGGTAAAATCTAAAAGTTTAGTTAATATTATGAAAAATGCTCATAATATTAAATATCGGTTTGGTTTTACTGGGACCCTGACAAACAATGATGACGGTAAGGCCGTAAATGAATTAACTATTACTGGTTTATTTGGCCCATCTTACAAAGCAATTAACACAAAAGAACTAATTGAAAAAGGTAGAGCCGCAAAATTAGATATAAAGTGTTTGGTCTTAAAGCATAAAGAACAAAAATTCTTTACTTATGAAGATGAGGTTCAATACTTAATAGGTAACGAAGAAAGAAATAATTATTTGAGAAATCTTTCTTTAAGTCTAAAAGGTAACACTCTTTTAATCTTTTCAAGAGTAGAAACTCATGGTCAAGTTCTTTATGATTTAATTAAGGAAAAAGCCGGCAATGACAGAAAAATTTTCTTTGTTCATGGTGGCGTAGAAGCAAAAGAAAGAGAAGACGTAAGAGAAATTGTTGAAAGAGAAAACAATGCGATTATTGTCGCTTCGTATGGAGTTTTTAGCACGGGAATTTCCATTAAGAACTTAAACAATATTATATTTGGGTTTCCAAGTAAAGGAAAGATTAGGGTTCTTCAAACCATTGGTAGAGGACTTAGAAAGTCAAAAACAAAAGATCGGGCTGTTCTTTATGATATAGCAGATGATTGTGGAAGAAATTACACACTAAATCACTTTATAGAAAGAGTAAAACTGTATAATGAAGAAGAGTTTGAATATGAAATTTATAACATTAATTTATAATCGTTGAGATTCTAATCCAGTAACTTCTACTCCCCTATTGATCATTTTCCTCATGGCAGCCTGGGCTATCTTTAATGAAAAGTGTACTGAGTACATTTGCTTATTCATATATTTGTAGCCTATTTTGTAAAACTCAAGATGTTCCACTGTTTATATTTTTTAGTAGTTTAATACTTTCATTTATTGACTCAATGATACAAAAGATAGAATTTCCTATAAAATTAGTATCCCCTGGAAACATTTCTAAATCGTTATAGAAATCTTCTTTTATATTTTCATATTGACTTATTAAAGTATTTACATAAGACTCTGGATCTTTACAGCTTAAAGAAATTTCATAGTACTTTCCCCCATGAAATTCTGGAATTACTATGTTATAGGTAGTTCCGTCTTGTTTATGCACTGTTATCGTCCTCATGTTCATGATGGGATAATATTCATCATTGTAGCAACTGCCCAACACATGAGAATAGAATGAAAAGCGTTTAGATAATTAAGAGTATTTTGCATGTTTTTTACCATCTTGGCTCAAGGATAATACTATATTGTCTTACTTAAGTCAACTAACTATGTGCCAATTTATAGATTGGCATATACTAGCTTGACTTTTTTATTGTTTGCGGCTAGGATCGGTTTGTCGGGTTTGAAGGATTTCAGTATCTAATAATTTATTAATAAATAAAGAAACTTTAAATATCTAGATTTATCAAATATTTTTAGTAACTGCTTCGCAGATGGTTACTTCGTAACCATAATCACATTATATTATCCCGAAGGGATGTTCTCCGTAGGAGAACAATTAGTTATTATTTAATAATTTTTCTAATTTACTTTTCATCTCTTCAACATTAGAAATATATCCTTGTTTTTTACCTAGCTTTTCTTCATAAGGATCAACATATCCATTGATATTCTTTTGAGCTATAAACTTTAAATGATAGTTTATAATATCTTTGTCCTTACACTCACTTAAAGTTATAACATTATTTCTATTAATAATATAGAGATCATCATCTGCTGTTTTTAACCAAGGTTCAATTTTAAAGCCATAGTCACCACTTAAAGTTTTTATTTCACTGATAATAACTGGTTCATAAAGTAGTAAGAAATCTTTTTCAGTAGAGACAATAGCGAAGATCTCTTCCCCGGTTGTTAGCTTGATTGTAGCCGGAAACTCCATTGGTGTCAAGTCGTGTTCTGTTGTATTTAGGGGTTGACAAGATCAGTCTAATGTGCTAATATTACTAAATACCATTCAAGGAAATAAATGACTATAACACAAATGCCAAAAAAGAGGAGACCATCTCATTATGTCAATAATAAACAATTTTTAGATGCATTAGTACAATATAAATTAGACTGTAAAAAAGCCAAAGAAAATGATGAGAAGAGACCACAAATTCCCAAATATATTGGAGAATGTTTTCTTGATATCGCAACAAGATTTGGCTATCAAGGAAATTATGCAAATTATTCCTTCAAAGAAGATTTGATTTCAGATGCAGTTGAAAATATGTCTAGGTACATATTAAATTTTGATCCAGAAAAATCAACCAATCCTTTTGCGTATTTTACACAAATCACTTATTATGCATATTTAAGAAGAATTAAGATTGAGAAAAAGGAAACCGAAAAAAAAGCAATGATTATTGAAAGGTTAAATTTTAGTGAGGTCATGTCAGATGATGGAGAGCATATTGATAATTATTCTGATTATTCTTCTATTCGTGATAATGTTTATTTGAGGAATCGTTTTTGATGGAGCTGCAAAGTAAAGAAAAACAAATTAAAATAAGAGAAGACAAAAGAAAAGTAATGATAGAAAAATTATTTACTAAGTTAAAATCTTCTGAAGACAGAGCACTATTATTACTACTGATCCAGTCTTATAAGGACGAGATTGATGGCTAAGTTAGCAATAATCACAGACACCCATTACTGCGCTAGGAAGTCTTCTAAACTCTTCCGGGACTATTTTGAACTATTTTATAAAAATATCTTCTTTCCTACATTAGAAAAAGAAGGAATCAAAACGGTTCTTCATTTGGGTGATGCCTTTGATAATAGAAGATCCATTGATTTTGATGGTCTAGAATGGACCCAGAGAGTTGTCCTAGAACCTCTTAAGAAATATGAGGTTCATATGATTACAGGTAACCACGATATTTTTTTGCGCAACTCTAACAAGCTGAATTCTCCTTCACTCCTTCTGCAGCAATATAAAAACATCCACGTTTATCAAGATCCAATCGAGGTTAATATAGAAGGCCTAGATATTCTCTTTATTCCCTGGATAAACACCGAGAACGAGGAAGAAGTCTATAAGGCCGTTGAAACCTCCTCTGCGCGGCTTGCAGTGGCCCATCTGGAGTTGAATGGATTCGTGGCTCATAGGGGTCATGTTATGGAAGATTCTAGAGATCCTGATCCATTTTTAAAGTTTGAAAAGGTGTTTTCTGGTCATTATCATACACGATCTGATAATGGAAAGATTTTTTATCTGGGTAATCCTTATGAGATCTACTTTAATGATGTCGATGATACAAGAGGATTTACTATCTTTGATACTGAGACCTTAGAGCACGAACATGTAAATAATCCTTACAAGTTGCATTATCAGATTGTTTATGATGAAGATAGAATTTTTATTCCCAAAGATTTAGAAGGAAAACTCGTAAGAGTTGTTGTACGTAATAAAAAATCAGTCAGGAAGTTTGAAAAGTTTATTGAAAAAATAAATGATCAAGGTCCATATGAAATGAAAATAGTTGAGAATTTAGAATTTTCTAATATTAGTACTATGGAAAATATCGAAAGTGAAGATACTATGAGTATTTTACATTCCTACATTGATGAGACAGATGTTACCCTGGATAAAACCAAGGTCAAAAATATCATCAACGACATTTATAAGTCCGCATTGGATATGGTCTGATGTTTGTTATAACGTTAGCAAGTGAAAATGAAAAAGGAGCCTTTTCTGTTATTAATGAATTGGGAGAAAAGGTTATTCTGTTTTTTGAAGAACAGGATGATGCAGAAAGATATGTTTTAATGCTTAATGAAATGGGTATTGATGATTTGAACGTTATTGAGCACGATGAAGAGATGTTAATAAAAACCTGTAAATTAGTAGGGTTTAAATATACTAAAATTAGTAGTTATGATTTTGTAATTCCACCAGGTTATCCCGATGATCGTCTTTAAAAAAGCCAGAGCCAAAAATTTCCTTTCGATTGGTAATAATTTTCTTGAATATGATTTGAATGTTGATAATATGACCCTCATAAGGGGTGCTAATGGCTCATCGAAATCTACTATAGCAGATATATTAACTTTTTGTTTGTTTAAAAAGGCCTATAGACAAGTAAATCTCCCGCAACTAGTTAATAATATAAACAAAAAAGATTGTGTTGCAGAACTAGAATTTCAGATTAACAAAACTGAATGGAAAGTAAAAAGAGGTCTTGCTCCTGCTTTATTTGAAATTTATCGTAATGGTGAATTACTAGATCAGCATTCTTCCGTGATTGAACAACAAAAATGGTTTGAGCAAAATGTTTTGAAGATGAACTTTAAGACATTTACACAGATCATTGTCCTTGGGACATCTAATTTTATTCCTTTCATGCAACTTTCATCTGGAGACAGAAGAGAGGTGATAGAAGAACTTCTTGATATCAAGGTATTTTCTTCAATGAATTTGTTGGTTAAAGACAACATAAAGGCTATTAAAGATAACATCAAGCTACATAGGGTCAAGGAAGTTGGTTTTGAAGAAAAAATTGAACTTCAAAAAGAATTTATTGAACAAATCAAACAAAAAGATTCTGCAAATCTCCAAGATAAACAAGAAAAGATAAAAAAATATCAATTTTTTATCACTGAGTTATTCAATCAAAATAAACAATATGAACAAGATATTGATGCTCTTAATGCTGAATTAAAACAATTCTTAAAGGCTTCTACCCAGCTAAAAAAACTAGGGTCATTAAAAGGCAAGTTATCTCAAAAGATAGAATCTTTAAAAGAAACTCATTCATTTTTTGAACATAATGATGTTTGTCCGACATGTTCTCAAAATATTTCACTTGAAGTTAAAGAGCAAAAATTAAAAGAATCTGAAAATGATATTCAAGAAGTATCTAATGGATATTCACAATTATTACAAACAATAAAAGCCGAGGAAAAAAAAGAAAAAAAATTTTTAGAATTATCCAAACAAATTTCTGCATTGAATCAAAAAATGTCAGAGAATCAGACAACCATGAATCAATATACTCGCTTAGTAGTAGAGCTTCAGGGTGAAATTAAATCAATGGATAATGTCAATGATTTACAAGTAGAAAATGCTAAACTTGAATATTTTTATGAAGAGCTTCATCAAATAAAAAACGAAATCATATCAAATATAGATCAGTCACAGTACTATGAATTTGTTACTAATTTATTAAAAGATGGTGGCGTAAAAACTGTTATTATTAATAAATATCTTCCTTTAATTAATCAAAAAATTAATGATTATTTAAGGATGATGGATTTATATGTGAACTTTACACTGGATAATGAATTTAATGAAACGATTTTAACTCCTACTTTCGAGAATTTTTCTTATGGTAATTTTTCTGAAGGACAAAAGCAACGGATTAATTTAGCCCTAACTTTTGGTTTAATGTCTGTTGCGGCAATGAAAAATTCAGTTAATACTAATTTATTAATTCTTGATGAGATTCTCGATGGATCTATGGATGCTGAAGGAATTTCTTTATTCTTAAATATCATCAGACAAGAGATGAAGGATAAGAATATCTTTATGATTTCGCATCGTGATAATTTGGACAGTAAGTTCGATAAAATCGTGAAATTTGAGAAAAGGGGTCATTTTACGTTTAAAGAACAAATTTCATAAATAGTTTATAGTTTAATTAATGTACAAATGAATTTCACGCTACTTTCACAGATAAACGAAGCATATCGCCATGGTGTTTATGCCGAAGAAACCCTTTCTGAAGAAGAACTAGTCAGTATTGAAGAATGGGTCGAGGCTCTTATTGAAGAGGGTTATGACCTTGATCAATACAGTGATGAAGAACTTTATGAGGCTTATTTGGTAGAAATGAATCAGCCGATTGTTCGTACTGGAACAAGTGTTAATGCAGCGGGAGAAAAGATTGACTGGAAGCATAAACACAATCCTAATACTGGTAGATCAACTGTTACTGATAAGTTTGGTACTCGTGACGCAACTGTGAGGGGCAATAAAGACTCTGATATGAGGAATAAAAGCAAAATGAGAGAAGAACTAGACCTCTACGACATCGTTTCCGAATATCTTGTATCAGAAGGCTTCTGTGATTCTTATGAGGACGCTGACGTAATTATGGCCAACATGTCTGAAGAGTGGAGGGAAAGCATTATGGAAGAGGTTCTTGATGAAGCAGTTAGAGGATCACAACGATCTATTGCAGATATAATTACTGGAAGTGATATCCGTAGAGTAACTAGAGGAAATAAAGATTTGTATAAAAAACCAGAATGGAAAGATAAAATAGATAATATAACAAGCCGTAAATATAGGCCATTAAGACAAGGACCTGAAAAAATTATTAATAATAGAACAGAAAGTGAAAGGCAGAAAGCTAATGCTAAATCTATTAATAGATTAAATGCTAAACCTAATCTTGCAAATGCTTCAGAGGATGATATGAATCATATTCAGCCTGAAGATAAAACAAGTTATTATCTAGAAATTCCAACAGATTATCGAGCCCGTAGACGTAGAGCATCTGGTAGATGATTGAAGAAATAAACTTCCTCCTAGAAAACAACTACGCAGATTCAGAAAAAGCGGCCTCTAAAATTCTAGAGGCCGCTTCTGATGAGTTCATAGAATTCATCCAAGAAATGACTCAACAAGAGTATGATAGATTACAAGCTCAATTAACCAGAGCATCTACACCAGAAGAAAAACAAAGAATACGAGATAGAATAGATCAAAAAATTGAACAACAAAGAAAAAAAATTCTTAGACCAAAAGTAAAACCGGTTATAAGACCATTCTTGGCAAAAACTGCAAGGCAGGCAATTAAAACAAAACCAGCAAGGGCCATAGGACGTTTCCTTAAGTACACGACTTTAGGTGCTCTTGTTCCTTAAGTCTTGACAAAATTCAAAAACCGTGCTAAGATTCTGGTTCTCTTCCAGCGAGAGCCAGTTTTTTAATAACTAATAAAATTATGGAATCAAATCATTTTTGGAAATTTAATGAAGGTGAAATTTTAAAGGAAGTAGAAGATTACCTTATTTCAACCTATCGAGGTCACTATGCGTCAAATGATAGTAAAGTACAGACGATTGATCTCATTGATGCAATAGGAGATTCAGAATCCTTTTGTAGAAGTAATGCTATCAAATATCTTTCACGTTTTCGTAAAAAAGAACAAACAACGCCAAAAGCAGATTTGCTAAAGGCTATTCATTATTGTATTCTTCTATATCATTTTTCTGGTTCTGATTTTAAGAACACCTATACTTTTTGATCAAAATGGAACTCTCTGCTGATACTCTGTCTATTCTAAAAAACTTTTCTACTATTAATCAATCCATTTATGTGAAGCCAGGTAATTCTCTTAGAACAATCAAAGTCTCTAGGAATGTATTAGCCGAGGCTACTATTACAGAAAAGTTTGAATCCGAATTTGCTATTTATAATCTGAATCAATTTCTTAATAGTGTTAATCTTTTAGGAAGTCCTGATCTAGATTTTTCACATGAAAAATATATGATCTTGACAGAAGGAAAACGAAAAATTAAGTATTTTTACGCTGACTCATCAATTATTGTATCTCCTCCAGATAAAAAGATGAATCTACCATCTCAGGATGTTTGTTTTATTTTGGATCAAACCTCTTTAGATAAAATTATTAAGGCCAAACAAATATTTGGTTTAGATGATCTATCTGTTGTTGGAAATGGAGAAATTATTGAACTTATCGTTCAGGATAAAAAGAATGATACCTCAAATGAGTATTCAATTGAGGTGGGCACCACAACTGAAAAGTTTTGTATGAATTTTAAAATTGAAAATCTTCAATTTTTTCCTGGCGGCTATGAAGTTGTTCTTTCTAGAAAGAATATTGCTAAATTTTCACATCAAAAAATGTCTCTTGTGTATTGGGTAGCAATGGAGCCAGATTCTAAATTTGAAACCAATGAATGATTTTCTTTTTGTTGAACGGTACGCATCAAAAAATGTATCCGAATGTATTCTTCCAAAAGAGATAAAAAAAGTTTTTCTTGAGATTGAAGCATCAGGTAACGTACCAAATATGATTCTTGCTGGTCCTCCGGGAGTAGGTAAGACAAATCTAGTCAAGGCTCTGGCAAATAGTCTAGATCGAGACTTTATGATTATCAATGGTTCAGATGAAAGATCTATTGACGTTATTCGTAATAAAGTAAAAAATTACGCCTCAACTGTATCGCTCTCTTCAACTGGGAAAAAAATTCTGCTTATTGATGAAGGTGATAATTTAACTAATGATTCACAGCTTGCATTAAGAGCAGCTATTGAGGAATTACAACATAATTGTTCTTTTATTTTTACTTGTAACTACAAAAATAGGATAGATCCGGCATTACAATCAAGATGCCCAGTTATCGATTTCACAATACCATCTAAAGAAAGACCATCATTAGCGAAACAATTTAATGATAGAATTCTACATATTTTAGAACAAGAAAAAATCGAATGTGAAGACCAAAAAATTCTTACTAAATTACTAATTAAATATTTCCCTGATTTTAGAAGAATACTTAATGTTTTACAAAAATATTCAAATTCAGGTGTAATTGATTCTTCAATCTTAGCACAGACTTCTGATGTTAAGATTTCTACTCTTTATGATCACTTAAAACAGAAGAATTTTACAGAGGTAAGAAAATGGGTTATTAATAATTTAGACAATGATCCAAATGTTATTTTGAGAAAGTTTTATGATGGACTTGAAGAAGTCATGGTAAAACATTCTATTCCTCAGGCTATTTTAATTATTCATGATCACATGAGTAAAAATGTTGTAGATAATGAAATTAATTTGATTGCCTGTTTTATTAAGATTATGGTTGAGTGCGAGTGGAATTAAAAGATTGGTTAGAATCAATTTACTTTTCTAAAAAAGATGTTTTAAAGGATATTGATAATCCAAATCAATATCCAGCATTTGTTATTAATAGGATACTTTCTGGTAATATTGATACTGTTCTTTTTGCTAGTGAATTAAACGAAAGATTTACTATGGATAAAGATATGCAGTATAAATTTCTTCTTTATGGGGTTCCAAAGAGAAAAAGATTTTCTAATTATTTGAAGAAAAATACTTTAGATGATCTTGATATTGTTAAGCAGTACTATGGTTATAGTACCGAAAAAGCATTAGAAGCACTAAAGTTATTATCTAAAGAGCAAATTAATTATATTAAAGAGAAGTTAAAACTTGGTGGAATCTAAATAGTTAATAATTTACTATTTAAAAATGGATTCTAACATTTTAATGCAGATAAACGAAGCATATCGCCATGGTGTTTATGCCGAAAAAACCCTTTCTGAAGAAGAGTATCTAGATATTCAAGAATGGGTTGAGGCCCTGATTGAAGAAGGATATAATTTGGACGATTATAGTGACGAAGAGCTTTATGAGGCTTATTTATGTGAACTTAATAAAGCAGAGCAAAAGCTAGGAATGTCTTCATGGCAAGCAGAAATTGGAAGAAATAAAAGATATAAAAATGATCATCTTAGGCAATCCGAAAGAAAACCAGATTCTTATTTTTATGATAAAAGAAATTTGACTCCTGACCCATCTAGTGGAGAGACGATTTCTTGGCATGATAGTATGTCTACAGCAAGAAGATTACGTAGAAAACTTAACAGAGAAGAACTAGACCTCTACGACATCGTTTCCGAGTATCTTGTATCAGAAGGTTTCTGTGATTCTTATAAGGACGCTGATGTTATTATGGCCAATATGTCTGAAGAGTGGCGAGGTGGAATCTTAGATGAAGTAACTGGTAGGGGTATATAGAACCCGTTACTGGTAGACATACTAGGTTTCATCCTGCTATCAGAACACAAAAACCAGGTTCTCTTGCAATGGGATTGATGGGTAGAAATCCTTATGATAAAAATAGAACGAAGGCTAAATATGTTCAATCATTGCCATCTACACCGGAAAATCAGAGAAGACTCAGAAACCTTAATACGGGTGGACGAGTTATGATGGATAGATATAGAACCACTCAGAATGCCGCACATGATGCTCGCCATAAAGAAAAATATGGTCAATAAAAACATCAAATACTAAATACTTTATAATTCATTATCTTTGAGGAATTTATGGCTAATTATGAAATGGATGGTCAATATGTAAAGTGGACCCCAGAACTAATGGTAGAAGTTGAGCTGGAAACTCCAGACTCTTTTTTACTTGCAAAAGAGACCCTTACAAGAATTGGGGTAGCATCACGATATAAAAAAGAATTGTATCAAACTGCCCATGTCCTTTACAAAGGAGGAAAGTATTATATTATTCATTATAAGTTTGGGTTTTGTCTTGATTCTCGTAATGCAACAATTACACCAAATGATCTAGAAAGGCTTCATACTATTGCACATCTTTTAGAGCAGTGGGGTTTAGTTAAGATTAAAAATCCAGAGCAAGTAGAAGATAGGGCTCCTTTGAATCAGATAAAAATTATTGCCTTTAAGGATAAGACTGAATGGAATCTTGTAGAAAAATATTCACTAGGCAATAAGAAGAAAGAGCCCTCTACGGAAGTTCGGTAATCCCTATCGTATAGGCTTTATTTTTTACCGGCTTCATGCTAAATATGACTGAGGAAATCGCCTTAATGGGATTTCTTCAGTAAACCTCTCGCTTTTTAAGGAGACATTAAAATGACACTAGCAAAGTACAATACAACTACTCTTTCAAAATTTTTTGATGATCTAGATAAATCTAGTATCGGACTTTATGATTGGCTCGATAGGGTTGCCTATATGGATACCCAGTCAAATTATCCTCCATATAATCTTCTAAAATTATCAGATATTTCCTACAAATTAGAACTCGCAGTTGCTGGCTTTAAACGTTCAGAACTATCTGTTTATACCGAAAATAATCAGTTGGTTATTGAAGCAACTCGGGTCGAAAAAGAAAATCATAATTATATACACAGATCTCTTTCTCAAAGAAATTTTAAGAGAGTCTGGTCCCTTTCTGACGACGTTAGGGTTAACAATGTAGATCTTGTTGACGGCATCTTAACCGTTCATCTTGATCGATTCGTTCCTGAACATCAAAAGAAAAAAGTATTTTTCTAAATACTTTTGGCTACCCACCCAAATAAAGTCGGCGCAAACCCCCTTGACAAAAAGACCAAGAGGGTGCTAAAATCAAAGGGTCCTTAAAAGACCCCTTTTTTCATGGAAATAAAAATTATACTATTCCCAAATAATCTTACTCTTATTGCACAAATTCAAGAGATTGTCCCGGAAGATATTGGGCAACCAGATTGTAAAATTATAGAACCATTTATTATCAATGGCGATTTTCTATCGGCCTGGTTGATTGATGTGTCTTCTCAAAACGCTTTTATGATGCATTCTGACAAATTTCTTACAATTGCTGAACCTAATATTAATCTTCTTGCAAAATATAAAGAATTAATTAAATAATGTTTTACACTTCAGTTAAACAAATCGGAAACGCAATTTATGAAAGGGGGTATGATGACTCTGGTGTTCCATTTCAAGTCAGAGTAGATTATAACCCAACTTTTTATATTACTTCAAGCAGACCATCAGAGTGGAAAACTTTAGATAATAAAAATGTTTCTCCTATAAAACCAGGATCAATCAAAGAGTGTAAAGAATGGTTAACACAATATAAAGATGTTGATAATATTTCGATTTATGGGCACGAAACAGCAATTTACCAATACCTTGCTGAACAATATCCAGAAGAAATTGAAGATTTTAACATTAATAAAATCAGGCTGTATACCTTAGATATTGAGACAGCAGCGGAATTAGGTGGGTTTCCTGAACCAGACATTGCCCAAGAAGAAATTCTCCTGATTACTATTCAGGATTATTCAACCAAAAAAATCTATACCTGGGGAAGTAGACCTTTTTCTGAGGTAATGGATAATTATGTTTATCAAGAATGCGCCAATGAGGTCGATCTTCTTAATAAGTTTTTGACCTTCTGGGAGGCCAATTATCCTGATGTTGTGACATCTTGGAATGGAAATTCGTTTGATATCCCATACATAATCAACCGAATTAAAAGAGTTCTTGGAACTGCCGACGCAAAAAGGCTTTCTCCTTGGAAATTCATCCGTGATCGTCAGATCCAAAAGAACAATAAAGTAGAAACCCAATATGAAATTTATGGGGTAAGTCTTCTTGACTACATGGAGCTTTATAAAAAGTATTCATTCAAAAACCCAGAAAACTATCGACTAGATACGATTGCCTATAATGAACTAGGCCAGAATAAACTAGATCACTCTCAGTATGAGACGTTTAAGGACTTTTATACTTATGGATGGGATACCTACGTCAAATATAACAAGATTGACGTAGAACTTGTTGATCGCCTAGAAGAAAAACTCCAACTAATTAACATGGCGATTGATCTTGCCTATCAATCAAAGTCTAATTATGAGGACGTTTTTTATCAGGTGCGAATGTGGGACAACATTATTTTTAATTACCTTAATAAAAAGAAGATTGTTATTCCACTTAAAAAAGAATCAAACAAGTCAGAAAAGTTTGCGGGTGCCTACGTAAAAGAGCCAATTCCTGGTCTTTATGGATGGACAGTGACTCTTGACCTTACGTCACTCTACCCGCATATTATGATGCAGCACACAATCTCACCAGATTCGCTTATAGAGAATTCTCAAATAAACTCTAGAATTTTAGAGTTAGAAAAGGAGTTGAAGACTAGGAGCTAAATAACTTTTTATTTACAAGTACGTCGATGCCGAAAGAAATTTATATTTCAAGAGAAGAATTATATGATGTTTACATTGGGCAGAATATGACTAGAGCCCAATGCGCCACCTATTTTGGCTGCTCCGATCCATGTATAAAAATAAAAATACGAAAGTATGGTTTACAAAAACCGAAAAAATTAGAAATTGAGAATAAAAAAAGAAAAAGGGGAATAGTTTATTGTAAGACTTGTGGTAAGCCATTTGAAGTAGAGCCTTTTCGGGCTCGCAATAGTAAATATATACCAAAAAATTGCTCGCGTGAGTGTGCTACATTATCACTGACTCTCGGGGAGGAGCATAAAGCATTGACTAGAGCCGTTTTGGCGGCTAAAAGGCGGGCAAGAATGAAAGAAGCCTATGATCCCACCGCTGACAAAGAAGCAATAAGAGAAATTTATGCCACTGCAAGAAGAATGACTAAAGAAACTGGAATTCAATATCACGTTGATCATATTATACCAATATGTAAGGGTGGTAAGCATCATCAAGACAATCTTCAGATACTCACTAGAACTGAAAATTTTAAAAAAGGTTCAAAAATTTTATGACAGATATGTGGAAAAATGTTAATGTGATGTCTACTTTTGAAATTGAAGAGGAATTGAATGCATTAAAAAAAATTCAAAAAATAACAACTGAAATAACTATTGATAAAGTATTGTCCCGCAATACTGATACAGATTGTTTAAAAAAATATCCAATAACAATTACTCCAAATGGAGTCTTATACAACAAGAGTAAAATGGGATTTTTACCCGAACTCCTTGAAATTATGTTTGAAAAAAGAAAATTTTATAAGGATAAAATGAAAGAGCTTGAACGAGAGTATGAAGAGACTCATGATGGCGATGTTAAAACAAAAATTTCAACTTATAGTATAAAGGAAAAATCCATTAAAGTTTGTTTAAATTCTTGTTATGGTGCGACTGGAAATCCTTATTTTAGATTTTATGATTTGAGAAATGCCGAGGCTGTGACGTATACTGGTCAGTTAGCAATTCGTTGGATTGAACGAAAATTTAATGAATATTTTAATAAAATTTTAAAAACAAATGATATAAATTATGTAATTTATTGCGATACTGATTCCGCTTTTTTGAACTTAACTCCACTTATAGAAAAAATTTATAGTAATAAAATGCCACCCACATCAGACATCGTGAATTTTTTAGACAAGATTTTTTCTACTGAGATTCAGATGTATGTAAATGATTCCTATGAGGAGTTGGCCAATTATCTTCATGCTTATAAAAATAAGCTCCATATGAAGAGAGAAAAAATTGCCGACAAGTTTCTTATTACGGGCAAAAAGCACTACATCATTAACGTATGGGATAATGAAGGAGTAAGATATTCTGAACCAAAGATTTCTGTTACTGGAATTGAGGCGGTTAAATCATCTACTCCTGCTTTTTGTAGAGATAAACTTAATGTGGCTTTTGAAGTATTAATGAACTATACTGAAGAAGACATGATTAAATTTGTTGAAGAAACAAAAAAAGAATTTTTTAAACTTGCCCCAGAAGATGCAGCATTTCCAAAAGGAGTATCAGATGTAACTAAATTTTTGGCCACGACTGCCCTATATAAAAAGGGAACACCTATCCATGTACGAGGTTCCATTCTATACAATAATAACCTTAAAAAGCATGGCTTGGAGAACAAATACAATTTTATAACCAATGGCGAAAAGATAAAATATTGCTATTTAAACATGCCTAATCCAATCATGGAAAATGTGATTGGGTTCATACAGACTTTACCAAAAGAATTCGGTCTACATGCTTACGTAGATTATGAGACCCAGTTCGATAAAACTTTCGTGCAACCTTTAAAAGCAATATTAGATATCATTGGTTGGAAAACAGAACAAACAATTACACTCGATCAATTTTTCATATAAAAACTTATGGACTTTTTAAAGGATATTATTAAAGAAGTTGGCAGTGAATATGCTCAGCTTGCACAAGAAATAAATGAAGATGAAATTTTTGTAGATACTGGATCATATTTGTTTAATGCATTAATTAGTGGAACTTTATTTGGAGGAGTATCTTCTAATAAAATTACTACATTTTCTGGATTGCAGGGTTCAGGGAAAACATTTTTTTCTCTTGCAGTCGTAAAGAATTTTCTAGAAATGAATCCTGAAGGTTATTGCTTGTATTTTGATACAGAGGCTGCTGTAACCAAAAAGATGTTGTCTGAAAAAGGAATTGACCTGTCAAGAGTAGTCGTTCTTAGTGTTGTTACAATTGAAGAATTCAGGACTAAGGCACTGAAAGCCGTTGATGTTTACATGAAAAAATCAGAAGAAGAGAGAAAGCCGTGTATTTTTGTTTTAGATTCTCTTGGGATGCTTTCTACCAATAAAGAAATTAATGATACTCTTGCAGGTGAAGAAAAGCGAGATATGACAAGGGCTCAGCTTACAAAAGCCGCATTTAGAATGCTTACTCTTAAGTTAGGTAAGGCCAACATCCCGATGATTGTAACAAATCACATTTATGCTAATGTTGGTGGTTATGGTCCGGCTTTTGTTCAAAGTTCTGGATCAGGTATGCAATATTCTGCCTCAACGATTGTGGAGCTAACTAAGTCAAAAGAAAAGGACGGGAATGAAATTGTTGGTAATATTATTAAGGCAAAAACATTTAAATCTCGTCTTAGTAAAGAAAATCAAGAAGTTATAGTACGTTTGTATTATGATCATCGCGGGCTTGACAAATTCTACGGGCTTGTAGAATTAGGAGAAGAATCTGGTATAATTCCTAGGGTCGGCAACCGTTATGAGATCAACGGTAAAAAAATTGGTAAAAATGTCATTTATGCCAACCCCGAAGAATATTTCACCCCAGAACTTCTTGAAAAACTAGATGAATACGCCCAGAAGAAATTTAAATATGGTTCTTCATTTGACGAAGAACCTGTAGTCACAGAGGATGATGCTTGACTTTTTGAGTCACAGTACCATCATAAATGAATGACCTACCTTTACCATTAATGTGTCTAAATAATAGTGCCTGGGTTGTTGGCGCTTTTCAGGTGGGGAGAGATTTATTCTCTCCCTTTAAAAACAAATTTTGATAAATACTTAAGCCAATAACCTAAGAGCAGCAAAATGTGTAAATCAGACGAACGCGCTCATAAGCATCATATTATCCCAAAATATATGGGTGGAAGTGATGAACCTGAAAATCTTGTTGAGGTCACTGTAACTCAACACGCCATGTTTCACTTCTGTAATTATCAATTATGGGGTAATTGGGAAGACAGACTAGCCTGGAGAGGTCTATCTGGGCAAATAACTCCAGATGAAATTGCCTTAGAAGCAATGGTTTTAGGTAGTAGAAAAGGTGGAAACAAAATTAAAGAAAACAAAATAGGAATTTTTAGCCTTTCATCACAAGAACTAAGCGAGGCAGGTAAAAAAGGTGGAAAAATATCCGGAGGCGGAAAAATAGCATCTTCTCAAAAATGGAAATGCACCGAAACAGGATATGTTTCAACTGCAGGAGGACTTACTTTTTATCAAAAGAAAAGAGCAATTGATACGTCTAATAGAATAAAAATCGATGGACCTAGAAGTTGGCAAATTACTTTTGAAAATGGTATAGTTGTTGCTACTACTAAAACTCTAAAAGACTGGGCCAAGGAAAATGAATATAGTTATGATTGTCTTCGTAAGGTAAGAGAAGGTGAAATTAAAAACCATAAAGGAATTATAAAAATAATTTGTTTATAATTATTAAATAAAATAAAACCAAATACTTGTATTTAAATTTAAAATAGATTACTATAATAATGAAAAAGTTGAACTACTGTTTCTAAAAAACAAATATATAATGAAAAATTACTTCACACCTTAAATTTAAATAATAATGATTGAACTAAGTGATCTAATTCAGGTTTATGATAATGCCTTGGATTCTAATGTTTGTGAATTTTTAATCAATGTTCTTGAGTCTAGTCAGCAATTACAATTAAATTTAACTGATGCTAGTAGAAACTCTGAAGAAATAAACAAAGTTCATAATCACATTATTTCAAAAGTTTTTGAGTATAAAAAGCAATATTATGAGTTTATTGATGATCGGTGTTTTCCTGAACATCATAACTTTGAAAAATTTCAGATTCAAAAATTTAGAATCAATGAAGATTATGTTCCACCTCATGTTGAGGTCAAGGATCACGAATCAGCAAGAAGATTCCTCGCCTTTAAGTTCTTCCTTAACACGGTAGAACAAGGCGGGGAAACCTCCTTCTCTGATTTTAGGGTTTTATCTAAACAAGGATCCCTTTTAGTTTTTCCTCCTTTATGGCCTTTTCCATATAAAGAAGAAATACCTGTCAGTAATGACAAATATGTTTTGAATTGTTATCTACATTATAAGTGAATGGATAAAGTAGAGCTTCTGATTTTAAAAAACCTAATATACAATGACGAATACATAAGAAAAATACTTCCGTATTTAAAATCTGATTATTTCCAGGATTATTCTCAGAAGATCGTTTTTGAAGAGATTCAGGATTTCTTTTCTTCTTACAATAAACTACCAACCAAAGAAGCCCTAGAAATTGAAATTGAAAATAGAAGCGATCTAACTGAAAATTCTTTTAAAGAATGTTTATCTGTAATTTCTTGTCTTGATTATGAACCGGTTGATTTTCAATGGCTATCTCAGGTAACCGAGAAGTGGTGTAAGGACCGGGCCATTTATTTGGCTCTCATGGAATCTATTCAGATCGCTGATGGTGGCGATACCAAAAAGACAAGGGACGCGATTCCATCGATCCTAGAAGAGGCCTTGTCAATATCTTTTGACACTCATATTGGCCACGATTATATTGAGGATGCTGAAGAGCGTTATGAATACTACCATAAGAAAGAATCTAAAATAGCATTCGATATTGATTACTTAAACCGGATTACTGATGGTGGTTTATCGGCCAAGACGCTGAACCTTTTTGTTGCACCGCCTGGCGTTGGTAAAAGTCTTTTCCTTTGTCACTTTTCGGCCTCGACTTTACTTCAAGGAAAGAATGTTTTATACATTACTCTTGAAATGGCCGAGGAAAAAATTGCAGAACGAATTGATGCTAATCTTCTTGACGTTCAGGTTCAGGAGATTAAGAAACTTTCTAAAGATCAGTTTTTTAATAAGACTTATCAACTGAGTAAAAAGACAAGAGGTAAACTTATTATTAAAGAATACCCACCTGGAACATCGAGTTCAAATCATTTTAAGGTTCTTTTAAAAGAACTTGAAATGAAGAAAAACTTTAAACCTGATGTGATTGTTATTGATTATTTGAACCTTTGTGCTTCTTCTAGATATAAGGCAAGTACGTCTAATTCTTATACTTATGTTAAGTCTATTTCGGAAGAAATACGTGGTTTAGGTGTTGAAAATAATATACCGACCCTCTCAGCAGTACAATTCAATAGAAATGGCAGCTCCACAACCGAATCATCTCTAGAAGACGTTTCGGATTCTTATGGCATCGCCTTTACCGCTGATTTACTTTTGGCCCTTATTTCGACAGAGGAACTAGAGCAGATGAATCAGATTATTATAAAACAACTAAAGAATCGTTATGGACCTTTGGATCGTTATAGAAAATTCTCAGTGGGAGTTGACAAATCCAAGATGAGAGTGTATAATGTTGAGCAGGCGGCCCAAGAAGACTTGATTGGAGCCACTAGCGATCCAGCAGAAATTATTGATTTAAAATCTAAATTTAAAACTATTAACTTTAATTGATTATTATGACTAACCAAAAAATTAACAGCACTGAATATATTGAGTTTGTAAAGCAGACAACAAGCCCGGCTAGTTCGGATGTTGATGTTCTTATTAATCGGATTCGTGAACTTGATGGCGAGGGGGTTAAGCTGACTCATCTACTTACGTTTGCTTTGGGGATGATTGGCGAGCTTGGAGAAACAGTGGATCTTATTAAAAAGGTTCTTTTTCAAAATAAGCCGTACTCAAATGAGGTAAAAAGTAGGATTATTGGTGAGTGTTATGATCAGTGCTGGTATTTGGCTCAATTTTGTATTGCAATGGATCTAGATTTTGAGGATCTTATGCAGGGTAATTTTGAGAAACTTTCCGCAAGATATCCAGAAGGACACTTTTCCGTCGAACGTTCTGAAAACCGTCGCCCAGGAGATGTCTAAATAGTAGTGCCTATTTGGTGACGGGGCCAGTGTGCCTTTTCTGATAAAGAGAATCAATTATTTGAGTGGGGTTATTATATAAAAGATAGATGGGTTCTTTATGACCTGGTTGTTTTTGAGCCTGGATTTAGAGGAAATAAAGACCATATAATCGAGATTTTAGAATATAATGGCCCGTTTCATTATACCGAACAGGATGTTATCGAAAGAGGTGACCAAAAAGCCACACCATGGAAAAAGAGTAAACTAACAATAAAAGAAAGTTACCAAATAGACAAATTAAAAGAAAAGTTTGCAAGAACCCTGACCGATAAGTTTACGGTGATCTGGCCTAAACGATATCACTCCAATGAATAAAACCAAAGCGCCTTTTAGGCGCTTTTTTATTACTAAATAACTAAAATAAATTTAGTAAAATGCGCAAGTTAGTCAATTTTCTTGTTGAAGAAAAATATTGTAATACACAATCTGAGGCCATAAAAATCCTAGAAAGCGTTAGTGATGAGTTTTATAATTATTTAATTGAAGCTGAAATTTCTGCAACAGATTTAATAAATACATCTAATAGACAACTGAGACAGGAATTATCTAAACGATCTCCGAATCCAAAACTCATTCTTCATCTTACAAAAAAAATAAAAGGTCTTAGAGGTCCTGCATCTGCAGAATCAGCACAGCGACCAAAAACAAGTAAAGGATTATCACCAACTCCAACTGGACGGGGTGGCAGAAGAGTTCAAAAACCTGGAGATCAAATTTCTACTATTGGAACAACAGCAGGAATACAAAGAACAGATACTGGAAAATATTCTAGAGCGGCTACTATTTTAACCGGAACCTCTCCAGAATCAAGAGGCAGACAAAGTGTAGATAGCGGAAGAACTCGAACATCTGAACTAGTTGGAGATAGATTTACTGATAAAGCTGTTTTTGGGGCGGGGGGAACAAATCAGGCAAGATCTGGTGGAACAAGAGGAGTAAGAACCCGTAACGGGTAATATAATAAAAATGAAAAAATACCTTGAATTTATATTAGAAGCCAGAGCATCTAGAGCCAGCCAAAAAGCATCTCAGCTTAACCTCAAAAGCGATGGACATGGATACTGGGTTGACTCTGCAAATAGAGTTGTTGCAAAAACAGTAAAGGGTGATTTGGTATTTGTAAAAAAGAAATCGCCATCAGCCGAAAAGTCTCAAGTTGCTCCTCCAGCAGCAAGACCTTCTCTGAGACAAGATGAGCCCCTACAAAAGAGAGTTGCACCGCAAAGGCAAGCACCGCAGCCAGAGGAACAACCTGCCGCACCAGAACCGGAAGTTCTTAATGTCCTCACGGCTGTATTTGGTAGATTTAATCCACCAACAATTGGACATGAAAAGTTATTAAGAAAAGCCAAACAAATAGCCCAAGGGGGGGATTTAAAAATATATCCATCTAGAATGACTGGAGATCTTGCTAATCCGTTAGATCCCAAAACAAAAATTTTTTATATGAGAAAATCATATCCTCAATTTGATGAAAATATTATTAACAATGATGATATGAAAACTATTTTTGATGTCCTAAAAAGAGCAGATCTTGATGGTTATGATGCAGTTAATTTAGTCACTGGTTCAAAACGAAAAGCCGAATTTGAGCGTCTATCAAAACAATATAATGGAGAAATTTATGATTTACAAGATATTAAAATAATTCCACTTGATAGTGAAGATCCTGATTTAGAAAATAGCCCGAATCCAACATCATCAGCAGCCTTGAGAAAAGCCGCCTCTGAAGATGATTTTTTCTCTTTCCAGAGAGGCATTTCAAAAAAGTTAGATCCTAAACAACAAAAAAATCTCTTCTTTGCTGTACAAAAAGCTCTAAGTGGAGAAAAAGAAGAGTCCTGGAAGATATCACCAGAAGAAAATTATGAGATTCTTAAAGAAGCGTATTACCAAGAAAAAATTTATAGGACGGGTGATATTATTGAAAACTTTAATACTGGTCTGAGTGGCAAAATCATAAGAAGAGGGCCAAATTATGTTATTTGCGTAAATGAAAACTTAAATGTAATGTTTAAATCTTGGATTACCGACATTAGAGAATGGACTGATGTTTCTGGAGTTCCACCAGAACAAAGAGAAGTAGGAACAGATGCTTATCTAAATTATGTAATGAAGATGACGGGAACAAAGGTAATCCAAAACTTTTTAGAGAAGAGAAAAAAAACTAAATAATAGTAAAAAGTAATAGAATTATGTCAGAAAAAATTGTCAATGCCCTTGCTGAAATGAAAAGGGTATATATCGAGGAAGTTTCTCACAATAACCTTCTTCAGCAAAGGATTGATGAAGAATTTGTTCAGATTCAAGAGTATAAAAAACCAAGATTAGATCCTGTAGGACAAGAGGATGATGACATTGATAATGATGGGGATTCAGATGAAACTGATTCATATTTATCAAACAGAAGAAAAGTAAGATTCAAAGCAATTAACAAAGAAGACGAAGAAGAGGAAGACGAAGAAGAGGAAGACGAAGAAGAGGAAGACGAAGAGGAAGAAGAAGAAAACTCTACTAAGAAAAAGAAAAAATCAGTAAAGGAAAGTCGGTATTATAGCTGGCGAGATACTATTGACGAAAATACTCTTTGGGAAATTGTTGATTCCGAAGAGCAGAAACAAATTAAAGAAAAAAATGTTAACAATTACAATGGTAAAAATCCGGTTGTAACAATTAATCCAGAAGTTAAAACCGAATCATTTTTACTTGACGTTGAAGAATTAGATGAGGACTTTATTCAAGAGTCTATTAATATTGTTTCTGATTATCTTTGTGAGGAGGGGCTGACACTTGATGAAATTCAAAATCTCATTGATGAAATTGGTGTTGAAGAATTTTCTGAGTGGGTCTTAGAGTTTGGTTATAATACCATCTGTGAAGAAGCCGTACAAGGAGAACTTCTTACAAGTAAAGGAAAAGCGAGAAAATCTCCAAAAATAACAAGTCAAACCGGATCTGCTTCTGTCATTAAACACACTCCATCTAAATCATCTTCAGATAGTGAAACAGAACGTTCTCCATCTCCTGGCCAGTTATCTATAAATTTTTCAAATAAAAAAACAAATCTTCCCCCAGGTCAACAAAGAATTATTGATAATTTAAAATCAGCAGAAAAAAGAAAAGAAGTAGCAGGTAGACTTAAAGATACTGTTGCTAGGGGGGTCCTCTCCGCCCTTAAAGGGCATAGTAAAGCAATGGATATTAAAAAATCTGGTGGGACTATTGCTCAACAATTAGGCGGGGGCGCGGGCGCTGCTCTGGGTAGTTTTTTTTCTCGCGGAAATTCTCAATTCAGGGAATGGGTAGAAGATCTCCTTCAAGAAGGGTATGATCTTTCTGAATATACATGGGATGAGCTTTATGAAGAATATGAAGAACTTTATGAGAAGGCTGTTTCTGAGCAACAACAAAAACTTTTTGGCCTGGCTCTTTCAGTAAAGCGCGGTGAAACCTCAAGAAATAAAGTTAGCAAAGAGGTTTTAAAAATTGTTGATACGATGTCAGAAAAACAAATTCGTAAGTATGCTAAAACTTCTCATGAAGGCATCCCAGAGAAAAAAGAAGAATTGGCCGAAAAGGTAATTGAATTTATCAGAGAAAATTATTAATCCTAAATAACTATACCCACTACTAAAAAGGGAGATTCAAAAATGAAATTCAATCTAGTTCTCATTTTCGCTCAAAAAGTAGTTGATTATTTCTGGCAATCCAGAGAAGTAAAAGAATTTGTTGTTCATCTTTTAGATCGTTATGCCAAGTCTACCGATACTGATGTCGATAACATGGTCGTTGATCTTGTTCGCAAAAAACTCTTAGGTTGATGAAAAAGGGGGGAATTTCCCCCCTTTTAATTTATAATTCTACTAAATAATTTTATAACTTTAAAATAGGAAAATAGCTATGTCTCTCTGGGGATTAAAAGACAATATTGGTTCTAACGGAACAGTATCTCTCAATTATTCTACTTTAGTTGTTACCGGCGCAGGTACTTCTTTTGGTCAAACCGGAGCTGCTAGTACTGGTGATGTAATTCGGTTTGGCGATAGAGCGGGTGTTTATTTCGGTGATGCTGTAATTGTTGGTATCGCAAGCACTACTCAACTCTCTATTGCAAGCACTACTAATCTAAGTGGATCCGCGATTGCATCTACCGCGTTTTCAATTAGTCAACTTCCAAAGTATACTACATTAGATCCATATTACGGTGAACGTAATACTAATTACGACGCATATGTTTATGGTGTTGCTGGAGGTGGAGCCGCCGCATCAAAAACTACTAGATATGAGATTACACACCAAGGCTGGGTAGGTGTTACAACTTATATGTGTGATGGTCAACTTAGAGTTAAGGCTGAAACTCTAGTCGCAATGTCTGGAATAGAAACTGGAAATACACCTGTTTATCCTCCTGCTTGATAATTAATAATGTTCTTTAATGAATTGAATGAAGAAAACTTTCTTCTTTTTGCAATAAAAAATTATAATAATCCACAAGGGTTAACCGAAGAAGATTTTTATAAAGATTTAAATCATTTTAAATATATTAAAAGACATTTAACAAAGTATAGCACTACTGGCATTTTAAAAATGCAGCTAATACTTAAACATTTTATTATACTTTATAATATTTTTGGAGATGCAGCAACTCCAATGCTGTTTTTTAAGGTTCCAAAAGAACTTTGGAACACTATTAAGACTTTTGTTGTATTTCTCAACAGATTACCCGATTATCCTAAGTGTTTTATACATGATATTGAAATAGATATATTTTGTATGGAAAAATTACAAGAGCTGACTAATAACTGAGTGATCGTTAGAAAATCAATAGAGTTTGTAAAATTTTATTGTTTTTTATTACTATATTTAACATAACTTTACTAAATAGACTGAGTTATATAATTTTAAAACTTTCTATGGATTTTAATAATTATAAGATCGAAGAAATTATAAAACTAGTAAGAGAGGAAATGACTGTGGCAAACGCGCCGGGTCAATCTGGGGGATTTGGTGAGCTTTCCCCTAAAGAAGGTCCTACTGCGGGCTATACTCAACCAATGTTTGGGCTTCCTGTAAGAAGAAATGGAAGGCTCGATGTTCGTAATCCATTCGTTAAAAAATATAGAATGTTACTTACCTCTCTTGGGTTAATTACTAAATAATTAATATAATTGATGCTAAAAGTGAATAAATAATCTCTCACTTTAAGCAACCATGTCAGAAGATTTAATAAGAGTCGCTGTTTTAGAGCAAAGAGTAGCAGACCTAAAGGAAATAGTTTTAAAAGTTGATGATGCAATAGAAAAAATTAGTCAAGTCAATATTAACTTGACTAAAATGATTGCTGTGCATGAAGAAAAATTTGAAGTTAGAGAAAAATCAGAAAGAAGTATAAATGGTAAAATAGATGATATTTATGAAAAAATGGAGAAAGATCATAAAAATGTTCTAAATGAAATTCATAAAGTTAATACTACACTAGAAAAGGTAGAGCAAAACGTAGATAAAAGGCTAACTAAAGTAGAAGATGGCCAAACAAACATTAACTTAAAGTTGGCTGCTGTTGCGGCTTGTGCGCTATTTATTGGATTTATTATACAAAATTCTGGATTTTTTGTTAAAATTCTTTCTGATGAGGAAAAGGCCTTGACAAATCCAACTCCCCCTGCTATGGTGGATCTGAAAGCTCGATAAAAAGTTTTTATATTGTGGATTTTATTGATGAGAGTTTTATTGAACGAGTTTCTTCAAGGCTACAAAATTATAAAAAAGTAAAACCAAAACTTTATAATTTTAGATGTCCTTTTTGTGGAGATTCTTCCAGGTCTAAGAGAAAAGCCAGAGGATATTTATATCCTGTAAACAATAACACAAATTATAAATGCCACAATTGTGGCATAAGTATTTCTTTTAATAATTTCTTAAAAGAGATTGACCCGATTCTTTATAAGGAGTTTTCAATTGAAAAATATAGAGCAGGATTTACTGGTAAAAACTTTGTTGTTGAATCACCAAAGTTTGATATAAAAACTCCGGTATTTAGAGAGAAAATTTCTTTGCCAAAAGCATCTTCTGATACTCAAGCAAAAGAATACTTGGAGAAGAGGAAGTTAGATCCTAATTTATATTATTATGCGGATGATTTCAGTAAATGGGTTAACTCAATTACTGAAGAACCCAACTTAAAATCTGAGCCTAGAATAGTAATACCTTTGTACTATAATAAGGCTTTAATCGGAGTTCAGGGCAGATCCATAGGTCCTTCTCCGATTAAATATATAACAATTATGTTTAATAAAGATGCCCCAAAAATTTATAACTATGATTCAATAGATAAGGAAAATCTTGTTTATGTTTTAGAGGGTCCTTTTGATTCATATTTTATAAAAAATTCAATAGCAATGTGTGGGGCCGATATAGATTTAAAAAATCTAAATATCTATTACCCGGTCTATGTTTATGATAACGAACCCCGCAATAAAGAAATCCATGACAGAATGTCAAAGGCAATTCAACGAGGGTATTCGATCGTAATATGGCCAGAAACAATAAAAGAAAAGGACGTTAATGATGCTGTTTTAGCTGGTATTGATGTTCAAGACGTTTTGTCTAAAAATGTTTATAGAGACTTAGAAGCACAACTCAAATTTAACTTTTGGAAGAAAAAATGAACGAGGAAATTAATGTAAAAAAACGCAATGGCGGTATTGAGCCATTGCTGCTATCAAAACTTCATGAGATGGTTCAATGCTCTTGTGATGGACTCTCTGGGGTTTCTGTATCTCAAGTAGAAATGGCTTCTGGGATTCAGTTTTATGATGGGATTACTACTAATGAGATTCAAGAAATTCTTATTAAATCCGCATCTGATTTAATTTCTTTGGATCATCCAAACTATCAGTATGTTGCGGCTAGACTTCTTCTTTTTTCAATCAGGAAGAAAATTTATGGTGGTAGAATTGATCTACCCCATCTCAGCGAGCATATTAAAAAATGTGTAGAACTTGGTGTTTATGATTCGGCCATTTATGATAATTATACCGAGGAAGAACTAGACGAGGCTAATTCTTTTATTGATCATGATCGGGATTTGCTGTTTACTTATGCAGGTCTTCGACAAGTAGTTGATAAGTATCTTGTGCAAAATCGTTTAACAAAAAATGTACATGAAACTCCACAGTTTATGTATATTATGGTGGCTCTTACTGGGTTTTCTAATTATCCCAAAGACAAAAGGATGTCTTATGTAAAGCGTTATTATGACGCAATCAGTACCCATAAAATTAATATTCCTACACCAATTCTTGCTGGGGTGAGAACTCCATTACGTCAATTCGCATCTTGTACTCTTATTACTTGTGGTGATTCTCTTGAGTCTATTATTGCAACAGATTCTGCTCTTATGCGGTATGTAGCAAATCGTGCTGGTATTGGTCTTGGAATTGGGAGAGTTAGGGGTATTGGAAGTTCTATTAGAAATGGTGAAGTAATCTCAACAGGACAAGTTCCTTTTATTCGTAAGTTTCAATCTTCTTTAGAATCTTGTCACCAAGGGGGTCTAAGGAAAGGTAGTGCCACGGTACATTCGGTTATTTGGCATCAAGAGATTGAAGATATTATTGTTCTAAAAAATAATAAAGGAAATGAAGAAAATAGGGCTAGAAATATGGATTACTCTATTGCTATTTCTAAAATATTTTATGAAAGATTTATTAGGAACGAAAATATAACTTTATTTTCACCCCACAATGTTCCAGGACTTTATGATGTATTTGGCACACCAAAATTTGATGATCTTTATGTAAAGTATGAAAATGATCCTAATATTCCTAAAAAAGTTGTTTCGGCTCAAGAATTAATTATCGCTTTATTAAACGAGAGAAGTGAAACTGGAAGAATTTATATTCTTAATATCGATCATGCTAATGAACATAGCCCTTTCAAGGATACTCTAGAGATTAGCAATTTGTGCCAAGAGGTGATTTTGCCGGTTAAGCCTCTAGAGCACATCGATGATACAAATGGAGAAATAGCACTTTGTATTTTATCAGCCCTAAACGTTGGTAAAATCAAAACTGAAAGGGAGATGGAAGAGTGTTGTGATCTTTCTGTTAGGTTTTTGGATGAGTTAATTGATTTTCAGAATTATCCTGTGAAGGCGGCAGAAATTTCTACAAAAAATCGTAGATCTTTGGGAGTAGGAATTATTGGGTTGGCTCATTATCTTGCTAAATTGGGAGTTTCTTATGAAGAACAAGGTGCATGGGATGCTTGTCATAGATTAGCAGAAACTATTCAATATTATCTTCTAAAAGCCTCTTGTCAATTAGCCCAGGAGAAGGGACCTTGTGAATATTTTAGTCGATTAAAATATTCTGATGGAATTCTTCCTATTGATACTTATAAAAAAGATGTTGATGAAATTTCTTCTGTTCCTTATCAACATGATTGGGAAGAACTTAGAAAAAATATTGTTAAAAATGGTCTCCGTAATTCTACATTGACTTGTGGAATGCCAAGTGAGGCATCAAGTGTCTGCTCTAATGCTACTAATGGGTTTGAGCCACCGAGGGAATTTATGTCTATTAAACGTAGATTAAAACAAATTGTCCCTCAGTATTCTACATTGAAAAATAATTATACTCTTCTTTGGGAAATGAAATCAAATAAGGGATATTTGAACGTGATTGCGGTTGTACAAAAATTCTTTGACCAAGCAATTAGTGTAAATTGGAGTTATAACCCAGAGAATTATCCAGATAAAATGGTTCCAATGTCTGAAATTGTAAGTGATTTTCTCTATTCATACAAAACAGGCGCAAAAACAGCATATTATCTTAATACTTATGATGGAACCAAGGACAATAAAATAGTTGAAGATTTAATTAACGATATTTTAAATGAAGAGGAGGAATCATGTGATGGATGCACAATCTAAGGTAAAAGGTATGACTGTTTTTAATTCAGATTCATCTATAGACTCAACAAGGTCACCCATGTTTTTTGGGCCGCCTTTGGGCCTTCAAAGATATGATGTCAATAAATATCCTGTATTTTATAAATTGACCCAGGAACAATTAGGAGCATTTTGGAGACCAGAAGAATTTCCTCTTCAAAAAGACCGAGCGGATTACCAAAAACTCCGACCTGAGCAAAAGCATATTTTTACTTCTAATTTAAAATATCAAATTATGCTTGACTCCGTTCAGGGTAGAGGACCAGGCCTAGTTTTTATTCCTTATTGCTCTCTTCCAGAGCTTGAATCGGCTATGATTTGTTGGGAATTTATGGAAATGGTTCATAGCTATTCTTATACTTACATTATTAAAAACGTTTATTCTAATCCGTCTGAAGTATTCAACTCTATTATTATAGATGAAAATATTCTAGAAAGAGCAAAAAGTGTAACCGAATCTTATGATGATTTTATACAGAATGCCCAGCAGTATTCTTCGTCTAATCTTTGGAAATTTAATAATGAGGGTGTTGATTTGGGTAAGGGTGAACTCTATGAACTAAAAAGAAAACTTTATAGGGCGGTAATGAATGTTAATATTCTAGAGGGTATTCGTTTTTATGTTTCTTTTGCGTGTTCTTTTGCCTTTGGTGAGCTTCAATTGATGGAAGGGTCCGCCAAAATTATTAAAAAAATTGCGGCTGATGAGCACCTTCATTTATTCCTTACTCAAAATATTTTAGCAAAGTGGAAGAAAGGTGATGACCCCGACATGAAGAAAATTTCAGAAGAAGAGACTGAATGGACTTATAAAATGTTTGAGAAAACGGTGAATGAGGAAAAACGGTGGGGTAATTATCTATTTAAAAATGGTAGTATAATTGGTCTAAACGATAAACTCCTTTCGGATTATATTGAGTGGATTTGTAATAGGCGCATGAAGGCTATTGGTCTTAAACCGCTTTATTCTATTGCTAGTAATGCGGATCCTCTTCCTTGGGTTTCTGAAAAATGGCTGAATACTAAATCCGAACAAGTTCCACCTCAAGAGGAAAATTTAGTTTCTTATATCGTTGGTGGTCTTAATCAAGATATGGATCCAAACGCTTTTAGTAATTTCAAACTCTAAACTCCCAGCCCCTTTAAGGGGCTTTTCTACTAAATAATAAAAGAACTTAACCATTCGACAAATATGTATAAATACACCCTGACTGAAGCCTATTCTGAAATTTATGACCATCGCAAAATCGAAGAGTCTTTTGATAATCTTCGATTTGTCGATCACATGCTTCCCGAGCACATTGAAGAAGTAATCGAAGAACTCGTCTGGGAATTCCGCGATTATGGCCATACTCTAGAAGAATCTTTTGAGATGATCGATTATGCCTTAGAGGATGAAGTAATCTGTGAGTCTTATGATCAACTTATTGCCGATGTTCTTTATGAGGCAACTATTACTTATGGTAAAGGCGATATTGCCGGTAATCAACGAAGAATGGCCGCTAGTATTGCTGCAAAGAAACAGGCTGCGGAAGCAGAACAACAAGCCAAACAAAGAAGAGATGCACGTAGAGAGAGAATTCGCAGCACCGCTAGAACTGTTAGAAATAAACTTACTGGCCCTATTTCTTCAGTCAAGCAGGCTGTAGCAGGATCGGCTGGCGGTCTAGCAAAATCCGCAAAGGCTCTTGGTGGTAAAGTTGTTGAAAGAGGTCAGGCTCTTCTCAAAGGTCTTCTCCGTAGAGGCGGAAAATCCCTGGCCAAGACAGGTAAAAGAATGATGGCTAGTGGCACAAAAGCCGCTGCGGCTCCCGCAACTACTAGAACTGCTAGAGTTGCTGGTAGGCAAGTTACGGTTACCACAGAGCCGACAGCAGAAACCGGTAGCAAAAGAAGGGCAGTAGGTAAGGCTATTCGTAATGTCGGTAGATCTTTAAAAAGAATGGGTAAAATTAAAAAGGCACCAACTGTTACTACTTCTAACTCAGAACCAACACCTGAACCTACTCCTGCAACACCTGAGCCTAATGCATTAAAGATACGATATAAAATAACTCCTAGGTTAAAGCCTAGAAAGGGTTCTCTTAAGACCTCATCTGGTGATGTTATTGATATTGATGGTCGAAAAGGAGCAAAGATAAACCCTCAAATACAAGGTTCTGATCCAAGAGTTCCTAGTGGACCTTCAAGATTCAAATCTCCTAGACGAGCTGGTATAATGTCTCGTCCAGAAACCGCAACTCGTCGGGCAATTGTTCAGCGTAAACCAGACGTTGCCACCAAAGGTACTACTGGTTCCGATGTAAAAACTCCGGCTTCAAGGAAGGCTCTACCAGCTTCTACTTCGGGTCAACCTGCTGTACAAAGACAACAAATTTCAGCCAGGAAGGCAGCAGCAGCGAAAAGACTAGCAGATGCTGCTAAGGGTAGAAAATCAAGAGGTGTAAGATTTGCGGCTCCTGGAGCAGTTCTTTCCTCACAAAGGGCAGGAACTGGTGTTCGTGAACGTGCCGCCAAGTTTGCGAGTCAACTAGAAGAGTCTGATTATTATAATTTAATTGATTTTATCCTTGAAGATATTATGAATATTGGTTATGCCCAAGATGAATTCGAGGCCCTGGATATCCTTGAATCCTTAACCGAAGATAGCGTAGTTGACATCGCTCTTGAATACTTAAACGACTAATGATCCACATAACTGACATTTATACTTTAAAAGCTAAACTGAATAACCTAAAAACTAGGCTCTATAATGAGCCTAGATCTCAACAAGAAAAGAATCTCGCTAATAAGTATCTTAATGAGGTTCTTTTTCTTGTGGATCAGCTGACTCTATAACTAAACCGTAAATCCTCTCTACCTCACTAGTATAAAATTTTCCTTCAATATTAGTATTATAATAACTTTCATCCATTAAAACATTTCTTTTAAATTGCTCGCATGTCTCATAATAAGACATGCTTTTTTTGTGTGGACATAAATACAAGATTTCTCTTTTAAATTTATCTTCCCCTAGATTTTTAACATCTTCTTTTAATTGATCGCAACTTCCAAAATATTTTCTCCAATCACTTTCTTTTGTTTGGCGTCTTCCAGTTTTTGGATTCTTTCTCCTTTCCCAAAAATGTTTCTTGCCGATATATTTCATCCCATTTTCAAGATTTGTTATTAAATAAACAAATCCTTCATATTTCTTATCAACCTCATTAAATTCTTGACCGTTAAAAAACCACAAGGGAAACTAAATACTTATGTAACAGTTATTTATGGCCATGAAAATAGAACTTCAGAATTTCTTTAGATATTATAACCATAATTTACCAAAGCACCGGGCCGCCGTTGATGATTTGGTAAGGGTTTTAGAGCAAAAGGCCCCTGAACTTCTTGAAGATAATGCAAATTGGGTAAGAATTTATAGGAAACCAGAAGAGACACCTAAACCATCTGGTATTTTATTAGATGTCCCTTGGTTCCCGCAAACGGATAATTATGCCTTGCCCGATTCCACATGCAATTCTTCTGCATGTGCAATGTGCCTAGAGTTTCTAAAACCTGGATCTCTTCCACCTGGACCTAAAGGAGATGATGCTTATCTAAGAAAAGTATTGGCCATTGGTAAATCTGTTGATCATGGTGTTCAGACCAGAGTTTTGAGAAGTTATGGGGTTGAGTCGGTTTTTAGATATGACATGACATTTGCTGATCTTGATAAAGAACTAGAGGCCGGAAGACCTGTTGTGATTGGGTTTTTACACAGAGGTCCTGAAAGTGCTCCGACTGGTGGGGGTCATATGATTGTGGTCCGGGGTAAAACTGATAAGGGAGACTACCTGGCGAATGATCCTTACGGGGACCTTGCGGATGGGTACACTGGAGCCGTATCTAAAGGGAGAGGTGTTGTTTATTCGAGAAGAACACTAGAAAAAAGGTGGACTGTAAAACATCCGGTTGATGGGTGGGGCAGGATTTTTGATCCTGTAAAAAAGTAGTAGAGGTATCAGATAATACTGGTGCCTTGATTACAAAAAACCAACTCTCTCGCGTCTGGGATGTTTCTGAAATTAGTATTAGTGATAGGGTTATTAATGATTTAAACAGGTGTTTAAATCAATTTAATATTAATAAGCCTAATAGAATACGTCACTTTATTTCCCAGATCTCTCATGAATCTGGTGGAGGAAAATGGTTGAAAGAACTTGCTTCTGGTGATGCTTATGAATGGAGGACTGATCTAGGAAATACCCAACCAGGCGATGGTAGAAAATTCAAAGGCGCGGGATTCATCCAGATGACAGGTCGATACAATTACCAAAAGTTTGCGGATTTTATTAAGGACCCAAAAGTAATGGAAGGTGTTGATTATGTTTCCCTGAATTATCCTGCAACTAGTTCTGGTTTTTGGTGGCACACTAATAAAATGAATGAATTATGTGACACTAATCCAACCGTTGAGCAAGTAACCAGAAGAGTCAATGGTGGCACTAGGGGTCTTGCTGATAGACAAATGTATTACAATAGATGTCTTGAGGTGTTCCGATGAAAGTCCCAGTAGAAATAGTTAATTATGCAATTTTTAAGGGGACTGATTTTGAAGAAGATTTTCAACTTACCAACCAAAATGGAAATGTTATTAACTTGACTGGTTCTAGTATCCTGGCAAAAATTCAAAAGTATCCTGGATCTAAATTATTTAACACATTTAGTGTTGCTTATATTAATAGACCACAAGGAATCATAAAACTTCTGATGAGCAAAAATTCTACCTTGTTTTTAGAGGCCGGAAGAAATTACTTTGATATGTTTGTTGTTTACCCCAATAATAAAATAGAAATAGTGGCCCGTGGAACTATTCTTGTTCATGAAACAACAACTGCTATTACAAATGATGGTGGAAGAATTGGAGATTTAGGAAGAGTGGATACTTCTGATATTCAAGATGGTGAAGTATTGATGTTTAATCAAGAAGATCAAAAACTTGAATTTGTAAATCCAGACGAGGTTCTGGAAAAAGCCGCCGAAGACGGCCTACCAGAAGAATTTGTTGATAGTGTCAATGATGACATAAGTAACAAATTTAATATTGATCTAGGAGAATATTAATGAGACCATTTAAAATCAGAACAATATCGGATGAAATAAAAAAAGTCAAAATATCTGGTCGTTCTGATATAACTCCTGAAGTCGAAGTAAGGTCTGAAAGGTATATTGATTTTACTGATTTTCAAGAAGACTATGTAATGACATATGATGCTGATTTAAATAGATATCATTTTGTAAATTCAGATGAAATATTAAAAGATACATATAAACAAGAAAATCCCCCAGAAACATTCTCTCAAGAAATTTATGATGAATTATTTGATGAATTTGTTGATGAATTTGATATTGATATGGGAGAGTATTGAAATTATATAAATAACTAATAACCAGTATATACTGGGGTTTACGGTACATACCAAATAAATGAACACACTTCCCTCTGTAAAGTACCCCAGGTCTCTTGTTCCTGGAAAAGTTCCTACTCCAGATCAACTTCCTTTTGGTTGGATAGCGATTAATCATTTTGATGGTGATCTTTTTGTCAAAAGATCTAGAACTGGAATTGGAACGGATGTTGTAAAAGTTGGATCTGGTGCTACCACAACAAATTTAATTTGGGTAACCAAAGATGGTAAGGATACCAACAGCGGTAAAAAACAAGGAGACGCAAAGGCAACCATAAAAGCCGCAGTTGTCGATGCAAAAGAAGGCACTGTTATTCGGGTTACTGCCGGGGTTTATGAAGAAGATAATCCAATTAAACTGCCTCCACAAGTCAGCATAGTTGGAGATAGTCTTAGAGAAGTAACCGTTACACCTTTAAATGATGATGATCTTTTTTATGTTGGTAACGGTAATTATATAACTGGTTTATCATATATAAAAGCCGGAAATACTCATCCACTTGCCATTGTGGCATTTGATCCGTCTGATAAGCAATATATTAACCAGTCTACTTATGTTCAGAATTGTACCAACTTCATCCCTAATAGTATAGGAATGAAGATCGATGGAAATCATGCTTTAGGACCATTAAAGTCAATGGTTCTAGACAGTTTTACGCAATATAATCCAAATGGAATCGGTATTTCAATTACAAATGAGGGATATGCTCAGTTAGTATCTCTTTTCACTATTTGTTCTGATACTTCGGTTTATTGTGGAACTGGTGGGGCATGTGATTTAACCAATAGTAACTCTTCTTTTGGTAATAAGGCCCTGGTCGCAGACATGGTTGGCCCTCTGAAATATACTGGATCTCTTGCAACTAAGATTGAACCTAGTAATTTTATTGTTGAAATTGACGTAAATACTCCTGTCTTTTCTGTTGTAAAGGCAGACTACAATAATCAGACCGGCGTTACTCAAATTTATACGGACAAGCCACACGGGTTTAAACGTGGAATGAGTGTTGAGCTTCAAGATCTGGCCTTTACTTGTGAAGATCCGGATACATTCTTGGCGCCTGGGAGATTCGTTGATGCCGGAAATTTAATTATAAAAAATAAGCAAGAAATTGTAGACAAGTCCTTGGCCGCCATAGCCCTCGACTACCCAGATTTTTATTTTCCGAATGACCCCCAGACTAATGAGTTTTCTCGGTATAAAGATTCTTATCGTTTAATTCAAAAAAATAAACAAGAAATTGTAGATTCTTCATGGGCAAGTATAACGTCCCAGTACCCTACTCTTTCTACAACTGAAACTAAGTGTAAAAGAGATCTAGGATATTTTATTGATGCTATTTCAACTGATATTTTTATTGGTGCTAATAAGTATTCTAGGGACTTTACCAGACATTATTTTGATACAAGTGGTAATCCTATTAGTAATGGAATTAACGATGTTGAAGAAATTAATGGAGCCCTAGTAGGATTTTCTACTGCCAGAGAGTTGATGAAAGCGGCCATAACGAATCAACTCGGGTTTAAAGATTTGACTATTACGGCAGACCCGACTCCACTTTCAGGAATATCTAGTAATACCAATCCGGCCTCTTGTTCAAATGTTCAGACTACCATTAATAATCTAGTCGGAATAGTTACAACTGTAATAGGAACCAGTAATATTGGATTTTTAAATACTTTTTCTGAAGTATCTGGGACCTTTATTCCTGTTGGAGAAAATAAGTGTCGTAGGGATATTGGTTTTATCGTTGATGCTATTGCTAACGATCTAAAATTTAATACTAATTTTAACATAATTAATGCGGCCAATTATTATTTTGATGATTCGGACAATCCTATTTCTAATGGTCTTGTTGGAGAAGAGATCGAGTCTATTGCGGCGTTCCAGGCCGTAAGAGAATATGCAAAACTTGCAATAAATAACCAACTTAATATAAAAGACTTTACTATTATTGCTGATCCAGCAACTAGCTCAAATAATAATGTTAATTCTTGTGCCAATGTAAAAACGACTATTGATAATTTGGTCGGAATACTTACAACTTCAATTGGCTCTGAAACTCCACCTGGAGATTCAAATTTATCCGAAGATATTTTAATCTATCCAAGTGGTAAAAATGGATATATATTTGAGGTCATTGATACTGCACCTGGCAGATACATAGATGCGGCCACCCTTATTGAATCAAATAGGAAAGAAATTCTAGACAAATCTTTGGTTGGTATCGCACTTTCATACACTGATTTCGTGTTCCCCAATGACCCGGCAGACGATTTAAGTTATAGATTCAAAGATGCAACTAGGCTAGTAATAAAAAATAAATCCGAAATCGTTGGTGTTGCCTGGACTAATACATACAATAACTTTTTCTGTAGTTCATTGGTTGTTTATACTGCAGAAGAGAAATGCAAACGAGATTTAGGATATTTTGTTGATGCGATAGCAACTGATCTTTATATTGGAGGTAACTATTATAGCATCGAGTTTGTCAAACAATACTTCACTAATGCGGGTATTGCCATTACAAATGGTCTAGTCGGTTCAGAGCAAGAATCTATTTTTGCTTTCCATCAGGCCAGAGATTTAATGAAGCAGGCCATAACAAACCAATTAGGTTACAAAGAACTTTGCATTAGTCCTGGTCCTTCTGTTTATGATGGTCCAGGTGGAAATGTCGGTGTTACTAGTACTAATGCTTGTTTTGATGTTCAACATGCGGTAGACACTCTTGTTGGAATAGTAACAACTGTCATTGGTGACGGAAATCTTTCTTCTTTGGATAATATTACAGTAAATCCCGGAATATTCTTGACTGGTGAAAATGTTTGTAGGAGAGACCTAGGGTTCGTTCTAGATGCGGTTATAAGTGACCTGAGATCTCTTTCAAATGAGAATACTTTAAAGGCACGCGATGCATATTTTGATCAAAGTGGAATTGTTGGCATAGCGTCCGAACGTCAACAATCTATTGTTGGGTTTACTTCCTTAAGAGAATATGCAAAATTAGCTCTCAATAATCAACTAAATGTTAAGGACTTTACTATTATTCCTGATCCTGATACTGGATCGAATAACGATGTAAATTCTTGCTCAGATGTAAAAACATTTATTGATAATCTTGTTTCTTATTTGATTGTAGACTTGACTAATCAGACAAAGGGTAATTACCCGGTTGGTTTTTTTAGTAATACATTTACCGTAAATGTTGGTACTTCTGGATTTGTTCAAAATTATGTTTTTGGGGGTTATGTTAAAAATTATATAAGTAGACCATATGACGGTCAGGTTCTTTACTTTGATCAATTATACTATGAGGTTGATAGTGTAAATATTATAAATAGTGGTTCTAATTATCAAACCGCTCCAGAAATAACTTTTAGTCAGCCCGACACTGAATGGGGTATTCCGGCTCAAGCCGTCGTTACAATTAGAAATGGAACAATTACGGCTGTCGATTTAGTTTCTAGTGGTCGAGGTTATTCGTCCCCACCAACACTTACAATAAGCAATCCTAATGTGGGAATAAATACTGCAGTATTAACTCTAACAATGAAACCAACTTATTATAGTGTTTCATCTTCTACAAAAATTAGTTCTGCGGGTATAACAACTATCACTTTAAACGAAAATGTTCCATATTCAATTGATGCCGAAACAGAAGTTTACTTTTATAAACAAAGTAGAATTCTTGCTTCTAGCCATTGTATGGAATATATTGGAACTGGAGTTGATATTGAAAAGGCTATTCCAGTTTTAGGTGGTGTTCCAATCCAAGAAAATGAGACTGTTTCAAAAAATGGGGGATTGGTCGTTTATACAACAACTGACCAGGCAGGTAATTTCCGGATTGGTGATGGAGTTGTAATTAATCAAAATACCGGAAGAATTTCCGGAACCGATTACACTAAGAGTCTTTTTGCAACAATGACTCCATTCATTCTATCACTCGGAGGAGAATAAAATGGCATTAGCCCTAAACATTTATAAAACAAAGGTCGGAATAGCCACCACCACCCTTTCTGAATTATATAAGGCCCCAGTTGGTTATACTGGAGTTGTGCTACTTTCCAATATTACAAATGTAAGTGAAAATACTGAAAATGTAACTCTTATTCATAATAGGGTTACAAATATTGCTGGTACTATTAGTACAACCGTCACTGAATTTTTTGAAGAATTTCCAATTGAACCTAATGACTCAATCAGTGCTATAAAAGGCAAATGTTGCTTGGAGCCCGGAGACTCATTAAAAATCTCTGCAAGTAGTAATGATGGAATTAAATATATCTTTAGTATCTTAGAAACACTCAATTAATTAAAGTCAATGCCAGAATATTTAAGCGGTAGAAAAAGAAAACAAAGTATTGGTATTAACAGTTATTCTGAAAATACTGATACGACTAAAATTATTGGAAATGTTCTGGTATCTTCTGGAAAGGTGGGTATTGGGACTACTGTTCCTACCGAAGACTTAGATCTAAGTACAATAAGAGTTCGTGATACTCTTTATGATTCTACTAATTCTGGTGGTGTATTTGGATATTTTCTGACTAAGGATAATGAGGGCATTAAATGGGTTGCTGTCCCTCCTATTGATACTAATGCTATTTTTGTTGCAGAAAATAATAATATTTTAGGTGTTAGTTCTTTTATAGGGCTCAATATAGTATCTGACGATTTACTTGGGGTTGTCCAAAATCCAACAAATCCTAATTTTGCGGACATTATTATTAGGCCTAGGTGGATAAAAAGCGGCGAATCTGGAATTTATACCACTAAAAATGTAGGTATTGGAACTACTATTCCTACAACAGACTTTCAGGTAGGTTTTGGAACAACCGGAGTAACCATCGATGGTTCAGTTGGGGTTGTTAGCGCATTAGGATACTTTGGAGAATATGCTGATTTTAGTAACCTAATTGTAGGATTAACTACTATTACCGATTCATTAAATGTTATTGGTCTGGGTGGAACTAATGTTTCGGTATTTCTGGCTTCTGCTGGTGGTATAACGACTACTGGCGGGGATTTATATGTTGGTGGGGAGTTGTTTGCTGGTCGTTTAGAGATTGGTGATTTAGAAGTTGAAAATATAAATGCAACTGGAATTTCTACCTTTAATATTGCCAATATAAACGTAGGAGTAGCAACTGATTTTTCAGTAACCGGGATAACTACTCTAAATGATTTAAATGTTACTGGATTAACAACCACAAAAAATGTAGATGTCGATGGAAATATTTCGGTAAGTAATGACGTAATTACAACTAATTTATATGCCCAGTCTGGAGTTATTACCAGTTTAATTTCTGAAGTTGCCCAGATTGATAATCTTACCTCTATTGGAGCAACAATAGAAAATCTCAATGCGTCTTCTATTGTAGGAGTCAGCACCTTAATTGGTATAGGGACTTTTTATTTTCCAGAAGGACAGCTAGATAATGCTAATATAACTTCTTTGGGGGTTGGGGTCGCTACTATTACTTCATTAACCGGAACTTCGGCCACCATTACTAATGTTAATTTTGAAAATACAACTTCTACTAATATTGTAGGAACTTCTGCAACTATTTCAAGTATTTTTTCTACGGATTTAAATTCTAATAATATTGTTTCTACTTCTTTAACCGCCACTAATTTAAATTCTACTAATATTGTAGGAACTTATTTAACTACAACTAATCTACAATCTCAGAATGCAAATATTGTTAATGTAGTATCAACATCTGGTACTTTCCAAAATCTTGATTCTAGTTTTGGAAATTTTGATAATATTTCAGTTTCTGGTGTTATAACCTCTCCATCTTTTGTTGGGGATCTCACGGGGAATTCTGATACTTCCGATTATGCTGATCTTGCAGGAATTTCTACTTATGCTGTAAATGCTGGAGTAGCCACTTATGCGGACTTTGCCGGAATTTCTACTTATGCTGTAAATGCTGGAATTTCTACTTATGCCGTAAATGCTGGAATTTCTACTTATGCCGTAAATGCTGGAGTAGCCACTTATGCTGTAAATGCTGGAATTTCTACTTATGCCGTAAATGCTGGTATAGCCACTTATGCGGATTTTGCCGGAATTTCTACTTATGCTGTAAATGCTGGTATAGCCACGTATTCTAATTTTGCTGGCATATCTACAAACGTAATTGGTGGAATCGCTTCTGTTTCTCAATTAACTGTTTCTGGTGTAGCCTCTGTTAATCAATTAAACGCTATAACTGGCTTTGATGTTTATGCCGAAGACTCTGTTTTTCATCAAAATGTTATAATTCAGGGAAACTTAACAGTAAATGGTACAGAATTTATTCTTAATCTAGACGAAAAATATATTAAGGATAAACAAATTATTCTTGGATTTTCTACTACAAATAATGTCAATGATACTGGTGCAAACGGTGGTGGAGTTGCTATTGCTTCCACTGAAGGAAACCCACTAGTATGTTTACAATGCACTGGAATTAACACTCTTCCTGGAACATATAAGCAACTTATATGGACAAAGGCCAACACTTTCGGAGTTGGAACTACTGATGCTTTTTTGTTTAATTATGCTGTAGGTATTGGTAGTACTCTTGTTCCAAATAACGTAAGGTTAGCAGTTGGCGGTGTTCATATTACAGACAATACTGTAAATTCTGAATTTTTTGTTGGAGATGGATCTGGTTTAACCTCTTTAAACGCAGACAATATATCTAGTGGAACCCTAGACAACAATAGATTACCACAAGATATAAACATTTCTGGTATTATGACTGCCCTTGAATATTTTGGCACGTTTAAGGGTGCTATTGAAACCGCAAATTATTCTAAAGTTGCTGGTATAGCCACTTATGCTGTAAATGCTGGAGTAGCCACTTATGCGGACTTTGCCGGAATTTCTACTTATGCTGTAAATGCTGGAATTTCTACTTATGCTGTAAATGCTGGTATAGCCACTTATGCTGTAAATGCTGGTATAGCCACTTATGCTGTAAATGCTGGTATAGCCACTTATGCGGACTTTGCCGGAATTTCTACTTATGCTGTAAATGCTGGAATTTCTACTTATGCTGTAAATGCTGGTATAGCCACTTATGCGGACTTTGCCGGAATTTCTACTTATGCTGTAAATGCTGGAATTTCTACTTATGCCGTAAATGCTGGAATTTCTACTTATGCCGTAAATGCTGGAATTTCTACTTATGCCGTAAATGCTGGAATTTCTACTTATGCCGTAAATGCTGGAATTTCTACTTATGCCGTAAATGCTGGAATTTCTACTTATGCCGTAAATGCTGGAATTTCTACTTATGCCGTAAATGCTGGAATTTCTA